>Ga0233383_1000497_pt1 | contig 15194 bp, 5 predicted proteins | sample ElkDunMinimDraft_14_FD_191542 | JGI IMG/M metagenome (GOLD analysis project Ga0233383, IMG submission 191542) | Fecal eukaryotic communites from dung pellets of Tule Elk in California, USA - Elk Dung G16 | ecosystem: Host-associated > Mammals > Digestive system > Large intestine > Fecal | place...
ACCAGCGACCACGCGCACACCGTCGCCGTGTCGTCGGAGGCCAGGCCGAGCAGCAGCCCGGCGGCGGGGAGCGTCGCGTGCAGCAGGCCGGCCGCCCTCCACACGTCGTCGCCGTCGCGCGTCACCAGGCGCGTGGTGCCGGCCGCGTGGTCCGTGAGCATCAGGTGCTCCCCCAGGCCGACGACCGACACGTCGTGCAGCAGGTCGCCCGTGGGCCAGGTGAACGGTGCGCGGTCCCACGCGGCGAGCCGGCCCTCCGGTGTCACGACCAGGGGGCCGTCCGCCGTCGCCGGGAGCACGTAGCGGGCCGCGACCGCGGGCGCGCCCGGGGCGTCGACGTCGTGGACGGCGTCGTCGGCGTGCAGCAGCAGGCGGTCGCGCCAGGGCAGCAACCACCGGCGCCGCGCGCGCGGGTCGACCGTCCGGACGCCGACGACCCGCGGAGCCCCGGACGTGACGCCCTGCGCGGGTGCCAGGTCGAGGCGGGTGGTCGACGGCAGCACCGGCACGCCGTGTGGCGTGGTCGACGGGTGGGTCACGGCACCTCCGGGTCGGGGGCCAGCCGGCGTACCGACCAGCTCGCCGGGTCGAGCTCGACGATCTCGACGATCCTGCTGTACGCGTCGAACTCTCGCAGCCACATCTCGCGCGTGGCGAGCGGGACCGCCTGGTCGGCCAGCAGGGCGTCGAGCGCACCCCGCATGACCGAGCGGATGCGTGCCTGGACCTGCGCGGGGTCCGTCAGCCCGTCGACCGCCGGCCCCGGGCCGCGGAACACCCAGGACAGGCGCCGCAGCCCGGTCGGGTCCGTGAGTCCCGCGGTGCGCAGCAGCACGTCCCGCTCGAACTGGCTGCGCCCGTCCGCGCCGTGGCTGCGGATCGACTCCTCGAACCACCGTGACCAGTCCTTGAGCTCGATCGTCTGCAGCTCGGCCGGCCGGCCCGCGGCCGCGCGCCGCACCATGTCGTAGACGCGCACCACGTCCCGGGGCCGCGACGGGTCGGGCACCGACTCGCGCACCTCGACCGCCAGGACGTTCTCCGGGCCGCCGCGCACCACCATCTCCAGTGCGAACATGCCCCCGCGCCACGACGTCCGGCTGCCGACCATGGCCCGCAGCACGTCGTGCACGCCGGGCACCTGCGCCTCCGCGAGGCGACCGAACAGCTGCATCGCCCGGCCGCGCGCCGCGGCCGTGGGCGCGGCGTCGAGGATGCGCTCGACCGCCACGGACCGCACCCCCGGCGGCGGGTTCAGGGCGTGCAGGTACCCGCGCAGGGTGTCGACCACGACGTCCGGCGAGGCCCCGGGCGGGACGAGCTGACGCGACCGCAGGGACTCCATCACCTCACCCAGCTGCACGTCCGTGAGCGCGCCGAGGCGACCACCGCGGATCGCGGCCACCACGTCGACCCCGAGCCGCCCGACCACCCGGTCGTACGCCGCGAGCGACAACCGGTCGAGTGCCTGCTCCGCCGCGAGCGCCTGCCGCTCGATCGCCGCGAGCGTGTCCGGCGCGCTCGCGCCGCGGGGGTTGCGGGGCCGCAGGGCCTCCACCGCGAGCACGGCGACCCGTGCCGCGGCGGACGGCGCCTGGCCCGCGTCGCGCGGCAGGTTCATGCGGGCCGCTCGCGCCATGACGCCCGCGCGCCGCCGACCGAGGCTCTCGGCGAACGTCGCGGGCTCCAGCACCGGGCCCGGCAGCACGGGCTGCGGTACGAACCGGTCGGGCTGGGCCCGCTCGAGCAGGTTGCGTGCGTCGGCGAGCTCGGGTGCCCTGGTCGTGCGCAGGACGTCGAGCTGCTCGACGAGCGCCCGGACCCCCGCGAGCCGCTCGGTGGCGCGCACCCGGTCGACCTGCGCCAGGGTCTCGGCGTCCTCGACCGCCCGTCGGACCTCGGCGAGCCGGGTCTCCAGCGGCAGGTCCGCGACGACCAGGCGCGGCCCGTCGGAGAACCGCCAGGCGCGCACCGGGACGCCCGCGACCACGTCGACGACCCACGTCTCGGACAGCCCCCGGATCTCCACCATCGCGTGGCCCTCGAACCCCGCGGCCGCGAGGTGGTCGTTGATGCGCGCCCGCTGCCCGGTGGACGTGACCGTCGCGGACCCGGCGGTGAGCGGTGCCGACGTCGACGGTGCGGCGCTCGGCCCGGGGGCGACGGCCGGCGCGTGGACGACGAGCGGACGGTCCGCGACCGACCTGCCGAACCGCGCGGTCTCGGTCACCGCCTGGCCGGGTGCGGACAGCTCGAGCGTGCCCCGGAACGAGCGCAGGGCCTGCAGGTGCTGCGCGAACTGCACGGCCGACATGTCGGGGGTGGGGCGAGCGGCCCACCAGGCGGCGACGTCGGCGGGCCGCATCCCCCGGATCAGCTCGGCGGCGGGTGCGTCGGCCAGCATCTCCCGCAGGCGCGGTCCCGTGCCGAACGGGTCGGTGCCGCGCAGCAGCGGCAGGACGTCCGGCCGGGCGAGCCACGCCACCAGGTCGCTCGACCCGGGCGGGCCGAGCGCCCCCGCGACGCGGGCGCCCTCCCCCGGCGGCAGCAGGCGCAGCGCGAGCACCGCGTCGGCCTGGACCGCGGCGGGCAGCGCGGGCGCGGACGTGCGCACCGCGGCGCCCGTCGTGTCGGGCCGCGCCTCGACGACCGGCGACGGCGCACCGCGCGGGGCGAAGAACGCGATCCGCCCGTCGGCGAACCTCACCTCGACGACGCCGCCGCGCCCACGGACGAAGGAGTCCACGGTGCCCGCACGCTGCAGCCGACCGAGGTACGTCTCGAGCGCGTCCATCGGCCCGCGGTAGCGCCACACGACGTCACCGGTCTGCTCGACGCCCAGGTCCACGCCCTGGCGCAGCGTCTCGATCATCCGCAGCTGGTCGCCCAGCATCGTGTCGAGCCCGGCACGCTGGCTCGGGGTCAGCTCGAACATCCGGCCCATGACCTCGCGCATGCGCAGCAGCACGCTCTCGCCCTCGGCGGTGAGCCGCCGGAACTCGGCGGGGTCACGACCGGGGCGGCGCAGCCACTCCTGCAGTCGTCCCCCCACGTCGCGGGACTGCGCCCGCAGCGCCTCCCACTGACGCCCGACCGTGGCGTCCAGGCCGGTGGTGGGAGCGGCGGGCGGCTCGACGAGCCGCGTCGCGTAGTGCAGCACCACGAGGTCCAGCGCCGTGCGCGCCCCGGTGCGCGCGATCGTCGACGCGATCGCGCTCGCGTCCATCGGACCGTCGGCCGTGACGATCGCGAGCGTGCTGCCCCAGGCCCACATCGCGACGAACGTCGCGGCGTGCACGGCCACGGGCGGCGCCGCGCGCATCCCGGCGACGATGCCCGCGGCCGTCAGCCGGCTGCCGGACGCCGCGTACGCGAATCCCACGAGCGCGTGCGCGCCGCGTGCGATGCCGAAGGTCGCCATGTCGAGGGCGGTCTGGGTGCCGAGCTGGCGCAGGGTCGGCCACTGACCGGTGAGGGCACCGCGGCCCACGGTCGAGCCGGCCGTGAACAGCAACGACCCCACGACGAACCGCGTGACGGTCGGGGCCAGGGCCCGCCCGGCGGTCCACGCGACGCCGGCCCGCAGCGCCATGAGGCCGAGCCGCATGACGCCGACGCCGATGACGATCGACGCGATGGTCGCGATCCACTCGATCGCGGTGTCCATGTCCCGCAGGTGCTCGAACCGTGCCTCGGCCTCGGCGATGCGGACGGTGAGCGCGTCCTGCAGGCTGACCAGCGCGCGCTCGTCCGGCTCCCCGGCCGCGTCCAGCAGGTCCAGCGCCCGGGACGCCGCGCCCGCGAGCCCTCCGTCGAGCTCGGCGTCGTCCCAGTTCATCTGGTAGCGGCGGTGCGTCTCGTAACGGACGAGCGACGAGTACGCCAGGGCGGCGTACGCGATCTGCAGGGGTCGGGCGTGGTGCAGCGCCGCCAGCGCGGCGTCGCCGTGCTCGACGAGGAAGGCGGCGCGTTCCGCCACGGGCCGGGCCCACAGCCCCGTGAACGTCCCGAGCGCGTCGAGCTCCTGCGCCACCGTGGTGCACGCGGTGTCGAACCGGCGCTTCTCGGTCGCGTGCCCGTACCAGCGGTTGGGCCACACGTCGATGTCGCCCAGGTAGCGCGGCTGCGGGATCGACGACCCGGTGGGCAGGCCCTTGCGGGCCTTCTCCACCGAGTACGTGAAGCTGCGGCTGAACGCGTCGAAGTACGCCTCCTGCGCGGTGCGTGCCGCGCGGTGCGTCGAGTCCTGCGTGCCCGACGCCACGGCACGCACGGCCCCGTCGAGCGTCGCGATCAGCGTCGTCGTGGCGGTGCGCACGGTCGACACCAGGCCCGTCGCGAGCGGGTCGCTCGTGTCGGCCGGCTCGGGCGGGGCGCTGTCGGGCGTGACCGACCGCAGCGCCACGAGCTCGTCGACGACGACCACCGTCCGGCCCACGCGGTGCTGCATCGGTCCCAGCACCCCCGCGGGCAGCAGCGGCAGGGAGCGGCGCCACCGGTCGAGACGGACGACCGCCTCCGCGGTGAGGTCCGTGCCGAACGCCTGCGTCAGGATCGTCGTCGCGACGTCGACCTGCGCCTCGAGGTCCGCGACCGCCGACGCGGGCGCGAGGTCCCCGCCGACACGCTCACGCAGCGTCTGCCACGCCCGCGGGGCGCAGTCCAGGCCGCGGTCGTCGGACTCCATGGCGACGGTGAAGAGGTTCTCGACCGCGGCGACCCGCAGCACGTCGTCGACCGCCAGGTCGGTGAGCTGACGGGCCAGCAGGTCCACGGCGGTCGACAGGTCCGCGTCGGACCACGAGGACACCCGGTCCGGGAGGACGGTCGAGACCAGCACCTCGTCGGGCGAGCACTGCACGCGCACCGCACCCGCGGACGTCTGGTCGGCGACGTGCCGCAGCTCGTGCGCGATCAGCGCCTGACCCGCGGTGGTGAGGGTGTCGAAGCGGCCGGGCGCGAACAGCACGTCCGCGCCGACGGTGACGGCCCGTGCCCCGAGCAGCCGGGTCATCCGACCGGCGGACGCACCCGTGTGGACGCGGACGGCGGGCATCGGCGCTCCCGGCGGGGCGAGCGCGGCCAGGACGTGCGGCGCGAGCGGGGCCCCGGGCCCGAGTGCCGCCGTCGGGCCGGGCGCCGGGGCGGCGAGCGTGCGCCCGGCGACCGGCGCCGTCCCGCGGTCCGCCGCGGTGAGGAGACCCGGCGGCGCGGCGAGCACGGCGCGCGCGGCTGCCCGTGCCGCCGACTCGGCCACCGCGCCACCCGTGCCGTCGACGCGTGGTGCGCGGGCCCGCGGATCGGGTGCCCGGGCCGTCGCGCGGCCCTGCTGCCGCCCGGCACGCCGTGCCGCCCGCCGCGTCTCCCGGTTCGGGGCGGGGCTCACGGCACCGGGCACCGAGGGCGCCGGGGCGTGGTCCGCGACCCGTGACGGGCGCGGTACCGGGTCGGCCAGGACGGGGCCGTGCGCCGTGCGGGCGCTCACTCGATCTCCACGTCGAGCACCACGCTGGCCTGCACGGGCCGCTCGTGGCTGGACCAGAACTTGTGCAGCAGGTCGAAGTCGGAGCTCTCGTGCAGCCGCACGCGCGTGGGACGTCCCGCGACCTCGGTGAGGTCGAGCGCGCTCAGGGCCTCGTGGACGACGCCGATCAGCTCGTACTCCTCCTCGGGGAACGCGGACCACACCGAGACGACGAACCCCGCGCGCATGCCCCGGGTGCCACGGGGCGCCGCGAGCCGCAGCAGCGTCAGCGAGACGGCCGGCCGACGCCCCGCGAGCCGGTCCTGCGACGGCGAGCCGTGCACGACGTGGACCTCCTTGAGGAACGTCGCCCGCAGCACCGTGCGCAGCTGCGCCTGCAGGGTCTCGACGAACGCCCGGAGCAGGAGGCCGCGGTCGGGGGGCGCGGCGGCGCCGTCGGGCAGGACCGGTCGGTCGGGGCGCGAGAGCCGGCCCTGCTCCATCAGCTCGAGCGCGACCGCCTGCTCGAGGACCTCCTGCGTGAGCGGCGCACCGGCGCGGTCGGCGAGGAAGATCGCCCGCAGCGCGGCGTTCGCGACGTCCCCGCCCGACAGGTCGTCGCGCCGGGCGACCCCCGCGAGCGCGAGCCCCGGCGCGCGCGGCACCCCGGGCGGGAGCATGACGTCCCAGATCCGCTCGCGCTCGTCCGGGGTGGGCAGCGGGAACTCGATGCGGAACCGGAAACGGCGCACGAAGGCGTCGTCCAGGGCGTGACGCAGGTTGGTCGCGAGCACGACGACGCCCTCGTGCGCCTCGATGCGCTGCAGCAGGTAGCCCACCAGCACGTTGCTGAAGTGCTCCCCCGCGGTGCTCGCCCCCTCGGTGCGGTGCGAGAACAGCGCGTCGGCCTCGTCGCAGAACAGCACGCCGGACGCCTGCTCGGCGGCCCGCAGCACCTCGTCGACGTTCTTCTCGGTGTCGCCGATGTACTTGCTCATGAGCTGGGAGAGGTCGAGCGTGAACAGCGGACGTCCCAGCGCGGCGGCGACCCCCTCGGCGGCGGCCGTCTTGCCCGTGCCGGAGCGCCCGGCGAAGAGCACGAGCGGGCCGTGCTCGACGCGGTGCCGGGCGGCCAGCCCCTGGGCACGCGCGAGCTCGTCGCGCCGCGCGACGTAGTGCACGAGGCGGTCGAGGGCGTCGCGCGTGCCCGGTGCGAGCACGAGGTCGTCGAGCCGGCGGCGCACGACGGGGCGCCGCGCGGCCGTCGGCAGCGCGCCCACGTACGCGGCGGCCCGCGCGCTCAGGGTCGCGAGGTCGGGGACGGGTGCGTCGGCGAGGACGTCGTGCACCGCTGCCGCGTCGATGCGGTGCCGCGAGGCCAGCACGTCGGCCGTCGCGTCGTCCAGGGCGACACCGAGCGCGGCGGCCGTGCTCGTCCACGTGCGGCGCCGCTGCGACCAGTCGGGCGGGCGTGCCTCGAGGTGCGGGGCCGCCACCGCGACCGGCTGGCGCGACGCGACCCACAGGCGCCCGCCCACGTCGTCGACGAGACCGACGAGCGCCGCCACCACGGGCGTCGTCTCGTGCTCGGTCCAGCCCCGCAGGTCCACCAGCGGTGCCAGACCCGCGAGGACGCCGGCGCGCCACGCCGCGCGGCACACGTCGGCCGCGTCGGGGGCGGGTGCCACCTCGACGACCAGCAGCGCCGCGCCCGGCGGGGTCACGGACCGCGCGGCCGCGACGGCGTCACCCGTCCCGTGCACGACGAGCAGGGGCGCCGCCGTGAGGGAACCGCGACCGGGGCCGGCCGTGCCGGCCGTGCCCGTCACGGCAGCGACGCGCGCAGCGCCGGCCACGTGCGAGGACCTCGGTGCGTCGACGCCCGGCGCCGCGTCGCCCAGGACCGCGTCGACGACGTCGGGCGCGAGCTCGAGCGGTGACCCGAGCGGTGCGAAGGCGCCGGGCGCGCGGCGCACCAGACCACCGCGGGCGAGCGCCGAGCCGGCCGCGAGCGCGCGCCGGACGGCGCCGCGCCGGCGCGGCGAGGTGCCCAGGCCCAGCAGCACGACGCGCTCGGTGACCCGCCGCTCGTCGAGGTCGTCGTGCAGCACGGCGTACACCGACTGGTACCGCGGGTCGACGTGCGGGGCGAGCAGCAGCAGCAGCACGTCGAGCGAGGCGACGTCCAGGACGGTGCGCAGGCGGTCGAGCACGGGGTGCCCGGCGGGCACGAGCGGCTCGTCGGACGGTGCGGGTGCGGACGCCGGTCCGGGCTGTGCGAGCTCGGCGACCGTCGGGCGCAGCAGGTTGCGCACGCCGTCCCAGCCGGTGCGCCCGTCCCCGGCCAGCAGCGTCACGCGGTGCTGCTCGACGTCGCACGCGTGCAGCAGCTGCGCGTCGAGCCGCGAGAGCGCACGCGTGAGCACCTCGTCGCGGGTCACCGGGGCACGTCCCTGCGGTCCCGGTCACGGTCCCTCGGCCGCTGGTCGGGCACGGCCGGGGTCGTGAGGTCGACACGGTTGGAGCGGGGCACGTTGACGCCGGTCTGGTGCACCGAGGGCGGCACCGCCTGCGAGTTCGCCGGGACCTCGGGGCCCACCGCCTGCTCCCTCACGAGCCGGACGAACTGGGCACGCTCCCCCGGGACGACGAGCTCCTCGATGCCGCCGGTCGTCATGGCGGCACCCACGAGCCGCACCGCGCCCGGTGGGTCCACGCTGGTCAGCGCGACGAGGCGTCCGCCGTCCAGCTGCATGCGGAACCGGGTGCCGGCCAGCATCGGGGCCTGCCCGCCCGGCCCGCCCGGGGCCTGCCCGCGTGCGACGACGACGCGGTCGACGACGCGTCGCGCCGTGGTGCCGTCCGCGGCGCGCAGCTCGACGACGACGCGACCCGCCTCGGTGGGCACGCTCGGGTCGCCCGCACGCACCGAGCCCACCTCGGCGAGCACGCGCCGGACCGGTCCGCCGCGGAACGCCGCCTCGTTGCCCGGCACGATCGCGGGCGAGAAGGACGCGACGTCCTCGGCGGTGAGGACGATGCCCTGGGCCCGGTAGGCCTGCACGTTCCGCGCGACGGTCTCGGACAGCGGTGCGGGCGCGCGCGGGTTCGCCACCCAGTCGACGCGGACCGCTCCGAGCCGGCCGACCGCGTCGGTCGCGACCCACGCCGCCGTGGCACCGCTGCCCACGACGAGGACCTCCTCGCGTGGCATCGGCACGGTGAGGGCCTCCTCCCCGTAGAGCACGCGGCCCGACTGCTCGAGCGGGGCCCTGCTCGCGGCGTCGAGCACCCCGGGCGGCAGCGGCCTGGCGGGGCCGGGACCGATCCCGACGTCCACCGAGTCGGCGTACACGTGGTGCGTCGTGCCGTTCGCGGTGCGCACCGTGACCCGCAGGCGTGCGGGCACGCCGACGTCGGGGTTCACCTCGACCCGCACGACCCGGGCGCGGTACGTCGCCATCCCCGACTCGTACGCGGTCGCGAGGCTCGCGGCCGCCAACGCCTCGACGCTCGCCAGACCACGCCCTGCCGGCGCGAACTCCTGGGGCTGGCGCGCGAACCCGCGGCTGAACCACTCGGAGGCGCCCTGCCCGGCGGGCCGGAGCCCCGCGATGCGCCACATGTCGGGTCCGTCGGCGATCCCCATGACCTCCGGGATCGCGGTGACGTCGGCACCGGGCACGGCGCCGCGGCCCGTGCCCGGCGGCCGGGTCGCGTACGCCATCACGCCGGCCTGGCCGCTGCCGAGCACGAGGTGGCGGACCCGGATGATCTCGTGCGCGGCCCGGCGGGCCTCGACCAGCGCCGTCAGCTGCCGGTTGCGCAGGTCGACGACGAGCCCGCCGCGCAGGGCGTCCAGACGCGCCGCCCCGGCCTCCGCCGCGTCCGGTGCACGGACCGACGCGCTCTCGCCCGCCCGCAGCGGTCCCGGCATCTGCGTGATCCGCTGGGTCGTGCCGTCCCTCGTCACCTCGAAGGTCATGACGCCCGACGTCGGGTCTCGCCGCACCTCCCTGACGGTCGCGCCCGCCTGCTGGTGCAGCCGCAGCAGGTCCGGCACGCGTGCGCTCGGCACGAGGACGTGGTCGGGCCCGACCGGGCGCATGGCCGCGGCGACCGCGAACGCCTGCTGCTCGGGCAGCGCGGCGATCGCGGCGTCACGCAGCGCGAGCAGGTCGGCCTCGGACCAGCCGAGGCGGCGCGCGGCCGCGGGGTCGGCGAGGTACTCCTCGGCCAGCACGCGGCTGGTCTCCCAGTACCGCCGCAGCTGCTCGGCGACCACGGGCAGCTCCGAGACCGCCGGCGGCCGCGTGCCGTAGCCCGCGGCCTCGTACCGCAGCCGCGCCCACTCGCGCACGAGCGACCCGTGCCGGGTGCCCGCCCCCTGGGCGACCTGCAGGTGCGTGCGGGCGGCCGCACCCGCGGCGGCCATGAGCAGGTACATCAGGACGCCCTGCGCCAGCCGGTCCTGCATCTCCTGGGACGTCGGCCCGTGCCCGTTCGCGTCGGTCTCGAAGGACGCGCGGACGAGGTCGGCCGCACCGAGCACCACGACGTTGGCCGAGTGCTCGATCCCCAGGGCGACGAACCTCCCCGTGCGGTCGAGCGCGAGCGAGCGCATGAAGCCGGCCGCTCGCAGCTGCGTCGACACGACACGCAGGACCCCGAACGTCACGGCGTTCCACCCGGCCTGTGTCGCCCAGTCGCCCGCGGTCCGCTGGTCGGCGGGCGCGAGCAGCAGCATGTGCAGGGCCGTCGCGGTCAACGTCTCCGCGGCGACGGTCGACACGGTCACGGCGACGGTCGCCAGCCGCGAGCCCGCCATGGCACCGGCGACCGCACCGCCGACGTACGCGCCGACCCCCATCGTCACCAGCGTGATCGCGACGGCGAGCACGATCTCGGCGATCAGCGCCTTGCCCCGCGCGTCCGTGATCTCGGCCTGGGCGCGGGTCAGGAACGTGCCGAACGCCTCGTCCTGGGCGATCCGTGCGGCCGCCGTGCGCGCAGCGTCCTTCTCGCCCTGCCGCCAGTGCGCGTGCACCTGCGCCCACTGCGCGCGCCACCGCGTCGCCTCCTCCTGCAGGGCCTCCAGGTCCCCGCTCTGGCCCGCGAACCAGGCGCTGACGCCGTCCGCCGCCTCGAGCGCGGACCACGCCTGCTCGAGCTGGGTGACCACGGCGACGACCTGGACCTCGTCGGCCAGGTCGTGCGCGTCCCGCATCACCGTCGCCGCGAGCGCGCCCGCGTCGGCCGGGTTCTCCACCAGCAGGGCCCGCACGGTGGACAGGCGGCGCTGCAGGTCGTCGAGGCGCACCCGCAGCTCGGGCAGGCCGAGGGCCGTCTCGGCGTCGAACCCGCGCGCCGACGTCACCCCCGTCGCGGTGTGCAGCGACTCCGTGACGACGCGCAGCATGCCGGCCACCAGGGTCGCGGGCAGCGTCCGCAGGCTCAGGTCGGCCGCCGCGAGCAGGTCGGTCGCGAGCGCGGGCACGTCGCTGCGGTCGGCGGCGAGCACGTAGCGCTCCGCCGTCTCGTACAGCGCGTACCGCACGTAGGACGGGAGCCGGTGCCCGCCGAGGTCCACCTGCGCGTCGACCATGGCGTCGAGCTGGGCGACGGTCGCCGCGAGACCTGTCGCGACGCCGGTCAGCACCCGCTGCTGGTCCCGCACGTGCCCGTCCCACGCGACGGCCTCGGCCTCGGTCCCGGCGGCGAGCACAGCGGTCCGCGCGTCGAGACGCTCCGCGGCGCCTCCCAGGCGCCGCCCGAGGCCGAACCGCCCGGCGAGCCGCACGACGTCCGCGAGCATCGCGCCCGCCACGCCCGCCTCGACGAGGACGGCGGCACCGGTCGCGCCCGCGCGGGGCGGCGTGGCCGTGGCCAGGCGCGCCTCGGCGGCGTACGGGCTCGCGAGCAGCTCGTCGAGCGCGGTCCCGGCCGGGGCCACCACCGGCGTGACGCCCACGAGCAGCTGCGCGTCGGGCAGCATGCCCTCGGCGGACGCGAAGCCGAAGAGCATGCCCACGTGCGTGAGCCGGGACGCGTTGGCGGGGTGCCCGTACAGCGCGAGGGACACCTCCTCGGGCGTCGCGTCCGGTGGGTCCGTGACGCGCACCCAGCGGTCCAGCCCCGCGGCACCCATGCTGACCCAGGTCACCGTGCGCAGGTCCTCGACCACCGCAGGACGCTCGTCGAGGGGCGCGGAGACCAGCGCGGCGACGTCGACGGACAGCCCGTCGTGGGCGCGCAGCACCGGCTCCAGCAGCACGTCGACGGGCCGTGAGGTCAGCAGCGTCGGCACGGTCGGCAGGTCGTCCGCCGGGTCGCAGCGCTGCTGCGCGTCCAGCTCGCGGCGGAGCGCCGTGAGGTAGCGCGGCACCATGCGCGCGAGCCCACGCACCGCCTCGGCCCGGACGGCGTCCGCGAGGGCGTAGGCGACGGCCGGCACGTAGACGTCCGGGCCACGGCCCGACTCGAACATCTGCACGTCGCCCGGTGCCGACTCGTGGGCGACCGGCACGAGCGGCATGACCCGGGCACGGTCGACGACGGACCAGGGCGAGACGGGGTCGAGCACCCACACGAGCCACGCGCCGAGGTCACCGGTCGTGCACATCTGCTCGACGACGTGCCGCAGGAGGTCCGCCGCGCCGCCGGGCGCCCACGCCGCGGGCCCCGGGGGCAGCACGGGGTCCGGCCCCTCGCCGACGTGGCGGGCCATGCCGGCGCCGATCTCGACCTGCAGCCGGTCGACGTACTCGACGGCGTCGACCTCCTCCCAGCGGCGGACCACACCGCCCACCCCTGCGGCTGCACGCGGCACGGCCGTGGGGGTGGCACCCGGCGCGGCCTGCCGCTCCTGCGCGGTGCCGCGGGCACCCAGCGCGAACGGCAGGGTCGGGTCGGGCTCCGCGGAGTCCTGCGCGACGTGCACGAGCTCGTGCTCGAGGACCCGCGGGGTGGCCGCGGACGACAGCACGACGTGCGGGCCGACGCTCGCGGCGGGCGTGCCGAGCAGGGCCGTGACGCGGTCGGCCTCCGGGCCCCGGTGCACGCGCCCCCCGGTGGGCAGCCGGTCGGCCGCACCGGTGCGGTGCGCCGGCTCTCCCGGCGCACGTGCGACCAGGTCCCGGATCGCGGTCAGCCCCGCGCGCTGGTCACCCACCGGCGGCGCCACCGGGGGGTGCGAGGCCGGGTCGGTGCGTGCCCGGCAGGCGAGGGGTCGCGGCTCCACGTCAGGGCTCCCACCGTGCGACGAGCACCTGTCGCCCGGACGCACCGCGCCCCGTGACGCGCACCGTGACGCCCGGGTCGCGACGCGCCGGGTCGAGCACCCAGTCGGCGACGGTCGTGCGTGCGGCGTCGGGCTCCTGCCCTGCGGCGCCCCGGTCGGCACCGGCGTCGTCCGCGGCACCCACGTCGTCCGCGACGGCGTCGCCCGCGGCACCCTCGCCCGGCCCGGGGGTGCCGGCGTCGTCGTGGACCGGCGTGGCGCCACCCCAGGCGGCTGTCCAGCCGGGCTCGAGCCCCTCGACGCGCACGACGAGCCGACGCACCCCGGCCGGCGCGTGGGCACCGTCGCTCGGCACCTCCTCGATCCGTGCCGTCGCCGCACGCGCGGCGACGCCCAGCAGGGCCCACCGCCGCTCGACCTCGTCGGCGAGCCAGACGGCCTCGCGCGGGTCGACCACGTCCAGCCCGTCGGCCCCGTCGAGCCCGTCGGACCCGTCAGCCCCGCCGGACCCGGGAGCACCCACCCTGCCGTGGGGCGGCACCGTGCCCGGCGCGACGAGACGGTCGAGCGCGGCCCGCGCGTCGGCGAGCTCGGGAGCACGGCTGAGCCCGGCGGTGTCGTCGTCGAGGCGGTGCGCGAGCGCGGCGAGCAGCCGCCGCAGCCTGTCGACCTCGGGGGCGCTCACGACAACCTGCGCAGCACGCGGTCGAGGTACCCGGTGGTCACGGCCCGGCGGGCACGCGCGGCCTCACGGGCGGTCAGCGCGAGGCCCGCGCGCCCGGCCTGCAGGCGCACCACCGGCAGTCGGCGACGCCGCGGCGGCGGGGGTGACGCCGGCAGCGGCGGCGGGGCCGGCAGCGGCGGCGGGGCAGCGCCCGCGACCACCGGCGGACGCGGTGCCGGGACCCGCAGGTCGAGCGGCGGCAGGGAGGGCGGCACGGGTGCCCGGGTCACCGGGGCGCGACGAGGTGGCCGCGGGGCCCGTGCCGACGCGACCCGGCGTGCGGGCGGCCCCGGGACGGGCGGTCGGGTGCGGACCGGGGCGCCGGGCGGCCGCGGGCGTCGCGCCTCCGGTCCCGGGGCCGCCCCGGGTGCCGGGGGCGGACGCCACCGCTCCGACGGCACCGGGCCGGCCGGACCGGGGTGCGGTGGCCGGACGGCCGCGGTGGCGGGGGTCGCCGCCGGGTCGCCGGGCGGGGGCACGTCGGGGGCCCTGCCCGGATCCGCCCGACCCGCGGGCGCGACCGGACGGGACGGGACCGCCCCGGGGGCGTCGGGCGCGGGGACACCGAGCACGGGCGTGAGCCCCCGCGGTGCGAGCGGTGCACGCGGCGGTGTCGCCGCGACGGGCGGCCGCGCGCGAGGCGGCACCGCGACCGGCGGCGGCGTGCGGACCCCCGGGACGGCGGCGGGGTGCGGGTGCGGCACGGCGCCGGCCCCGAGGACGGGCGCCACCGCCGCGGGCACCGGCCCCGGCCGCGCGACCGACCGGGCGACCCCCACCGCCCCGGTGACGGCGCGCTCCACCGGTGCGGCGTCACCGGTGGCCCGCGGCGCGGAGCCCCCACCGCCGTCCCGCACCCCCCGACCCGGGCCCGCCGACCCCTGCCGTGCCGTCCACTCGTCGTAGGTGGCCGCGACCGGCCGGCCGGGCACCTGGCCGGGGGCGGGCCCGGTGGGCGGCAGCGGCGGCGGCACCCCGGGGTCGACCGTGTACCCGCCCGGGTCGGTGCGTGGCCCGGCCGGGTGCAGCACCCGCTCGAGCTGCGAGAGCAGCACCAGCACGGCGAAGACGTCGTCGCGGGCGGTCATCGTGCGTACCTCGTCCAGTCGTCGAGCAGCCCGGACGCGGCCGCCAGCTCGGTGGACCGGTCGACGCCCGCGGGACCCGGGGGCGGCGCACCGGTCGCCGCGGTCACGAGCGTGTCGCCCAGCGGCACGCCGACGGCCAGGCTCGGCAGGTCGAGGCCGGCGAAGTCCCGGCGGAAGGTCACGGGGCCCACCAGCGCCGCCGTCTGCCACGTGCGGCGCAGCGTCAGCAGCACCAGGTCCTCCTGCGGCCCGCACACCAGGGTCGGGCCCGGTCCGGTGCCGAGGACCGCGGGGTCACGCGCCAGGACCGCCGCACGCGACAGGTCGGTCCGCCCGAGCATCGCCGCCGGCAGCCGCACGGCACGGTCGACCTCGACCGCGCTCTGCCACGGCCCGCCGGACGCACCCGCCGGGTCGGGCGGCACGTCGCCGCGCAGCAGCAGCAGCTCACCGGCGCGCACGAGCGTGGGCCGACGCTCCTCGACGACGCTCTCCCACCACACGTCGGGGACGCCGTGCAGCACGAACGCCGACGTCGAGGCGGGCACCGCACCGTGCCAGGCGACCGTGTGCAGCGGCGGACCGTCGGGGTCGGGCACCCGCACGGCCCCCAGGCGCGCCTCGACGCGCCCCCGTCCCAGCAGCAGCGCGAGCTGGCCGTGCAGCGCGACCGCCTGC
>Ga0233383_1000501_pt1 | contig 15100 bp, 26 predicted proteins | sample ElkDunMinimDraft_14_FD_191542 | JGI IMG/M metagenome (GOLD analysis project Ga0233383, IMG submission 191542) | Fecal eukaryotic communites from dung pellets of Tule Elk in California, USA - Elk Dung G16 | ecosystem: Host-associated > Mammals > Digestive system > Large intestine > Fecal | place...
CCCTCCGCTCGCCGCCGTGGCCCACCTCTCTCGCCGGCTCCCTCGCGCTCGTCCTGGGCGCTCTCGTCGGCCTCTCTCTCGACCACCTGCGCCGCTGCTGGCGCACTCACAGGAGCACCACTCGATGCTGACTCGTCTCTACCGCTGGGCCCTCGTGGCCCTCCTCGCAGTCCTCGCCATCCCCAGCCTCGCCCTCGCTCAGGACGCCGATCCCGCCGAGGTGGTGTCCGCGCTGGGAATCCTGATCGACGCCCTCGCCCGAGGGCCTGCCGGCGTGGGACTCGCGGTCGCCGCCGGCGTCCTGGTGCTGGTGCAGGTGCTCCGGGCGTTCGGCGCGCGCATCCATCCGGCGCTCGGCTCGGGCCGCGCCGCTGCCATCCTCGCTGTCCTCCTGCCCGTCGTGGGCGCGATCGTCACCACGCTGGCGTCCGGGCAGGCCCTCACCGTCGCCGTCGTGCTCAACGCCATCCTCGCGGGCCTGACGGCATCCGGTCTGTTCAGCGCGTCGAGGGCCATCGTGCAGCGGGCCGAGGCGAGGGGTGATGCGGCCGCGATCGCGGTCGCCACCTCCAAGGGCGCGCAACTCGCGGCCATCGGCCAGTCGCCGGACGCCTGATGCGCTCCCTCGCCCTCGCCCTCCTGCTGCTCGCGTCCAGCGCCCGCGCCGAGGACCTGGTGGACGTGCAGTCTGCCCGGGTGCTCACCGCGGCGGGGCAGACGCTGGATCTGCAGGGCGGGGCGTGGATCTCCGACGCGCAGCTCGAGCGGACCTCGCGCGAGCTCGTCAGGCTCCGCGCCGAGAACGAGGCCCTGAGGGACGCTCCCCCGATGCCTCCCCTCTGGACGCTGGCGCTGGCCGTGGCGGTGGGACTCGCCGGCGGGCTAGCCATCGGGATGGCGGGCAGGTAGGCTGACGGTCCCTCAGCCAGGGACGTGAGCGTTCGATCTCGCGTGCTGCAGGCCGGCTCCGAGGTGCAGCTCGGAGCACGTCTCACCCACGAAGGCCCCGGTCGATGTGACCGGGGCCTTTGTCTTTGGCAACCATCCAGGATTCCCGGATGGTTCACCGCCCCTTCCGGAGCCGCTCGATCGCCGCCCGACGCCACCACTCGGAGGCGCTGAGCCCCTCCTGTTGGGCCCGCGCCCTGGCCGCGGCGAGAAGCTCCCGAGGCGCGCGGATCAGGAGCGTCGACTCGGCAGCCCCCGGCGCTCCCTGCTGGACCTCCTGGCCTGTCCTGCGTCGTGGCATGGGTGCTCCGTGAGGTAGTGCCGCAGGATGCGCGGGCGCTGCGGCGCCGCCCTGGATGCCCACCCGCCCGGACGACGGACGGAGCGGGCGGGTGCGCTACTCGGCGACGGCCTCGGCCTCGTCGCGGGCCTCGTCGCGCCAGATCTGCGTCGCGCGATCCATGATGGCGGACAGCGCCTCGTCGCGCGCGTACCGGGGCAGGCTGGCGTAGTCGTCGCAATCGGCGTACCACGCCGACACGTACGAGCTGTAGGCGCCTGAGGCGGCCGCCGATCCCTCGTCGGACTCGGGGATGCCGACCACGCACGCGACGCCGTGGACGACGCCGCCGACCCGCACATCCCACGTCCCATAGACGCGCATCCCGTCGCGGGAGTGGACGGCGGTCGGGGTGGCCGAGACGAGCGTGACGAATCCACGCCAGTCGATTTCCGAATTCGCAGGGCCCCACTCGGCGGGATCGAGGTCCTCGTCCTGCTCCTCGGTGCGGGCCAGGTAGTGCCCATCCATCATGCCCTCGGCGTGGAGCTCGGCCAGCGCGGCGATGCGGTCCGCGCCCTCGATCACCGTCTCCGCGTCCTCGCCCAGCACCACCAGCTCCGTCCAGTTCATCTGCGCCATGGTCGTCGTCCTGTCTGAGTCCGGCATCCCTGCCGGTCGGCTGCTCCGTGCTGCCGATGGGTGATATGTATATCAGGCGTTCTGGGGGTGCAAGGGGTTTGATGTCGATTTTTGCCCCGCCCCCGGTAGATGCCCAGGGGCGAGCATCTCCTGGAGTCGCTCGAGCTGCTCGTCGGCGCTCACCACGACTCCCCCTGCCGCACCCCGTGGGTGGCCTCCGCGATCTCCTCGTCGGTCGCCATCCAGCGCGGCAGGATGCACCAAGCCCACGCGCGGCGTGCCCAGTCCCACGACGTGCGCTGCTCCAGCGCGAGGAGCGCGCAGAACAGCCACCAGCGCCAGCGCGGCTTCATCGCACACCTCCCTGCGCCCGCTCGGCCTGGATGCGGCGCACGTAGTCCATGGCCGCCGTCTGCGCGCGCAACCACCACGGATCCATCCCTACGGCGTCCTCCCACGCTGCGTACTGCCGCGCGCTCTCCGGGCTGTGCAGGTACTCGTCCTCGCACCAGTCGCAGAGAGGGATGTCCTCCACCATCCGCTCGCGGTCGCACAGGTGGCAGGTGCTCATGGCGTGGGCTCCGCAGCGCGGACCGCGTCCTTGATGCTCGCTGCGCAGCCGCAGCACGGCGTCGAGCACCCGTGGCGGGTGTCGTCGCGGAGCGTCGCCAGCAGCCCGCTCAGCCGGTCCACCTCGGCGAGCAGGTCGCGCCGGTCATCCGGCCCACGCTTGTCGACCTTTGGCCAGAACCTTTCCTCTGGCTCCTTCCGTCGCCTACCGGCCATTGCGTGCCCCCTCCCGCCTCGAGATGCACTCCACCCAAGAAACACACACCGCCGCCACCTGCACGAGCTCGGCGCGGAGGCGCTCGGGATCCCGCTCCTCCAGGGCCTCGCACACCTCCTCGAGGAGAATCAGCGCCCAGGTGAGGCGACCGGTCCGGATGGCCTCCTGGTTGAGTCGGCGCGCGCGCTCGCTCGGCAGGTCAGTGCGGCTCTGCAGGAGGCCGCAGGCCTCCACGAGCCCCGTCCCGTCCGGGTGGTTCTGCTCGCCCCAGCGAGCGTCTTGTCGCACGCGCTCCGCTGCCACCTCCGTCAGCACGTCATCCGTCGCATCCATGGGTCCCCAGATTCCTGCCTGTGCTTGGTTCGTCTTCATGATTCCCCTCCCTCGATTGCAGTGGCCGCCTTCACGGCCTTGACGCTCGTGCTCTCCGACGTGGTGATAGCCCCGGCCTGGCGCAGCAGCCCGAGGACCTCGCGCTCCATGGCCGCGCCCTTGCCCTTCGGCGCGCTGGCCTTGATGGCCTTCGTCACGCTGCTCTTGCTCGCCGACAGCGTACAGGCGGCCTCGGCCACGTCCTGGCCGGCGAAACCCACCAGCACGCGCCACGCGGCCGCTCCGTCCACGGACTCACGCGCCGTCGTCACCTCGCGCAACTCGCGCCCGTCTCCGAGGTCCACGGGAGTCTGTCGGGCGTAGGCGTCGATCACCTCGCCGGCAGCCTCCACGGCGCCCCGGATGGCCTGCAGTCGATGCCACGCGCGGGCCACCACCTCGGGAGTCAGCGTCGCCGGCAGCACCTCCCCCGCGGCAACTAGCGCCAGCGTCTGCTGCTGCGCCGGGCACGCCGCGAGGGCAGGGCAGTAGCGGCACCACTCGCCCATCTGCGGCGCGTCCTGGGCGTCGCTCTCGTAGTAGGCCGCGAGGTCGCGCAGTTGCCCCTCCCAGCGATCGAGGTCGAACGCGTCGAGGCTCGCCCCGTCCGGCTGGGTGCCGTCGAGGAACACCAGCACCACGTCTGCCGCCTCGACGCCGTGCGCTCTCGCGGCGGCAAGCCCGAGGAAGCCCAACTGGGCATTGCGCGCCGCCGCCGTCTTGCCGTTGCGGCTCGACTTGTAGTCGGCGACCCAGACCCGATCCTCCAGCCGAGCCAGCACGTCGACGGTCCCCACGTACTCGGTGGGCCTGGCTCCCGAGTAGTCGCGCCCCAGCCCCTTCCCGAGGATGCGCGCCTCTCCCGTCACGTAGTCCCAGGCCAGCGTCACCTCCGTCGCGTAGGCCGAACCGAGAGGCATCGTCTCTACCGGCAGCGCGGCGGCGTCCGCCCGCCACTGCTCGGGCACCATGGCGAGCGCGGCATCTTGGGTCGCGCCTCCTGACAGGGCCTCGAGGTAGGCGTGCAGAGCGGTCCCACGGGCGGCCCGGGACGACTCCCGGCGGATGTGCGGCAGACGCTCCGACGCGCGGCATGCCAGAGCGCGCTCGAGCGAGGATGCGGTCGGCAACGGCCTCACTGACGCACCTCCTTCTTGCGGGCCACGAGCTCGGCGCGGAGGGCGTCCATGACGGGGATGGGGAGGCGTCCGGCGTCGCGCGCTGCGATGATGCGGTCGCTCACGGCGGAGATCTCCGCTCGCGTCTGGGCCTCGGCAATGGCGAGAGAGAACAGGTCCGCCTCGCTGGGATCGCCCGAGGGTGAGGAGGCCGTCGGCGCTGGGGTATCACCGACCACCTGGGCGTCCTCGATCGGAGCGGGCGGCGGCGCCTCGGGCACGTCCTGGGTGGCGCGCAGGTGCGGCGGCTGGACTGCGGCACGGCGGGCCTGGGATGCGCTCGCGAACTCCGGCCCCTCCTCCGCATCCTCTCGCGCGCCAACCCCTCGGATGATGTCCGGATAGACCTCGTCGATCAGCCGGCCGGCGCAGCGACGGCGCAACTGCAGCGCGGGATCCGTGCGATAGCGCGCGTTCTGCGCCACCAGTCCGGCCGCCTCGGCCTCCTGGATGGTGTAGGTCATCGTAGTGGGCTCCAGGTCGCCGCGCCGCTGCGTGCGGAACGTGGCCCGCTGGGGCGTGGTCTCCACGAGTTGCCACATGAGGCACTCGGGGGACTGGCGGATCATCGCCACCCGCAGGAGGCTCGCGATGAACGGGCGCCCCTTAACGACGTAGATCTCCCGCAGGGCCTGCATGGGCTGGATGCCCAGCTCCGCGCCGCTCAGGATGGAGATCAGCACGTCGTGCGGCTTCCCCTTGAGCGCGTCTGGAATCAGCGAACTCTTGGCGAGGAGTTCGCTCGTGCGCCACGCCTGTTCCATGTTGTTCGGGACGAACGGGAGCGGCTCACGCTCGCGCACCTGGATGGCCTGGGTCTGCTGGGTCTGCTGGGTCGTCATCGTCCGTACCTCGTTGTTGGTGGTGGTGCTCACGCGAACTCCGCCCAGGGCAGCGCCGCCTGGGAGCGCACCGCGGCGTCCCTGCGAGCCGAGTCGTGCGCATCCTCGCGGCGCGCCTCGTCGTGGTCCTCGATGCACCCCGAGCAGCGATCCGCGCCTGCGTAGTCGTGGAGCCGGTCCGGATCTCCCTCGACGCCGCAGTCCTCGCAGACGCCACGGGCCGCCTGCTCCACGTCGTAGGCCGCGTCCTCGGCGAGGACACCCACCCGGTGGACGGCCTCCTCGAGGAGCTTGGCCAGCGGCCGGATGCGCTGGCCCTGCTGCCATCCGGCCGCTCGGCGCTCGGACTCCACCAGCCCGGACATGGCCCGCAGCCACACCTCAAGCTCCATCCACTGCCTCATCTGCTCCTGCGTCGCCCGCTCGCTCATGTCGTCTCCTGTGCCTGGTCCTGCCGTTCCCACTCCCCGGCAATCGGGGCTGGGCAGGAGGAGAGGCGCGCTGTCCCTCTCCTCCGTCCGGTCAGGCGTCCTGCCCGCTGCGCCACGCGCGGCTGCAGCCGCCCCAGGGCGGACGCCGGTTCTTCTTCTGCGCGCCATCTCCTCGACCATCCCCATCCCCATCACCCCTCCCGTCTGAGGTGCCGCAACTGCGTGCTGCGTCTGCGTGCTGCCCGTCCCGAGAACTCCCCAGAGGTGCTGCCTCCAGAGCCCGCGCCGCCCATCCATCCCGAACCGAATCTCGAGGACGTGGCGATAGTGTCACCCAAATTTGGGTGCTGTCAAGGGGGGGCTATTGCTCAGGACAAAACTAGGTGCTATATCGGAAGCATGATGGAACTTGGGTCCCAGACGAGACAGCTCTTGGTGTCACGCAAATTCGCCACCAAAATGAGAGCTATGGGCTACTACCCGATGGATGCAGGCGGCGATGGCCGCATCAAGACGAGCGTGCGACTCACCTCTGAGCAGAGGGCGGACGTCGACCTGATCGCGGATCTGTGGAACGGGTTCGACGCGGCGCTCGGGCGAACCGGCGGAAAGAGCTGGACCGCAACCAGCGTCCTCGAGCGCCTGATCGCGGTCGGGATCGATGGGTTCTGGCAGGAGGTTGGGGGCCGCCCGGAGAACACGGGGGACCGCGCCGAGTTCATCCGGCGCGCCGTGGAGAAGCTGGCCTCCGAGCGCAAGCGCCAGAAGTAGGACCACCAACATTCCTGGTCGAAATGCGGCTCCACGCCGCGACGCCCGAGGTGCGCCTGTTTGCTGGGCGCCTCATGAATTGAACGTCAGACGCGATCGGTAGGGTGCCAGGTGTCCGTGCAAATCAGATTTGGAGGGAACCGTGGGGACAGACGAGGCGCTGGAACAACTGCTGAGAGAGGTACGCGAGCTACGGGAGCGGATCGACGCACCGGCACTGCCGGCAGCGCTCACCATCGCGAGGGCGGCACAGGAGTTGTCGATCTCGGTGCGCACGCTCCGGCGGATGATCGCGGAGGGTCGCGTCCTGACGTGCGAGATCGGTCGCGTGCGGATGATTCCGCGCACCGAGATCGAGCGGCTCACGACGCCGCAGATACCGGTACCGGAGCCGCGCAGGCCACGGCCAGGCCCACGCCGCGGCAGCCCGAAGGCCGAAGCGGCGAAGGTCCGTGCGGCGCTCAAGCGCGGTCAGTGAATGGTGGGCAGGTCGACCGCGAAGGTGGGTGCGGCAACGTCGACGTAGAAGCGCTTGGTGGTTCGCGAGTCCTTGTGCCCCAAGAACTCGGCCACCTGCTCCGGCAGAGCGCCGCGCTCGACGGCCCATGTGGCCACCGAGTGCCGCATCACTCCCAGGGTGAACGGCTCGACCTTCGCGCCTCCCGCAACCTGGGCCTTCTGGGTGGCCTTCTCGGCCGCCTGTCGAAGCAGTTCGTTGATCTGCTTCGGCCAGGTGCCTCTCGCCCGAATGCGAACCGCGGCATCGGCGGCGGACTGGGACTTAAGGGGGGTGCGGCTCAGCTCCCCGCCCTTGTGTCGCACCATCAGGACCGCGACGATCTCCGAGCCGGCGGGACCGGGGAGGATCTCGGCCTCGAGGCCACGGGCAAATCGCGCGAGCTCCGTGGTGTGCCAGCCGGTGGCGCTCGCGAGAATGAGCACGTCCTGCACGCGCTCGGGGAGATGGGGCAGGACTGCGCGCACCCGCTCCACCGACACGGCCTTGCGGCGGCGGTGCTTCTCCGGGATGGCCTGGATGGACAGCAGGTCCTGCGTCGCATCCTCCGCCCGGCTCAGGACGTGGCGCTCGAGCCGCAGCCAGGAGCACAGGGCTTTGATGGCGGCAATCCGGTAGCCGCGCATCGTGCGACGACGGTCGAGGCACGCCTTCAGGTGGGCGAGGTCGAGACGGCGGAGATCACGCCCACCGAGATCCTCGGTCCAATCGGCCAAGAGGTTCGCCACCTGGTTCGCGTGTTTCCGCGTGACGGGGCGGCGCCGCGTCAGCATCCACGTCCGAAACTCCATCACCAGGTCGGCGGTCAGCGTGAGCTCCGCGGCGCGACTCGTCTCCTCCGCCATCGCGAGTGCGTAGGCAGCAGGATCCGACTCGAACCGGCGCAGGTGCTCGTAGGCCGCGCGGGCCGTGTGGGTCCTGGTGCTGATGTGGTACCGGCGCCCGCTGACCTGGCGCTCGATGATGTAGAGCGGCCGCCCATCCGCCTGCCGGTGGATGCGCCCCCCCTCCCATCGCTCCGTCGTCGACTTCTTCACCAACCCTACCCCCACAAACAGCCCACAATGGGGCTTCCGAGGAGCAACATGCACGACGACCGCGAGGCAGGCCACCCCACAAGACAAAGCCCCCGGAATCATTGCGATTCCGAGGGCCCCGTCTCTGTTAGCCGGCACCCAGGATTGAACTGGGGACCTACTGATTACGAATCCTCGCCCCCTCCGGGCTATCCCTCTGCAACAGAGGGAAAATCAGGGCCAATCGAGGCCAATCGTTCCGGTGTGGCCCACAAGGAGCCCACAACGGATTCGTCACCCTGCGCCTGCCCCTGGACGAACGTCCACACCTGCGCTGGCTGCTCGGCGGTGGCGCGATGATCGCCTCCCTCCTGCGACAGGGCGGCCTCTGGGTCGCCACATGGGTGCTCGACGGGCGTCCGTGCATGCACGCCTGCGAGGACCGGCAGGGCGCCGCGTGGGCGCTCTACGACGCGACCGGCGTCTGGCTCGGGCTGGGTCCCGCTCCCACCACCAGCATCGACCGGGTGCTCGCCGACTACGCGGAGGTGTCGTCATGACGCCCGCTGAGTTGGAGGCGATCCGCGAGCGAACGACGTCGCTCACGCGCCCTGTGGGCGCCCTGTACAAGGCAGAGCTCGACCGCGAGGCCCTCCTCGACCACGCCGACGCGCTCCAGGCGCAGCTCGACGCGGCCCGGGCGGAGGTCGAGCGGCTGCGCAGGGCTGCGGTGACGGCGAGCGCGGAGATGCGCCACACCTACCGTCCGGAGACGCGTGACTGGAATCTCGTGGCGCGCGCCATCCGCATCCTGGAAGAGGCGACCACGCCGACCGCCGCCCTCTCCGAGACGGGAGGGGAGCGATGACCGCCACCTGCCGAGTCTGCGGCCTGGTGCAGCCCGGGCGCGAGTCCGGGGCCTGCGCCGCGTGCGAGCGGAGAGAGTCCGCGGCCATCGCGTGGAGCATCGCGGTGGCCGCTCCGAAGTGCCCCTGCGGCAAGCCCCTCGTGCGCTGCGACGACTGCGGCGCCCGCTGGTGCAACGCGCCCGGGCACCTGGTGCATGAGTGCGAGGTGGCGTCATGAGCGCGACGATCGAGGACGTGCTCGAGGGGCGCTCGCGATGGTGCGTGGTGACGGGCGATGTGCTCGCGACGCTCTCGAGCCTGCCGCCGGCCAGCATCGGCGCGCTGGTGACGGATCCTCCGTACAGCTCGGGCGGGTTCACTCGCGGCGACCGCGCGATGGACGCCGCGACGAAGTACAGCAGCGCGGAGCAGACGCGGCAGCGCACCTTTACTGGCGACAACCGAGACCAGAGATCGTTCGGCTACTGGTGCGCGCTTTGGCTCGGGGAGGCCCTACGCGCGACCGTTCCGGGCGGCCCCGTGGTCCAGTTCTGCGATTGGCGGCAGTTGCCGATCACCACCGATGCCGTCCAGGCAGGGGGCTGGGTTTGGCGGGGTGTTTTTGTTTGGGCGAAGGGCGTCTCCAGCCGCCCGCAGATGGGGCGGTTCCGCGCGTCCAATGAGTTCGCGGTCTGGGGGACGAACGGTCCGAGCCTAGACCTGACCGAGGTGGGCTGCCTCCCGGGACACATCGAGGTCGCGCCACCGACGGGTACCGACCGCGTGCACCTCACGCAGAAGCCCGAGGCGGTCATGGAGGCGGTCTGCGCGATCGCGCCTCCTGGCACGGTGATTCTCGATCCCTTCTGCGGCAGTGGGACGACTGGCGTCGCAGCGCTGCGGCTCGGACGCCGATTCATCGGAATCGAACTCGACGAGCACTACGCGGCGGTAGCCCGTGAGCGGCTCGCCGCGGAGTCGCAGGGTCTGACGCTCGCCGCGGCGCGCGCTGGGCAAGCGTCGCTCTTTGGAGATCAGTCATGAGCGCCGCTCCCGCCGAGGCCCTGGTGCGCGCGCAGTTCCCCGGCGCGATGCGGGAGGCGGCATGAAGGGCCTCCCTCACCAGACGATCCACGCCCTCCGTCAGCGCTCACTGGCTGAGGCGATGCTCCGGCGGCGCACGCCGCGAGCGGACGTTGCGCGCGCACTCGGCCTCCCGGTCGACGTCGTCTCGCGCATCGCTGCGCAGATTGCTCCGAGGCCGATCACCGCCGAGGACGTGCAGGCCGCCCGGACGGAACTCCGCACCGGTGCCCGCCGCTGCTACCTCATGGCCGCGCAGCTCCGCGAGGCCCTGGGGCTCCCGCAGCGTCCATCGCTCATGCCGCCCGAGGAGCCCGAGCACGGGCTGTGCGGGTACTGCGGGGAGCCGACAGCGACCGCCTACTGCGGGAGCACCTGCGCGTTCTACTCCTCGCGTCTCCGGTCCGTGGAGGAGGGGCGTCTGTTCCGCGGCGCGGGTGCCCCGGTCAGCTCTCTCGTCGACCAGGAGCTGCGACGCGCGGATGCGGGACGCGCCGCACGCCTCCTGGCCGCCGGCGCGTCATGGCATCTCGCGGCCGGGGAGCTTGGCCTCGACCATGACGACGACCACCTCCGGGACATGGCCCGCTCGCTCGCGGAGGCCGCATGAGCGACGCCACCAGGGCCGCCGTGGCCCGCCTCCGCGCAGAGGGGCTCCTGGACCGCGAGATCGCCGAGCGCCTGGGCCTCTCCGCGTCCACCGTCTCGCGCCACACGGCCCCCGGTGACCGCATCCGGCTGCGCGATTGTGTCCAGTGCGGGCGGTCCTTCACCGGCCGCGCCAATCGCCTCGTCTGCGGCCCGGAGTGCGCGTACCGCTGGCAGGCCCACCTGCAGCGCGAGCGACGCAGGAGGGCCGAGGAGCAGCGTCGTCGCAGTGACGAGCGCGCCCGGGCACTGGCAGCGATGGATCGCGAGCGAGGGCTCACCGTCGAGGAGTGGCTGGCTGAGCGGCGCCCTGCATGGGCTCGCGAACCCAGCCCTCGTCCTGACCCCTGGGCCGGGTACTCGGCCGATGCCGCGGAGGTGTCGGCGTGAGGCTCCCCTGGGTGCAAGTGACGCAGGAGGCGTTCGGTCTCTCGAGGTCGCTGGCCGGCCTGCTCGGGTGCGACCGACACCGCGCCCTTTCGCTGCTGATCGATCTCTGGGCCTGGGGCCTCGACCAGGGCCCCGCTGACGAGCCGCCGCAGGGCATGATCATCAACCCGCGAGCCGCCCGGATGCTGGCCGGGGCGGTCGAGTGGGCCGGCGACGCGGACGAACTCCTGCAGGCACTTGAGGATCTCGGTGCCGTCGAGATCCTCGACGGAGGCGTCCGCGTGCGCGGAATGCGCCGCTACCACGGTACGTGGAGGAAGAACCGAGCGGGTTCCGGGGGGAATCCGAACGGGTCCAGCACCGGAACCGTGACGGAACCGAAACGCCAGACGCAGAAGCAGAAGCAGAAGCAGAGATCTCCTGACGGAGATCTCCCCCCTTCCCCCCACGAGGGGGGGGGTGACGGCTCCGAGGACCCCGAGGTCCAGGTGGTGGCGACCTTCATCGCCGACCTGCCGCCGACCCCGGGCACCCTCGGCGTCCTGGCCGACGCATGGAACGAGATCACGACCGCCCCGCTGCCACGGGTGGTCGAGATGCCGCCTGCCCGGCGCAAGCAGGCGCAGGCCGCGCTCCGGCGCCGTTCACTCGCGGAATGGCGGCGCGTGTTCGAGGCCGTCGAGGCCAGCTCGTTCTGCCGCGGCGCCGATGGCGGCTGGAGGGCGGGTTTCGACTGGGCCATCCGAGCGGGAGGGGTGAAGCCCGAGCCGTCTATTGGACTGCTCGAGGGCGTCTATGCCCGCGCCGGCCCTGCCGCATCCCGAGACCTGAGACGTGGCGCCGTGCGCGCCGAGGACATGGCCCAGGCCCACCGTGAGTTGCCGGTGGGCGTCGTGGAGGACTGGTGATGAACGGGATGAATGCACTGCAGCGGCTGACCGAGGGATGGCGGCTTGAGCGAGAGCGGCTGGCTGAGTGGGAGGCCGCGAACCCGGAGATCGCAGCCGCCTGGAGCGATGCGGCCGAGGAGGGCGAGCGACGGAAGAGTGAGCGCCAGAGGCGGGAGTCTGCGGATTGGGCGCTCCGCGACGCCAGGGTTCCGGAGCGGGTGCGAGCGGTGCTGACGGCTGGCGCGGACAAGACTCCTGCCGTGCTGGCTGTGCTGCGCTGGCTCGAGGGCTCTCGTTCGTTCCTCTTGCTCGCAGGCGGCACCGGCACGGGAAAGACGATCGCCGCCTGCCACGCGCTCGAGCGCGGAGGGGTGTTCGAGCGGGCTGTCTCGGCCGGTCGCCTGGGGCTCTACGGCGACGAGGACGTGGCGAGGATGCGCGCGCTTCGTCGCGCCCGCGTCCTGGTGCTCGATGACCTCGGGGCGGAGTTCGCCGGCGACGTGTGGCGCGCCCAGTTCGACGAGCTCGTGGACGAGCGGTACGGCGACCGGCTGCGCACGGTGATCACCACCAACCTCTCCCCGGATGCCGTGCGCGAGCGCTACGGCGCCCGCGTAGCGGATCGCATCCGGCACGACGGCCAGGTGGTGACGTGCGGCGCCGAGAGCCTCCGGACGCCCGGCGGAGGTGCGCGATGACCGCCACCGTCGTGGAGTTGTGGGTCCGGTGCCCCGAGTGCGACTGCGCCGGGGAGGTCGAGGGAGAGCGTGTGACGTGGCGCGACGCCAACGGCCGCACGGATTCCGTGGCCGAGATGGTCCGCTGCGAGCCCTGCCAGGGCTGGGGCGTCGTGGCCGCGGCACAGGCGTGGACGATGCGGCGCGGGAGGGCGTCATGAAAGCCCACCTGCCGATGCCACCCAGCGCCAACCGGTACTGGCGCACCTACAACGCGCGACGTTCGCCTGTGCGCAGCGTTGAGGCCCGGGAGTACCTGCGGACGGTCGGGACCCTCCTCGCAGCGTGGCGGCCCCTTGCCGGCCGCGTGGCGGTGTCTCTCGTCGTCAGCGGTCTCCGAGCCAATGCCGACTTGGACAATCGAATCAAAATCCTCCTCGACGCGCTCACCGGGCACGCCTGGGGGGATGACGCTCAGGTCTGGTCCATCCGGGCTGAGCGCGCGGAGGGTGCACCGGGCGTCGAGGTCGAGGTGACGCCCTGGGGATCCGCTCCGGTCCCTGCTCCCGCCCCGACGTGGCGCGACCTGGCCGACGAGCAGGAGGCCCCCGAGCCCTACCGGCGCGGAGTTCCAACCCCGAACGTGCGAGGTTCGCGATGAGCAGCGAGGGAACGATTCAGGACGTGCTGGATGGCCGCGCGCGGTGGTGCGTGGTCCATGGCGACAACGCGGAGGTGCTCCCGACCCTGCCCGACCGGAGCGTGGCGCATGTCATCACGGATCCGCCCTACTCAGAGCACACGCACGCGAAAGTGCGGCGTGGCGGGTCTGTTCACGCCGCAGACGACGAGACGCCCGGCAAGCCGAAACGGGCGACAGTCTCAACGTCCGTCGTCCTTGGTTTCGACGCCCTGAAGGTGGGGCAGCGCGAGGCATTGGCGCGTGAGTTTGCGCGGATCTGTCGGCGCTGGGTGCTGGCGTTCTCGGACCAGGAGGGCGCGGGGGACTGGATGCGGGCCAATCTCGCCGCCCATCTCGACCATGTGCGCATTGGTCAGTGGATCAAAGTCGGGGCGACACCGCAATTCACTGGCGACAGGCCGGCCACGGGCTCGGAGGCGGTCGTAATTGCGCACCCGCGCGGGAGGAAGCGCTGGAACGGGGGCGGCTCGCATGCCGTCTGGGCTCACGCCGTCGAGACAGGTGGCGAACGGGCGCATACCACCCAGAAACCCCTCCCACTCATGCTGGAGTTGGTGGATCTGTTCACCGATCCGGACGATCTTATCCTCGACCCCTTCGCTGGCTCCGGGACGACGGGCGTTGCTGCGCTCCGGCTGGGCCGGCGCTTCATCGGCGTGGAACGGAACGCCGCCTATGCCGCCGTCGCCCGGGAGCGCCTCCTGGCCGAGGAGCAGGGATTGACGCTCGCGGCTGCGCGAGCCGGGCAACAGTCGCTCTTCGGGGATGCGCCATGAGGGCCTGCGAGGAGTGCGGCGGTCCGCTGCCCGAGGGCGCGCACCTGAACCGTCGGCGGTGCGCCTCCCTCCGGTGCGCTCGAGCGGCAGACGCCAGGGCGCGTGCTGCTCGCCTCGCCAGGCGGCATGGCGTCGCGGTCGGCGACTGCATCCGATGCGGTGAGACGATCGACTCTACCGCGGCGGTCGCCGCGGTCTGTTCGAGGTGCAGCCGGCAGCATGAGCACCTGCTGCAGGGCGCCCCCGACGTCGTCGAGCTCTCGCCCGAGACTCAGGAGCTGCTCGAGGAGATCCGCGATAGTTGCCGCCGGGCGCGGCGGATGATCGAGGAGACGCGGAGAGTCCTGCTGGGACTCCCCCGTCGCCCGCCGACTGAGCCCCCAGAGCGCATCGACCCCTGGGCAGGCCACGTCTCCAGCGCGGGGTGGGATCCATGAGCGCCTGTCCGGTGTGCGGAGAGGCCGTCATCCAGCGCCAGGGCCGAGGCAGGCCGCGCACCTACTGCGACGCGGTGTGCACGGCCGACGCGTGGACCCGCTCCGGCAGGCGGACGAGAAAATCACAGTCGGCCCGTGACACGGTCGGCAGTCGTGAGAGTGCGACGCGTGAGGGCGCTGGCAGACTCGGCCGAGAGTCGGACGTGGGAGGGCGAGGAGTACGTGCGCCAACTCTCGACGGCGATGGCCGCAGCAGCTCGCGGTCTCGACGGGCGGCAGGTGGCCGAGTCGGCGGGGCTGCCGTGGCCTCTCCCTCGTCGAGTACGAATGGCGCTGAGTCGCGCGGGGCTCCGGCTGCGGCCGACGAGGGAGAGGCAGACATGGGCAGTCGTGACAGACAGCGCGCCGACGTGAGCGAGGCCCCGGCCGCGCCTCCAGCACCGCGCCTCGAGGGCGTGGCGCTGGCTCGCGTCCGTGGCGGGTGGCTCGTGGTGCAGGTGTCGCTGGCCGCTGACGCGGAGGGGCTGACGCTGCTGAATCCCGGCGCGCTCGCGCGCCCGTACTCGCTGGCTCAGGCCACGGGCATGGTGCGGATGATGATCGGTCGCGCCATCCAGACGCTCATGGCTCGAGGTGCTCCGTGACGGCGCTGGCGTGGCCCATCGTCGTCCTGGTGCTCGGGCTGGTGGCGCTCCGCATCGCGTGGGAGGTCGCCATCTCGCAGCGCCGCACCATACGCGACGTGAGCGCCTCGGTCGCTGTGGAGCGCGCCCGGCTGGATCTCGTGGCTGGCGTGGTGGACTCGGGGCGGGACAGGGACGCCGAGCTTGAGGCGCGCATCGCGGACCTCGAGCAGACGCGGCG
>Ga0233383_1000502_pt1 | contig 15099 bp, 10 predicted proteins | sample ElkDunMinimDraft_14_FD_191542 | JGI IMG/M metagenome (GOLD analysis project Ga0233383, IMG submission 191542) | Fecal eukaryotic communites from dung pellets of Tule Elk in California, USA - Elk Dung G16 | ecosystem: Host-associated > Mammals > Digestive system > Large intestine > Fecal | place...
GTCGCCGTTCTCGCCGATGGCCTGCGTCGTGTGGCCCTTCGGGGGAAGGCTGGCACCGCCGGTGAGGTTGTGGTCGCCGTTCTCGCCGATGGCCTGCGTCGTATAGACCTTGGGCGGGACCGGGAAGACCGGGGGGCCCGGGATGAAGTTGACGTTGTTGTCGCCGTTCTCGCCGATGGCCTGCGTCGTGTGGCCCGGCGGGGGGAAGCTTCCGCCCTCGGGGATGGCGCGGGTCTGCACGGGGCCGGCTTCGAACGCGTCCTGCGACTTGGTCACGGGGGGCGCGGCCTGAGGCGTCTGCTTCTCCTCGACCTTCGCGGACTCGGCCTGGGCCTTGGCGAGGCGCGGAACTTCGTACTGCACGAACGACTTGATACGGGTCATCGTGAGACTCCTTGTGAGGGATCGAATGGGCGCGGAACCTGCCATGTCATGGCTGTCCGCTTGCCTGTCTTGTCGATTCTCGTTGCCGACCCATGACGAACCGAACGTTACGGGGAGGTTGTTACGGAAGCTTTACGGTCTGGCTGTGACTCGAGAGGAAAACCCATGCGGATCGCTGTCTTCGGTGGAGAGCAGGACCCCATCACGCAGGTGCAGTTGGAGACCATCGCGCGGCACGGGGACGAGGCGATCCTCATCGAGTTCAGTGCCCTGGAGCGTGGGGTACCCGTCTCGTCAATGGACGGCGGACACGTGTACGACGGCCGGTACGTCGGCGATCTCGACGGTGCGATCCTGCGGTACATCCCGCGCGCCTCGGCGCCGTACATGCGTGCCGACGAGAACCTCACGCTCTACGAGGACTGGTACGCGGCCTACATGCACGCGGTGGAGAAGTCGTCGTTCTACATGTCGTGGCTGTTGGAGTTGGCCGGCGCGGGCGTGCCGTTGGTGAACCCACCGCACGCGGCCAGCGTGCATCAGTTCAAGCCCTTCCAGATCGAAGCGTTGCGACGAGCCGGTGCGCGTGTGCCTCGGCAGCTGGTTTCCAACGATCCCGTCGCGGTACGGGCCTTTGCCGCCGAGGTGGGAGAGGTCATCTTCAAGCCGGTGGTGGGCGGCGCGCTCGCGCGGCTCTTGGATGCCGAGGCACTGCAGGAGCTGGAGCTCATCCGCGCCTCGCCGGTGATCTTCCAGGAGCGGGTCCCGGGTGAGGACATCCGGGTGACCATGGTCGGCGACCGCGTGATCTCCGCGGTGGCGATCGAGACCCCCGAGGGCACCGTGGACTTCCGCAACGACCCCTCCTACCGCGAGCAGGGTGGCACCTATCGCGAGGTCGAGATCCCCGAGCGCGTTCTCGATCAGTGTCGCCGCGCGATGCGTGAATGTTCGCTCGAGTTCTCGGGGATCGACCTGCGCCAGAGTGGTGACGACTGGGCCTTCATCGAGCTGAACAGCTCGCCGGTCTATCTCGAGGTCGAGCAGAAGATGGGCCACCCCATCACCCAGGCGCTGGTGAACTACGTGCGCGAGCGCGCGATGGCGCGACGGTCCCGGCGCGTGCGCGTGGCGGGCTGAGTCTTCACGACCGGGACCGGCCCGGTGATCTGCCAGGGTTCGGTCCGGAAGTTGGGGCCCCAACGAGTCGCCGGGGGTGTGCGGTCCACGCGGCGCGCCCTGTGCTCCGACGCGTGGCCGGCTCGACCAGGGGCTGCAGCTCGCCTGCAGCCAGCGTCCCGCGCCGGCCTCCCATGGGCGCTCCCTTGCTGGCGAAGTGTCCGCACGGGCCTCCAGCGCGTCAGGAGCGGACCTCCAGGTGCTCGCGGTGCTCACGCAGCCGGGGCTTCCCGAGCAGGGCATTGAGCGCGGACTCGAGGTTCGGATGGCGGAACTTGAAGCCCAGGGACTCGGCGCGCGAGGAGATCGGCGGACCGCGGGTGAGCAGCTCGACCAGCTCGTCGCCCAGCGACCTGCGGGCCACCCTGCGCGGGATGGGAAGCCAGGGGATCCGATGCAGGCGCAGACCGGTCTCGACCGCGAGCTGGGCGCTGGTGGCGGGCGCGGGCGCGACTGCGTGTAGCGGCCCCTGAAGCTCCGGCGCTTCGAAGGCGGCGAACAGGAGCATCGCCAAGGCGTCGTCCCGATGGATCCAGGGCCAGAGCCCCATGCGGGGGAGCACCGGACCGCCCAGATGCAGCTCGAAGCGTCGTCGATAGGCGGCCAGCAGGCCCTCCCGCCCATCCAGCACCGCCCCCAGTCGTAGGATCACGGAGCGGGTGTCCGGGCCTCGCACGCTCATCGCAGACAGCTCGAGGTCGCGCAGGTCGCGCTTGGAGGGGCGGTTCGAGACCGGCGTGCTCTCGTCGAGTGGGACTGACGGGCCCGGGCGCTGTCCCTCGATGATGGAGCCCACGCTGCTCACGGTGATCAGCAGGCGGGGGCGCACGCGGACCGCGTCGAAGGCCTCGGCCACCAGGCGTCCGCCCATCCGGCGGCGCTGCGCGTGCTCGCGCCGATCCCGGTCGGGAGCCGGAAAGAGCCCGGCCAGGTTCAGGACCACGTCTGCGCCGTCGAACGCCTCGCTCCAGGCCCCCCCGGTGAGCCCGTTGAAGCGCAGTGCCCGCGACGCGTCGGGAAAGGTCTCCAGCGCGGCCGACGGATTCTCCACCAGCACGATTGGCGCGCGCTTCCGCTCGACCAACGCATCCACCAGGGCCCTGCCGAAGTGGCCCTCCGGGGACACCACCACCACCGGTCCCGCCATGCGAAGTCCTCCCAGGTCTGGTTGCCGAACCCGTCGCGCGATCGGCGGGACCCGGGCATCCAGTCCCCCCCCACGCGAGGTGCCGCTCAGTCCCGAGAAGGTGTGCACCGCGCGCGCGGCGGTTGCCGGCGGTCGCTCCCATCGACCGGGTAGGGAGGGGAGCGGACGTTTGGTTGGGCTGGGCTGACGGCGCCTCATTGCGAGCGCTCACCCTGCGACCGCGGCCGACGGCCCCTGCGGAGCGAGGGCGGTGTCCCCCGCGAGGCTGCCGGCCCGGCGCCCAGGCGGGCGACTGACCGACGCGGTCTGCGGCACGACAGGTCGAACTGCTGACCCGGAAGGGGCTCGGTCCGGCCTCTGGCAGGGCCCTCGAGACGGTCCTGCCAGGGTCCTCGAGACGGGTCCTGCGGGCAGGTCCGGCGAAGGGGCCGGCGCGCTGCGGTCAGTGCCGATGCGTGTCGGGGGGCGGGACGCCCCGCGCGGTGCGAGGGGCCTCATCCCGTCGGATGCGTCCGAGCTGGGCGCGCGGCAGCGGCGAGTTGGAGCGCAGGTATTGCACCAGGGCGTCGAGATCCTGCGGCCCGCCCCCGAGCTCGCTCCCGCGCGTGAAGGCGGAGAACCCGTCCCCGCCGGTGGACAGGAAGCTGTTCACGGTCACGCGGTAGGTGCGCGAGGGCTCCAGCGGCACGCCGTGGAGCGTGACGCTGCCGGGCACCACGTGTGCTCCGGGCGCGCCCTCACGCCAGACGTAGCGAAGCCCCGCGGACGCGCCGAGGATGCGCTGCTTCTTCGGCTGCCACTGCTGCTCGAGCGCCTCGAGGATCTGCGCCCCAGTCAGGTTCATCATCACCAGCGAGTTGCCGAAGGGGCTGGCCGCGAACGCGTCGCCGTAGGTGACGTCGCCGGCTGGGAGGTCCGCGCGCAGGCCTCCGGGATTCACGAAGGCCAGCTGCGCGCCCTCGGCCTCGGTGGCGGCGAGGAACGCATCGGCGACCACGTTCCCGAGCGTCGACTCTCCCGCGGCCGAGGTCCCGTGGCGCGGCGCCACCAACGGGTGGCTGAGCCTCCCGATGACCTCGTGCTCGAGGGGCGCGACCTTCTGCACGTAGGCCTCGACCAGCGCTCGCATCTCCGGGTGCGTGCGATCGCGCAGGACCGGCAGGTTCTTGGCCTCGAGCGAGACCACGTCGCCGCTCCGCCGATCGAGCTCCAACATCAGCCGCGTCACCACGCGCCCACCCGAGAGCGCCGAGGTCACGCTGCGTCCGTCGATCAGGCAGTTGTACGCCGCGTGGCTGTGCCCGCTGATCACCGCGTCGATTGACGGGTCCACCGCTTTCGCCAGTCCCAACACCGGCCCCTCGACGTGGTCACACCCGTCGATGGCGCCCTCGTGCTCCGCCCCCTGATGGACCAGCAGCACCAGCGCCTCCACGCCGCGGGCGCGCAGCCTCGCGACCTCCGCGTTGACCGCTTCGACCTCGGCGACGAAGGTGAGCCCGGCGACCCGCTTGCGCTCCACGATCGCGGGCGTGCCCTCGAGCGTCACGCCGATGAAGCCCACCTTCACCCCGTCGACCTCGCGCACCAGCGAGGCGGGGAAGAGGGGCGACCCGTCGGCCTTGAAGACGTTCCCGGCCAGGAAGGGGAAGGAGGCGCCGGCGAAGGGGCCCAGCGCACAGCTGTGGGCGGGGCCGCAGCCGCCCTGCTTCAAGCGCAGCAGCTCCTCCACGCCGTCGTCGAACTCGTGGTTTCCCACCGCGTTCATCGCCAGCCCCAGCCGGTTCATCGCCTCGATGGTCGGCTCGTCGTGGAAGAGCGCGGAGCTCAGCGGCGAGGCTCCGACCAGATCTCCCGCCGAGACCAGCAGCGTGTGGGGGTGCTGCGCGCGCAGGTGCTCGATGAGCCCCGCCAGGTGCTCGAGGCCGCCGGTGACGGCCAGCCGCGGCCGTCCGTCGGGTTCGTGGCCGATGACCACGTCCGCCCCATGTCCCTGGGGGGGCTCGAGCTGGCCGTGGAAGTCGTTGATGGCCAGGAGCTGGAGCGTCACCCGTCCCGACGGCGTCGGATCCGCGGCCCCGGCGCCGTGCCGACACCCCGAGAGGATGAGCGCGCTCAACAGCACCGCGAGGGCCAGGGTCTTCGGATGGGTGGAGTCGATCGACATGGTTGCGCCGCCGGGCCTCATCCTGCCCGACTTGGCTCCGGAGGGATCATCCCGTTGCGGCCGATCGCGTCGGCGGGACGTTTCCGCCCGATGGTTGCGAGGCGGACCAGAGCCGCGCGTAGCGCCCACCGAGCGCGCGCAGCGAGGACGGAGTGCCGAGCTCCACCACCGCGCCGGCCTCGATCACCGCGACCCGGTCCGCGCGCTCCGCGGTGGCGAGGCGGTGCGCGATGAGCAGGGTGGTGCAGCCCTCGCGAAGCCGGTCGAGCCCGACCTGCACCAGGGCCTCGCTCTGGGCGTCCAGCGCGCTGGTGGGCTCATCGAGCAGCAGCACGCTGGGCCGGGCCAGGAAGGCGCGCGCGATCGCGAGCCGCTGACGCTGCCCTCCCGAGAGCATCGCCCCGCGCTCGCCGACCTGGGAGTCGAGCCCGTCGGGGAGGGTGCGCACGAAGTCGTCCGCGCCGGCGTCGGTGAGCGCCTGCCACAGGGACGCCTCGTCGGCGTGGGGATCGGCCATGCGCAGGTTCTCCGCGATGGTCCCGGTGAAGAGCACCGGCTCCTGCGGCACCCAGGCCACCTGCTCGCGCAGGCGCGGCGCGTCGGACCCCTCCAGCGGGCGCCCGTCCCAGGTCAGCCGGCCCCCCTCCAGGGGGAGAAAGCCCAGCAGCGCGGCCAGGATCGACGACTTCCCGCCGCCGCTGGGGCCCACCAGCGCGAGCGTCTCGCCGGCCTTCAGCTCGAGGGTCAGACCCGCCAGGGCCAGCCTCCCGTCGGGGTAGCGGGCGCGCGCGTCCTCGAAGGCCAGCGCGCGCGAGAGGGGCGAGAGCGGCGGGCCGGCGTCGCGCTCGGACACCTCGGCGCCGGTCCCGGTCAGCTCGAAGAGGCGCTCGGCGGCGGCCAGTCCGGTCACCACCTGCCCGAAGGTCGCCGACAGCGACTTGAGCGGCGCGTAGAGCAGGAGCGAGGCGGTGAGGAAGGACAGCAGGTGCGAGGCCAGCGCGGGCTCCGCGGCGACCTGGCGGGCACCCCAGGCCACCAGCATCGCCGCACCGGCCACCCCCAGGACCTCCACGGTCGGGGAGACCGCGCCGCGCAGCGCCAGGCTGCGCTTCATCTGCCCGAGGTAGCCGGCCTGGGCCGCCTCGAAGCGCGCGGAGAGGGCCGGCTCGAGCCGGTAGGCCTGCACCACCGGGAGCGCGGAGAGGACCTCGCCGCCCAGGCTGCCCAGCTCACCGAGCCCCTCCTGGGTCTTGCGCGCGGCCTTCTTGATGGAGCGGGCGAAGCGGGCCACCGGGAGCACCGCGCCCGGGAGCACCAGGAAGGTCAGCAGGAACAGCTTCCAGTCGATGAGCGCGCAGACGCCCAGCAGCGCCAGCAGCTGGAGCCCATCGCGCACGTAGCTGCCCAGGGCGGCACCCACCGCGACCTCCAGCGCGGCCACGTCGGCGGTGAAGCGACTGAGCAGCTCTCCGGAGTGGCGGGCCTCCAGCTCCAGCGGCGGGGTGCGCAGCAGGCGCGCGTAGAGGGTCCGCCGGATGTCGGCCAGCACCCGCTGCGCCAATCCGCCGAGCAGTCCGCCCTGCAGCAGCTGGGCGACCCCCTTGAGGGTGGCCATGCACACCAGCAGGGCGGCCAGCGTCCAGCCGCCGAGCCCGGCGACCTCGAGCGCACCGAGCCGGAGCTCCACCGGGCGGCCCCGCAGGACGCCTTCCAGCAGGGGACCGGTGAGCCAGGCGTAGCCTGCGCCGGCAGCCGCGGTGGCCGCGGCCGCCAGCCCACCGAGCACCGCTCGTCCGGCGTGCGGTCGGAGGTGACGCGCGAGGTGGAGCGCGGCGGAGGGCGAGGGGCGGGGCAAGGTCGGACGCCGGAAAATCCAAGCGGGAGCGAGGAGACGGGCGAACAAACCACCGCCGGCGGCGCGCGGCAACGCTTCGAAAGAGAGGAGGCCTGCTTGCCGGCCCCTCGGAAGGGGGCCTCGGTCGCCTGCCCCCTGCTCGTTGCCGGTGCTCCGCGAGGTCGCCAGCTTCACGGCATGATGGAGACCGACCAGGACACCACCTTCGGCCCGGGCTGTGAGCCAGTGGTGGGCGACGACGAGGAGCGTCGACGCCTGCTGTGGCTCATGGCCGAATACTTCCGCACCTTGGGCTACTCCGACATCAAGGCGCGGTTGCCGGGCTTCATCCCACCACCGGTGCTGTCGGGCACCATCGAGGACCACCGTCCCGACTTCACCTGCCGCCAGCAGGACGCCGGCCACACGCCGATCATCCTGGAGGTGGTGACCGCGCGCAGCGTCGCGGACCCGGACTCGGACAACCGTTGGAGCCTGCTCTCCAGCGCCGCGCGGCTCTACAACGCCGAGCTCCACTTCGTCGTCCCCAAGTGGACCGAGGCCGGGGCCATCGATCCCGCGCTGAAACGGCGGCTGGCGAGGCTGGACCTGACCGCCAACCACATCTGGACGGTGTGAGGCTCCGGACCGTCTGGACCTCAACCCGCAAAAGGGCTTGCGGGGCTGAACGCAGGGCATTCTGGCGACCGCGCGCGTTGCTGCGTGGAGCTGCTGCGTTATAGTCCCGCGCCCTCCCGTCGTGTCCCCGTCGGCGTCTGCCGGTTGCCCGGGGAAATCACGCAACGGTGCGCGGAGTTGAAGGAACCATGTCTGCTGCCCCCCATACCTCCAAGCGGGACTACTACGAAGTCCTGGGGGTCCAGCGCGGCGTCGACGCGCAGACCCTGAAGAGCGCCTTCCGCAAGGTCGCGCTCCAGTACCACCCGGATCGCAATCCCGGGGACACCTCCGCGGAGGACAAGTTCAAGGAGGCCACCGAGGCCTACGAGGTGCTCGGCGACCCCGAACGCCGCGCGCGCTACGACCGCTTCGGCCACGCCGGCGATCCCTTCGGTGGGGCGGGCGGGTTCCAGGGCGTGAACATCAACGACATCTTCGGCGACCTGTTCGGCGAGATCTTCGGGGGCGCGCGCGGCGGACGCAGTGCGCGCGGCCGTGGCGCGGACCTGCGCTACAACCTCGAGATCACCTTCGAGGAGGCGGCCTTCGGGTGCGAGGTGAAGGTCCCCATCAACAAGCCCCGTCGCTGCGACGGCTGCGATGGGACCGGGAGCGCCAAGCGCGAGGCGGGGATCAAGGCCTGCGGCGCCTGCGGCGGGGCGGGCGAGGTCCGCTTCACCCAGGGCTTCTTCGCCATGAGCAAGCCCTGCGTGGCGTGCTCGGGGACGGGCACCACGGTGGTGGACCCGTGCACCAAGTGCCGCGGCGCGGGTCGCTACACCTCGGAGCAGACCCTCGAGGTCCGCATCCCCGCCGGCGTGGACACCGGCACCCGGGTGCGCCTCGGTGGTCAGGGAGAGCCGGGTGAGCGCGGCGGTGCCCCCGGCGATCTGTACGTGACCGTGCACGTGAAGGAGCACCCCATCTTCACGCGCGAGGACTACGACGTGATGTGCGAGGTGCCGCTGTCGTTCACGCAGGCGGCGCTCGGCGCCCAGGTGGACGTGCCCACGCTGGAGGGGCGCGTGAAGCTCAAGGTCCGCGCCGGCACCCAGAGTGGCAAGGTCGAGACCCTGCGCGGCAAGGGCGTGCCCCACCTCCACGGCGGCGGTCGCGGCGACCAGCTGGTGCGCTGGGTGGTGGAGACCCCCACCGAGCTGTCGGAGCGTCAGCGGGAGCTGCTCGAGCAGTTCGCGGTGGAGGCGGGCGAGGAGGTCCACCCGCACCGCAAGAGCTTCCTCTCCAAGGTCCGCGAGCTGTTCGGCGCGGAGTAGTCTTCCCGCGGCAGGAGCGCCAGGGAACGCCCGGTCGGCGGCCCGGCCTCCAGCGCCGCGACCCAGCGGCTCAGCCAGCCGACGGGTTCACCTCCCCCCGGGCCGTGATTAGGCTCGGGGCCTGATCGAGCGCCGGCTTCCATGGCCGGCGAATCGGCGTGAAGGGCGCTCCGCGCTCCCGCACACCCGCGGGAGAGGGGCCGGCCCTGGGAGGGGCGCCTGATGCGGATGACGCTGCCGGGCCGGGACGTGTCGTGGCGGGACTTCATCGCGCGCCTGCGCTGCGAGCTGGCCAAGGACAAGCTCGGGATGGTCGCCGGAAGCGTGACCTTCGCGGCGCTGCTCTCCCTGTTTCCCTTCCTGATCTTCCTGGTCTCGCTGGCCGGGATGATGACGGACCCCGCGAGCATCTCGGCGCTGCTGGACGAGCTGCGCGGACTGGTCCCCGCGGAGGGGATGGCGCTCATCGAGGAGCACCTGAACGGCCTGTTGGCGGCCAGCGGCGGGGGACTGCTCACCTTCGGCGCCGTCGGTGCGGTGTGGGCCGCGGGGCGCGGGGTGCGCGCGTTCATCCACGCGCTCAACGTGGCCTACAACTGCCAGGAGGGGCGCCCCGCCTGGAAGCTCTACCTCCTGTCCACGGCCACGGTGCTGGTCTCGTCGGTGGGACTGGTCCTGCTGATGCTGCTGGTGGTGGGGCTCCCGGCGATCGCCGAGTTCGTCCGGCTGCCGATCCTGCCGGTGCTGGTGTTGCTGCGCCTGCCGATCGCGGGGCTGTTGCTGGTGCTGATCTGGGCCGTCTTCGACAGCGTCCTGCCTGCGCGGCGCCGGCCCTACCGACCCTTTACCGTCGGCAATCTCCTGGGCATCGGCGGCTGGCTGCTGGCCAGCTGGGCCTTCAGCGTCTACGTCCGCAACTTCGGCAACTTCAACGCCACCTACGGCGCCCTGGGCGGCGTCATCATCCTGCTGCTCTGGATGAACCTCTCGGTGCAGTGCTTCCTGCTGGCCGCCGAGGTCAACGGGGTGCTGGACCGGCTCGAGCAGGACGTGGCGACCCCGGGGGCGACCGTGGATCCGACCGGGGAGGACCTGGAGGCCCGCGTGGCCTCGCTGGTCCAGGGCGACCGGCCGCGCCCGCACGCCAGGGGCCGGGGCCGGGAGGGCAAGCCGGCCCGGAGCCGCCAGGGTGGGGGACAGGCTCGCAACGCCGCGGGGTGGGGGGCGGCGCTGCTGCTGTTGGCGCGGCAGTGGCGGGCCACCCGGTCGCGCGGAAAGGTCTGACCCCCTCGCACGGGCGGCCCGTCGGCGCGTGACTCCGTCGGGGCGGCGGGTGTCGGGGGGGCGACCCGCCGGCCACCTGCCCCGCGCCAGTACCCGGACGGGGAGCGGCCCCGCGGAACGCACCGGGCGATGGGGCGCCGGGTCGACGCCCCGCGAGACGGCTGCTATGCCCCGGAGTCCATGATGCCGCGCCGAAACGCCCGCTCCTCGAGGCTCCCTTCCGGGGGTCTGTTCCTGCTGCTCTGCCCCCTGCTGCTGGCCGCCTGTCCACGGCCGGGAACCGGCGCGGTCCGCGGCGACGATCTGACCGGGGACCCGTTCGCCAATCGCAAGCCGACCGTCCAGGTGCGACAGGACGTCGCGGCGGATGGCGCGCTGGCCGAGGCCTCGTCCCGCGCGAGCGGCCGTTCGGGTGCCGAGGCGGCGGAGATCTACCTGTCCGTCCGCCGCGCCTACCCCGAGACCACCGCGGGCCAGGAGGCGCTCTACCGGGCCGGCGTGCAGTACTTCGAGGCGCGCGAGTACGCGCGGGCCCGCTCGAGCTTCAACGAGCTGCTCTACGAGAACCCGCTCTTTCCCCAGGCCGAGCAGGCCAAGCGGATGCTCGGCGAGGCCGCGCTGGAGACCGGCGCCTACCGCGACGCCTACCAGACGCTGGGCTCGCTGGCGGAGCGCGCGGAGGGTGAGGAGCGCCGGGCGCTGATGCTGCGCGCGATGCAGGCGGCGGAGCTGGGCGGCCTGCACGGTGGCGCGCTGCGCCTGGCGGTGTCCCTGGCGGGCAGCGCCCAGGGGGCCGAGCTCGATGCGGCGGTGGCCGAGGTGCGGCGCCAGGTGGAGGGCCGCGCGTCCTTCGCCGACATCGCCGAGGTGCAGCAGGACCTGTCGGCCGGCCATCCCGCGTGGCCCATCCTGACCTTCAAGCTCGCGCGCATCCACGCCCACGTGCGCGACTTCCCCCGCATGCAGCAGACGCTCGACAGCCTCCTGCAGCAGGCCCCGGGCAGCGAGTTCGCCCCGGCCGCGCGCGCCATGCAGGCGCGCATCTCCCGGCCCGATCGGGTGGAGCCCCGCCGCGTGGGCGTGCTGCTGCCGCTGTCCGGGTCCTACCAGGCGGTGGGCGAGGCGGTGCTGCGCGGGATCCGGCTGGCGGTCGCGGGAAGCGACGTGGAGCTGGTGGTGAAGGACACCGCCGGCGATCCGATGCAGGCCGCGCGGGTGCTCGAGCAGATGGTGCTCGAGGACGGGGTGATCGCCGCGGTCGGGGGGCTGCTGGGCGACGAGGCGCAGCGCGCGGCGCTGGTGGCCGAGGGACTGGGGGTGCCGCTCATCACGCTCTCGCGCTCCGAGCACATCACCGACATCGGCCCCCACGTCTTTCGCAACATGATGACGTACGCCGACCAGGCCAACGCGCTGGCGGACTACGCGACCAAGGAGCTCGGCTACAAGAGCTTCGCCATGCTCTACCCGGACATCCCCTACGGGACCGAGCTGGCCAACGCCTTCTGGGATGCGCTCGACGAGCGCGGCGCGGTGGTGCGTGGCGCCGAGTCGTACGCCCCCGATCAGACGACCTACGCGCCCGAGGTGAAGAAGCTGGTGGGGCGCTACTACCTCGAGGATCGCGGGGACTACCGGGACGCGGTCCGCGACGCGCGCGAGGGCGCCAAGGACCAGGACGCGTATCGCCGGCGCAAGGCGCTCGACCGCGCCAAGCAGGGCGTCGAGCCCGTGATCGACTTCGAGGCGCTGTTCATCCCCGAGGGGTGGCAGAAGGTCGGACTCATCGCTCCGGCGCTGGCGGTCGAGGACATGATCACCAACGCCTGTGATCCCCGGGACCTCGAGCGCATCCGCAAGACGACCGGAAACGAGAAGCTGAAGACGGTGACCCTGCTGGGGACCGATCAGTGGCGCAGTCCGCGGGGCAAGAGCGACCTGCCGGCGCTGCTCGAGCGCGGCGGGAAGTTCGTCACCTGCTCGGTCTACGTCGACGGCTTCTACGCGGACAGCGAGCGCCCGGCCACGCGCGCCTTCGTCGCCGCCTTCCGCAAGGCGCACGGAGCGCTGGGCCGCGAGCCCTTCATGCTCGAGGCCGTGGGCTTCGACAGCGCGGGGATGCTGCGCCAGGTGATGCAGCAGCAGCGTCCCACCGACCGCGCCGCCTTCCGCGACGCGCTCGCGAACCTCAAGGGCTTCCCCGGCGCGACGGGAACGACCTCGTTCAACGCGGAGCGCGAGGCGGTCAAGCCGCTGTTCTACCTGACCATCGAGAGCAAGGGCGTCCGCGAGCTGACCCCGGCCTACCTGCAGAAGGAGGCGGGGGGCGGCTCTTGAGGTCGGCGGTGGTGGCAGCGCTGTGCGTGCTGTGGGGGTGTGCGGGCCCGCGCAGCGCCCGGCTCGCGCCGGAGGTGGTGCAGGCGCTGGCCGCTTCGCAGGCGTCCTTCGTGGACGGCGAGGTCGGGGCGGTTCACCGCTCGGTGGTCCTCGAGGACCGGGACTTCGCCTACGCCGCGGCCTTCTCACCCGACGGGACCCGGGTGGCCTGGGTCCACCTGGGCGGCGACGGTTTCCGGTTGGCCACCGCCGCGCTCGAGGGCGACGAGAAGACCCGCGACGTGCTGCTCGGGCCGGTCGACTTCGACGTCGAGGGCCTGGCCTTCACGCCCGACGGCGCGCACCTGGTGACGGCCTCGCGGGACGGCCTGGTCCGCAGGCTCGCCTCGACGGGGGCCGGAGCGGTCGACGCCCTGGCCCCGGCCGAGGCGCCCCTGACGTCGGTGGCCATCCATCCCTCCGGCCGCTTCCTGGGGGCTGGCGACACGACCGGCACCGTGCACTTCTTCTCGCTGCCCGACCTGCTCCCGATGGGTGAGCTGGCCGCGCATCGGGACGAGATCCACGGGCTCGCGTTCACGCCGGGTGGGACCCTGATCTCGGGCAGTTGGGACCGCACGCTCGCGGTGCACGAGGTCCGCCTCGCGCGCGCTCCGGTGACCACCGCGCGCCTGCGACCGCTGCGCCACGAGGGACAGGTCTTCCTGCGCGCCGCCTTCAATGGCCGGGCGCAGGTGCCGCTGACGCTCGACGCGCGGGCCCCCTTCGTGGCGCTCACCCGCAGCGCCGCGGCCCAGTCGGGGATCGAGGTGCACGCGATCGGCGAATCCGTCGACGTCCCCACCGCGACGGGCCTGCAGCGCGCGCCGCTGGCCCGCGCCGTCAGCGTCCGCTTCCGCGAGTTGGTGCTCGAGCTGGACGTCGCCATCTGCGACGCGTGCGTGCCCAGCGGCGCCCAGGGGGTGCTCGGCGGCCCGTTCGAATCCCTGGTGGCGGTCCGCTTCGAGCCGGACGGGGCCGCGGTGCTGACCCTCAGGTCGACGGCGGAGGCAGCCTCCCGGCGGTCGGGCGCCGAGCTGGCCGCGGGCGATCCGGTCCGCGGCGGGGCGGGCGAGGGGAGGCCCCTCCAGGGACAGGCGGCGGACCCGGGCCCCGAAGGCGGGGCGGCAACGGCGCGCGAGGCGGACCTCGTGCTCGCCACCGAGCGGGCGCGGCATGACGTGGGGGCCCACGTGAATGCGATCTCGCTCGACGCGCGAGGCGCGCGCGTGGCGCTGGCGCTCTCGGAGGGCAAGGCGGTGCGCACGCGCGAGGTGTACCAGCGCGAGAAGAGCGGGGTGGTGGAGCCCGCGGCGGCGGGAAACGCCGCGGTGGTGCTGGATCTGGAGGGCTTCGTCGAGCTCGCGCGGCAGGGCGGACACCGCGGGGTGGTCTCCGCGGTGGCGCTGAGCCCCGATGGCAGGACCCTGGCCAGCGGCGGTTGGGACCGTCGCGTGCTGGTCCGGCCGGTGGCCTCGGACGCCGACGTCGGAGCCTGGACGGGTGGCTGGTCCATCCGCGAGCTGCGCTTCTCGCGCGACGGGCGAAACCTGGTGGCCGCGGCCTGGACACCCATCGTCGCGACGGGAAGTGGCCGCAGTGCGCCCTCGGTGCAGGTCTTCTCCCTGGATTACGTGTCGCCGCGGGTGGCGACGGCGGCCGACCAGGCGCAGTGACGGTTTCGGAGTCGCCGTTCCCGGCCGGTGGATGTCGTCCGGGCGGCTCCTCTGGTAGGGTGGCCTGCCTTGCGAAGCCTTCTTTGGATCGTGACCCTGTTCGTGCTGCTGGTGGGCGTGCTCATCCCCGCCGTCTATTTCCGCGCGGTCTATCGACTGCCGGTGCTCGAGAACACCTACGACCTCGACAACCTGCTCAAGCCTTCCATCGAAGGGGAGCGGGCGTCGTATGCCGCGGGCGTCGCCGATCGCGTGGATCCGTCCCGCTTGGCGTACCGGCGCCCCGACTTCGGCGAGCTGCCCAAGGAGCTGGTGGCGCTCTACACCACCGAGCTCGGCTGCCCGACGTTCTTCCAGACGCCGCGCGAGGAGGGCGTGAAGTGGGCGTGGCGGCTCGTCTCCGCGATGCTCTTCGGCCGCCAGCCCGAGGGTGACGGCTGGTGCGAGCGCACGCTGGCGTACCGCATCGCGGATGCGCTCTACGTGAAGGAGCCGCTCGAGCGCGCGGCCGCCGCGCACAAGCTCCACCGCTTCCTGCAGAAGGACCAGCTGGTCGCCTACGACATGTCGCTGGTGCGGGTGGGTCGCCGTGGCCTGGTGGGCGTCGACGACGTCTCCCGCGCGCTCTTCAACAACCGCCCGCCCAACGAGCTGAACCTGTCGGAGCTGGGGGAGCTCGCGCTGGCACTGCCCCCCCACGGCTACTTCGAGGAGCTCGAGGCGTGCTCGAACGCGAGCCTGCTTCGCCAGGCCCGCGACGTGCTGATCGGCCGGCTCGCGCGCGTGTCCCTGATCCCCACCGAGCGCATGCGCGCCGCGCAGGCCGTCCCGGTGACCTGCCAGAAGTAGCGCCCGATCCTGGGGCCGGGGTCGACCCGCGCCGGTCGGGACTTCCCACTGGAGCCGGCGCTCGCGCGAAGGCGCTCACCGGCTCCGAGCCCCGACGATCCGAAGCCCCGAAGCGCTCGGGCGGCGTCCAGTCCGTCCGGTCCGGATGGCGGTCGGGTCGACCCACGCCGGCCTGGGCCTCCTCCGCTGCCGCTGGCTGTCCTTGGTGAATGCGCTCAAGTGAATGCGCTCACGGGCGCCGGCAGAGC
>Ga0233383_1000503_pt1 | contig 15079 bp, 13 predicted proteins | sample ElkDunMinimDraft_14_FD_191542 | JGI IMG/M metagenome (GOLD analysis project Ga0233383, IMG submission 191542) | Fecal eukaryotic communites from dung pellets of Tule Elk in California, USA - Elk Dung G16 | ecosystem: Host-associated > Mammals > Digestive system > Large intestine > Fecal | place...
CTGGTACCGGCGGCGCGGACTGCTGTCCGCGCCATAAGGTTCAGCCCAGCCAGCCTTCGATCGATTCCTGCAGCGCACGCTTGCGCAGGAACACGTCCCAGACGCTGCCACCCAGCTGGCGCCAGAGCACGGCCGAGCGCAGCGCCGAGAGCAGGATGGCGCGGATTTCGGCGACCACACCGGCTTGGCCGAGGTAGTGCGGATTGCCCTGGACCATGACCTTGGGGCGCAGCTGGCTGACGGTCTCGGCATACAGGCCGCCCAGGGCCGACAGGACCTCCGGATGGGTGCTGCCCAGCCGCGCGGCTTCCGCACCGATGCGCACGATGCCCTCGTGCACGCGCGCGGCCATCTCGTCGTCGGCGACGAACCGGCGCTCCAGCTGGGTCACGGCCAGGGCCAGCTTGGGCAGTTGCGGATCGTCGCCCTGGCTGCCCAGGAAATCGCGCAGCAGCAGCAGGCCCGGGCGCAGGTTGCGGGCGCCCCCATAGACCTCCTCGACCGAGGCGGCATCGATGCGGAACACGCTGTCCAGGCAGGTGGACAGGATGGCAGCGTCGGCCTGGCCGGTCTCCGCGATGCGGCGCACCTGCTTGAGTGCCTGCACCAGCCCGGCCAGGGCGAGCACGCGGTCGTCGATCATGCCGCGACTCCGCGCAGGCGCTGTTCGAGCGGCGCATCGGTCGCGGCGATGACCGCGCCGCCGAGGCAGACCTCGCCGTCGTAGAGCACCACGGACTGGCCTGGCGTGACCGCGCGTTGCGGGTTGCGGAACGCGACTTCTAGGCCGCCGCTGGAATCGTCGATGCTCACCTGGCAGGGTTCCTCCGGTTGCCGGTAACGGGTCTGGGCCGTGCATTCGAAACGGCGCGCCGGCGGGGTTCCGCCGATCCAGTGCGCCGGCTCGCTCCACAGCCGCGTGGATCTGAGATAGGGGCTGTCGCTGCCCTGGTCAACCACCAGCACGTTGCGCGCGACGTCCTTGCCGACCACGTACCAAGGCGCGGCATCGAAGCCGCGCAGGCCGCCGAGCTGCAGACCCTCGCGCTGGCCCAGGGTGAAATAGAACACGCCGGGGTGGCGGCCGACCACGCGGCCATCGGGCGTCTGCATCTCGCCTTCGCGCGCCGGCAGGTATTGCGCCAGGAAGCTGCGGAAATCGCGCTCGCCGATGAAGCAGATGCCGGTGGAGTCCTTCTTGGCCGCGGTGGGCAGGCCGGCCTGGAGCGCCATCGCGCGCACGTCGGCCTTGGGCAGGCCGCCGAGCGGAAACTCGGTGGCCGCCAGCTGGGCCTGGCCGAGCTGGTGCAGGAAATAGGTCTGGTCCTTGCCGCGGTCGGCCGCGCGCAGCAGTTGCCACCGCCCGTGGCGCTGCGCCACGGCGGCATAGTGGCCGGTGGCGATCTTCTCGGCGCCCAGGGCCCGGGCCGCGTCGAGGAAGTGCCGGAACTTGATCTCGCGGTTGCACAGCACGTCGGGGTTGGGCGTGCGCCCGGCGGCGTATTCGGCGATGAAGTGCTCGAACACGCCGCTCCAGTACTCGGACGAAAAGTCGCGGAAGTGGATCGGGATGCCCAGCCGCCCGCACACCGCGACCGCATCGCGACGATCGTCCTCGGCGCGGCATTCGCCGCTGCCGTCGTCCGCCCAGTTCTGCATGAACAGCCCGGCGATCGGGACGCCGGCATCGCGCAGCAGCAGGGCGGCGACCGAGGAGTCGACCCCGCCCGACATGCCGACGATGACCCGCGCCGCGCTCATGCCAGCTGCTGCACGATCGAAAGCGGGTGCCTGCGCCCGGCCAGATGATCGGCCACCGCCTGCCAGACCAGCGGGCTGCGGTGGCGCTGCGCCTGCGCGCGCAGTTCGGACGGCGTCAGCCACAGCGTGCGCTCGATGCCTTCGTCCAGCGGCCGGCCGGGGTCGTGGGACACCGGATCGGCGGCGAAGGCGAAGCGCAGGTAATGGCGGCCGGTCTCCGGCGCCTTCCACTGGTAGGCGCCGATGAAGGCGGTCAGGCGCACGTCCCAGCCCGTCTCCTCCAGCGTCTCGCGCAGGGCCGCCTCCATCAGCGTCTCGTCCGGCTCCAGGTGCCCGGCAGGCTGGTTGAGCACCAGCCTGCCGCCCGCGTGCTCTTCCACGCACAGCAGGCGGCCGCCGTCGACCACCACGGTGGCCACGGTCACGTCCGGTTGCCAGAAGCGGCCTTGGCGGTAGCTCATGGCTCAGAGGTCGTCCCGTTCGCCACTGAACTCGATCTCCTGGTCGTCGGCCACCTGGGCCACGATGTCCAGCGCCGCTTCCAGGCCGGCGGCGTCGACGCTGTCGGGCAGCTTGATCACGAAGTAGAGCACGTCGCCGCTGGTTTCCCAGGCCCCCAGCTTGCGGCTGCGGCTGTCCTCGAGCAGGGCCAGCGCACGCGTGCCGTCGACCCGGTCCTCGGCCAGCCGCGCGGCCGGCGCGAAGACTTCGCGGACGCGGAAGCCGGCGATGTCCTCGGTCCGGCCGGACACGAAGGCCAGCTGGGTGCGGCCCTCGTCGGTGTACTGGTAGACGACACGGTAGTCCCCATCCTCGTCGACCGTATAGCTCACGCCGCGGGCGTCGAGGCGCTTGGCGACCGAGGTATCCGCCGAGGCGGGCAGGGCGGGGGCGGCCAGCGCCGCGACCATGAGCAGCAGCGGAATGCGGTGTTTCATTGCGGGCCCCCTCGTTGATGGCGGCGCCGATTGTCTCGCGCGGCCGCCATCGCGTCCATGTATCGCGTCCGCGGGCCGCCGCCGCGGCGCCACGCTCGTATAATTGCTGGATGACCCATGAGCGTCCCGAACACGAGCACGGCACCGTCGTCGAGACCGGCAAGCCGGAACTGGCGCGGCCGCCGCTGTACTCGGTGCTTTTGCTGAACGACGACTACACGCCGATGGATTTCGTGGTCGACGTGCTGGTGCGCTTTTTCGCCATGGACCTGGAGAAGGCCACGCAGGTGATGCTGCACGTCCACACCCGCGGACGCGGGGTCTGCGGGGTGTTCAGCAGGGAGGTCGCCGAGTCCAAGGTGGCGCAGGTGAACGAATACGCGCGGCTCAACCAGCACCCCTTGCTCTGCACCATGGAAAAGGCCTAAAAGGGGTCCAGGCCGGGGCATGGAAAAGCCGGAACCGCGGCCCCATACAGGCTGCAGTTCCCTGGAGGTTCCCTCCCATGTTCAGCAAGGATCTCGAGTACAGCATCGGCCAGTGCTACAAGCGCGCCCGCGAGGCGCGTGACGAGTACATGACGGTCGAACACCTGCTGCTGGCATTGCTCGACAACCCGTCGGCCGAAGCGGTACTCAAGGCCACCGGTGCCGACTTCCAGCGGCTGCGCGGCGACCTGGAGCAGGCCATCCTGACTTCGGTCTCCAAGCTGCCCGACGACGACGGCCGCGATACCCAGCCCACGCTGGGATTCCAGCGCGTGCTGCAGCGGGCGGTCTACCACGTCCAGTCCTCGGGCAAGAAGGAGGTCACCGGCGCCAACGTGCTGGTGGCGATCTTCGGCGAGAAGGATTCGCACGCGGTGTACTTCCTGCACCAGCAGGACGTCAGCCGGCTGGATGTCGTCAACTACCTGTCGCACGGCATCGCCAAGAGCGGCGGCGACGCGCCCGAGCCCTCCGGCGAGGATGCCGCGGGGCGCGCCGAGGGCGTCGAGGGTGAAGGCAAGGGCGATGCCCTGGCCGACTACGCCAACGACCTCAATGCCATGGCCCGCGAGGGCCGGATCGACCCGCTGGTCGGGCGCGCCGAGGAGGTCGAGCGGACCATCCAGGTGCTGTGCCGCCGGCGCAAGAACAACCCGCTGTACGTGGGCGAGGCCGGCGTGGGCAAGACCGCGATCGCCGAGGGCCTGGCGCGCCGCATCGTGCTCGGCGAGGTGCCCGAGGTCCTGGCCGATGCGACCATCTACTCGCTCGACCTCGGCGCGCTGGTCGCCGGCACCAAGTACCGCGGCGATTTCGAGAAGCGGCTCAAGGCCGTGCTCTCGGCCGTGCGCAAGCATCCGGGCGCGATCCTGTTCATCGACGAGATCCACACCATCATCGGTGCCGGTTCGGCCTCGGGCGGCACCATGGACGCCTCCAACCTGATCAAGCCGGCCCTGGCCTCGGGCGAACTGCGCTGCATCGGTTCCACCACCTTCCAGGAATACCGCGGCATCTTCGAAAAGGACCGGGCCCTGGCGCGGCGCTTCCAGAAGATCGACATCGTCGAGCCCACGGTGGGCGAGGCCTACGAGATCCTGCGTGGCCTCAAGTCCAAGTACGAGGAACACCACGACGTCGAGTATCAGGACGACGCGCTGCAGGCCGCGGTCGACCTGTCGGTCAAGCACATCGGCGACCGGCTGTTGCCGGACAAGGCCATCGACGTGATCGACGAGGCGGGCGCCCGCCAGCGGCTGTTGCCGCCGGACGTGCGCAAGCGCCTGATCGACGTCGAGGAGGTCGAGGTGATCGTGGCCAAGATGGCGCGCATCCCCACCAAGCAGGTCAGCGCCTCCGACAAGGACGTGCTCGAGCATCTGGAGCGCAACCTGAAGATGGTGATCTTCGGCCAGGATCCGGCCATCGAGATGCTGACCTCGGCGATCAAGCTGGCGCGCAGCGGCCTGGGCAATCCCGACAAGCCGATCGGCAACTTCCTGTTCGCCGGGCCCACCGGCGTGGGCAAGACCGAGGTCACGCGCCAGCTGGCGCTGCAGCTGGGCATCGAGCTGGTGCGCTTCGACATGTCCGAGTACATGGAGCCGCATTCGGTCTCACGCCTGATCGGTGCGCCTCCCGGCTATGTCGGTTTCGACCAGGGCGGCCTGCTTACCGAGAAGATCGTCAAGACGCCGCACTGCGTGCTGCTCCTGGACGAGGTGGAGAAGGCGCATCCGGACATCTTCAACATCCTGCTGCAGGTCATGGACCGCGGCGTGCTCACCGACACCAACGGCCGCGAGGCGAACTTCCGCAACGTGATCCTGGTGATGACCACCAATGCCGGCGCGGCGCAGGCCTCGCGGCGTTCGATCGGGTTCACGCGCCAGGACCACAGCACCGATGCGATGGAGGTGATCCGCAAGGGCTTCACCCCTGAGTTCCGCAACCGGCTCGACGCGATCGTGCAGTTCCAGGCGCTGGGCATGGACCACATCCTGCGCGTGGTGGACAAGTTCCTGATCGAGCTGGAAACCCAGCTGCACGAGAAGAACGTAGCCATGACCTCCACGCCGGCCGCGCGCGACTGGCTGGCCGCGCACGGCTTCGACCCGCAGATGGGCGCCCGCCCGATGGCGCGGGTGATCCAGGACAAGGTCAAGCGTCCGCTTGCCGACGAGCTGCTGTTCGGCAAGCTGGCGGGCGGCGGCCGGGTCAGCATCGACGTCAGGGACGACGAACTGGTGGTGGAGACCTTCGCGGAGCCCGAGAAGCTGCTGCCGGCCACGGTGTAGCGGGGGCGATTCCGGCAAGGACGAAGGGCGGCCAATGGCCGCCCTTCGCACGCATGGCCGCGCGGATCGCCTCAGCCGGACTTGCGGCTGTCCACCCACAGGTCCACGCGACGCTCCAGCAGGTTCAGGGGCAGGGCGCCGCCGCCGAGCACGGCGTCGTGGAAGCCGCGGATGTCGAAGCGGTCGCCGAGTTCGTCCTCGGCGTTCCGGCGCAGTTCCTGGATGCGCAGCATCCCGATCTTGTAGGCCGTGGCCTGGCCGGGCCAGGTGATGTAGCGCTGGATCTCGGAGCGCACCGCGGCCTCGGGCGTGGCCGAGTTGCTGCTGAAATACTCCACCGCCTGCTGCTGCGTCCAGCCCTTGGCGTGCAGGCCGGTGTCGACCACCAGGCGCACCGCGCGCCACAGCTCCGAGGCCAGCCGGCCGTATTCGGAGTAGGGGTCGGCGTAGGTGCCCGGCATCTCCTTGGCCAGCCATTCGGCGTACAGGCCCCAACCTTCCGAGTACGCGGTCGAGCGCGCCTGCGTGCGGAACTCGGGCACCCCGGTGAGTTCCTGGGCGATAGACAGCTGCATGTGATGGCCGGGCAGGCCCTCGTGGTAGGCGATCACCTCCAGCTCCGGCTTCGGCATCGCGTTCATGTCCGACAGGTGGGCGTAGTACACGCCAGGCCGCGAACCGTCGGCGGTACCGGGCATGTAGTGCTGCGCCGCGCCCGGCTGCTCGCGGAACGGCTCGACCCGCTTCACCACCAGGTCCGCCTTGGGCAGCAGGCCGAAATATTGCGGCAGCACCTTCTTGATGTTGTCGATGGCGCCGCTGGCGTCGTCGATGTAGGCCTGCCGGCCGGCGTCGGTCCCGGGATACTTGAAGCGTGGATCGGTGGAAATGTGGGCGAAGAAAGCCTGCAGGTCGCCCTCGAAGCCGACGCGCCGCATCAGCGCCTCCATCTCGCCGTGGATGCGCGCGACCTCGTCCAGGCCGATCCGGTGCACGGCGTCGGCATCCAGGTCGGTCGTGGTGTGCATGCGCAGCTGATGGCGGTAGTACTCGGCGCCATCGGCCTGGGTGGTGCCGACGCCGCTGGGATTGTCCAGCGCGTTGGCGCGGTCGGTCTCCACCCAGGACACCAGCTCGGCATAGGCGGGCTGCACGTTCGCCAGCAGCGCTTCGCGCGCCTGCGCCTTGAGGTCGGTCGCCCGGGAAGCGTCGATCGCGCCGGCTTTCACCAGGCCGTCGGCCTTGGCCTGCAGGTCGGCCCAAAGCGCGGAATCGTCGCCCTCGCCGAAGGGGGCGCCGGTGATCACGGCGCGCGCCTCCACCAGTACGCCGTCGTAGGCGAAGCGCGGCATGCGGTAGCCCTCGTCGGCATTGCGGCGGGCCAGCGCCATCATCTGCCCCATCGCGCGGCGGGCTTCCTTCAGCCGTGCGAGATAGGCGAGGTAGTCGGCTTCGCTGTCGACCTTGTGGAAGTTGATCAGGAAGGTGGGCAGGAAGGACTGCGCGCCCTGCATCTGGTTGAAGACGTAGACGTTGCGGCGGAAACGGTTGGCCGCCGCGGCGTTCTCGTACTGCAGTTTCCACAGGTCCCAGGACAGCTTCGCCTCGTCGTCGAGCGCGTCGCGATCGAAGTTCGCTTCCATTTCCTCGACCGTGGCCTTGCGCCAGGCCAGGCGCTGGTCCTGCGCCTGCTCGGACATGTCGTCGAGGCGGTCGTAGAGTTCCTTGCGGCCCAGGAAGGTGAGGGTGGTCGGGCTGAAACGCAGCTCCTGCTGGTACTTCTCCGCAAACCAGTCGTTCAGGCGCTGGCTTTCGCTCCGCGCCGGTGCGGAGGCGGCAGCGGGCGTCCCCGGCTGGGCGAAGGCCGATGGCGCGGCCAGTGCGAGGGCGAGGGAAAGCGCGAGCGTGTGGAGCATGGCAGGCCTGTGCATCGGGCATCTCGTGTCGGGGATGCCCGAAGCATAGGCGCGGCATGCCGGGCCCGCCATGAGACCAATGGCAGGGGTGGCCGGGCTGGGGAGCACGCCGAGGCGTGGCGCTGGAAGGGGACGCCGCGTGGCGGCGCACCCGGCGGCAGGGCCGGGCTACTTCATGCGGTAGGTGATGCGACCCTTGGTCAGGTCGTAGGGTGTCATCTCGACCTTGACCTTGTCGCCGGTCAGGATGCGGATGTAGTTTTTGCGCATACGTCCAGAGATATGCGCGATGATCTCGTGGCCGTTCTCGAGCTTCACCCTGAACATCGTGTTCGGGAGGGTCTCGGAGATCGTGCCTTCGAATTCAATGACGTCGTCTTTCGCCATTCGTCCTGTTGCCGGTGGTTGCGGGCGCGCCACTGCCGGGAAAATAAGCGCGGCATTTTGACACGGCGGCTCCCTCGTGCCAAGCCGGGCGGGGCCGGCGTCATTCATCCGGAGAGCTCGCGCAGCGGCACGGCGCCGAATTCCGCTGTCCATGGACCGGCCGAGACGGGGCTGTCGACCAGGGCCGGCAGGGCGGCCAGGAAGCGGGTGCGCGGAATGCGCTCGGCCCCCAGCGACAGCAGGTGCGGATTGACCACCTGGGCATCGATCCAGGGCCAGCCACGGCCGCGCAGCCAGGCCGCCAGCGCGGCCAGCGCGGCCTTCGAGCCGCCGGAGGCGTCGCTGAACATGCTCTCGCCGAAGAACATCCGGCCCAGGGCGATGCCGTAGATGCCGCCCACCAGGGGCGCATCGGGCTCCGGTCCGGCCAGGATCTCGACGCTGTGGGCGTGCCCCAGCGCGTGCATGCGCATGTAGGCCGACCGCATCGCCGGAGTGATCCAGGTGCCGCGCTGGCCGGGTCGCGGCGCATCCGCGCAGCGCTCGATCACGCGCCCGAAGGCGGTGTCCGCGCGCGCGACCCAGGCCGACGCGCGCAGGCTGCGGCGGAAGCGCGAGGACAGCCGCACGCCGTCGGTGCGGAACACCATGCGCGGGTCCGGGGACCACCACAGGATCGGCTGGCCCGGCGAATACCAGGGAAAGACGCCGTGCCGGTAGGCGTTGAGCAGGCGCGCCGGCGACAGGTCGCCGCCCAGCGCGACCAGCCCCTCGGGCAGATGCGGCGAGGCGTCCGGCGGCGGAAACGGCGCGTCCGGGTCTTGGTCCAGCCAGGGCGCCTGGGGGCTCACGCGCGCATTGTAGGCGCGCCTGCCACGCCGGCGGCGCTCAGCGTCGCAGCGTGGCGGCTGGCCATGCCGTCCTGCTCCTGCTGCCGGGGCAGGACCCACGGCGCGTCGCCGCGATTGCGCCCTCAGCCACCCGACGCCGCGTCCGCCGCACGGAATGGCGAGCGCTGCACGAGCCAGGCATGGTTGCGCCGGACCACCTCGCGTTCCTCGGCGCACCAGGTCGCCAGCGCCTCATGGAAACGCGGATCGAGGATGCGATGGCGGCTGCGAACGAACCTGGGCAGGAAGCCGCGGGCGATCTTGTGTTCGCCCTGGGCACCGGGTTCGAACACGCGCAGGCCTTCGCGCAGGCAATACTCGATGCCCTGGTAGTAGCAGGTCTCGAAGTGCAGCCCCGCCAGCGCGACCGACGCGCCCCAGTAGCGCCCGTAAAGCGTGTCGCCGCCGCGCAGGCACAGCGCGCCGGCGACCGGCTCGCCGCCGTGCTCGGCCAGGATCAGCACCAGCGCCCTCGGCAGGGCCTGCGCCAGATGGGCCAGGAACGGTTCGGTCAATGCCGGCGAGTTGCCGTATTCGGCGAAGGTCTGCAGGTAGAAGCGGTGCATGGTCGCCAGGTCGCGCCCCGTCGCCTCGCCACCGTGCACGACGCGGAAATGCACTCCGGCGCGGGCCACCCTGGCCCGCTCCTGGCGGATGTTCTTGCGGTGCTTGTGGTCCATCGCCGCGAGGTAATCGTCGAACGTCGCCCAGCCGGCCTCGTTGTGCCAGTGGTACTGCAGGTCCAGCCGCTGCAGCCAGTCCGCATCGAAAGCCGCGTCGTCCTCGCCGACAGGGAAATTCACGTGCGCCGAGGACACTCCGAGGCGCTGCGCCTGCCCGGCCAGCCCCTGGACGAGCGCGCGGCGCAGCGCCGGGTCCGGCGCCAGCAGGCGCGGCCCGGTGACCGGGGAGTAGGGCACCGCGCACAGCAGCTTGGGGAAGTAGTCCAGGCCGTGGCGGGCATAGGCATGCGCCCAGGCGTGGTCGAACACGAACTCGCCATGCGAGTTCGACTTCAGGTAGGCCGGCGCCGCGGCAAGCAGGCGGTCGCCTTCCCACAAGCCCAGGTGGTGCGGCGTCCATCCCCAGTCGCCGCGCAGGCAACCGTGCGCCTCCAGGCCCTGCAGGAAGGCGTGGGACACGAATGGATGCCCGTCGTGCAGCGCGTCCCAGGCCGCGGCGGGGATGTCGGCCAGGCGCGGGTGGATGCGAAGGTCCATGGGGTGTGTTCCTCCGCGGCGGTGGCCGTGCCAGCCAGGGCGGGGCGGGGCGGCGCTGCCGTCGTGCCGGGCAGCGACCCGCGCCTGCTAGCCCTTGTCGAGGAAGCGCTCGGCGTCGAGCGCGGCCATGCAGCCGAAGCCGGCCGAGGTGATCGCCTGGCGGTAGACCTGGTCGGCCACGTCGCCGGCGGCGAACACGCCCTTGACCGAGGTTTCGGTGGCGCCGCCGGCCAGGCCCGAGCGGATCTCGAGGTAGCCGTTGTTCATCGCCAGCTGGCCCTCGAACAGCGCCGTGTTGGGCGTATGGCCGATGGCCACGAAGAAGCCGTGCACGTCGATCTCGCGGGTGCTGCCGTCCTGCACCGACTTCAGGCGCATGCCGGTCACGCCGGCGTCGTTGCCCAGCACCTCGTCGACCACGTGATGCCAGACCGGTTCGATCTTGCCCGCGGCCACCCTGGCCATCAGCTTGTCCTGCATGATCTTCTCGGCGCGCAGGGTGTCGCGGCGGTGCACCAGGTAGACCTTGCGCGCGATGTTGGACAGGTACAGCGCTTCCTCGACCGCGGTGTTGCCGCCGCCGACCACCGCCACGTCCTGGTCCTTGTAGAAGAAGCCGTCGCAGGTGGCGCAGGCAGACACGCCGCGACCCTTGAACTTTTCCTCCGACTCCAGGCCCAGGTACTTGGCGGTCGCGCCGGTGGCGATGACCAGCGCGTCGCAGGTGTACTCGCCGCTGTCGCCGACCAGCCGGAACGGGCGCTGCGACAGGTCGGCCGTGTGGATCTGGTCGAACACCACCTCGGTCTCGAAACGCTCTGCGTGCGCCTGCATGCGCGCCATCAGGTCCGGGCCCTGCAGGCCATGCGCATCGCCGGGCCAGTTGTCGACCTCGGTGGTGGTCATCAGCTGGCCGCCCATCTGCAGGCCCGTGATGACCACCGGCTTGAGGTTGGCGCGCGCCGCGTAGACGGCTGCGGTCCATCCGGCGGGGCCGGAGCCGAGGATGACCAGACGGATGTGCCGGGGCGAAGAAGGTGCCATGTATACTCGCAATGCAGCGTTTTGACGGGTCCATAGCTTGGCGGCGCGGGGACGGCAACACAAGGCGCGCACGGGCCCGGGCAGCGGAACGCAGCATCCACGCCCGCGGTTGTCCGGCGCAGCGGTTCCCGGGCCGGACGCGTCCGCCGGGTCGATACGCGGTCTGGCGGCAACTGACATCGGAGCGGGTGCATGCGTATCGGCGTACCGAAGGAAACCAAGGCGCTCGAGGGCCGCGTTGCCCTGGTCCCGGCCGCAGCCGGCGACCTGGTGCGACGCGGACACGAGGTGTGGATCGAGCATGGCGCCGGGTTGCGGTCGGGCTTCGCCGATGCCGACTACGAACGCCTCGGTGCGCGCATCGCGCCGGATGCCGCCGCGCTGTACGACCGGGGCGAACTCATCGTCAAGGTCAAGGAGCCGATCGAGGGCGACCTCGCCCTGCTGCGCGGGCACCATCTGCTGTTCTGCTACCTGCACCTGGCGCCCGAGCCTGCGCTGGCCAGGCGCCTGCTCGACATCGGCCTGACCGGCATCGCCTTCGAGACCGTCGAGCTGGACAGTGGCGAATTGCCGCTGCTGGCGCCGATGTCGGTCATCGCCGGGCGCATCGCGGTGCAGGTCGGCACGGCCTACCTGCACCAGCCGCTGGGCGGCAAGGGCACCCTGCTGGGCGGACTGCCGTCCACCCCGCGCGGCAAGGTGGTGGTGTTCGGCGCCGGGCAGGCCGGCGGCGCGGCCGTGGCCGCGGCCGCGGCGGGCGGCGCCAACGTGGTGGTGTTCGAGACCCGCCAGGACCGTCGCGACGCGATGATGCGCGTCGGCCAGAACGTCACCACCCTGCATCCCTACGACGATGCGGTCGCGCGCGAGATCGCCACGGCCGACCTGGTGGTCGGCGCGGTGCTGGTCACCGGGGCGGTGGCGCCGCACGTGCTGAGCCGCGAGATGGTGCGCTCGATGGAGGACGGCAGCGTGCTGGTCGACATCGCCATCGACCAGGGCGGCTGCTTCGAGACCTCGCGGCCCACGACCTGGGAATCGCCGACCTACGTGGACGCGGGCGTCACCCACTTCTGCGTCACCAACATGCCCGGCGCGGTGCCCAGGACCAGCTCGCAGGCGATCTGCGCGGCGATCCTGCCCTGGGTCGACCAGTTGGCCTCCGGCGGCTGGCGCGAGTCCGCCCCGCTGCGGCGGGGGATCAACGTCGAAGCAGGACGGCTCGTGCATCCGGCCCTGCAATCGCTGGGCCTTTGAATTAAGATCAAGGCATTGGGCGGATTTCCTAAGGCAGTGGATGACGGTGGCGCGGGCGATTCCTGAACGTGGCAAGCGCCAGCGCGCGGCGAAAGAGGCCGCGCCGCCGGATCCGCGCCGCCAGCGCCTGCTGCGCGACATCGCGATGATCCTGATCGCGCCGCTGCTGCTGTACCTGCTGGTCTGCCTGGCCACCCATTCGCCGGACGATCCGGGCTGGTTCGTCGCCTCCGGTGGTGGTGTCGCCAGTGAACTGCATAACGCCGGCGGCCCGGTGGGCGCGCGCATCGCCGATATCCTGCTGGGCCTGACCGGCTACGTGGCCTACCTGCTGCCGCTGATCCTGGGCGCCGTGGCCTGGATCGCGCTGTTCGGCATGGATTCGGACGGCGATGGCCGGGTCGACTTCGGGCCGGCGCTGCGGCTGATGGGGATCGTCGGCTTCATGGTGGCCGCGACCGGGCTGCTGTACCTGCGCCTGGGCAACGTCGAAGGCATGCCGCAGGGCGGCGGCGGGATCCTGGGCAGGCTGGTCGGCAATTCGCTCGACCGCGGCTTCGGCGCGCTGGGCGGCAACCTGTTCCTGCTGGCGCTGCTGCTGGTTTCGGTGACGCTCGCGACCGGGCTGTCGTGGCTGGCGGTGGCCGACCGCATCGGCGCATGGGTGCTGCGGCTGCCCGAGCTGCTGCGCCGCGGCCGCAAGCAGGCCGCCGAACGCATCGATGCGCGCGAGATGCGGGTCGAGCGCGAGGAAACCCGCAAGATCGACACCGAGCTGCGCGCCAGGCGCGAGAAGGTCAGGATCGAGCCGCCGCCGGCGCCGGTGGTGGAGAAGAGCGAGCGCGCCAAGCGCGAGCAGCAGATTCCGCTGTTCCACGTGGCCGACGGCAGCGGCATTCCGCCGCTGGCCCTGCTCGACGATCCCAAGCCACAGCCCAAGGGCTACGACGAGACCACGCTGGAAACGCTGTCGCGGCAGATCGAGTTCAAGCTCAAGGATTTCCGCATCGACGCACAGGTGGTCGGCGCCTATCCCGGCCCGGTCATCACCCGCTTCGAGATCGAGCCGGCGCCGGGCATCAAGGTCAGCCAGATCAGTTCGCTGGACAAGGACATCGCGCGCGGCCTGTCGGTGAAGTCGGTGCGCGTGGTGGACGTGATCCCGGGCAAGTCGGTGGTCGGCCTGGAGACGCCCAACACGCACCGCGAGATGATCTATCTGAGCGAGCTGCTGCGCTCGAAGGAATACGACAAGGCCGCCAGCCCGCTCACCCTGGCGCTGGGCAAGGACATCGCCGGCCGGCCGACGGTGGCCGATCTTGCCCGCATGCCGCACCTGCTCGTCGCCGGTACCACCGGTTCGGGCAAGTCGGTGGCGGTCAACGCCATGGTGCTGAGCCTGCTCTACAAGGCATCCGCGAAGGACCTGCGGATGCTGATGATCGACCCGAAGATGCTGGAACTGAGCGTCTACCAGGGCATCCCGCACCTGCTGGCGCCGGTGGTCACCGACATGAAGGAGGCCGCCAACGGCCTGCGCTGGTGCGTGGCCGAGATGGAGCGGCGCTACAAGCTGATGAGCGCGGTGGGCGTGCGCAACCTCGCCGGCTTCAACAAGAAGGTGCGCGACGCGCAGGAAGCCGGCCAGCCGCTGCTCGATCCGCTGTTCCGTCCCAACCCCGACTCGACGGAAGTCGCCGAGCCGCTGGAGACGCTGCCGTTCATCGTCATCTTCATCGACGAATTCGCCGACATGATGATGATCGTCGGCAAGAAGGTGGAGGAGCTGATCGCGCGCCTGGCGCAGAAGGCGCGCGCGGCCGGTATCCACCTGATCCTGGCCACCCAGCGCCCGTCGGTGGATGTGATCACCGGCCTGATCAAGGCCAACATCCCCACGCGCATCGCCTTCCAGGTGTCGAGCAAGATCGACTCGCGCACCATCCTCGACCAGTCCGGCGCCGAGACCCTGCTGGGCCACGGCGACATGCTCTACCTGCCGCCCGGCACCGCCATGCCCGAGCGCGTGCATGGCGCCTTCGTCTCCGACGAGGAGGTGCACCGGGTGGTGGAGCACCTCAAGCAGAGTGGCGGCGGACCCGACTACATCGAGGGCGTGCTGGACGAATCGCAGACGATGTACGACGGCACCACGGTCGGCGCGACCGGGCTGCCGGAAGCCGCGTCGGCCCCGGGCGACGAGTCGGATCCGCTGTATGACGAAGCGGTGAAGATCGTCACCGAAACCCGGCGGGCGTCGATCTCCGGCGTGCAGCGCCGGCTCAAGATCGGCTACAACCGGGCCGCGCGCCTGGTCGAGGCGATGGAAGCGGCCGGGGTCGTGTCGCCGGCCGAGCACAACGGCGACCGGGCGGTGCTGGCGCCGCCGCCGCCCAAGTAGGCCGCGGCCGTCACCGCGGCGCCGTGGCGCCGCGGTTCGCGGGTCCGGTCGCGGCGTCCTGGTGCGGCGCTGCTTTGCGTTCTTTCGGGTTGGATGCGCGGGGTGCAGGTTCAGCTTGCTGTTTGCAGACTTGCGCGACCCATCCAGGAGGACGCCTTTCCATGATCCGCAATTGTCGCTGGCTGCTTCTCGCGATCGCGCTGCTCGCCGGTGCCGCACACGCCGGCGCGCGTGAGCAGCTCGACAGCTTCACCCGTGGCCTCAAGGGCCTGGACGGGCAGTTCACCCAGCAGGTGTTCGACGACAACGGCCGTGTGCGCGAATCGTCCAGCGGCCGCGTCGCGCTGGCCGCACCGCGCCTGTTCCGCTGGGAGTACGAGAAGCCGTACCCGCAGCTGATCGTGGCCGACGGCAAGACCGTATGGGTCTACGACCCGGACCTGGAACAGGTCAGCCGTCGTCCCCAGGGCAGCGCCG
>Ga0233383_1000507_pt1 | contig 14895 bp, 17 predicted proteins | sample ElkDunMinimDraft_14_FD_191542 | JGI IMG/M metagenome (GOLD analysis project Ga0233383, IMG submission 191542) | Fecal eukaryotic communites from dung pellets of Tule Elk in California, USA - Elk Dung G16 | ecosystem: Host-associated > Mammals > Digestive system > Large intestine > Fecal | place...
GAAGTTGTACGACAGCGGACCCGGCTCTGCCGGGTCGTCGACCACCAGCGCGTTGTGGCCGAAGCGCTCGAAGAAGACATCGCCGGGCTGCATCGTCGCCACGCCGATGCGCGGCACGTCGGCCTGCGCGAACGCGAGCGGCGCGACGATCAGGCACAGCAGCAGCACGCATGCGCGTGACCATAGACGCGCGAGCACCCGTGCCTCAGGTTTCGGCATGCACGCTGACATGCAGCGCATGCAGGCGTCGCGAGTCGGCATCGGTGACCCGGAAGGAGAAGCGGCCGAGGGTCAGTTCTTCGCCAACCTCGGGCAGATGGCCGATCGCCCCGGTGATCACGCCGCCGATGGTGTCGTATTCGGCGTCGTCGAAATCCGATCCGAAGCGCTCGTTGAAGTCGGAAATCGGGGTCAGCGCGCTGACAGCGAACTGGCCGTCGGCCTGGGCGGCGATCAGCGCATTCGGGTCCTCGGCATCGTCGTGCTCGTCGTCGATCTGGCCCACGATCTCCTCGAGCACGTCCTCGATCGTCACCAGGCCGGCGACGCCGCCGTACTCGTCGATGACGATCGCCATGTGGTTGCGCGACAGCCGGAACTCGCGCAGCAGCACGTTGAGCTTCTTCGACTCGGGAATCAGCACCGCCGGGCGCAGCAGTTCGTGGATCGAACCGGGCCCGTTGTCGGCGACCACGCCGCGCAGCAGGTCCTTGGCCAGCAGGATGCCGAGGATCTCGTCCTTGTCCTCGCCGTGCACCGGGAAGCGCGAATGGCCCGACTCGACGACCTGCTTCATCAGGTCGAGGAAGGGCGCATCGGCAGGCAGCGCGATCATCTGCGCGCGCGGCACCATCACATCGCCAACCGTCTTGCTGGAGATGCCCAGCGCGCCTTCGAACATGCGCAATGTATCTGCGTCGATCAGCCCGTCGGCGTGCGTGTCGCGCAGCAGCTCGATGAGATCCTCGCGGTTGCTCGGCTCACCGGAAATCGCCGAACTCAGGCGTTCCAGCCAGCCGCGACGGCGTTCCGGCGGTTCGGAAGAAGGGGAAGGTCGACTGTCGTCCTCGGACATGATGCGGTTGCGTATTCGCGGAATGGCCCGTTCGGGCGGAGGCGGCAGTCTATCAGGCCGCCATCATGCGCCCGTCAGCGTGACTCGCCGGCATAGGGGTCGCCGATGCCGAGCAGGGCGAGAATTTCGCGCTCGAGCCCTTCCATGGCCTCCGCCTCGGTGTCGTCCTCGTGGTCCCAGCCCAGCAGGTGAAGAACGCCGTGCACGGTCAGGTGGGCGTAATGGGCATTCAGCGGCTTGCCCTGTTCAGCGGCTTCGCGGGCGACCACCGGTGCGCAGATCACCAGGTCCCCGAGCAGCGGCAGGCGCAGTCCGGGCGGCAGGCCTTCGGGCAGCTCGGCCGGGAAGCTCAGCACGTTCGTCGCGTAGTCCTTGCCGCGGTAATGCCGGTTGAGCGCGCGCCCTTCGTCCTCGTCGACCAGGCGGATCGCGACATCGGCCTCGCGGATGCGGCCAGCCAGCGCGGCTGCGGCCCAGCGACGGAAGCTGGCCGCGGCCGGCAGCCCCTTGCGCGGGGTCGCGTAGCCGACGGCGACGTCAAGACGGGTGGGACCCTTTGTCATCACGCCCTCATGCCTTTGCGCCTGCGTCCGAGGCGTCCCGGCGCTCGTAGGCGCTGACGATCCGGGCGACCAGCGGATGGCGCACGACGTCGCGCGCCTCGAAGAAGGTGAAGCTCACGCCATCGACCTCGTGCAGCACGTCGATCGCATCGCGCAGCCCGGACTTCACGTGCTTGGGCAGGTCGATCTGGGTCAGGTCGCCGGTGACCACCGCGGTCGAGCCGAAACCCAGGCGGGTCAGGAACATCTTCATCTGCTCGATGGTGGTGTTCTGCGCCTCGTCGAGGATCACGAAGGCGTCGTTGAGCGTGCGTCCGCGCATGTAGGCCAGCGGCGCGATCTCGATGACGTTGCGCTCCAGCAGTTTGGCGACCTTCTCCACGCCCAGCATCTCGTAGAGCGCGTCGTAGAGGGGGCGCAGATAGGGGTCGACCTTCTGGGTCAGGTCGCCCGGCAGGAAGCCGAGCTTCTCTCCCGCCTCGACCGCGGGGCGCACCAGGATCAGGCGCTGCACCTTCGATTCGTTCAGTGCCTCCACCGCCATCGCCACCGCCAGGAACGTCTTGCCGGTGCCGGCCGGGCCGATGCCGAAGTTGATGTCGTGACCGGTGATCCGGTGGAGATACTTGGCCTGGTTGGCACCCCGGCCGCGGATCGTGCCGCGCTTGACCCGCACCGCGACCTCCTGCGGCGTGTAGTCCTCTTCGACGTTGGCCGGGCTCAGGCGCAGGTTGATGGCGTGGCTGTCGAACACCGTCTCCTCGCTCTCGGCGTACAGCGCCTTGAGCAGTTTCTCGGTGCGGTCGATCGCCGTCTCGTCGCGGCCGACGATGCGGAAGATGTTGCCGCGGTTGGCGATCTCGACGCCGAGCCGCAGCTCGATCTGGCGCAGGTGGCCGTCGAAGGGGCCGGCAAGATTGGACAGGCGCTCGGAGTCGGAAGGCTCGAGCAGGAAGGTGCGTTCGGGCAGGGTGTTGGTCATGGCGCGGATTCTAGCGCCGGCGCTGCAAGCCGACGTCGACGGCCGCGCTCAGGCGGCGTCGCGTACCACGATGCGACCGCGCAGCGAGTTGCTCAGCGCCGCAGTGATCTCGACATCGACGAACTGTCCGATCAACCGGGCCGGCGCGGGGAAGTTCACCGAGCGCATGTTCTCGGTCTTGCCGGTGAGTTCGCTGGGATCCTTGCGCGACGGGCCTTCGACCAGCACGGTCTGCACGCTGCCGACCATGCGCTCGGAAATCCCGGCCGCATGCGCATTGATATGCCCCTGCAGGCGCGACAGGCGCGCGTGCTTCTCGTCCTGGGACACCGAATCCTCGAGGTCCGAGGCCGGCGTGCCCGGGCGGCGCGAATAGATGAAGGAGAACGACTGGTCGAAGCCGACATCCTCGATCAGTTTCATCGTCTTCTCGAAATCGGCCTCGGTCTCGCCGGGGAAGCCGACGATGAAATCCGACGAGATCGAGATGTCCGGGCGCACCGCGCGGAGCTTGCGGATCTTCTGCTTGAACTCCAGTGCCGTGTAGCCGCGCTTCATCGCCGACAGGATGCGGTCGCTCCCCGACTGCACCGGCAGATGCAGATAGTTGGCCAGCTGGGGCACGTCGCGGTAGGCCTCGACCAGCGAGTCGGAAAACTCCAGCGGGTGGGAGGTGGTGAAGCGGATGCGATCCACACCGTCGATCTCGGCGATGGTGCGGATCAGCAGGCCCAGATCCGCCACCTCGCCTTCGCCCATCGGGCCACGATAGGCGTTGACGTTCTGGCCCAGCAGGTTGATCTCGCGCACGCCCTGGCCGGCCAACTGCACAACCTCCACCAGCACGTCCTCGAACGGCCGGCTGACCTCCTCGCCGCGGGTGTAGGGCACGACGCAGAACGAGCAGTACTTCGAGCAGCCTTCCATGATCGAGACGAACGCGCTGGGACCTTCGGCGCGCGGCTCGGGCAGGCGGTCGAACTTCTCGATCTCCGGGAAGCTGATGTCCACCTGGGGCAGGCCACTCTCGCGCTTGGCGCGGATCAGTTCGGGCAGGCGATGCAGGGTCTGCGGGCCGAAGACCAGGTCCACGTAGGGGGCGCGCTTGACGATCGCCTCACCCTCCTGGGAGGCCACGCAGCCGCCGACGCCGATCAGCACCGGCTTTCCGCCCTGCTTGAGTGCCTTCCAGCGGCCGAGCTGGCTGAAGACCTTTTCCTGCGCCTTCTCGCGGATCGAGCAGGTGTTGACCAGCACGACATCCGCTTCCTCGACGTTGTCGGTCAGCTCCAGGCCGTCGCTGGCGGCGAGCACGTCAGCCATCTTGGCCGAGTCGTACTCGTTCATCTGGCAGCCGTGGGTCTGGATGTAGAGCTTGCCGCGCGCGGGCTGTGCAGTGGCCTGGCCGTCCGCTCGCGGGTTGACGGAGAGGTCGGTGGCAGGTGCGGTCGGCGCCGGGAAATCGGTCTGGGTCATGGCGGTTCCGGGGCGCGGCGCTGAGTCCGGGCCGGAGGGCAGTCGTGGGGCGGGAAGTGTAGCGGCAAGTGCCACCGGCGCGGTTGCCCGGGTGGCCCCAGGGCGCGCGTGCGCCCCGTTCACGATCAAGCACTTGGCAACGGCGGCCGAACATCGGAAACTCGCGCCGTGAAACGGGGAAGGGGACTCATCGTGATGCTCGGTCTGCTGGTGGCCTGTCCGGTCGCCGGCAGCACGCTGTATCGCTGCGATTCCGGTGATGGCGTGCCCCAGTACGTGAGCAAGCGGGTGTCCGGCGCGAGTTGCCGGTTGATCAGCAATGCTCCGTCGCCACCACGTGGCGGCGCCCGCCCGGCGGCGAAAGCGTCGGCCGCTCCGTCGCCTGCGTCCGCCCGCGCACCGGCCAGTGTCGACAGCGGGGCCCCGGCGACATTCATGGGGCTCGCTTCCACGTCCAGCGAATCGAAGCCCGTCGCCGCTGCGGCGACGGCTCCTGTCCAGCCCCGGTCCCAGGCCGGCTCGTCGCGTCGCCTGCAGCAGGGTCAGGTCTATTCCTACATCAAGGATGGTGTGCGCCACTACAGCAGCAGCCGGCCGGCGGGCGGCGCCCAGGTGGCGGCCGTGCGGACGATCCGCTACAGCTTCTTCGAGACCTGTTACGCCTGTGGCGCCGCGCCCGGAGTCAATTTCGGCAATGTGCGGCTCAACGAAAACGCCTATCGCGACGAAGTGGCACGCGCGGCCCAGGAGCACGGCGTCGAGGAGGCGATCGTGCGGGCGATCATGCATGCCGAATCGGCATTCAATCCCAATGCGCTCTCGCGCGCCGGCGCGCAGGGTCTGATGCAGTTGATGCCGGCCACCGCCGCGCGCTTCGGCGTGGTCAATGCGTTCGATCCCGAGCAGAACATCCGCGGTGGGGTGAAGTACCTCGCCTGGCTGCTGAAGCGGTTCAACGGCGATCTCACCCTGGCCGCCGCGGGTTACAACGCCGGCGAAGGCGCCGTGCAGCGACATGGCGGCGTACCCCCGTACGCCGAAACCCAGCGCTACGTGGTGCGCGTGGGCACGCTCGCCGAGCGCTACCGGGGCCAGCTCGCCGCACGCTGAGGCTGATGCGGTCGCGGGGGCGCCAGGCCGATTGTCGGTCGATTCAGGCTTCCGCTACACTCGGTCGGACTTTATGCGGCCTCGCGCCTCCGGGCGAACGGTCGTGGCAGCCAGTACGCAACAGCTACCGAAACGAGGGCGGGGTACCGGATGGTCGATGAAGCGGTGAGCGGGCCTGGTGCAGGGGAAGGTCCAGTCAATGAGGGGCGGCGTCGTTTCCTGACCGCCACAACTCTCGTCGTAGGAGCGGTAGGCGCAGGCATCGCCGCAATTCCGTTCATCAAATCCTGGAATCCAAGCGCGCGGGCCAAGCTCGCTGGCGCCCCGGTGACCGTGGACATCAGCGCGTTGCAGGAGGGCCAGCGGCTGATCGCCGAGTGGCGTGGGCAGCCGATCTGGATCGTCCGTCGCTCCAAGGCGATTCTCGAGGCCCTGCCGACTCTCGACAGCCAGTTGCGCGATCCCGAGTCGGAAAACGTCGACCAGCAGCCGGCCTACGTGCTCGAGGCGAATCCGGAACTGCGCTCGATCAAGCCGGATGTCTCGGTGCTGGTCGGCCTGTGCACGCATCTGGGCTGTTCGCCCGAGATGGTCGCCGAGATCCGGCCCGCACCGTTCGACGCCAACTGGAAGGGCGGCTATTTCTGCCCCTGCCACAAGTCCAAGTTCGACATGGCCGGTCGCGTCTACGACGGCGTGCCTGCGCCGACCAACCTGCTGGTGCCTCCGCACCACTACGCCGATGACAACACCCTGGTGATCGGTGTCGATCCGGCAGGAGCCGCCTGATGGCCCGCAGCGACGAGAAATCCATGCCCAACGACCCGGTCACCGGGCTCGTCGGCGGCATCCTCAACTGGGTCCATGACCGGGCGCCGGGCTTGATGCCGGCGTACCGCAAGCACATGACCGAGTACTACGCGCCGAAGAATTTCAACATCTGGTACATCTTCGGCGTGCTGTCGCTGGTGGTGCTGGTCAACCAGATCCTGACCGGCATCTTCCTGACGATGCACTACAAGCCGAGCGCGGCGGACGCCTTCGCCTCGGTCGAGTACATCATGCGCGACGTGGAGTGGGGCTGGCTGATCCGCTACATGCACAGCACCGGCGCCTCGCTGTTCTTCATCGTCGTCTACATCCACATGTTCCGCGGGCTGATGTACGGCTCGTACCAGAAGCCGCGCGAGCTGGTGTGGATCCTGGGCATGCTGATCTATCTGGTGCTGATGGCCGAAGCGTTCCTCGGCTATGTGCTGCCCTGGGGCCAGATGTCGTTCTGGGGCGCCAAGGTGATCATCTCGCTGTTCGGCGCGATCCCGGTGATCGGCAACGGCCTGACCGAATGGATCATGGGTGACTACCTGCCCTCGGATGCCACGCTCAACCGGTTCTTCGCCCTGCACGTGATCGCGCTGCCTCTGGTGCTGCTGCTGCTGGTGGTGTTGCACCTGGGGGCGCTGCACGAGGTGGGTTCGAACAATCCGGACGGCGTCGACATCAAGAAGGGGCCCAAGGGCAACCGCTGGTCGGCAAGCGCGCCCGCCGACGGCATCCCGTTCCATCCGTACTACACGGCCAAGGACGGGTTCTACGTCTGCTTCTTCCTGATCATCGCGGCCTTCATCATCTTCTTCGCCCCGGCGTTCGGCGGCTGGTTCCTCGAGCACGACAACTTCACCGAGGCCAACCGCCTGGTGACGCCCGAGCACATCAAGCCGGTCTGGTACTACACGCCCTACTACGCGATGTTGCGCGTGGTGCCCGACAAGCTCGGCGGCGTGCTGGTGATGTTCGGTGCGATCGCGATCCTGTTCGCGGTGCCGTGGCTCGACCGCTCCAAGGTGCGCTCGCACCGCTACCGCGGGCCGCTCACCAAGATCATGCTCGCGATGCTCGTGGTCTGCTTCGTCTGGCTGGGCAAGATCGGCGCCGGTCCGGGCACCGATCCGGTGGAGACGAACATCGGCCGCGTGCTGACCTTCCTCTACTTCGCCTTCTTCATCACGATGCCGGTCTGGACCAAGCTCGACCGCACCAAGGCCGTTCCGGAACGGGTGACGATGCATGACTGACCACGCCTTCACCCGCACGCTCTTCGCGCGCATCGCCACCGCAGCTGCCGGCCTGTTGCTGTCGTTCGGTGCACTTGCCGCGGCTGGCGGCCCCGTCGAACAGGCCGGCACCGACATCGGTGACCGGGCGTCGCTGCAGCGCGGCGCGCAGCACTACATGAACTACTGCGCCGGCTGCCACTCGCTGAAGTTCATGCGCTATTCGCGCATGGCCGAGGACCTGGGCCTGACCGAGGACGAGGTGATGAACAACCTCAACCTCACCGGCGCGGCCTATGGCGAGCACATCCTCACTTCGATGCCGGCCGAGCAGAGCGCGCAGTGGTTCGGCCAGACCCCTCCGGACCTGAGCCTGATCACCCGCGTGCGCGGCAGCGACTGGGTGTTCACCTATCTCAAGTCGTTCTACCTCGACGAGTCCCGTCCGCTGGGCTGGAACAACACGCTGTTTCCGAATGCCTCGATGCCCAATCCCCTGTGGGAAATGCAGGGCCTGATGCGTCCGGTACACGGCGAGCCCGATGAAACCGGCGAGCCGGTGGTCGCGCATCTGGAAATGGGCGTGCCCGGCAGCCAGAACGCGCAACAGTTCGACCAGACCGTGCGCGACATCACCACGTTCCTGGAATACGTCGGCGAGCCGGCGGCGCTCAAGCGCCAGCAGCTGGGGGTCTGGGTCCTCCTGTTCCTGACCCTGCTGACCTTCCTGGCGTGGCTGTTGAAGCAGGAGTACTGGCGCGACGTCCACTGATCCGGGGCCGATTCGAAGGCCGGCTCGGGGGAGCGGACGGCCCATTGCCGTCCGGCGCGGCGAAGTGCGAGACTCGGGAAACCGCGACGACCGTCTGCGTGAGCAGCCGGTGTCACCGGGCTGGCGGACTCCAGCCGCCGGAGGCCGGGCGACGGCCGTGGGTGCATCCATGCGAAATGTGCTGACGCTGTTTTCTGCGGTCGACGACGTGCTGTGTCATCGGGCACGCCTGGTGCTCGCCGCCAAGGGCGTGACCTACGACATGGTCCCGGTGGATGCGCAGAATCCCCCCGAGGACCTGATCGACCTCAATCCCTACCACTCCGTGCCGACCCTGGTGGAGCGCGAGCTGGTCCTGTATGCGGCGAGCGTGGTCACCGAGTACCTCGACGAACGCTACCCGCATCCGCCGCTGATGCCGGTCGACCCGTTGTCGCGCGCGCGCCTGCGCCTGGCGATGCTGCGGGTCGAACATGATTGGGTGCCGCAGGTGCAGGCCATCCAGATGGGCAACAAGGCCCAGGCCGAGGCCGGGCGCAAGCGCCTCAAGGAGCTGGTGACTGCGGCGGTGCCGCTGTTCAAGGCGAGCAAGTTCTTCCTCAATCCGGAAATGAGCCTGGCCGACTGCGCGGTCGCGCCGATCGTCTGGCGTCTGCAGGCGCTCGGCATTCCGCTGCCCAAGGATGGCGCGAAGGCCATCGAGGACTACGGCAACCGCATCTTCCGCAGTCCTGGCTTCGTCCGCAGCCTCACGCCGCAGGAGCGGCAGTTGCGCGCGCTGCCTGACTGACGGCACGTCTCGACGTCTGGACCACGTGGCGAGCGGATAAACTGTCGCGCATGACCGACAGCCCCACACCGATGACCAGCCACCGCCCGTACCTGCTGCGGGCGCTGTACGAATGGATCGCCGACAACGGCATGACGCCGCACATCCTGGTGGATGCGCGCCAGCCCGGTGTGCGGGTACCCGCGCACGCGGTCAAGGACGGACGCATCGTGCTCAACATCGCCGACCGTGCGGTCGGACGACTGGAAATGGACAACGACAGCGTGCGTTTCTCGGCACGTTTCGGCGGTGTCAGCCAGTCGGTGATGGTGCCCATCGGTGCGATTCTCGCGATCTACGCGCGCGAGACCGGGCAGGGCATGGCATTGCCCGAAGATATCGGCGGTCGCAGCGGGGACTCCCACGAAGCGGATGAGGCCGAGGCGCCGAGCCTGCACGCCGTCGAGGATGACGGCGACGGCCCTGACGAGCCGCCGGGCGGCGACGCGCCGAGCGAGCCGCGTCGCGGTCATCTGCGCGTGGTGAAGTAAGGCGGCCCAGGGCCCCGGGCCCCGCGCCTTCAGTTGATCGAATGCAGCGGCGCGGCTTCGGGTCGCGTCGGCCCGCTGAAGGCGACCAGTCGCCCGCCGTGCAGGACCAGGTGGCCGATATGGCGCTGGACGCCATCATCGGAGTATTCGAAGCGGAAGCTGCGCTCGACCCGCAGCCGACCGTCGTCGCTTCGGCGCAGGCGCATCGAGTGCGCATGCACGCTCTGGTCGAGCCACTGCACGCCGGCGCGCTCGCAGGCCTCGCGCCCCAGTTGTCCGGCCCGTTCGGCGGCCGCGCGGGCGCTGCTCCACCACTGGAATGCGGCGAACGCGGCCAGCATCGCGAAGATCATCGTCGGAAAGTCGGGCATGCAGGCATCGTGGTGGTCGGAGGCGGCGGATACAAGAGGCGCTCCTGATTGCCGGTGCGGTGCGCGTGCTCTGGCTGCTGCATAAGGCGCCCTCGCGAACACCCTCCCCGAACTCGCGCGGCTCCGGGTCTTCGTTTGGCCGGGACATGACGCGACCGCTCGATCGATGCCGCTCGCGAGCCGGCCGGCTGCACGCGTCGTCCTCAGACGGGCGGCGTACCCAGCTTGAGCGACAGGTCGATTGCGTGCACGTGCTTGGTGAGGCCTCCGATCGAGACGAAATCGACCCCGTCCTCGGCGATCGCGCGCAATCCCTGCAGATCGACGCTGCCTGACACTTCCAGCGGCACCCGGCCGGAGTAGGGCGCGGCGCGGGCGATCCGCACGGCCTCGCGGCGCGTCGCTGCATCGAAGTCGTCGATCAGTACGCGCGTGCACCCGGCATCGAGCGCTTCGCGCAGTTCGTCGAGGCTTTCGACCTCGATCACCAGCGGCAATTCCGGGAAGCGCGCCCGTGCAACCGCGACTGCGGCCGCGATGCCGCCGGCGGCACGCACGTGGTTTTCCTTCAGCATCACCGTGTCGTACAGGCCGATGCGATGGTTGAGGCCGCCGCCGACGCGCACCGCGTACTTCTGCGCCAGGCGCAGGCCCGGCAGGGTCTTGCGGGTATCGAGGATGCGCGTGCCGGTGCCGGCCACGGCAGCGACGTGCCGCGCGGTGGCGGTGGCGGTCGCGCTCAATGTCTGCAGGAAGTTCAGCGACGCACGCTCCGCGCTGACCAGCGCGCGCGCGCGGCCCGACAACGTGGCGAGCACCGTGCCGGCGTCGACGCGATCGCCCTCGGCCACGCGCCAGTCGATACGCATGTCGGGATCGAGTGCGCGGTGGCAGGCATCGAACCAGGGCCGACCGCAGACCACAGCGTCGGCCTTGCACAGCAGGTAGGCGACGTCGTCCCCGTCGGGCAGCAGCGCGGCGGTGACGTCGCCGCTGCCGATGTCCTCGGCGAGCGCTGCGGCCACGTTCGCGGCCACGGCGTCATGGGGAATCCCGAAGCGATCGCCGCTCATGCCTTCGGGAAATCGGGTACCTGCGCGGTGGCGATGGCCTCCTCGACCAGCAACACCGGAATGCCGTCGTCGATGCGGTACACGCGCTTGCGGTCGTGGGTCACCAGCGCCTCGCGCAGCGGGCCGGCCTGCGCGGTGCCGTCGTCGCGCCGGACCTGGCCGGAGGCGATCGCCGCATTGAGCGCGTCCAGGCCGGCCGCATCGAGCAGGGCGAGCGGCTGACGGCTGGCGGGACAGACGAGGATGTCGAGCAACTTGCGGTCCATGGGCGGGTCTTGGCGGAGCTCTGGGTGGACGGCAAAGGGTAGCACCCGATCCGCCGGCGGCGGCCCTTGGCCAGCGGTGATGCAGCGGTGCGAGCAGGAATGTGCCAGCCCGGATAAAATGCGTCTTTGTGGCCGGGGACCTCCAATGACCGCCAGTTCCGCTCCGCCGAAGGTCGGCATCGTGATGGGTTCGCGATCCGACTGGGACACGATGCAGCATGCCGCCCAGAAGCTCGAGCAGCTTGGCGTGGCGCACGAGATCCGCGTGGTGTCCGCGCACCGCACGCCCGATGTGCTGTTCGACTATGCCGCCACGGCCCGGTCGCGCGGCCTGCGCGCGATCATCGCCGGCGCCGGCGGCGCGGCGCATCTGCCGGGAATGCTGGCCGCGAAGACCGCGGTGCCGGTGCTGGGCGTGCCGGTGCAATCCAAGGCGCTCAACGGCATGGATTCGCTGCTGTCGATCGTGCAGATGCCGGCCGGTATCCCGGTGGCGACATTCGCGATCGGCAACGCGGGCGCTGCGAATGCGGCCCTGTTCGCCGCCGCGATGCTCGCGTTCGACGATGCGGCGGTCGCCGCGGCGCTCGACGAATTCCGGCAGCGCCAGACCGACGAGGTCGCCGGCAACGACGATCCGCGACGGTGACCTTGCGCGGCCCCGTTCCGTTCTTCCGGCGCCGGGAAACCGAAGCGGGGGCGGATGGGCGCGCCGTGCGCATGGCCGTTTCTCGCGCCCGCTCGACAGGGCGCCCGGATCTCCCGGCGTGGCCGCTGGCCGCGCCCCTCAATCATCCCGTCCCCACCTGCGGGTCGGGCTTTCCATCCTGCTGAAGTGGATACACGCATGACCACCGTTGGAATTCTCGGAGGCGGCCAGCTCGCCCGCATGCTCGCGTTGTCGGGCGCGCCGCTGGGCCTGCGGTTCCTGGTCATGGACACCGCCGACGACGCCTGCGCGGGTCAGTTCGCACCGCTGCTGGTCGGCGACTATCGCGACGAGCGCGCGCTGGCGGAGTTCGCCGAGCGGGTGGATGTCGCGACCTTCGATTTCGAGAACGTGCCGGCGGCGAGCGCGCGCTGGCTGAGCGAGCGCGTGCCGGTGTTTCCCAACCCCGATGCGCTGGCGCTGAGCCAGGATCGGCTGGCCGAGAAGACCCTGTTCCGCGAGCTCGATATCCCGGTGCCGGACTTCGCCGACGTCGCCACGCGCGAGGCGCTCGACGCGGCGGTACAGCGCATCGGGACGCCCTGCATCCTCAAGACGCGGCGGCTGGGCTATGACGGCAAGGGCCAGTTCCGCATCCGGACGCCGGCGGATGTCGAGGCGGCATGGCAGGCGCTCGGCGCGCAGGCGGAAGCCGTGGGTCTGATCCTGGAAGGCTTCGTGGCCTTCGAGCGCGAACTCAGCGTGATCGCGGTGCGTGGCCGCGACGGCGAATTCCGCGCCTGGCCGCTGACCGAGAACTGGCACGTCGATGGCGTGCTGTCGGCGAGCCTCGCCCCTGCGCAGGTCGACGCGGCGCTGCAGGCCACCGCGATCGCGCATGCGCGCGCGCTCGCCGAACGGTTGGACTATGTGGGCGTGTTCGCACTCGAGCTGTTCTGCCGGAATGGAGAGCTGCTGGCCAACGAACTCGCACCGCGCGTGCACAACTCCGGTCACTGGAGCATCGAGGGCAGCGAAACCTCGCAGTTCGAGAACCATCTGCGCGCGGTGCTCGGCCTGCCGCTGGGCGATCCCGCGATGCGCGGCCACGCCTGCATGCTCAACTGGCTGGGCGCGATGCCTGAGGCCGCGCCGGTGCTGTCGACGCCCGGCGGACACTGGCACGACTATGGCAAGCAGCCGCGCGAAGGCCGCAAGGTCGGCCACGCGACGCTGCGGGCGGACAGTCCGGATCTGCTCGCGCAGCGTCTGCACGATGTCGGCGCAGCGCTGAACCGGCAGGCGCAGGTGGCGCCGGTCGTGGAGCGACTGCGCGAAGGCTGATCGGGCCCAGCGACCTGCAGGGGCTGGAACAGCGATATCCCCAGCGCCCGAGCAGCGTGACCGCAGTCATTGAAGCGCCGCATTGCCGCCTGGCGCAGGGGCAACGCGGCTGCGCGACGCTCATCCGGCCCAGGGGTCGTAGCTGCCGAACCACCACAGGTGACCTTCGGGATCCCGGCAGGAGTAACCGCGTCCGCCGTAGGGCTGATCGGCGATATCCTGCACGATCTGCGCACCGGCCGCCTTGGCCCGCGCGTAGTGCGCATCGGGATCGGCCACCACGACGCAGGCGCCCTGTGTGGTGCGACCGTCGAGTTCGCGCGGCTGGGTGATCAGATCGGCCCACGCGCTGTCGCGTTGCGTCGAGCCCAGCATGATCATGCCGGCGCCGGACACCAGCTGTGCGTGGTGCACGGTGTCGCCGTCGGCGTGGACGGCCTGGGCCTCGAAACCGAAGGCCTTGCACAGCCAGTCGATCATGCGGGGCGCGTCGTCGTAGCGCAGGCAGGGAATGATGGTGGAACCGGCAGGGAGCGGCATCGCGGGTCTCCTGTACATGCCATGGTGGCGCGCCGCTCCGATGATGCGCCTTCCCTGCTGCCAGCGTCGCCGCGTCGCCTGGCTGCCATCGGCCGGGACCCTGCTTTCCGGGGGGAGGCTCGCGTCGGGGCGCCCGGAATTCCTTGCTTGCTGCGGTCGCGGATCGTGCTCTTGACGACGCCAAGCGTGCGCAGTGCAGCCGCTCGGGTGATGGGACCTTCCGGGCGGTTCCCGACAGGTCGAGCAGGTGGCGTGCGCTCTGGTGGTGCCAGACCGCTGCGATGTCCGGTTTAGCCCGCGGCGCGGGGATCGTCGATGACGATCAGCGGTACGCCGCGCGTCGGATGCTCCAGCACCAGCACCGGCTGCGCGTAGACGCGCTCGATGGTCGCCTGCGTCAACACCTCGCGCGGGCTGCCGTCGGCGGCGATGCGGCCGCCGTGCAGCACGACGATGCGGTCGGCGTGGCCGGCGGCGAGATTGAGATCGTGCAGCACGACGACTACGCAGGCGCCGTCGTCGGCGAGGCCGCGGGCGATGCGCAGTACCGCTTCCTGGTGCTGCAGGTCGAGCGCGGCGGTGGGTTCGTCGAGAAACACGACCGGCGTGGTCTGCGCCAGCACGCGTGCGAACGCGGTGCGCGAGGCCTCGCCGCCGGACAGGGTCTGCACGTCACGGCCTTCGAGATGCGCGATGTCGGCGTCGGCCAGGGCGGCGTCGACGATACGCGCATCGGCCTGCGGGTCCGGCGGGTGCGGCAGGCGGCCCATCGCCACCACCTCGCGCACGCTGAAACCGAAGCGCACCGCATGGTCCTGCGGCAGCACGCTGCGTTCGCGGGCGAGCGTACGTGCCTTCCAGTCGCCCAGTTCCGCGCCCGACAACCGCACCCGGCCCGACGCCGGGGCCAGATCGCCGCTCGCGACCGCGAGCAGGGTGGACTTGCCGGCGCCGTTTGGTCCGACCAGCGCGGTCAGCGTGCCGCGGGCGAAACGCAGGTCCACAGCGTCGAGGATCGCGCGGCCGTCGATGCGGACGCTCACGCCTTCGAGCGCGAGTACGTCGTGCACGGGGTCGGGCGTGCTGCTCATGCGGTGCCCCGACGGCGCAGCACCAGCCACAGGAAGAACGGCGCACCCAGCGCGGCCGAGAACAGCCCCAGCGGAATCTCCGAAGGCGGGTCGAGGCTGCGCGCCGCGGTATCGGCAATGACGATCAGCAGGCCGCCGGCCACCGCCGACAGCGGAATCAGCCAGCGGTGGCCAGGGCCGGCGAGCAGACGCACAAAATGCGGAACCAC
>Ga0233383_1000511_pt1 | contig 14753 bp, 19 predicted proteins | sample ElkDunMinimDraft_14_FD_191542 | JGI IMG/M metagenome (GOLD analysis project Ga0233383, IMG submission 191542) | Fecal eukaryotic communites from dung pellets of Tule Elk in California, USA - Elk Dung G16 | ecosystem: Host-associated > Mammals > Digestive system > Large intestine > Fecal | place...
CTTTAGGTTTTGCACGTGCTCGCGGTGGGTGGCGAGGGTCGGCGCGCGGCGGCCGGTTTGCAGGGCGTGCAGCATGGCGTCGACTTCGGCCGCGCTGAATACCGGCTGCTGGAATGACTTGATATAGGGGATAAAACCGATGCCCTGGGTGACGTTGGCTGGCACCTCGGTTTTGAAGGTGCTGCCGCCAACGAAGGTGATGACTGAATGCAGATGCTCGGAGTTAACGCCAAGGGTGGCTTCCAGTGCTTTGAGGTGCTTGTAGTTCTGTCGCAGTGGGTTCTGGAATTTGAAGGTGCGTTTGTAGAGCTTCTGCGTCCACTGCGCCTGCTTCTCGCTGCCGAAGATCCAACCGCTCATGTTCTTCGTTTCCAGCACAAAGATGCCGTAGGGCGAGAGGAATACGTGGTCAATCTGCGTGGTGCCGTCTGGCGTGTTCAGGGTGACGTTGTGCAGGCGGCGGTAGGTTTGCTTATCCAACTGCCAGTGAGCGAACAGCCGTACCAGTAGTTCGCCGATCTGCCCTTTGGCCCAAGGCGACTTGAGCAGGCCGATGAGCAATGCAGCCGGGATAAACCAAGCCAGCATGCCCCAGACCTGTGCAATGACAGGGGAGAAATCCATTTCCTAACCTTCGATAATCCGTAGTTAACCGGATAGTACCGAAATCTGGCGTGATGGCACGATGATATTTAACAGCTGTATTTGGATCAGTTCGTGAGCCGAATAGCCGGCTAATCGGCTCATATGGTCTCGCGGCGCACGGTTGCTGGGGTGGGTGATCTACAGCCCTTTGGCCTGCGTTAGTAAATTCAGCGCTTTTTTGCCAGCAACGCGGAGCTACCCATTACCTCTCGGCTTGGCTCTGGTCAGTCGTGCATTTATGCGTTTTAAGCAGCGCAAAAATGGGAGTCGCTGGGCTTTATTTTCGAACTAGCATCTTCTTTCCAATCATGGATCGTCGCGGTTTACGCGATCCGATTTGCGTAAGGAGAATGCAATGGCTGCTTCACATCCGGTCAGCAAGAAAACCGCCTGTCGGGGGGGGCTATGGGAGGAAAACTACGGCTATCCACAGGCACGGCAGGTAGGCAACGATATCTATATATCAGGCCAGTTCAATCACGACGAAGGCGGCAATTTGGTTGCCCCCGCACCATTGAATGGCGAGGGCAAGCCCAGCGATTTTTCCTCGATGGCGGAACAGATGCGCACGGCCTACGACAACATCGCCAAATTGCTTGCATCGCTACGATGCGACACTTGAGGACGTCGTCGAAGAAACGCTTTATGTGTTGGATATGGACGCTGCGTTTGACGTCGTTGGTAAGGTTCGCAAGGCTGCATATGGCAGTGAACGCCCGCAATGCGCCAGTACCATCGTAGCGGTACCCAGGCTGGCCCAGCGTTCGCAACTCATTGAGATAGCCCGCAAGGCGGTAATCGGTGCGCGAACCCACTAGGCAAGATTCCCGGTTTCGGTCTGCGCTACCGGGAGAGCAACCTGTCCCTCGATCAATGCTTTTTGCGCGGGTCGGGCGCTTTCGCGGGGTTTCAGGACCATGGCCAACTTCCGCGAGGCAGCGGAAAAACCAATTTGTGGCGTCTTTTGGGAGTTGTGCTGCTGTGCCAAAGAAAAAGGCCAGCTAAAAGCTGGCCTTTTTCTTTGTTTATATGGTGGGCCCACACGGACTCGAACCGTGGACCAAAGGATTATGAGTTGCCTAGAAACGCTGCAAGCCCAGTGAAATTGTGCGTAGCTTAGCGCAGGTACAGTTAGCTGAAAGTAGCGTCGTAAAGCGGGTTAAGCGTAATTTAGCGAAATCTGTAAAAGCTGGGCACTGTACTGCCAGCGTACTGTTTTTTGTGCCGAGAAACGATCAGGTTCTTAACGCTACGCATCGTCTCAGGCGGAAAGACCAGCTATCAGTACGACACTAGGCGAGCATGATCACCTCGCCATACAGTTTTCGCAGATGGCGCTATCATAATTATACTGTATATTTGAACAGGTATTTGTGGGTGGTTCTTGCTGCTGGTGAGGGCGGGGAGTCACAAGTTATGCCTTGGCCTGCCCTTCACTAGACGTTTTTGTGCTGTGCGGGATTAGCTTGGATGGGTGATACCAGTCGGTTCTACCCTCAACAAAGACTTGGCACCCAAATTGGGACGCGACCATCAAGCGTTCGCCGATAACACTGCGTACCATCTGGCCTGGCTCGAATTGAGGGTAATTCAGTGGCATCACTGGCGCTCCTGTGATTGTTGAGTATCACGTTATAACGCAATATTGCGCAAAAACGGTCGGCGGGATGCCGAGTCCTGTAGAATCGCGGCCCGCGAAAAAAGGGGGAAATATGACTCGCACGGCACAGGCAAAACAGGCATGGCAGGCAGACCAAACGGCTGCGGAATCCCCGAGCCAGGTACTGGCCTCAGCCAGAGTCATGGCTCGCGCCCTGGCTACCACTTTTCCAGCGGATCACCAGTTGGCCCTAGCGCGTGCGTTCGGCGTTCGCCTGATCGAGGCTTGGTGGCGTGGTCTGACCAGCGTCGACATCGTCCATCAGGAACTGCGCTCGCCGCTCCAGCCGTTCTCTACCGAGCCGCTGCCAGAGGCCGCTGCCGCGCTCGCGGAAACCATCGGTCGCACGGCAGCGAGCTTTGATGCCGAGACAGCGGCCTATCAGATCGGCCTGACCTATACCGGCATGCTTCCGGCCGAACATCGCGGGGAGTACGGAATTTTCTACACTCCGCCTGTCCTGACCGCCCGCCTGATCGACCAAGCAACGGCAGCCGATGTCGACTGGGCGAAGTGTCGCGTGCTTGATCCAGCCTGTGGCGGGGGTGCCTTCCTGGCACCCATCGCCCAGCGGATCATGGACGAGCAGAAAGATTGCAGTCCGAAGCTGCTGATGCAGAGCATCGGCAACCGCTTGCGCGGCTACGAGATCGATCCCTTCGGGGCCTGGCTCAGCCAGGTCACCCTGGATGCCGTGGTACTGCCGATCAGCCGGCTGGCCGGGCGCAAGCTGCCCGTCATGGTGACGGTTTGCGACTCGCTGCGTCGCAGCCCACCGAAAGACCGTTTCGACCTGGTGATTGGCAACCCTCCATATGGACGGGCCAAGCTCGATGTAGAGACCCGCGAACGCTATAAGCGCTCGCTGTATGGTCATGCCAACCTGTATGGGCTGTTCACCGATCTAGCGCTGCGCCATGCCAAGTTGGGCGGCGTGATTGCCTACGTGACTCCGACCTCATTCCTGGCAGGCGTCTACTTCAAGAATCTACGGGCCTTACTGGGGCGCTCAGCGCCGCCGCTGACCATCGATTTCGTCACCGCCCGTAAGGGCGTTTTTGATGATGTGCTGCAGGAAACGGCTTTGACGACCTATCGTCGAGGCGCGGACAGCGGCCCGGTCGTTGTTGCCGAGATTGCTCCCACCAAGGGCGGGCTTGAGGTCCAGCAGACGGGCGAGATCGCCCTCCCCGTTGACCTATCGCAACCCTGGCTCTTGCCGCGCACGACTGAGCAAAGCGCCCTGGTCGAACGCCTGACGCACATGCCCCACCGCCTGGCCGACTGGGGCTATGGCGTGAGCACCGGCCCGCTGGTGTGGAACCGCTTCAAGAGCCAGCTTGCGCATCGTCCAAGCAGCAAGCGCCTGCCTCTGATCTGGGCCGAATCAATCACAGCCGATGGTCGTTTCGTGTTCCGCGCGGACAAGAAGAATCACGCTCCCTACTTCGAGCTGAAAGCTGGCGACAACTGGCTGGTGACCACCAAACCCTGCGTCCTACTGCAACGAACGACGGCCAAGGAACAGAGTCGCCGCCTGATCGCCGCTGCGCTCCCCGCCGAGTTTCTGGAGCAGCACGGCGGCGTCGTCATCGAGAACCACATCAACATGATTCGTCCGATCACCGAAGCGCCCCAAGTTAGCGCCGAGGTGCTGGGGGCATTCATCAACAGTGCGGCCGCAGACCGTGCTTTTCGCTGCGTTAGCGGCTCGGTCGCGGTCTCTGCCTACGAGCTGGAGTCGCTGCCGCTGCCGGCCCCGGAGAGCCTCACTGAGCTAACCAGGTTGGTCGATGCTTGCGCAGACCGCGAAGCTATTGAGTTTGCATGCAGCCGATTGTTTGAAGGGGATATTTAGTGCTGCCGCCATATGTGCCAAGGGAACTGGTCGCTGAAAGGCTCCCGCTGATTTTCCCGGAAGGAACTCCGAATCGGACGTATTGCATTCGCGAGCTGTCTGCAAGCACGGTATTTACCATGCTATATATCGGCGCTGTCGAACAATCCGAGGTGCGACTCGGACCAGTGCATGTTTATCGTATGACCGACGTGCAGTCAGCTGATGGCAGTGACGAGGCGCGCATCAGCTACAGGACAAACCTGCGCAAACGGAAATTCAAAGTCCCTGGCGAGCGCTGGTATGCCGACAACACCCGCGAGCCTATTCGTGATGAGACCCTGCGTGAGGGCCTGATTGCCGTTGGTGCTGTCGTGGAAGACAAGGCAGTGGCCACTACGGCAGGTGCCCCACGCTACGCGCTCAAGAGCGACCTGGTTGCTCTATTTGATCCAGCACTTCAACAAGAAGCCCTGGAAGCTGCCATTCTCAGGTGGCAAGAGGAGCACTTGACCCGGAGTGCATTGGCTCGCATCTCGTTAATGCGTCTTGGCGGCGCAGATAAAGACGGCGTAATGGTTCACTTCCCGAATGGCGAGACTCGGACCCTGTCCCACGGACCCAGTTCGCTTATTTCACGGGCGGTTGTTGAGGTATTCGCTAAGCAATTCTTGGAAAAGCCTGTTGTTCTATGGCTCAGCGAGTCTAGCAACAAGGTCGCTATGCAGGACCTGCGCATGGCATCGAGCATTGGCCTCGACATTGAGGCTCAGAAGAATCTACCCGACTTGATCTTGGTTGATCTCGGTCCAAAGCATCCCCTCATTGTATTTATCGAGGTAGTAGCGACCGATGGCGCGATTAATGCGCGTAGGCAAGAAGCGCTATTCGAGCTGACAGACAAAGGAGGCTTTAAGCGTTCGCAAGTAGCCTTTGTCACTGCTTATGCGGATCGGCAATCGGCTGGATTCAAAAAGACCATAACCTCGCTGGCTTGGGGCTCGTTTGCCTGGTTTATGAGCGAACCAGACAAAATTGTGATGCTGCGTGATGGTTTAGTTAACCTCGCGAGTTTAAATGAGCTCTCTGTGCTTCCAGATTAAATCTCCATGCTGGAGCTGTTCTCCGAGTTCGGCGAGCGTACCTATGTACTTAGCTGTTTCGTGAGTAAATGTTAGAGGCTAGGTTATGTCAAATTATAAAACGACACTTATCACTGATCTGGATAACACGCTTTTTGATTGGGTTGAGCTTTGGCTAAATTCCTTTTCAGCAATGCTTGATGAAATAGTCCATGTCAGCGGAGTGAAAAAAGAGCTTCTTATTCCAGAGATTGCTGCTGTGCATCAAAGGCATGGAACTTCTGAGTATTCTATGCTGATAGAAGAGCTGCCGGCTTTAAAAAGGATACTGAATGGGCGGCCTGCTACTGAGGTATTTGCGAGTGCAGTTCAAGCTTATCGCGACCAGCGTCGTAAGTATTTGGTGCTGTATCCTAGCGTTGCAGCTACTCTTGCTGAGTTGAAATCGCGTGGTACAAGAATTATCGGCTATACAGAGTCTATGGCTTTCTACTCTAATTATCGTGTAAAGCGTTTAGAGTTGGATGGAGTTTTTGATTTTATTTTTTGCCCGGCAGATCACGTACTTCCGGAGGGGGTTTCTGCTGATGACCTTCGCTATTACCCAGCGGAGCATTACTCTCTGCAGAAAACTATTCAACACTTCACGCCTAAAGGCTCAAAAAAGCCTGATGCAAGAGTTTTGGAGGCGATAGTCAATGACCTCGGCTTGACTAAGTCGGAGTGTGTCTATGTCGGTGATAGCCTGATGAAAGACATTGCTATGGCTGCTGATTGCGGGATTGAGAACGCTTGGGCTAAATATGGACAGGCGCATAGTAGACCAGAGTATCGTTTGCTCCAAGATGTTACACACTGGACTCCAGAAGAAGTAGCACGAGAGCAGAGGATACGTGCACGTGTAGATGTGCATCCGGACCATACTCTCGAGGTAGGGTTCTCTGAGTTGTTAGATATATTTGATTTTCAGAAATTTTAAACAAGGAAGTGCAAGGTGACAGACATTAACAATAAGGAAGTCGTCGAGATCTGGAAAACCGTCATTGGTGTTCAGATGCACTTTAATGATATTAGTATGCGAATTCGAAGCATGTTTGTTACTATCTTGCTTGCCTTGTTTGCATCTCTTGGATTTTTGCTAGATAAAAAACTGGGGTTGCAGGTAGGGAATTATTATGTGCAGTTCGCTACAATCCTGCCTGTATTTGGAATTCTTGGCACTTATCTCTTTTATTTTATAGATCGCTATTGGTATCACCGTTTGCTTGTTGGGTCTGTAAAGCAAGGGCTTTTTATTGAAAATAAGTATAAGGTCGAACTTCCAGAGCTTTCATTGACAGACGCGATAGGTAAAGAAAGCCCATATGAGCCGCGTGGGGTTGCGCGCTTTCTTGCAAGGTTGGTTGTTAGCGATGATAGATTTCCTAAAACTGGAAAATTACATTCCGATGGTAAGGTAGAGTTTTTTTATAAATCTGTAATGGTCGCTCTTCTGGGGACTGTTATCCTCGTTGCAGTTTTCGGTGGTGTAAGTCACAAGCCTGCTTTAATCGAATCAGGCGTAGAGCGGTCGATAATTGAAACTCCCTCGGATAAGCAGTTTGAACAGGCTAAACCTTTAGCCCAGGACGAACTGGGAGCGCTAGAGCGGCGGCAAGCTAAAGAGCTAAAGCAAAAATCTTCTTTAGATACGGTTGATAGTGAGAAGTTATCAGTACGAAATGATAAGGCTCAACCGATTCAAACACCTGTCACCGGTCCGAAAGTGAATTCGACCAAAACGGGAGATGATGATTTTCAGGATAAAAAGTAAATCATGGGGAATATGATTAGCGCTCGACATTTTATTACCACTAAAAAGGCGTAATGACTTGCGGAGCCAGCTCTGCTGTCTAGGAAAACATGGCAGGTAGAAGGGAGTGCGGATCGCCCTTGCATCCATATAAAGCTGCTGATGATCCGCGCACGGTGGTGCTGACACGTTGTTTTATTTTCAACGTGCCTGAGCTATTGATTGATCCAAAAATGAAAGCCACATTTTCTTGTTGGTCTTGAGCCGATTAGAGAGTCTATTCGGCTCAACGCTTGATTTAGTGCCCAAGTACCTTTCTGCCAAATGCATCATGGCTGATCAGAGTTGCCATCCAATTGCAGCAAACGATTCATAATTTCTTTGCGGGCTGCCGGGAAGAATATCCAGTTTCTGTACTTATGGTTGTACTCGCCGCCCAGCTCGTTACGCCAGGATTTAAGCAGTTCTACGATCTGCGGATTGAATGACCAAGAGCGTACAGCCAATGAGCCTGTTGGCAGTACTCGAGCTGACACCCACATTCCCATAATTGTGTAGCGGTGCTCGATGACCTTGGCTTCTGGGGCAGCGTCAGGAGCTGGAGTGGATAACCAATTTATCGCCTGTTGCGCGGGTACTGGCAAGGGAGAGGGATAGACCCACATTTTGTTGTCCGTCTGCTCTAGGATGTGGGCTTTGACCTCTTCGGAGGGAATGGGCTGCTTGTTGAACAGCAGTTCGCTGAGATCAATTTCGACGGTATTGATGCCGGCGCTTTTGATACGCTCCAGTTTTTCGTCGCCGATGAACGAGGTGACCGCGACCTCGATGAATAGCTGACTACCACCTCTCAGGTGGGCGACCAGGTCTGGTTGGAATCCTTGCTGTGGGACTTCCTCATCCACCCTTTCGAAATCCCACCAGCTAGCTTTGTCTTCGCTCCCCGGCCAAGTGCCAGGTATTGGGGGTAGTCGCAGGCCGAGCTGGTTGCGGATGACTTCTTTGGCATACAGGTGCAGCAGGCTTTCGCGATGGATGAAGCAGCTTTCCTTGTTCGAGTGGTGGGAGAAGTGATGCTCGCGGATCAGGCCTTTGCGAGCGACTACCGGCTCACCGCAGGATGCGCAGGTGCAATTGCACGCAAGCCCACGCATGGCGTTTTCAATGGTGATCAGTTGGCCGTTTGGATCGAGTGCAACGAACATGCTCATGGACTAAGCCTCTGGTGTTAAGACGGCTTCAAGAGTCATGATTCGAGCAGGTGAAAACCTCCCCCGAACCCTACATAAAGGGTTCGGGGGGGCATGGAGATGCTTCGGGCCCTTTATTTGCTGGGCTTCGGGAGGGTTTGTGCTGGAAGTAATGCGTTGTCTGGATGAAGAGCTGCGGCAGTCGCCTGCACCAGATGTAAAGGCCTACAAGGTGATCCGAGTTTTGCTGGATGCCAGCATTAACGCCCTGGAAAAGGGCAACCAGGACCCTCAGACGTTTGACCGTGCGACCTTGTTGGAAATATGCGACCCGAAGGCAAAGTCAGCTGGGCGCGACCCTTCACGTTGGCTATCAACCTCTACGCTGGAAACATTCCTGGACGCCAGGATGAACTCGATTCGGCGGCGTGCGGAGCAAATGGGCTTGAAGCATTTGCCGGTGATCGCAAGCAGTGAAGCTAAGGGCGGAGCAGGTAATCAGCGGATCTACTGGCTCGCAACTCGGCCGGTGGAAACCAGTGATCTTGGCCCGCTGGCAGGGGAGGCGCTTCGGCAAATCATCTACGCTAGGACGGAAAATGGCGACGTTAAGCCAGCATTCTTTTTACGGCTGATTTTTCGCAAAGGGGTGCTGGAGAACCGTAGTTGGCGGGGTGTGATGATGTTTATCACTTTGCTGCTTGGCATGGGATTCTTGCTACTTTGGGTTTTGGCATCGATATGGAGCCTTTCCGCGATTGAACAGGCACTTACGCTACGTCAATTATTGAGCAGCGGACTGGTTGTCTTTCTAGCCTGGATTACTTGGCGTGCTGTGCATCAGCCCTGGGTTGAGCTTGTGGACAACCGAGTCGTGAAGGCACCGGCTCCGTCGTTGGCGCTCAAGGAGGATTCTGCCGAACTTGAAATGTACCGTGACGATGCAAAGAGACCTTGGACAAGGTTCGTGCGCTTCTCAAGTGAATGCCCATTCTGTGGTGGCCGGATTTTGCTGGCAGAAGGTAAGCCAGATCACCAGATGCCTCTTGTTGGCCGATGCGGGGAAAGTCCGCATGCGCACGTGTTCAGTTTTGACCGGGCCAGATTGTCGGGGGTATATATCGGCCCAAGGCTTCAGGGTTAGATTTTCGCGTCCGCGAAAATGACGTGGTGACTTGGCGGCCATATTTTTTCGCGTCCGCGAAAATCACAGGCGTATGAGGCTCATGTTTTGAGCTGAGACCACCCCTGCTGGTTCAGATTGCCCCTTCCGACCGCAGGTCTTCCAGCATTTGCTTATACAGCTCGTCGATGTGCTGTGAAAACTCACCTGGGCTCATGCGGGCAAGGCCAGAAAGGTAGTCTTCACCCTCGGGAATCACTGTCTCAGCAGGCGATGCGGTACTTACCTGAGCGGCCATGTGGCGAAGCTCTGCAATATTGCGCTGCTCGGTGGTGGCACACGGTAGGGACTCCAAGGCGGCAGCAATGGCGAGCAGTTTTACCTGGTATCTCGGCATGGCTTGATCTGGTGTTTCACCTGGCCCGACGATGAATGACATCAGCTCATTCTCTTCGTTGACGGCAAACCAGAGCGTTCGGTTCAAATCGTCCATGTCTGCAAACAGGTCTCGGTACTCGGCCAGCAGCCGACTAAAGAGGCGGCCTTCCTCTTCCTGTGTCATTGCGTGCCCTCAGTGGCTATTGGTGCAAGGTAGCTGCAAGCCTTTCCTGAACTGATTGTAGTTTTTCGCGTCCGCGAAAAACGATGCCGCCTGGAAATTTTCGCGTCCGCGAAAATTGGGCGTTCGGCGCATTCTTCTATGAGCGCTCTCAAAGCCAATTTCGGTTATGTAGTGATAAATATTGGGCTGAGTTCCCAGGATATCTAGCGGCATTCCAAAGCGGCCTCAAGAACATTGTTTGAGGTTTCCTCGGCGTGTTTGTAGCACAAATGCCGCTCGGCGACCTATCCTGCACTAGTAAATTAATTAACTACAACACTCCGCTTTCTTCTTCTGTAAGTGAGCATACTGAATACACAGAGTGAGCATCTTGGGTGCTTTTAGTAATCGTTTGGTGAGCGGCTGGAATTGAGTTGGTAGCATTTCGGATACATTTCGAGAGCAAAAGCGCACTATTCGTAATTATTTATATGTGAGTTAGAGTTGTCTTGTGGGCGGCTGAGTATTTAACTGTCCGTGGTTTTTGCTTGTGTGCAATATTATTTCTGGACTGGAGATGAGTTATGGATAATTACACAAAATTACTGTCGAAGTTTTTCGGGGCCTGGCTGGTGGTTGCCGTCTTAGTTAATCATCAGGCAGCCAACGCAGGGATTCCGGTAATAGATGGCGTGTCCAATGGAATGCGCGTTGCGGAGTTTGCGCAAACCGTCGTGCAGTGGGGAAAGGAAATTGCAGAAATGCAGGCTCAATATGAACAGCTGGTTCAGCAGTACCAGCAGATGCAGGACACGCATAACAGCATGAATGGCAGTCGGGGTATGGGGGGGTTGGCAAGAAGCGACTACGGGTATCTAGCTGGTGACTGGCAGTCGGTAATGGAAGAGGCAGATTACAGCGCAGTGCTTGAGGCGGCGCAGGTTTTTGGGGCGGAGCAAACTGGGTTATCGATGGATGGTGACTCTATGCGTGTGTATCAGGATTCACAGCGCCAGAACGCTTTGAGTCTGTCGCTGAGTGAGCAAGGGTATAACCAGGTCAGCGCCAGATTTGAATCGTTGAATGACCTGTTGGACAGAGTAAATGGTGCGGCGGAGCTAAAGGATATTCAGGATTTGCAAGCCAGAATACAGGGCGAGCAAATGCTACTGCAGAACGAACAGAACAAAATTGCGCTACTGGCACAGTTGCAGGCTAGCCAGCGTGAGGTACTGGCTCAGCAATCTAGAGAAGTTGCGATTAAAGCTGGTGGGTTTGTTAAGCGTGAGGGCTGGTAAGTATGAAAATAATTGTGCTTTTAGCGGTGGTGTCTCTGTCGCTCATAGGTTGTAAAGAGGGAGCGCCGTACGTTGATAATCCGTCAAAAATTGTTTTGAGCGGAAAGGCATACACCCAGCAAGAATATTTAGAGAAGTTTTGTACAAAAGCGCCTAGTGACCCTGAATGTTTAAAAGTATCAGCGGCTATGGGCAGAGATTCTGCTGAATTCGTCAAGCGTAAGGGGTGGTAGTGAAATGGATGATGCTGAGTTTGGTTTTTTTAATCGAATATTCTCTGAACTAGATACTGCTCTGGGAGTTTATGTCAGTGACGTTGTGGTTGGGGTAATAGATTCGATTGGGTCAGTGACTGCGCAGTTGTTGGTGCTCTACTTCATTATTCATGGATTTATGATGATGCGAGGTATGATTGAAGAGCCGGTTACAGACTTTGCATGGCGAGTGGTGCGGCTTTCCATTATCACTGGATTGGCTCTAAACGTAGGCTATTACAATGCTGCGGTAGTCGATTTATTTGGCGTTTTCCCGAGGCGCTTGCAGCGATCGTCGTTCAAGGGGCTGCTGGTTCGGGATCTGCGTCATATCTCGATGGCCTAATGTCGCAGATGTATTCGCTAGGTGCTGCGTTCTGGGCCAAAGGTACTGCTTCGACTATTCCACATATCGGATTGATCCTTTGTGCTATTGCTGTTTGGGTTGTTGGCTTAGCTCTGACGGCTTACGCGGCATTTCTCTTGTGTCTGTCTAAATTTATGTTGGCCATTCTGCTTGCCATAGGGCCGATATTTATAATTTTGCTAATGTTCGATTCAACGAAGCGTTTTTTTGAGAGTTGGCTGGGGCAGGCGTTAAATTATGGTTTTGTAGTTGTGCTTGCAGGTGCGTGTATAAAGCTGGTTATGGCTGTGCTGGAGATGTATCTTCTGGAAGGCGGAGCGGCAATAAAGCTTGATCCGCAAGTAAGTGATATTGTACCGGCAGCAGCTATTTGTGTTATCGGATCGCTCCTGCTTGCACAGGTTAACTCTGTCGCGTCTGCTTTAGGTGGTGGTGTCGCAATTAGTACTTTAGGTGCAGCTGGCGCAGTTTACAGCAAGGCTAAGGGCGGGGTGGTTGGTGCAAAAGATATTGCATCAGGGAAAACTCTGTCTGATATGCGCGCCGCTCGGCGTCAAAAGGAAAGTAATGCAAGGTGGGCAAGCCAAAATCCAGGTAAAACTGCAAGGGCGGCAGGTATTCCTATGGCGGCATATAGGCAGTTAACTGCATCGCGTTTTAATAGAATGTCACGGAGCTAGGTGGAAGTATGGTCTTTTCTGCATTTTTCGTCGCCTTGGCGGCAACATTCTTAGTGGCTGCTCTGGCGCGTAAAAGCATCAGTTTTTTTCGTGCTGCACTGGGTGCTGAAAGAATAGCTGTACAAACAGCGAATTGTTTTCTGCTGAGTATTTGCTTTCTGGTAACGTGGATAGCCGTCTTGCAGGCTTGTGTTGACGTAGTCAAGGGCGGGGCGTTAAGCGAACTGCTGAGTGTTTTTGCATTCTATGTTGCGTTGGCATTTCTCTTGTTTAACAAGCTTCGATACCCCAATGAGACTAGGTCGATCTAGCTACGAGTCGCGCCGGCTGTGAATTACATGAAAGCTCTCATTTTCGAGGGCTTTTTTGTTGCTTCTGCCAAAGATCATAAGCAGCTTGCTGGGCTATCCAGTGGCCGGCTCTGCCCAGGCCCGCTAATTCGAGCTGTGTAGCGAGTTCGTTGCTTACTGGTGCTTGGCACAGCATGACAGCTGCAAGTGATCTGGGAGGGCGGCCTATGCGTTTAGCCAGGCTTGCCGCTGTTAGCCCTAGTGCTGGAAGCATGTCTTCCCGTAAGGATTCGCCGGGGTGTGGCGGGTTGTGCATAGGCATATGAACTCCTCCATAGATTGTGCGCATCGCGGCGTACGTAAGGTGAGCAGCCATGCCTCCCCGGAGCTATTCATTGGGTAAGGCCGCGACCAAGTCCAGCCTTTAAGCCTTTCAAGTGTGCCATCGCTACTTCTTTGGCTGCCATAGGTCTGGCTGGCACAGCTATCTGATCACGCTTTTGGCGGTCTCTGGCTAGCTGCTTATGGGTCGGAGAAAACTGGCCTTTCTCATAGCGTTTCAGCAGTCCAAAAAACCATCGGATGGGTGTCGTACGGATGACTCCTCCTTGTGACAATGCACCTGCCAACTCGTCCAGTAGTGCTTGGGCGTCCTCAATTGGTATTGCCGCTAGAGCCTTGTCTACTGCCAGCATATCGCTGGCTGGTATCCCTACGGGGTACTCCAGGTTAGCGTGAGCGGGTGATTGCAGGCCTTCAAACGGTTTTGTAGTAGTAGTTCTTTTTTCTCTTAGTACTTGTTCTGTATCTGTATTTAGTAGCGTCGGGTCTTCCGAAAACGGAGGCACCGTATTCGGGTTTTCCGTTTCTGGTTCCACCACGTACGGAAAACCCGAACGTGGTGGTGTAGTTGCTGAGAGGGTAGGGGTATCGGAGACCTCCCACAGCGTGCTGCTGAATCGGCCGTGTGTACCTCGTTCTCGCGTGATGAGCAGATAGCCAGCGTTCTCTAGTTCTTTTGCTCGGGCTCTGGTCGCGTCGCGGCCACAAGACTTCTGCTTAGCAAGATGGCAAAGGCGCAGTCTGAAATCATCTGGCAGCGAGAGTATGTAAACCAGAAGGCCAAGGGCTCCCCATGAGATACGGCTATCGCGTATCAAATCATTAGGCAGCGTAGTGAAGTCTCTTCTGACTTTGCGCTTGATAATAACAGTGTCAGACATGCACTTAGGCTCTGATGCCGCTTGCTGCGGTAGAGAGCTCTAAAGCGTCTTGAACTTGTAGTGTCCGAAAGTAAACCCGACGGCCTATACGAACCATTGTCGGTTTTAGTTTTCGAGATAGGTCAGTGTCCGAGTACAGCGAGACGCGCAGGCCGTCCGCTGATCGGTTGAGCAGTTCAGCAATATTTGCAAGGCTCATTAAAGGGCCGAAGCGTGAGAGAAGATATTCTTCCGTAGACATTGGCGCACCTTCAGTAGTTGGGCGTAGGTGGCCGTATTTTTATCTTTTACAGATATATGTCAAATCGCTGGTTGGCTATTTTGTTTAATGTTTTTAGTTTGATTAATTGATGTTGTTAAGTTTGATTTATCAATGTTGTATATATTGATGTTTGTGTGATTTATTTTTCCTTTGCGGGTCATGTGCTTATCCTCTGGTGGGGCTTAAGCATGGATTTATTTTGAGATTTTTTTTAAAAACTGGCTGACAGCTGGCAGTCTTGGATGAGCAAGGCTTTTTAGTAGAGGTGCGATTCAGTTAGGTGGACGTGTCCGCCTAGCTGGAGCGTGCCAAGTTTGCGTGCAGAGGGGACTAAGGCTCGCGAACCAGCCTGTCCAGCTTGCTTACAAGATCCTCCGCACGGAGGTGTTCTACCAGGGTCAAAGTGTTGCTTGTCAAACAATACATATATCAATAGGATAGAAAATTCCAGTAGAGAAGGTGCTGTGCCGCCTTAAGCTATTGCTGAGTAAGCGCATCTGCATGGCTAA
>Ga0233383_1000515_pt1 | contig 14706 bp, 22 predicted proteins | sample ElkDunMinimDraft_14_FD_191542 | JGI IMG/M metagenome (GOLD analysis project Ga0233383, IMG submission 191542) | Fecal eukaryotic communites from dung pellets of Tule Elk in California, USA - Elk Dung G16 | ecosystem: Host-associated > Mammals > Digestive system > Large intestine > Fecal | place...
CCAATAGTAAAAAGTGTATATCTTAATATGTTATATCCTTCACTTTAAGACATTTTATATGATGAGATATAAAATTATATTACAAGATAATTAAAACATTCTAGAATGCATTCTAGATATATAGAAATGAAAACTAATTGAATTATGAGGTACATAAACGAAATAATATTACATTGTAGTGATACTAAAGAAGGAGTAAACTTCAACATAAACGATATTAGAAGATGGCATAAAGCATAGGGATGGAAAGACGTAGGCTATCACTATGTTATATGTTTGGATGGAACTGTTGAGCAAGGCAGAGCACTTGAAGAAATAGGTTCACATTGCAAAGGGCATAATGCACATTCTATTGGCATTTGTTATATCGGTGGTTTAGACAAAAACGGAAAACCAGCTGATACTAGAACAAGACAATAGAAAGCTGCTATTTATGATTTGTTAAATAAACTTGCTAAATTATTTCCGGATGCTACAATACACGGCCATAAAGAATTTGCAAATAAAGCCTGTCCGTGTTTTGATGTTCAAAAAGAATTTGGAGATTATAATAAAATGATATTGGCTGCTTACGAAGGAGTTGAAGATTTTGAAGATTAATTATGTGGAAAAAAGTGCTTTTTATCATATTATCAATTTTACTTCTGGTGTCACTAATTTTTAATGGATTATAGTTTTATTATCTACATAATTAGAGTGTCCCAGAATGCATCTATTTACACGATACGATAATTTTACATAAAGATAGTATAATAGAAAAAATCAAGTATAAAACTATGTTTGATACGATAATAGATTTATAGGTCAAAGACAGCTTAATACACGATACAGTTAGACTACCAATTGAAAACAAAGTAAGTGAATTTACAATAAGAAAAGACAGCTTAACTATAAATGAAAAAATACATCATAGTGGGTGGCATTCTAGTATTGATAGCATAGAATTAAACTATGAATGGTAGTATACAGTGCAGCCTAAAAAACAAAAGAAAATTGGAATAGTTTGGAATGTTGGCGTATATGCTGGATATGGAATAAACTTCAATAATGGACAATATTATTTTAGTCCAGAAGTTGGAATAGGTGGAAGCATTGGCATAGGTGGTTTTGTGAAATAAATAAAACAAAAAGCTACTATGGAACAAAAACTTTATTATACGAGACAAGAATTATTCAATATACCTCATACACGTTTTATAGAAACTGAAAACAGTATACTATTTAATCTTCTAGATGATGATGAATTTATGCATTATAAAAAACTATATCTTCTACAAAAGTTTGAACCAGATGTCACAGAAATATACGTAGAAGCTGATTTGTATAACGAACTAAAAGAGCATTGCTCTAATATCTACTTTAGATATATTGAAGAATTTAATGGATATATCTTCTTTTCAATAAAGGATATGCTAGAATGTCTAGAATATGCTAACACACATAAACTATTTTAAAACAACTCTAACGAATTAGATTTTGTTTTATGCTAAAGAATTGTAATAGGAGCTCTTGAGGGCTTCTATTCTTCTTCTATAATAACGTTTATATTAGGTAAAGCCAAACTTAAACTAGATTTATTTAAATACATAAAGGAATGCTTTGGCTTTAATTTAGTGTCTGTCATAACAGATAGTTTTCTTTTATTTATGGAAGAATAAAAATTTTTCTAGAAATTTATTTTTTCCCTCAAACTAAAATGCTATATTTGTAATGTCAAATTTGATTAGTGTTCTTTGAAATATTGAAAAGTTGACTTTAAGAATAAAGGTTTTCTTAAAGTTTGAGATTTGTGTATCTACATAGTAATTATTAATGTTTAACAATTAAAATTTTAAAGCTTATGAAACTAACAAAAGAAAACGGAACTAAACTGTTCCAAGAATTTAATGAAAGATTTACTAATGAAGTAGAAGTAAATCTAAAAAATGAAGGTATTAACTGTGGACTAGAAAGGTATTGTACTAAAGTAGGTCTTTCAGTTTACCAAGTTTTTCTAATGTGGTATAACGAAACTATAGATGAAGTAGATTCTAGTTTACTAGAAAGTATAAAGTCTAGTTTTGATGAACCATACTAAGTAAGATTAGTTTATTTATATAACGAAAAATAAAGCAAATTTACTAATCAAACTAAAAGCTTACATTTATGTAACTTTTTGTTTATCTGTTCTAATTATTTATATATTAATTATTGAATAATCTAGTTTAGCAACTAAAAAATTAAGCTCTACAGATAAACAAAAAGTTACATATTTGAGCAAATGCATTTTTTGCAAAATTTTCTTAAATAAATAATATATAGAAATAAAAATTAAAACTTGTTATTAAGTCTCAAAAAACTCTAGAAACTTAAATAAATAATATATATAAAGATTGAGGAAGTAAAGTACCCACTACAATTTAGCTTGAAAACTCAAATAAATATTAAAAGAATTATAAAGGTTTTATATTCGAAAGTTGAGTAGTGGCAATGAGTAGAATATAAAGCCTTTCTTATAAAATTAAACCACTACACATTATGAATAAAATAGACGAATTTTTCAACTGCTACATCGATTTGCAGACTCAAACATTTAATCAAATAGTTACTGAATGGGGAAAGTCATCAGTAGCATTAAAAAGATGGTTAATGACATATCATCCAGAAATATTAAATAATCTTGATTATAGTAGAAAAGCATCTATCAATGCTGATATATTTCTTCCTTACCGTAAAAATGCTTTATGGGTAGGTGAAGAAGCAATATCAAGATTAAAACTTGCTGTAAAAGCTGAAGTTGTTATTATCTTTAGTAATGAAGACTTAACTGAAACTGAGCAAAATGTTATTTATAAAACTGAATGTTTAAGACTTTGGACTAGAATAAACTCTTTAGTAACTCCATTTACATTCGAACAATTCAAAGATTTACTTGATAAATGTTATAAAGAAGTAATTGAAAACTGGGATGAAGAAGTTGAATATTTACAAAGTAAACAAAACAGTTTCAAATTTAAACGTAAACAAACTCTTTATCATTATACTTCAGAAGACTTTGATATTGTAAACTCATTAATGACATTATCAGAAGCATATAAATTTTGGGTTGAAGTATCATTTCCTAATCTTCTTAGTAGATATAAAGATAAAAAGATTAGAGAGTTCTCTGTAGAAGCTGCTGTTAATGAATGGAGCTCTGAATTAAAAGAAGTTAAGTTCAAACAACTTAAGAAAGACTTAGAGCTTATAAGAATAAAAGAGCCAAACATTAGAGCATTTGCAAAACTATTAAAAGTGCATAACATTCAATATAAACAAAGAGCTCTTTGAGTAAATGCATTTTTTGCAAAATTTTCTTAAATAAATAATATATAAAAACAAATAATAACTATGTACACATATAATTACATATATAAGATTACAAACAGTATAAATGGTAAATTTTATATTGGAAAGCATTCTACTAATAATCTAAATGATGGTTATATGGGTAGTGGAGTGTTAATAAAAAAAGCTATTTAGAAATACGGTTTAGAAAACTTTACTAAAGAATATTTAGCCTTTTGTGATACCGAAGAAAAATTAAATTGGTTCGAACGATTCTATATTAAAAAGTATAATGCTAAAGAAGTTGGTTATAACTTAACAGAAGGTGGTGATGGTTCATTAGGATGTAAATTAACAGAAGAACATAAAAGAAGGATTAGTGAAGCTAATAAAGGTGAAAAAAATCATTTTTACGGTGTTAGACGAAATGGTGATAAAAACCCATTTTATGGAAAACATCATTCAGAAGAAACTAAAGAAAAAAATAGACAAGCCCATTTAGGTAAAAAAGCTTCAGATGAAACAAAATTAAAAATGAGCTTATCACATAAAGGTAAAAAAAGAAAACCTTTATCCAAAGTTCATAAAAATACAATAAGTAATTCAAAGAAAGGAAAACATAGAATATATGAAAATGAAGAACACACTAAATGGCATATGGAATAAAATTTTCCGAAATAAATAATATATACAAATAAAAATTAACACATAGTAATTATGTTTAAATATGTAACTGCATAGAGTTTTAATGAGACCAATTGGCAAAACTTACAAGATAAACCATTTGAAGATTAGTGGTCAAGAGACTTAATTAAGCATCTTTTAACTTCATTTGGCTAGAATTACAAATCTATTTATGAATATAAAGGTAATAACTGCTTAGACCTTAAGCTCACAATGAGTAATAATACACATAATGGTATTGAAATTAAATTTCGTAAAGAAGCTGCAAATACCTACCCAACACATCTTATTAACGAAGAAAAGTTCTTATCTATTTGCAAAAAAAGAGATAAGAAATGGATTCAGGGAGCATATTTAACTTCTATCTGGAGTAATGGAATTATTTGGGTGAGTGATATATTTGGAGAACATACAGTTGAACAACATCTACAAAATCGTACAACAAATGTTTCATCTACAACAGATGGTAAAAAAGAATGGAAGAGCTGTTATTGCTACAAACCAAACTTAGTTTATTATTTCTGTTATGAAGTAGATGAAGAAACAAAATAGATTACTCCAATCTTCTCAAAAGAGCCTTTCAACGTTCCTGAAATGAACAGACAAGCTCAAGAAATAAAAAGCATTCCATTATTCTAAAAACTTAAATAAATATTATGAACAAAGATAGTAAACCAATGAGTACAGATTAGATATTATACTAGCACGATATAAAACTAATTGAATTAGAAAAACGTTTAAACTAGTTAGAAGATATACTGAACAGAGAGCAGACTCTTAAAAGCAAATGATTTTTATAGCCATATTAATTTTTATACTTTATTTTTTATTTTAGTGATGGTAACTGACTGGGAAGTTCGTTACCATCAATTTTTATGTAATTTTTATACAAAAATGATGTATTTTGTGAAAATATTCATTTTTTCGTCATTTTTTTCTTAAAATACTTTTTCTAGTCGAGATTTTTGTATAATTTTGTATCATCAAACATTTGTAAAACATTGAAATAAAGCAAATTAACTATTATGACTATTGATTATGAATTTACTTGCTGTATATGCAAGAAGCACATTAAAGGAGAGTATGGTAATAACCCATTTCCAGTATTCAAAGCAGGCGAATGCTGTGATAATTGCAACCATATGATAGTAATGCCTGCACGTATTAAACATTTCAAAAAACAATTATTATGACCCAAATTGAATTAGAAGCTTATATCGCTGTTAAGCGTATGGCAAAAGAACTTGAAACTCTCAATAAAAACATTGAAAAACTAATCGAATGTTTAACTAATAAAACCAAATGAATTATGATTACATCTTTTAAAATTGGTTCTCTGATGGGAGAACCTTCAATCAAATTAGAAAACGGTATTACTTTAGACCGTATGCACGGAACTGTCCTTGTGGGCAAAGTAGAAAATGGTCAACTTCTCTGGATTGAGAATTTTGACAATCTTCCTGAAAGGGGTAAAGATTTGTTATTCAAAATGCTCAAAGCACGCAAGGTTATTATGAGCTTTGATGTTCAGTTTAATGTTATTACCAAAGGTATTGTTATTGATAAACCAGAAAAAGCACCGAAGCATTATGAAAGTTGAGAATTGGACAATAGAGGAACTTACAGGTTATGTTCCTAAGACTACTTTTTATACTGACTTCAGTATAGCTGACCAGTTTGGAACTAATGCTATTCAAGATACTTTTAACAGAGCATTTGAAAGCTGGAAGTCCAATGTTGAGTACCTGACAGAATTGGTAATGGTTCTTAATTGGAAGATTTGGAGATGGCACGGATACAAAGAAGATTATGCCACACTATATGATAAGCTTTGGAAGCAAGCAGACCAGTATTGTATGGACAATCTCAAAGGTGAAGATTTAACGTATTACATTCAAACCACAGACTGATATGAGAACTCCATTAACTGAAGAATGTCTCAAAGGACCCGGCTGCCCTAAAGACATAGATTTAAGAGAATGCACCAAATGGCCAAACAACTGTCCATTAGTCCACGTACAAGGTGACAGTATTATTCTGGAAAGCCCACAACAGAAGTTATTTAGAAATAACCCAGATGAACCAGAATGATGCGAAACTAATAAGTAATATAATTTATTAAACCAAAAGAAAGGAGAGCCTAGAAAGCTCTCTTTTTATTTTAGAGTTAAATTTTTCATCAGAATTTTCCTGATAGATAAACAAATAAATTTATAAATAAATAAAACAAAACTAAATAGTACTATGAAAACAAAATTTATAAAACCATCTTATTACGGAAAAGCCTTTAATAAACTAATCGATTCTAAATTTACAGAAGAGCAACTAATGACTATAAACGAATTCCAATGCTGGAAATATCTATTCAGATACAAAGAAAAGAATGGATCTGAAGACTTAATCAAATGTTCCTATTATCTAAACGAACTAATTAAACTATACAAAAAACAAGAAAATGCAGAACTACCAAACTGATAGGTCTGCATTATTTCTCTCTAATGATTTCTTCTGTATTATCTAATAAATTATATATCTCTCTAATTAAAAGCTTTCAAAATGCATCTAATCATCTTCTATTTATATCGATGCCATATTTTATAATATTACACCAAATGAGATGACTCGGGAATGTGACTCTACTAGACAATTGTACTAAAAACAACAAAATAGATGCTCTAGTTTTACTTTTCTTCACTTTTCTTATCAGACTTTCAGACAAATCACGTGAAACTGTGGGGTGGTCTGAGCCCTCTGGGCTCTACAAAATGTATATAATTTTGTTTTAGAAAAACTTAAATAAATAATATGAACCATTTAATTTGGTTCGTGTAAAAGAATGTAAACATAAAGTAAAAAATTTATTTTTTAGGGAGACAAACCTGTGACAGGCTAAGCTCCCATTTTTTATGTACACTTCCGAATTTATCAATATAATACAATTGACATTTATATACTATAAGTCTCTAGCGTACGCGCGCGTTTAATAACGATAAGAATTTGTGATTAAATTGTAGAGCTCAGAGTGTTCAGAGTTTTCGCGGAACTGCGATTTTTCTGATTGCTCTGAGCCTTTGATTTGTCTGAGTTTAGAGACCTTTTGTATATAAATGTGAATAGTATTAAAAAGTGAATTTTTTCGTCATTTTGTTTCATAAAAATTTTCTAGTGTCAAGAATTTTTATTAAATTTGTACAACATTTTAAAACACAGCAAATATGGCACAAAAACTTAGTAAAAAGCATCAGCAGTCTATTGTATACATAACACTGCACGCTAAAGAGATTTTCAAGAATCTAAGGTGGACCAATGGAATTGTATGTCCATATTGTGGAGAAGTTCATATATGGAAGTTTAAAAATGGAAGCTACAAATGCTCTCATTGTGGCAAGAAGTTTACTGACACTAGTAATACAATATTCCATTCTACGAAGATTAAACTTGAATATTGGTTAATTGCAATTTATCTGCTTTCTGTAGGTAAAGGTGTTTCATCATCAGAGTTATCTAGTTTCCTCCAGATTACACAGAAGTCTGCTTGGTATATGTTACATAAGATTAGGTATGCATTTAATCAAGATGGGACAATTTTAACTGGTGACATTGCTGTTGATGAAGTCTATCTTGGTGGCAAATGGAGCAGTATAGTATTACCTAAGAAGATAGACATATTGAAACGTTATGGCTTATGGTATGAAGGAGACAAAAGAAGAACGTGGCATAAACGTAATATATGCAGAGCAATTAGCGAATACAAACAACCTGTATATGGAATGAATGATGGAAATAGAATAGTTCTACAGGCATTACCTAATAGATTCAATAGTAAAGATTTATTAGATATTACTCAAAGACATTCTGATAGCACTCTAATGCATCTGATTAGTGACCAAGCTTCATATTATAAAGATATATCAGATAGTGGAGTTGATGTCATTCAGATGAATCATAGCAAAGGTGAATTTATAAAAGATGGTTTTAGCTCTAATAGAATAGAAGGAACATTCAGCCATTTAAAACGTAGATATAGATGTCATTATGTTAGACCAAATAAGAAGTACATACAACTATATTTGAATGAGGTTGCTTTTAGATGGAATAACAGAACCAATAAGACAATAGACAGAATTAGCTCTGGTTTGCATTTCTGTGTCACTAGTGGAAGGATAACACGTAAGGATATAGATTTATATTGCTGGGATAAATCATTTCCTAAAAGGAATTATAAACGAAGGGAATCTTTAGAAGATTGGTTTGAATTAGGATGGCCTGCAATAGCAAGTGAATTAACTATTGATGGAATAACATATACAAGAAAAGAATTTGAAGAACTAAAAGAAGCATATTTGGTTAAGCAAATTTTTAGTTGCTAAACTAGATTTCTAGATTTCTAGTCTATATCTATATATATTAATCTAGAACAGATAAACAAAAAGTTACATAAATGTAAGCTTTTAGTTGGATTAGTACTTTTTATTGTATTTTTAGTTGGTAGATAACAGGTAGATAATGCTTAGTATGCTAGTCTACCTGTTATACTTATCATATTTAGAGTAAATGCATTTTTTGCTAGAAAAACTTAAATAAATAATATATACAAATAAAAACTAAACTTAAAAACTATGTTACAATTTTTATTATCATTCATATCAGGGCTAATCGTTACCCTACTTATATTTTTTGCAGGTTATGTTACTGCTATATATCAAATTTGGATGTTTGAAAGAAAACAAGAATAGGAACTATTAGCCAAATAGACTAGACAAAAAAGAAATGTTAAGAAAAATGAGAAAGCCTAAAGTAAAGCTTAATACAGAATCTCATTATAGTTTCAGAATACAGGAGCATTCTTAGAAATATTACAATAAACTATGGAGTGCTCCTGCTGATAATGATGCAGATACAATATTAGAATGGTTATATGATAGAGGATTAGTATAGAATTATGTTAAGAAACTAGAATATGATACTATTGATGATGAGACAGTATAGGATATTATTCAAGAAATATGGTTATATCTTGTTGAAAAGAAGGACAAACTCAAAGAACTCTATGATACTCAAGGAATCACAGGCCTCACAGCATACGTGAGTGGGGTGATTGCTCGGTAGGTTCATAGTGCTTCTTCTTCGATATACAATAAGTATAAGAAAGATTACAAAAAATTTGTTCATTTATCAGAATAGTGTTGGGATAATTTTTATAAAACTGGTAAAATGATGGAAACTAAGACAGAATATTTAATGTCAGAGACTGGCATTGATTTAGTAAATAAATATATTGAAACAAACCAATTAGATAAGTTATATGAAACAGAAGGGAAGACCAAAAATAATAAGAGACGTTGAAACATTAGATTTTTCTACATTTTAGGAAGATATTACAATATTTAAGAATTATCTGATAGATGTAGTGACTGATGTTTCTGACGAAGACGATGAAGACCCCAATGCTCCAATTATCAGGAAATTCCTATTGATGGAGACTTGGAAGTAGAACATATTTATCGTATATCTTTTGAATAAGGATAAGAGAATTAAGAATAATGCTTTTACATTTAAGGCATTAGCTGATTTATTGCAGGTAGAAAGAGGTGATTTAATGAGAGTGATTAAGAATATAAAAAAAGAATTGCAGATAGTATGATGTTTTTGAATTTATTATTTATCCAGTTAATATGTGTATTGATTGTAGATATTTCTGGATTTGTGGACAGTGTAAAGTGGGGAATCTCTAAGTTCCTGACTTCTGGGAAGTTCCCAACGACAGATTATAGATTGCGCCCATTCGATTGTAGTCTATGTATGACTTGGTGGAGTGGACTAATCTATTTGATATGTATGAAAGAAGTTTCATTATTATTGCTTGCATATGTTTTGTTTTTAGCAATAATGACACCTGTTGCAAAAGATATTATTCTTTTGATAAGAGATATATGTATATTCATTATAAATAAAATTTACGATTTAATACAATGATGACAAAAGACTTACATTAGAAATTGAAGAAATATGAGGTGATATTTAAGACTGCGATTGATGCGAATTACTATAGAGCAATGGATAGTAGATTTGCAGCAGATTTTATTAATGGATGCAAAGAATTAAATGTGTATATAAATACGAGTTGCCCAGAGTGTGTATTGAGAGCATTATAGACAGTTGGTAAATTGTACTTTGCCTACAGAGACCCAGAGCCAACAGCGAACGCTGAAGTTTCTGATGCTTCTGTTGCTTTAGATAATAAAACTATTAGTACTGAGAATAAAGTTAATTAGAATGCATCTAAGTAGCCAAAGAAACCTATTGTAGTGAGAAGTAAAACAAACAAAAAATAATTATGTCAAAAGAGCATTATATAAATAAGACATTCGAACACGATAGAGATAAGTTCGAAAAGAGTATGTCATTGAATGCAAGAGCATATTTAATAGCAAACGCTATTGCTGATGGTATGACCTATAGACAGATTGTCTCTAAGTATATGAATGAATGGGGAGTTAGTTATGCATATATGCACTCAATTATTACTGAATCTATCAATATGTTCAATAATGAAGCTATATATAAAAAGCTAAAGGACATAAATTTGGACAGATTGACCGATATATATGCAGAAGCACGTTAGCAAGGTAACTTAGATGTGGCAATAAAAGCTGTAGATAAGATAAACAAAACTGCTGGTATATATGATTCTGAGAAAACACAGGTGCAAGTGCAGACAGATGATAGTAATATTGTGATAACATTTGGCGGTGAAAGTGTTGAAACTGTAGAAGCAAAGTTTAATAAGAAACCTGAAGAAGTATCATTTAATGAAGTGGATAGTATTATAAATGGTGTAATGAATAAAAATGAAAACTGAAATAGATGAATATACAGTTACCGAAAATGTTTAGTTGGCAATAGAAAGTTTTTTTAGGGTTAAAGAACAATTGGAAAGATTCTATTCACGTAGTCAAGTCAAGGCGACAATGTGGTAAGTCAATTTTAGCAGAATTGATTGGAATGTATTATTGCATACAATAGAAGAACTTTAGATGTTATATTATTGAGCCAACATTTAACCAAGCGGACAAAGTTTTAACTGAAACTTGGAAGATGTGTAAGGGTCAACCATTCTATTATAAAAAGAACGATATAAAAAGATAGTTACTATTTAAAAACGGTGCTGAAATAAGATTGTTCTCAGCTGAGCAAGGTTTGGAAGCATTACAAGGTTATACGTGTGAGTTGCTGATAATAGATGAAGCTGCATATTTAAGTGAAGATATTATAGATGCAATATTTCCGTATGTTAATACTACTAAAGGACCTATTATTATGTTCTCAACACCAAGAACAAAGTCAGGATAGTTTTACAATTACTATTCTATGGGAATGAGTCCTGAATTAAATAACATTTATAGTTATGATTGGGCACTTGAAGATGTTTCTGAATTATTAAGCCCTACAAAACTTGAATTGTACCGAAAAACTGTTGACTCATTAAAGTTTAAAACCTATTATTTAGGTCAGTTCCTCGACAATGAATCTGATTTCTTTGGTGATTACTCACAATGTGTCAAAGATAAACCAAGTATTTGTATGGAACAAGTAGTATTTGGTATAGACTGGGCTGGTTCAACTGGTGGTGACTATACTGCCATTTCTATTATAGGAGTGAGTGGTCAACTTTACGATATTAAATATTTCAATGATAAAGACCCAAAACAAACTATTGCTGAAATATTAAGATTGGTTGCATAGTATAAACCTAAAAAAGTGACAGTTGAAACAAACTCAATTGGTAATATATATTTTGGTTTGCTTAGAGACGAATTAAAAATGCGCAATGTTCCGTTAATTGGTTTTTACACAGATAATACCAGTAAAGACAAGATTATTTCTAAGTTGCAAGTTGCATTTCAAAATAACAAAATTTTGATTTATACTGACTATGAACTAATGGATGAATTGCAATATTATGAGTTGACATATAGTAAAACAGGTAAACGTGTATTTAACGCTAAAGCAGGACACCACGATGACTTGATAATGAGTTTGGCTATTGCATATAATTCTATTAAATCTGGTGATTATGTGTATTCCATTATTTAACAATAAATATAAAAACAAAAAATTATTTTTCATTTGAAAAAAGAATATAAAGATTATGACTTGGTTTAAAAGAAAGAAAAAGTTAACTTGGCACGATATTACATTACGCCAAGCATTAGCAATAAAAGAGGCTAATAATATAGAAAACGAATACGAACAAATGTTTACTATTGGTCAAATAATTTTTGGAGACAGCATCAATAATTTATCATTTAAAGATTTTGTTAAAAAGTATAATGATGAACTTGAATTTATAAAAAGTGAAATTCCACACGATTTACACATAGATAAAGTAAAGGTAAATGGAAGGGAATATTACTTTGATGGCTTGCTTGGAAATATTTCAACTGCCCAATATGTAGATTTTTAGCAATATCTAAAAACTAATGATGAGAAACAAATCTATTCTGTTTTCTTCATTCCTGTAGAACGTAAATATTTGTTATTTAAGAAGAAACATAAATATAATGATGGTTATGATATGCTTCAGGTGTTTAAAGATATTGAAGATATGCCAATTGATGTTTTATTCAGTGCAAGTTTTTTTTTCATTCGGTAGTTCGAACTATTCATCAAAATTTTCCGTCGTTATTCACTCAAATAGATGAAGAAGACTGGGCTACCGAAGGAAGTGATGAAGAATCTGGAGAAAGTAGTGAATCTGTCAACGGAAATGATGATAACACCTTTGGAATCCTTCCATTCATAATGGCTTTTATAGAAGTTACCAACCACACATTTACAGAAGCAATGAACACAGATGTAGCAACATTATTTTACGTAGTCAGCTATTAGGTGATGGTTAACAAGAAGAAAGAAGAAATGATAAAGAAAATGTAGAAACGAAGCTATTATGGAACAAACCACTGAAATAAGAAATATATGTGAGCAAATTGCTTAGGTTTACCGAGATAAAATGAGTAATGTCGGGTATGATTCAAATGGCGAGCTAATGAAGTTTACTTGGGTGACAGAATATAATGGGAATTTATTTGAATTGTACTTTAATCTTCCAGATTATTATATATTTGCAGAAAATGGAAGAAAACCAGGTGGTTTTCCACCTCCAGATGCAATATTAAAATGGATTCAATTTAAACGATTGGTACCAAGACCCGGAAGAGACGGAAAAATACCAAGCACAAACCAATTGGCTTATTTAATATCAAGAAAGATTGCATTACACGGAACTGAAGGCAAACATTTGCTTCAACAAACTATAGACGAAACCTATGATAATTTAGTTGACAGACTAGTTGAAGCAATTGCAGATAAAATAGAAAATGAATTAGAAAAAGATATAGAAGAAATATGAATTACTTAAACGAAAGAATAGTATTTGGTTTTAGTGGACAAGATGTTACTCCACATAATGCCGGAATGTATGTTTACAAAATTTTCAGAAAAAAACAAACAAGTGGTGCTGATTTGTTGTTTGTTGGCAATTTCTATTATAATGGCACTGACAATGAAATAACATTTGATGTTACTGATATAATTGCAAGTGATGGTTTTGTTGTAAAAGCAGAAGACTTTGAACTTAATAATACAATCCAAAACAAAATTGTAAATAAATACACTGTTGAAATCACTTGGGCTGAAGATGATATAATAACATCTAACGAACATTGGGTTGCTAAAGTTTACAAATATCCAAATAAAAATCTTGACAATTATACTGTATTTTTTACACCAGATTACATAGGTTATTAGAACTATGTAAGCAACTTATTACAAGGATTTGCTCGTGGTAACAGAGACAGCAAACTATTACCACACTATCCAATGTTTTCAGATGTACAAAGCCAAGAAGAAAATGCTTGTCCATTTGGGTTGTCATTGTTAGTTGGTAATGGAATAACTAATCCATTGAATCTAACATTTGTAATTGGTGACAGTGAATATAATAGTTATAAAAGTATTCCTATTTCAGGAAATAGTTTTTCTTATCTATCAAAAGTAGGTGAAGTTGCTGGCTATCGAACAGAAGAAATACCAATGAGAGATGGAGTGCTTAGTATAACTGATGGTCAATTTATTGTTCAAGTTTTTGAAGCATATGAACCTTCAAGAGGTACTTGGTTGTACAGGAGATACCCAGATAGTGACTTGACAAGTGGGTTACAGCGTTATGCATACGTGCTAATCAATAACAGTAATGATAAAGATGTTGACGATAACACGATTAATATTGATGATTTGCAGTTAGCGGATGTTATATACTCAAATTCACCTGCACCAGAACTCCACGAAGAAATGGCGGGTTCAATTCCATATATTGTTGATGATATTGCTATTAGAGGCAAGTTTGTTTATAAGGTTGGCATACTAGACATTTGTCCAAAAAGATATTACCTATTTTGGCAAGATAGATATGGAAGTTTCCAATGTCAACCGTTTAATGACTATGCTAAATACACCGAAACATTTGATAGATATGAAATTCAAGATTATCAAAATAGACGAAGAAATGCAAACATACAGGTACAAAGTAAATGGAAAATAAATAGTGGTTGGATAAGAGAAGAGTTATACCCATACTATGAAAGTATATACATTTCACCAATACTAATTTTATACGATTCACAATCAAACAAGACAATTAATGTAATGGTGAGT
>Ga0233383_1000516_pt1 | contig 14685 bp, 11 predicted proteins | sample ElkDunMinimDraft_14_FD_191542 | JGI IMG/M metagenome (GOLD analysis project Ga0233383, IMG submission 191542) | Fecal eukaryotic communites from dung pellets of Tule Elk in California, USA - Elk Dung G16 | ecosystem: Host-associated > Mammals > Digestive system > Large intestine > Fecal | place...
CGACGCGATGCGCAGGCGTGCGCCGCACGCGATCGTGACGATGGGCCAGAACGGACCGCGCATCCATGATCTGCTGGCGCCACTCGCGCGTAACGCCGGTTTCGAGCTGTCGGCCGCCGACGATCTCGAATCGGCGACCGCGCAGGCACGCGCCGCACTTGGCGGCGAGGGCGTGCTGCTGCTGTCGCCCGGGGCGCCCAGCTTCGGCGCCTATCGCGACTACACCGCGCGCGGCCGCCATTTCGCCGCGCTGGGCGGATTCGATCCGGATGCGATCACGGCGATTCCGGGGATCGGTATCGCCTGACGCGACGCCGGCGGTCCGGCGTCGGACCGGCTCCATCGCCGGTTTTCCGTGTTGCGTCGCATCGCCGTATGCGCGCGGCGCAGTGCTGCCAGACTGGAGGTCCACCGAACAGGATGTCGACATGGATCGCAGCGAACGCAACGCACGCGCCTGGCGGAACCCGGACAACTGGATCGGCCCGCGCTGGCTTGGCCTCTACCGGTCCACGGACGATGACCGGCTGTGGGTGCCGAAGGTGCCACGCGCGCTGGGCTGGACGGTCAATCTCGCCCGGCCGGCCGGCGCGATCGTTCTGATGGCACTGGTGATCGCGGTGCTGTCGCTGGCGTACTTCCGGGTCGGTGCCTGAGGGCACCGCCTGCGGATCAGTGCCCGCGTTCCACCGCGTAGCGCGCAAGCCCGCGCAGCGCGGCGACGGCTTCGTTGTCGCCGAGTCCGTCGAGTGCGCGCTCGGCGGCCTGTGCATATCCCAGCGCCCGGGTGCGGCTGTAGTCGAGGCTGCCGGCGGCTTCGATGGCGGTCAGCACTTCGGGCAGCGCGCCGGTATCGCCGGTCTCGACGATGGTCCGCAGGCGCGCGCGCAACGCCGGCGCGGCCTGCGCCATCGCGTGGATCAGTGGCAGCGTGGCCTTGCCTTCGGCGAGGTCGTCGCCGAGGTTCTTGCCCAGTGCATCGGCATCACCCGAATAGTCGAGCACGTCGTCGGCGATCTGGAACGCGTAGCCCAGCTGCATGCCGTAGTCGTAGAGCGCCTGCTGCGTGGCCTCGTCGGCGCCCGAAGCGAGCGCACCCAGGCGGGTGCCGGCGGCGAACAGCACGGCGGTCTTGCGTTCGATGACGTTGAGGTAGGCGGCCTCGTCGGTATCGGGGTTGCGCACGTGCAGCAGCTGCAGCACCTCGCCCTCGGCGATGCGGTTGGTGGTGTCGGCGAGGATGCGCATCACCGGCATGCGGTCGAGCTCGACCATCAACTGGAAGCTGCGCGAGTACAGGAAATCGCCGACCAGCACGCTGGCCGCGTTGCCCCAGATCGCATTGGCGGTGCTGCGGCCGCGGCGCAGGTCGGATTCGTCGACCACGTCGTCGTGCAGCAGGGTCGAGGTGTGGATGAACTCGACGATCGCCGCCAGCTGGTGGTGTTCGGCGCCGACGTTGCCGGTCGCGCGGCCGGCCAGCATCACCAGCATCGGCCGCAGGCGCTTGCCACCGGCCGAGACGATGTGTTCGGCCACCTGGTTGATCAGCACCACGTCCGAGGCCAGCCGGTCGCGGATCAGCGCGTCGATGGCGGCCATGTCGCCGGCGGCGAGGGCCTGGATCGCCGGCAGGTCGAGCCTGTTGGCCTGGTGGGCGACGTTGTTCATGCGGGATCCGGGTCAGACAGACCGGGAATTATAGGAGAGCCCCGACATCGACGTGCGCCCGGCGCCCAGCCTGAACTCCGTCGAGCACGGACGGCGGGTCAGGGGCCGGTATAATCTGATGCTTCACGCGTACCCCAACGCCGGCCGGCGCGCCCGGCGCAAATCCAAGGAATCCTCATGGCCCGCGGCATCAACAAAGTGATCCTGGTCGGCAATCTCGGCAACGACCCGGAGACCAAGTACACCCAGGGCGGCATGGCCGTGACCACGATCAGCCTCGCCACGACCAGCGTGCGCAAGGACAAGGAAGGCAACCAGCAGGAGCGCACCGAGTGGCACCGGGTGAAGTTCTTCGGAAAGCTGGGCGAGATCGCCGGCGAGTACCTGCGCAAGGGCAGCTCGGTCTATGTCGAAGGCTCGATCCGCTATGACAAGTTCACCGGGCAGGACGGGGTGGAGAAGTACTTCACCGACATCGTCGCCGATGAGATGCAGATGCTCGGCGGCCGTGGCGAAGGCGGTGGTGGTGGCGGTGCCGGGGGCGGCAACTACGAGCGCGGCAACCGCCCGCAGCGCACGGGTGGCGGCGACGTCCCGCAGCAGCGCGGTCCCGCACCCGCGCGCCAGCCGGCGCCGCAGCAGCAGCGCCCCGCACCGATGGACGATTTCTCGGACGACGACATTCCGTTCTGATCTGGCGGCCGTCACCGTGCACCCGCAGACCCCCGAGCGATCGGGGGTTTTCGCGTTCCGGGGATCGACGTTCCGCAACGGCGCGGCGGGTGCGATTCAGCGCACCCCGTGCATCCAGCGCCGCACCAGTGGCGTGAGCATGAAGTAGGCGATGCCCGAGCCGACCCCGATCCACAGCATCAGCTGGAACAGCTCGGCGTAGCGGGCGGATGCGGCAGCCATGTCGAAGGTCCCGCCTTCGAGCATCTCCACCGCGGTCAGCTTGCCGAACTGCGCGGCCAGCACTTCCGAATACGCGGTCGCCAGCCAGAACGCTCCCATCATCAGGCCGACCACGCGCGCGACAGACAGCTGGGTCACCGCCGACAGGCCGATCGGCGACAGGCACATCTCGCCCAGTTCCAGCAGGAAATACGCCAGCACCAGCCACCACACGCTGGCGGGCACGCCGCTGCCCGCCGATTGCGCGGCCAGCATCAGCGGCACGAACGCGAGGCCCGCGAACACCAGGCCGATCGCCATTTTCGCCGGCTTGCTCGGATTGCGCCCGCGGCGGTCCAGCCAAGGCCACAGCCACGAGAACACCGGCGCCAGCACGACGATGAAAAACGCGCCGAGGAAGGTCAGCGAACCGGCGGTCTGCGGCACCAGGACGACATCGTGGACCAGGGCGACCGCCAGCGCAGCCACCATCGCGATGACGGCCATCCTCGCCAGTCCGCCCTTGCCGCGGTCGCTGGCGCGCAGCGCGGTCACCATCAGGAACGGGCTGCTGGCGAGCGCGAAGATCGCCCAGGGAATGCCGGGCCGGTAATCCCCGGGCGTCAGGCCGAACAGATCCTTGGTCAGCATGCGATCGGTGAACGTGATCCATGAGCCGTAGGTCTGCTCATAGAGGGTGAAGAAGATCAGCACGCCGCCGATCAGCAGCACCAGCGCCAGCATCTGCTGTCGCTCGACCTTCGTGCAGTGGCGCGCCAGGAACCAGACGAACCACGCCGCGAGCGAGACGGCGATCAGATGCATCGCCCCGTGCACGGTCCAGGTGCGCTGGATCAGCTGCCAGACCAGCAGCGCACCGGCAGCGCTGCCGGCGTAGATCCACCACTCGCGCGACAGCGGACCCACGCGTTCGCGCAGCTTCGCCGGGTCATTCGGCTCCGCCAGACCGTAGAGATACTTCTGGCCCCAGATGAAGACGATCAGGCCGGCGATCATGCCGATACCGGCCGCGCCGAAGCCGTATTTCCAGCCGTAGGTTTCGCCGAGGAACGCGCAGACCAGGCTCGCGAACAGTGCGCCGACGTTGATGCCGGCGTAGAACAGCGTGAATCCGGAATCGCGACGCGGATCATCGGGCGCGTAGAGCCTGCCGACGATCGTCGAGATGTTCGGTTTCAGGAAGCCGACACCCATGATGATCAGGGCCAGCGACAGGTAGAACACCTGCAGCGCAGTGCCGTCACGGACGATGACGCCATCGACGATGCGCGCCTGCTCGCCCTCGAAGGCCATGCCCATGTGCCCGAGCACCAGCAGCACGCCCCCGAGCACCACGGCCTTGCGCATGCCCAGATAGCGGTCGGCCAGCAGCCCGCCGATCACCGGCACCGCGTAGACCAGCCCGCCGTAGGCGCCGAGCAGATCGAAGCCCGCGTCGTCGCCGAACAGGTGGTACTTCAGGATGTAGAGCAGCAGCAGCGCTTTCATCCCGTAGAACGAGAAGCGCTCCCACATCTCGGTGAAGAAGCAGACGAAGACGCCTTTGGGGTGGCCCAGGAAGTCCGCGCGCGACGGGGCGGAGGAAGCGGAAACAGCGCGCAATGCCGTCATCCGGGGCGGGAGAAGTCGCGAGTATATGCCTGTGCCTGGCGGCCGGCGGGCGATCGGCTTGCGGTCGGCGGAAGTTCGCGCCTACCCTCAGCCACGCGGCTGTAGGGGCGCCGGTCCGGTGCGCAGACCGCCAATCATGGATGTCCAGGGGAGAAGGAATGAAGGGTCGCAAGGGGTTGTTGTGGGGGTGCATGGCGCTGTCGTGCATGTTCGGTGCGAGTGTGCAGGCGCAGGTGGATCTCGCGCCCTTCATCCAGGACGAGGGCATCCGTGATCTGAAGATCTCGCCCGACGGCCGCTTCTTGGCGGCCACGCTGCCTGCCGGGGACCGCTCGGCCATCGCCATCCTCAACCGGATCGACCGCAGCGTCGTGGCCAGCTTCCAGCTGCCGTCCGACACGCATATCGCCGACTTCTGGTGGGCGAAGGACGACCGCCTGCTGTTCGGTCTGGCCGAACGCCTGGGTTCGCGTGACTATCCCATCGCCACCGGCGAGATGTACGCGATGAACGCCGACGGCGGACGGGCACAGCTGCTGGTCGGCTACCGGGTCCAGAATGCCGGGACCGGTACCAATATCCGCAGCGGTCCGAAGGAAGAACGGGTCTTCGCCTGGCCCATCGACATGCTGCCAGGCGATCCGCGCAACGTGCTGGTCGGCATCTCGCCGTTCGCCGGTGATCCCTACACCCGGGTCGACCGGATGGACGTCTATACCGGCCGCCGCCACACCGTCGCGACCGTGCCGGTGACCCGCGCGCAGTTCGTCACCGACCACGAGGGCGAGGTCCGCTTCGCGGTCGGCGCCAAGAGCGACAACCTCAGCCAGCTCTATTACCGCGCGGGCCGCGGCGCCGACTGGGAGCTCGTGAATCATCAGGGCACCACGGGCCGTGTGGAGACGCCGATCGGGTTCTCGAGCGACGGCAGCGTGGCGTATCTGCAGGTCACCCAGCCCAGCGGGCCCGATGCGATCGTCGCCATGGATATCGCCACGCGCGAGCGCCAGGAGCTGTTGCGCGACGCCGTGGTCGACCCCGAGATCATCTATCGGCCGGGCACCGAGGTGGCGATCGGCGTGCGCTATCCGGGCGCCAGGCCGCGAATGGCGTTCTTCGAGCCGGACGCAGACGACGCACGCCTGTTCCGCATGTTCGAAGAGGCATTTCCCGGGGATCGGATCGTCGTGGCGTCCTCCACGCGCGATGCACGGACCAAGCTGCTGCTGACGACCAGCGACCAGGATCCGGGCAGCTTCTTCACCTACGATTCGAGCACGAAGAAGGCCGATTTCGTGGTCGCCCGTCGCGCAGCCATCGATCCCCAGCGCATGGCGGAGATGGCGCCGGTGGCGATCCGCGCGCGCGACGGCGTGATGGTGCACGGCTATCTGACCCGTCCTGCCGGTGCGCCCGCAGGCCAGGCGCTGCCGCTCGTCGTGCTGCCGCACGGCGGACCGTTCGGCATCACCGACGAATGGGCGTTCGACCCGGAGGTCCAGATCCTCGCGCAGGCCGGCTATGCCGTGCTGCAGGTCAACTACCGGGGGTCGGGCGGTTACGGGCGCAGTTTCCAGCTGGCCGGCGCGCGCGAGTGGGGCGGGAAGATGCAGGACGATCTGACCGATGCCACGCGCTGGGCGATCGAACAGGGCCACGCCAGTGCCGACCGCATCTGCATCTACGGCGGCAGCTACGGTGCCTACGCCGCGATGATGGGCGCTGCCCGCGAACCGGAGCTCTACCGCTGCGCGGCCGGTTATGTCGGGGTCTACGACCTGCCGATGATGCGCAACGACGACCGTCGTGGCGGTGCGTGGTTGCGGACCTGGTTCGACGAGTGGGTGGGCAATGATGCCCAGGCGCTGTCGGCCATCTCGCCGATCAAGCGCGCGACCGACATCCGCGTGCCGGTACTGCTGGTGGCCGGCGGCAAGGACGAGGTGGCCCCGGTGGCGCACACGCGCAGCATGGAACGCGCGCTGCAGGCGGCAAACGTGCCGGTGGAAACCCTGTACGTCGCCAACGAAGGCCACGGCTTCTACAAGCCCGAGAACCGCCGCGCCCACTACACCAAGCTGCTCGACTTCCTCGCCACGCACCTGGGCGGCGAGCGCGCCGGAGGCTGAGCGAGCCGGCGCCGCTTTGCCAGCATCGCGGCGCCGGCCTACCATTCGGGCTCTTTGTCCGGAGCCTCCGCCATGTCCCTGCGCCTTGCGCTGTTGCCGTTGTGCCTGCTTGCCGCGTTGCCGGTCGTCGCCCAGGAGCGGGGGCTTGATGTCCGCGACCTGGTCAAGCTCGATCGCGTGTCCGCGCCGCTGCTGACCCAGGACGGCCGCATCCTGGTATTCGCCGAGCGCAGCCTGGACTTCGATTCGGGCAAGTCGGAAACCGCGCTGTACACGCGCAACCTGGTGACACGCGACATGGGGCCGCCGAAGCGGCTGACGCCCGCGGGCTGGAGCGTGAATTCGCCGGCGCTCTCGCCGGACGGACAGACGGTCTACTTCCTCAGCGGCAAGAACGGCAGTTCGCAGCTCTACGCGATGCCGATCTCCGGGGGCGCGCCGCGGCAGCTCACCGATGTGCCGGTGGATATCGGCAGCTTCCAGGTCTCGCCGGACGGCGCCCGCGTCGCCTTCAGTGCCGACACGTTCGGCGAGTGCGGCGCGGATCTCGGCTGCACCAAGCGCAAGCTCGCCGAGCGCAAGGACGCCAAGGCCAGCGGCGTGGTCTATGACCAGCTGTTCGTCCGCCACTGGGATACCTGGAAGGACGGGACGACCAGCCGCCTGTTCGTCGCCGATCTGCCGGCCGCGCGCGCGCGCCCGGTCACGACCGTGCGTGCGCTCGGGCATGCGCTCGAGGGTGACATCCCGTCCAAGCCCTTCGGCGGCGCGGACGACTACACCTGGGCGCCCGACGGGCGTTCGCTCGTGGCCAGCGTCAAGGTCGCCGGCCGTGAGGCGCCATGGTCGACGAACTTCGATCTCTACCGTATCGATGCGCTCGGCGAGGCCGCGCCGGTCAATCTGACCGCGGCCAACCCGGCGTGGGATGCCGGCCCGGTGTTCAGCCCCGACGGCAGCACCCTGTTCTATCGGGCGATGAAGCGCCCCGGTTTCGAAGCTGACCGCTACGCGCTGATGGCGATGGACGTCGCCAGCGGTCAGACGCGAGAGATCGCACCGCGCTGGGACCGCTCGCCGAGCAGCCTCCAGCCGTCCGCTGACGGCAGCGCGCTGTACGTCGCTGCCCAGGACACCGGCGAATACCCGCTGTTCCGCGTCGATGTCGCCACTGGCGACGTCACGAAGCTCGTCGCCGACGGCTCGGTGTCCTCGTTCGCGGTCGCCGGCGACACGGTTGCGCTGGCGCGCAATTCGATCCGCAGCGGCGACGTCATCTACACCGGCTCGCTGCAGTCGCTCGGTGACGGCGCGAACCTGCGCCAGATCACTCCGACCGCGGCCGAGCGGCTGCCCGATGTCGCATTCGGCGACTTCGAGCAGTTCTCATTCAAGGGCGCCGGCAACGAGACCGTCCACGGCTACGTGGTCAAGCCGTGGAACTACCAGGAAGGCCAGACCTATCCGGTCGCCTTCCTGATCCACGGCGGCCCGCAGGGCAGCTTCGGCAATGGCTGGAGCTACCGCTGGAATCCGCAGACCTATGCCGGCCAGGGCTACGCGGTGGTGATGATCGATTTCCACGGGTCGACCGGCTACGGCCAGGCCTTCACCGATGCGATCAGCGGCGAGTGGGGCGGCAAGCCGCTCGAGGACCTGCAGAAGGGCTGGGCGGCGGCACAGCAGAAATACCCGTTCCTCGACGGCGATCGTGCCTGTGCACTCGGCGCCAGCTATGGCGGTTACATGATCAACTGGATCGCCGGCAACTGGTTCGACCGTGGCGGCAACGCGCCGTTCAAATGCCTGGTCAATCACGACGGCGTGTTCGACACGCGCTCGATGGGTTACGTGACCGAGGAGCTCTGGTTCACCGAGTGGGAGAACAAGGGCACGCCGTTCGACCAGCCGAAGAACTACGAGCGCTGGAACCCGGTCAACCATGTGGCCAAGTGGAAGGTGCCGATGCTGGTCGTCCAGGGCGAGAAGGACTACCGCGTTCCGGTGGATCAGGGCCTTTCGACGTTCACCGCGCTGCAGCGCAAGGGCATCGAGTCGAAGCTGCTGTACTTCCCCGACGAGAACCACTGGGTCCTGCAGCCGCACAACAGCGTGCTGTGGCACGACACGGTCAACGCGTGGCTCAAGCAGCACATCGGCGAATAAGCGCTTCGGGGTGAACGGCCGGCGCGAGCCGGCCGTTCGCTTGCGTGCGTCACTGAAACAAGGGAGTACCGCCGAATGGCGATTGAAAACGTCACACCGTCCACTGCGCTGATCACCAGCGACATCGTGCTCTTCGGCCTCATCGCCGCGACCCTGGGCCTGATCTTCTGGCTCGCCAGTGGCCCGACGCCGTTCTGGAAGAAATTCTTCGCCTGGGTGCCGGCGCTGCTGCTGTGCTACTTCGTGCCTGCGTTCTACAACACCGTCGGCCTGATCGACGGAGAGAACAACAGCCTCTACAACCCGATCGCCAGTCGCGTGCTGTTGCCGGCAGCCCTGGTGCTCCTGACGCTGTCGATCGATCTCAAGGGCATCCTCAGGCTCGGGCCGAAGTTGCTGTTCGTGTTCGCGGCCGGCACCGTCGGCATCGTGCTCGGTGCGATCGTGTCGTTCCAGGTCATGGAGTGGGTGCATCCGCCGGCCGTCGCGGGCGATACCTGGAAAGGCATGGCCGCGCTGGCCGGGAGCTGGATCGGCGGCGGCGCGAACATGGTCGCGATGCGTGAAGTCTACGAAGTCGATGCCACGCTGTTCGGCCAGTTCGCGGTCGTCGACGTGGCGATGGCCAGCCTGCTGATGGCGACGCTGCTGTTCGTCGCCAATCGATCGGCTCAACTCGATGCACGCAGCGGCGCCGATACCGCGGCGATCGACGAGATGAAGTCTCGGATCGCCGCGTACGAAGCGGCGAACGCCCGCATTCCGACCTTGAACGATCTGATGATCATCGTCGCCGTCGCGTTCGGTTTCGTCGGGCTCGCGCACGCGATCGCCAATCCGCTCTCCGCATGGTTCGGACAGTTCGAGTGGGCGGCGCGTTTCAGTCTGGACTCCTCATTCGTCTGGGTCGTGCTGATCTCCACACTGGCCGGCCTGATCCTGAGCTTCACGCGTGCGCGCCGGCTCGAGGACGCGGGCGCGGCCCGGATCGGGTCCGTGTTCCTGTATTTCCTGATCGCATGCATCGGCATGCAGATGGATTTCATGCGGCTGTTCGACCGCCTGGAGCTGATCGCGATCGGCGGCATCTGGATGCTGGTGCACGTGCTGGTGATCTGGGGTGCGGCGCGACTGGTCAAGGCGCCGATGTTCTACATCGGCGTCGGCTCGATGGGCAACGTCGGTGCCGCGGCATCGGCACCGGTGGTGGCGGCCGCGTTTCATCCCACGCTGGCGCCGGTCGGTGTGTTGCTCGGTACGGTGGGCTACGCGACGGGCACGCTGATCGCGTACCTGGTCGGGCAGATCCTGCGGGTGATGGCGGGGCAGTGATCGGCTGCAGCCGGACGACGGCGGCGACGCGACGTATTCGCACGGCAAACGCTTTGACGTGAGCGGCGGGTAGCCGGCTGGCCGGCCAGCGATCGACTTTTCCGCCCGGCCTTGCCGCGGCTGCGGCCTCCGGCTGTGCTTCTGTCTCTGCGCTGGATACGGGATCAAGAGCTGAGAGCCAGAGCGGGCAATGAGCGGGCCCGCAACACAAGCGCAGCAGCACGCTGGCTGCGCGCTTGCCCTGAGCCTGCGTGCCGCTCGGCGGGACATGGCGGCTGACATGCGCGTGCGGGCACGAACCGAGCGAACGAAAAACGGGCGGAACCCCGAGGTTCCGCCCGTCGTCATGTCACATGTCGTTCCCGATCAGCAGCAGCGGAATCCGCTGCGGCCGCCGAAGCGGGCTTCCTGACGCTCGCGGAAGAACGTCTTGTAGTCCATCGGCTCGCGGTCGGGGTGCTTTTCCAGAATGTGGCGCACATAGTTGTCGTAGTCGGGAATCCCGCAGCACAGCCGCGCGGTCTGCACGAACCTTCGCCACACGCGCTTGTGCGCGGCAAAGTACTCGACAGGTACCAGTGCGCCGGCCATCAGCCCCGTACTCCGCTCACGGACCGGGCCATCACAGCCAGGCCTGCTGCTGTTCGGGCGTCAGTTCCACGTATGGCGATTCCTTGGCCGTCGGCACCGGCGAACGGCGGGCCCTGAGGATGGCTCGCACGGAGAAGAACAGCGTGCTGAAGACCACGAACAGGAACAGGGCGGTCAGGCCGGCATTGACGTAGCCGTTGATGATGACCTGCTGCATCTGGGCGGCGGTCTTGGCCGCGCCAAGCAGTTCGCCATTGGCCAGGGCCGCCTGGTAGTGACGCGCCTGGGCAAGGAAGCCCATCGCCGGTTTCGGGTCGAACAGCTTGATCAGCCCTGCGGACGTGGTGCAGATCAGCAGCCACACCGCCGGCACGATCGTGACCCACGCGTAGCGATCCTTCTTCATCTTGAACAGCACCACCGTGCACAGCATCAGTGCGATGCCGGCGAGCATCTGGTTGGCGATGCCGAACAGCGGCCACAGGGTATTGATGCCGCCCAGCGGATCCACCACGCCCTGGTAGAGGAAGTAGCCCCACAGTGCGACGCAACCGGCCGTGCCGAGGGCATTGGCACCCCAGTTGTCGGTCCTGCGCAATACCGGCACGAAGTTGCCCAGCAGGTCCTGGAGCATGAACCGACCGGCGCGCGTGCCTGCATCCACCGCGGTCAGGATGAAGAGCGCTTCGAACAGGATCGCGAAGTGGTACCAGAAGGCCATGGCGCCATCGCCGGTGCCGGGCAGGGCGTCGTGCAGGATCACCGCGATGCCGACGGCCAGCGTCGGTGCGCCGCCGGCCCGCGAGATGATCGTGCCTTCGCCGATCTGCTGGGCCGTGCGTTCCAGCACCTCGGGCGTGATGACGAAGCCCATCTGGCTGACGGCCGCCGCTGCGCTCTGCACATCCGTACCGAGCACAGCCGCCGGGCTGTTCATCGCGAAGTAGATGCCCGGATCAAGGATGGAGGCCGCGACGAGCGCCATGATCGCGACGAATGATTCCATCAGCATGCCGCCATAGCCGATGTAGCGGGCATGGGTTTCGTTGGCGAGCAGTTTGGGCGTGGTGCCCGACGAGATCAGCGCATGGAATCCGGAGACCGCGCCGCATGCGATGGTGATGAAGAGGAACGGGAACAGCCCTCCCTTCCAGACGGGACCATCGCCGGTGAAAGCGAACTCGGTCAGCGCCGGCATCTTCAGCGAGGTGACTTCCGGGCTGGCGATGACAATGCCGATGGCCAGCGCCACGATCACGCCGATCTTGAGGAATGTCGACAGGTAGTCTCGCGGCGCGAGCAGCAGCCATACCGGCAGGGTTGCGGCGACGAAGCCGTATCCGATCAGCATCCAGGTGATCTGGGTGCCGGTGAAGGTGAAGGCGGGGCCCCAGTAGGGATGCGCGCCGACCTTTCCGCCGAACCAGATCGCCGCGAGCAGGGCCACGATGCCGAAGATCGAAATCTCACCGATCTTGCCCGGGCGGATGTAGCGCATGTAGATGCCCATGAAGATCGCGATCGGCATCGTCGCGATGACCGTGAACATGCCCCAGGGGCTCTCGGCCAACGCCTTGACGACGATCATGGCCAGCACCGCCAGGATGATGATCATGATCATGAAGGCGCCGAACAGCGCGATCGTGCCGGCGACCTGCCCCATCTCTTCGCGGACCAGGTCGCCGAGCGAGCGGCCGTTGCGGCGCGTCGACACGAACAGGACCATGAAGTCCTGCACCGCACCTGCGAGCACGACGCCGACGATCAGCCACAGCATCCCTGGCAGATAACCCATCTGCGCGGCGAGCACCGGACCGACCAGCGGGCCGGCGCCGGCGATGGCGGCGAAGTGGTGACCGAAGAGCACGTGCTTGTTGGTCGGCACGTAATCGAGGCCGTCGTTGTTGACGTGCGCAGGGGTGGCGCGGCGGGGATCGAGCCCCATCACCTTTTCGGCGATGTAGAGGCTGTAGTAGCGGTAGGCGACGAGATAGATCGACACCGCCGCCACGACGATCCACAGTGCGCTGATCTGTTCGCCCTGCCGCAGGGCGACGACCCCCATACAGAAAGCACCCAGAAGCGCGACTGCGCCCCAGACGACGTGATTGATCGCACCCTTCATTTCGGTAGTCCCCGGGGATGACGGTCACAGGGTCGCTCCGGGTGGGCACGGGGTCAATGCACAAGCCGTTGAATGCAGGGCCCGGACATTAAGACTTTCGTCGCAGGCTCGGCGGTCGCCTGTTAGCATCCGCGCTTCCGGATTCCGTAACGAGCGCCCATGCAGGCTGCCACGAACGGCCTGCGTGACAGGTCGGCCCCGCTTTCCCGGTCCATCGGGCGCTTCGCGCCATGACGTCCGCGCACGAAACCCTGTCGCTGCGGGAGCAGCTGCAATCGCTGATCGCGAGACTGCCCGAGGGCGACGTGCAGGTCGGCTATCTGGTCGATGAGCTGGGCATGCAGGGCATGCTGCTGCTGGTCATCCTGCTGACCCTGGTGTTTCTGATCCCGGTCTCGATTCCGGGTGTGAGTACCGTGTTCGGTGCGGTCATCGTGCTGGTGGGCGTGGCCCGCATGCGGGCGCGTCCGCTCTGGTTGCCTGGTGCGGTACGCCGGCGCACTGTGCCTGGCGGACGCCTGCGCGGGCCGCTCGAGACCGGGCTGGCATGGGTCCGCCGGCTCGAACGCATTACCCGCCCGGGGCGGATGGCCCGCCTGAGCGAAGGTCGCGCGGTCGGTCTGGTCAACGATGCGGCACTGGTACTGGGGGCGGTGCTGTTGATGGCCCCGTTCGGCTTCATCCCCTTCAGCAATACCGTGCCGGGCGTCGCGCTGATGTGCCTGGCCATCGGCTTGCTTCAGCGTGACGGCCTGATGGTGCTGCTGGGGCACGTGGGCAACGTGCTGTCGATGGTCTACTTCGCGCTGCTGATCGGCGGCGGGGGGCTGGCGATCCGCGAACTGTTCACGAGGTTCTGGCCGGGATAAGCGCGCGTTGCGCGATCGGCTCCGTGGCGCTCTAGAGCCAGCGTGCCCGCTTGAACATCCGGTAGAGCACGATCACCACGATGGCCACGAAGCCGATCAACACCGGATACGCATAGGGCTCGTTGAGCTCGGGCATGTCGAAGTTCATGCCGTACCAGCTGGTGATCAGTGTCGGCGCTGCGAGCAGCGCGGCCCAGGCGCCGAGCTTCTTGACGATCTCGCCCTGACTCAGCGTGACCAGCGCCTGGTTCACGCCGAGCGCGGTGCCGAGGATGTCACGGATCGCATCGATGGTTTCGTTGATGCGCACCGAGTGGTCGAGCACGTCGCGGATGTAGAGCCTGGTTCCGTGCGGGATGAGCGGACTGTTGCTGCGCACAAGCTGCGAGAGCACATCCTGCAGCGGGGTTGCCGCCACGCGCATATCGGTGAGCTCGCGCTTGAGCTGGTAGAGCCGGATCACGATGTCGCGGTGGAACTGTTCGCTGAGGATGTCCGCCTCAAGGCCGTTGAGGGTGGACCTGAAGTCGTCGACGAGCGGCAGGTAGTTGTCGACGATCGCATCGAGAACCACGTACAGCGCTGCCGATGGCCCCAACGCGAGCAGATCCGGCTCGCGCTCCAGGCGCTGGCGGGCCGGCGCGTAGGACAACGAAGCGCCGTGCCGAACGGTCACCAGATGGCGCGCGCCGAGAAACATGTGGGTCTCGCCATAGGCGATGCGTTCCCCGTTCGCCTGGGCGGTATTGGCGACGATGAACATCGAATCGCCATAGGCCTCGATCTTCGGCCGCTGGTGCGCCTGTCCCGCATCCTCGATCGCCAGATCATGCAGGCCGAACTCCTGTTGCAGAAGCGCCAGCACGTCGGCGTCAGGCTCGTAGAGGCCGATCCAGACGAAACCGTCGTCGTTCGCGAGTACCTCGCTGATCTCGCCGAGCCGGATGTCCCGCTTGCCGCGCGCGCCGTAGACCACGCAGTTGACCACGCAGGCGGGGTTTGCGGCAGGTCCGGGCGGGGCAGGGGTCTGGGTCTCCATCGGGTCATCGTCCGCCAGCGCGGCTGGCGCGACAAGCATTACGTTGTACCGGGTTGTCCCTACCCACCGGAGGCCCCGCAACGCGTCCGCGCGCCGGTCAATGGGCGACGAAGCGCACCGCCTGGCCGCCGCCCGATGCCATCGCCAGCTCGAGGGTGTCGCCGGCCCCCACTTCGCGGGTTTCGATGATCAGCGCGTGCGGGTCGGTGCGCCAGCCGGCGCCTTCGCCGTCGCTGT
>Ga0233383_1000518_pt1 | contig 14671 bp, 12 predicted proteins | sample ElkDunMinimDraft_14_FD_191542 | JGI IMG/M metagenome (GOLD analysis project Ga0233383, IMG submission 191542) | Fecal eukaryotic communites from dung pellets of Tule Elk in California, USA - Elk Dung G16 | ecosystem: Host-associated > Mammals > Digestive system > Large intestine > Fecal | place...
CGGGAACCAGTACACCATGCCGGCGAACAGGCCGAAGACCACGCCGCCGATGATGGTGTTGTGGAAGTGGGCGACCAGGAACAGGCTGTTGTGGAGCACGAAGTCGGCCGGGGGCACGGCAAGCAGCACGCCGGTCATGCCACCGATGACGAAGGTGAACATGAAGCCGATGGTCCACAGCATGGGCACGTCGAACCGGATCCGGCCCTTGTACATGGTGAAGAGCCAATTGAAGATCTTCGCGCCCGTCGGGATCGAGATGATCATCGTCGTGATGCCGAAGAACGCATTGACACTCGCGCCCGAGCCCATCGTGAAGAAGTGGTGCAGCCAGACCAGGTACGACAGGATCGTGATCACCGCCGTGGCGTAGACCATCGAGGTGTAGCCGAACAGGCGCTTGCCGCAATAGGTGGCGACGATCTCGGAGAAGATGCCGAAGGCCGGCAGCACCAGGATGTAGACCTCCGGGTGACCCCAGATCCAGATCAGGTTCACGTACATCATCGGATTGCCGCCGAGATCGTTCGTGAAGAAGTTCGTGCCGACATACCGGTCCATCGTCAGCAGCGCGAGCGTTGCCGTCAGGATCGGGAAGGTGGCGACGATCAGGATGTTGGTGCAGAGCGAGGTCCAGGTGAAGATCGGCATGCGCATGAACTTCATGCCCGGTGCCCGCATCTTGACGATGGTCACGATCAGGTTGATGCCCGACAGCGTTGTGCCCACGCCCGCCACCTGTAGCCCCCACAGGTAGTAGTCCATGCCGGTGCCGGGACTGTAGTCCGCGCCCGAAAGGGGCGGGTAGGCCAGCCAGCCGGTCCGTGCGAACTCGCCAACGAACAGCGAAATCATGATCAGCACCGCGCCAGCGGTGGTCATCCAGAAGCTGAAGTTGTTGAGGAACGGGAACGAGACGTCACGCGCGCCGATCTGGAGCGGCACGATGTAGTTCATCAGGCCGGTCACCAGCGGCATCGCGACGAAGAAGATCATGATCACGCCGTGGGCGGTGAAGATCTGATCGTAGTGGTGCGGCGGCAGGAAGCCCTCGCTGCCGCCCGACGCGACCGCCTGATGCGCACGCATCAGCAGGGCGTCCGAGAAGCCACGCAGCAACATCACGATTGCGAGGACGCAATACATGATGCCGATCTTCTTGTGGTCGATGCTCGTGAACCACTCCTTCCACAGGTAGCCCCAGAGGCGGTACTTGGTCAGGAGAAAGAGCACCGCGATGCCGCCGATCACGACACCGGCGAAGGTGGCCGCAAGGATGGGGTCGTGGAGGAAGGCGAGTGAGTCGAGCGAGAGTCGCCCGATCCACGGTGAGTGAAGTTGGTCCTGGGGTGCGGACATGGGTTCCTGCCTGGTACTGGATTCGGTGGTGCGTTCCGGGGTGGATCAGCGGCCCGACGGGCCGCGGTCGTCATCCGGCTTTCCGGGAGCGCCTTCGTTGCGCGGCGCCTCCTCCGGAGAGATCGGCTGCATGCTCTCGTCGATCTCGTTCGGATCGGAAGGCTGCGGTGTGGCTTCTTCCGGCGAAACGGCGCGCGGCTGGTGCCCCTGCGGCTCGTCGCCGCGTGCCTCGCGGCCCGCCTCGGGGAAGGTCGCGCCGGGTGCGGCGATCAGATCGCCGGCGTGCCGGTTGTCGTAGCGCAGGCGCGCGTAGTTCTGCTTGCTCTCGACACCGGCGCCGCCGCTGCGGTCGATGTGCGCCATCTCGTGGATGCACATCGCGCCCGGGTTCACGCACATGTTGAGGATCGCCTCGTAGAGCGCCGGATCGACGCTGCCGAAGTACCGGACCGGCTCGCGCTCGGACGGCTTCTCGAGCTCCAGATACTCCGGGCGACCCAGCGACACGTCGTCGGAACGCACGCGCTCGACCCATTCCTCGAACTCGCCTTCACTCATGCCGTGGAAGTCGAAGCGCATGAACGAGAAGCCATCACCGCTGTAGTTGGCGGAAAAGCCCTTGTAGACGCCTTCCTCGTTGATGACCGCGTTGAGCTTGGTCTCCATGCCGGCCATGGCATAGATCTGGCCGGCCAGCGCCGGGATGAAGAAGGAATTCATCATCGAGGAGGAGGTGATCTTGAACTGGATCGGCACGTTCACCGGCGCCGCGAGCTCGTTGACCGTCGCGATGCCCTGCTCGGGATAGAGGAACAGCCACTTCCAGTCGAGCGCCACCACTTCGACCACCAGCGGCTCAACGCCTTCGGGGATCGGCGTATTGGCGTCGATCCGGTCCAGCGGACGATAGGGATCGAGCTTGTGGGTCGCGATCCAGGTCACGGTGCCCAGGACCAGGATGATCGCCAGCGGCGCCGACCAGATGATCAGCTCGAGCCGGGTGGAGTGATGCCACTCGGGAGCGTACTCGGCGTCCGTGTTCGACTCCCGGTATTTCCAGGCGAAGAAGAACGTCAGCATGATCACCGGGACGATGATCAGCAGCATCAGGACCGTCGACAGCACGATCAGGTTGCGCTGCTGTATGGCGATGTCGCCCGCCGGAGACATGACGACCCAGTCGCAGCCCGACAGCAGTGTGGCCGCGAAAAGCAGCGCAAAGACTCGAAGAATGGATTTCATTGGGGGATCGATGACGACGGGAGAGGAAAACGACTTGACGGAAACGCTACGGAAGAGCGATTAGCGTTGCGATGTGGCGGGACGCCGGACCCTGCTGCTGCGCACCTTGCCCGGTGGGTCCGTTTCTGGCTCACAATGCGGCGCATTATCCCCCATAACGACCGGAGAGAGAGCGCGCACATGAGCGAAACCGCACAGCAAGCCACGACCGGCCTCGACGAAGCGCCGGAGACCAACGATGAACGCGAGATCTCGCCGGGCAAGATCGCGTTTCCGGTGGTCATGGGACGAACATCCGAGTTCTTCGACTTCTTCGTCTACGGCATCGCTGCGGTACTGGTGTTCCCGTATCTCTTCTTTCCCGACAGTGATCCGGTCCAGGCGACGCTCAAGTCGTTCGCGGTGTTCTCGCTGGCCTTCATTGCCCGTCCGATCGGCTCGGTCATCTTCATGGCGGTCGATCGCAACTTCAGCCGCGCGGCCAAGCTGATCGGCGCACTGTTCCTGCTGTGCGGCTCGACGATGGCCATCGCCTTCCTGCCGAGCTACGCCCAGGTCGGAGCGCTGGCCCCCGTCCTGCTGGCGTTCTTCCGCTTCGGCCAGGGGCTCGGCTGGGGTGGTGCATGGGACGGTCTGCCCTCGCTGCTGTCGCTGAGCGCGCCCCGCGAGCGTCGCGGCTGGTACGCCATGGTCCCGCAGCTGGGCGCGGCCCTGGGGTTCATGCTCGCCTGCGGCATGTTCCTGGTCTTCACCCAGTTGCTCAGCCAGGAAGACTTCATGGCCTGGGGCTGGCGCTTTCCGTTCTTCGTCGCCCTGGCGCTGAACGTGGTCGCGCTGTTCGCGCGCCTGCGACTGGTGGTGACGCCCGAATTCGTGCAGCTGTTCAAGGAACAGGAGTTGCAGCCGCGGCGGGTGGTGGAAACCATCCGTACCCATCCCCGGCAGGTCTTCATCGGCGCACTGATTCCGCTGGCCAGCTACGCGATGTTCCACCTCGTCACGATCTTCCCGCTGAGCTGGGCGACTCTCTATACCGATCACGACGCCACCGAGTTCCTCGGCAGCCTGTTCCTGGGTGCGATCGTCGGCGGCCTGGGCATCATGCTGTCGGGCATCCTCGCCGAGCGGATCGGTCGCCGCGGCCAGCTGGCCGTCGCTGCCGTGCTGATCGCGGTCTTCAGCTTCTTCGCAGCGCCGCTGCTGGGCAGCGACACCACCAGCGGCCGTACCACCTACGTGGTCGTCGGCTTCGCCCTGCTGGGGCTGTCGCTGGGGCAGGCGAGCAACGCGATCGCCTCGCGTTTCGAGAGCATCTACCGCTACACCGGCGCGGCGGTGACCTCGGACATCGCCTGGCTCGTGGGTGCGGGCTTCGCACCGCTGGTCGCGCTGTGGCTGTGCAGCGAGTTCGGCCTGGCGTATGTGGGCTACTACCTGCTGTCGGGCGCTGTGGTGACCCTGGCGGCGCTGGCCTTCAGCCGGACCCTGGAAACCGTGCGCTGATCGCCCGCCGCGACCAATGCGCATGGCCCCGGATGGGGCATGCGGATTGCGGACGCGGTCGGCTGGCACGGTGATCGATCCTCGACGCCGCCCTCGGGCGGCGTTGTGGTGTGCGGGGGAGGGTGCGGATGGGGGGGCTTCCGCGAGTCCTATTCCATCATGTCGCGCAGTTCCGTGAGACTGCGACCGAATGTCGCACCGGCGTGCGCGCTCTGGCGCGGTCCGTGGCCAGCTTGCCGTGGGCTTCCGCTTCTGTGAGAATGCCCGGCTCCCTGCGGCGATCGTCGCCGGGAGACCTTGCCCCACCGTGCGGCCGCGCCGCGGACGGGGGGCTATCACAGACCCGCGCATCTGCGCGGTCGATACCCGAAAGGAAACCACCATGCGTCATTATGAAATCGTGTTCCTGGTCCATCCGGACCAGAGCGAGCAGGTGCCCGCGATGATCGAGCGCTACAAGTCGCTGATCGAAGGCGCCGAAGGCACCATCCACCGTCTCGAGGACTGGGGTCGCCGCCAGCTGGCCTACCCGATCAACAACCTGGTCAAGGCCCACTACGTGATGTTCAACATCGAAGTCGGCCAGGCCGGTCTCGATGACCTCGTCGAAGCGTTCCGCTTCAACGACGCGGTGCTGCGTCACCTGGTCGTGCGTCGCGACGAGGCCGACACCGAGCAGTCCCTGATCATGAAGAACAAGGACGAGAAGACGGACAAGCCCGAGCGTGGCGAGCGCCGTCGCCGTGACGACGATGGCGAGTCGACCGTTGGCAGCGATGCCGAAGCCGACAAGTCCGACAACAACGCCGAAGCCGCCTGAGGATCACGCACATGTCCAAGTTCTTCCGCCGCCGCAAGTTCTGCAAGTTCACCGCCGAGGGTGTCAAGGAGATCGATTACAAGGATCTCAACACCCTGCGCCAGAACCTCACCGAGAACGGCAAGATCGTTCCGAGCCGCATCACCGGCACCAAGTCGCGTTACCAGCGTCAGCTGGCCACGGCCGTCAAGCGCGCACGTTTCCTGGCGCTGATTCCGTACACCGACAACCACAACGTGTGACGCGCGCGGGTCCCTCCGCGAAAGCCCGGCCATCCATGGCCGGACTTTTCAACAAAGCGGATGGCGACACCGTTCTCGACATGATTACGTCCGTTTCGGACAGCACTCGTTGCGGCGCCGCCGGCGCCGCTAACGAATACGGAGCAACACCATGCAACTGATTCTCCTGCAGAAGGTCACCAACCTCGGCAACCTTGGCGACAAGGTCAACGTGAAGCCGGGCTACGGCCGCAACTATCTCGTGCCGCAGGGCAAGGCCGTGCCGGCCACCGCGAAGAGCATCGCCGAGTTCGAAGCGCGCCGCGCCGAGTACGAAGCCAAGGCCCAGTCGCAGCTCGACGAGGCCCAGCAGCGCCTGGCCAAGCTCGAGGGCGCCAGCGTCACGATCTACGCCAACGCTTCGACCGAAGGCAAGCTGTACGGCTCGGTCGGCCCGCGCGAAATCGCCGATGCGCTGACCAAGGCGGTCACGCCGGTCAACAAGTCGGAAGTCGTGCTGGGCGAAGGCGCGTTCCGCAACACCGGCGAGTTCGAGGTCGTCGTGCATCTGCACGCCGATGCCGAGACCACCGTCAAGCTGGTCATCGAAGGTGAAGTCGCCTGATCCATCGGATCGGTTCGACACGACGGGCGCCGCAAGGCGCCCGTTTTCGTTGGGCCCGCGGGTGCGTCGCGCGTGGCGAGATTCCGCGGGGCGATGCTGCATGCCTGTGTCGCATCAGGCTTATCCACAGGTTGTGGGGTCGCGTATCCACAGGCGCGCGGCCTAGCATGCAGATGCCGTAATCCCGTTCTCCGAGTTCCACACCACCATGGCCGCACGTACCGAATTCCGCAATCACGACCGTCACGACCGTCACGACCGGGGGGATGCGCGTCTCGAACAGCTGCGCGTACCGCCGCAGTCGATCGAGGCCGAGCAGGCGGTGCTGGGCGGGCTGATGCTCGTTCCCGACGCCTACGACCGCATCGCCGACCTGATCGTGCCGGAGGACTTCTACCGTCGCGATCACCAGAAGATCTACACCGCGATCCAGGAACTTGCCGAGAAGAGCAAGCCCTTCGACGCGGTGACGCTGGGTGAGTGGTTCGACTCCAACGGCCTGTCGGATCTGGTCGCGGGTGGCGCGTATCTGGGCGAACTTGCCAGTACCACGCCTTCGGCGGCGAACATCCGCGCCTATGCGGAAATCGTGCGCGACAAGGCCATCCTCCGCCAGCTGATCGATGTCGGCACCGAAATCGTCAACGACGGTTTCCAGCCCGAAGGTCGCGACAGCAGCGAGATCCTCGCCAAGGCCGAGCAGCAGGTGTTCAAGATCGCCGAGGCCGGCGCCCAGGGGCGTACCGACTTCACCGCGATCAACAAGGCGATGGCGGAGGCATTCGACGTCCTGCAGACGCGCTACACCAACGGTGGTGGCGTCACGGGCCTGCCGACGGGCTACACGGAGTTCGACGAGATGACTGCGGGCCTGCAGCCCACGGATCTGATCATCCTCGCGGCCCGTCCGGCGATGGGCAAGACCACCTTCGCGCTCAATATCGCCGAGTACGCGGCGATCAAGACCAAGAAGGCTGTCGGCGTGTTCTCGATGGAAATGTCGGCCAGCCAGCTCGCGCTGCGCCTGATTTCCTCCAATGGCCGCATCAATGCCACGCGCCTGCGCACCGGCGCGCTCGAGGACGAGGACTGGAGCCGCGTCAGCAGCGCGATCCGCATGCTCAAGGAAACCAAGATCTTCATCGACGACACGCCGGGGCTCGGCCCCGACGTGCTGCGCGCCAAGTGCCGGCGCCTCAAGCGCGAGCATGATCTGGGCCTGATCGTCATCGACTATCTGCAGCTGATGTCGGTGCCGGGCAACAGCGAGAACCGCGCGACCGAAATCTCGGAGATCTCGCGCTCGCTCAAGGGGCTGGCCAAGGAACTCAACGTGCCGGTGATGGCGCTCTCCCAGCTCAACCGCTCGCTGGAAACGCGCGCCGACAAGCGCCCGGTGATGGCCGACCTGCGCGAATCGGGCGCCATCGAGCAGGATGCCGACATCATCGTCTTCATCTATCGCGACGACTACTACAACAAGGAAACCTCCCCGGACAAGGGCCTGGCCGAGATCATCATCGGCAAGCAGCGCAGCGGCCCGACCGGCTCGGTGAAGCTGAAGTTCTTCGGCGAATACACCCGCTTCGACAACCTGTCCCACGACTCGGTCGGCAGCTTCGAGTAGAACCCTGCGTTCACCGCCGCGGCTGCCGGCCGGCGCGTCGCGAGGGCACAATAGCCGGCTTCCCCACGCTGTCGCATGCCGCATGGCCCGCCCGATCACCGCCACCATCCACGCCGACGCGCTCCGTCACAACCTGGCCGCGCTGCGCGACCGCGCGCCCGGCCGCCGCCTGATGGCGATGGTCAAGGCCGACGGTTACGGTCACGGGCTCGAAACGGCCGCACGCGCGCTCGGCGCAGCCGATGCCTTCGGCGTCGCCGCGATCGAGGACGCCGCGCGGATCCGCGCGGTGGGGCTCGATCAACCGATCCTGGTGCTGTCGGGGTTCGACAACCCGGGTGATCTGGAACAGCTGCGCGCACTGCGCGCCGAGGCCATCGTGCATCACGCGGCCCAGCTCGACCTGCTCGAACAGACGGACGGCGCGCCGATCCGCGTCTGGCTGAAGATCGACAGCGGCATGCACCGGCTCGGCTTCGCGCCCGAGCAGGTGCGCGACGCCTACGCCCGGCTGCGTGCCGCCCGCGGCGTCGACGGCGAGATCGTGCTGATGACGCATTTCGCCAGCTCCGACGAGTTCGATGCGCATTCCCCCAACGGCCTGCAGACACCGGCCCAGCTGCGCGCGTTCACCGCTGCGACCGAGGGTCTCGAAGGCCCCCGGTCGCTGGCCAACTCGGCGGCCGTGCTGGGGTGGCCGCAGGCCTGCGGCGACTGGATCCGGCCCGGCGGCGCGCTGTACGGGATGTCGGTCGTTGCCGGGCGCAGCGGCGCGACGTTCGGCCTGCGTCCGGCGATGACCTTCGAGACGCGGCTGCTCGCGGTCAACCGTGTCGCCAAGGGCGAGCGCATCGGTTACTCCGCCGCCTGGGAAGCGCCGGAAGACATGGCGATCGGCGTGGCCGCGGTGGGGTATGGCGACGGGTATCCGCGCCTGGCGCCGGCAGGCACGCCGGTACTGGTCAATGGCCGCATGGCTTCGGTGATCGGCCGCGTGTCGATGGACCTGATGACGATCGACCTGCGCGGCCAGGCGGATGCGCGTGCCGGCGATCCGGTAGTGCTCTGGGGCGATGCGCTGCCGGTGGAAACCGTGGCAGAAGCGGCCGGCACCATCTCCTATGCGCTGACCTGCGGCATCACCCGGCGCGTGCGCTTCGTCAACGCCTGAAGGCCGCGCTCAGGGCTGGACGTGATGGAGGCGGACGCGGCCCAGGTGCATGCCCATTGCATCGGCGCCGATCGCCACCGGCACGGGTGACGCGGTGGCGAATCGAAGGCTGCCATCGGGCATCGAGACGGAAGCTTGCAGTGCGTACTGGCCGTCCTGGCGCAGCCGCGCGCGCGGCACGTCGATGGCGAATTCGTAGGGGCCTGCACCGACCGTCGTCACCTCTTCGGCGAGCACGGCCTGCGGGGTGCCGGCAAGCCGGTTGTCGAGCAGCTGCACGCGCAGGCTCGAGCCTTCGGGCATCAGGATCTTCTCGAAATAGACGGCTTCCCCCTGGATGCGCACGCGGGCGTCGGATTCGGGCATCGGTGCATCTCCGGAGGCGGGTGGTGGCGTGGACTGGCAGGCGGCCAGTGTCATGCACATCGACAGCGGCAGGGCGGCGAGGCGGAGCAGGGCGCGGGACATGGGCGTTCTCGTCGTCGGCGACATTGCAGCGGAGCATGCGCCGGGCGAGCCCAACGTCGGGTCAACGCGCAATCGGCCGCGCCACGACGAAGATGCCGAAGTGATCCGAAGGCCAGGTGCCGTCGGCGCCCGGCGTGTCGAGCACGGTGCGTGCATCGAGCACCTCGAAGCGCCCGGACTCGGCGAAGACGTGGTCGATGCGCGCGCGGAAGTCGAAGAAGTGCGGATTGAGCGTGGTCACTGCGCGAGCGTCCGCACCCGGATGCACGCTGCCGAAGCTATCGACATAGCCTGCCATGGCGGCCATTTCCGGCGCGGTGACCGGCGCGTTGAAGTCGCCCAGCACCAGCGAAGGGGCCGGGCTCGGCCGCCGCGCAATGAAGGCGCGGAGGTCCTGCAGCTGGTGGCGGCGGATCGCGCCGCCCTCCTGCGTGTGGTGCAGATGGGTGAAGTAGACGTCGATCGGCGCACCTTCGAAGCGCAGGCGTGCGTGGCCGAGGCTGCGCGAATCCTCGCGAAGTGCCAACGGCGTCCAGTCCTGCTCGAGCACCGGCAGGCGCGTGAGCAGCGCGTTGCCGTAGCGGCGCGGGTGATCGGGTGGGTCGTTGGAGACGAACTGCACCGAATAGCCGAGCGCCTGCCCGATGCTCAGTGCCTGGTTGGGGAGCCCTTCGGCCTGCAGGACTTCCTGCAGCGCGATCACATCCGCATCGAGCGCGCGCAACTGCTCGACGATCAGCGGCAGGCGCGCCGGCCAGTCGGCCCTGTCGTGGTAGATGTTGAGGGTGACCACGCGGAGCCCGCGCGGCGCCGGATCCGGCGGCGGGCTGGAGGCGCAGGCAGCGAGCAACAGGGCCAGGAGCGCGCCGATCAGTCGCCTCACTGCGCGGCATCCGTTCCGGCAGGCGACACGTCGGTGCGCATCACCGGATACAGGTTGTAGCGGTCGTCCCATGCGCTGTGGCGCCGGTAGAAGAACTCCAGGCGAGCGGCCGGGCTGGCGGCGAACGCAGCGTCGTCCCGCAGCTTCGCTTCGAACTGCGCGCGCAATTCGGGACTGGCGGCGAGCATCTCGCGCGCGACCTCCTCGGCGACGTAGTCCTCCATGTATTCCTTGCGCTCGAAGTGGTTGTTGAAACGCCCCCAGGCCGCCAGCGCATCGGGCGCCTGCGGTTCGAGCAGGGCGGCGACCAGCCGCGCTTTGGGCTGGGCGATCGGAACGAACAGGCCGCCAGCGCCGATCTCCTGATTCTCCGGGCCCCAGGCGCCCTCGAGTTCCAGCCGTTGGCGGCCCTCGACAGGCGCGGCCGCGGGGGTCGCGCGAGTGGCGCGGAAGACCTCGACCGCGAGGGTCTGCGGCGCTGCCAGGCGCTGCCATGAGATCCCGTGCTGGCGCAGCTTCTCGCCGACCCACGGCGCATGCGCCGCCGGCACCAGGTAGCCGCCGCGCGGCAGCGCGACCTCGACCGAGGGCCGCAGCTCGTCACGCATCGGGATCCGCCACAGCTGCGGGGTCGATTCGTCATAGCGGGTCATCAGCGCGCCGGAGACATCGGACGGCGTGCGCGTGTAGGCGTAGCCGCGGAAGTCGACGGTGCGTGTGGCGTCCGTCGCCTTCCAGGCCAGCGGCAGCACCGAACCGCCCAGTGCGGATGCGCGCGCGTCGGCTTGCTGCGCGGTGCGCATCCAGTCGCGACCGTGGCGCGCGATCTGGTCCATCACCGAGACGATGGTGTTGCGGGTGATGCGGACCCGTACCGGGTATTCCTTCCACGAATGCGTTTCGACCAGCATGGCCAGGCGGTTGCGCAGCGGGAAATAACCCGTCGAGAAGCGCGGCGGCGACACGCCGTCCTCGAATCCGGACTGGGGGTTGTCGTGCTCGACGAAGGAGGGGTAGTAGGGGAGGGGCAGTGAGCCGGCGGCGGCGAGATCGTCCATCACCGCGTCCCGGAACGTGCGCCCCACCTCGCGCAGCGCGGCATCGCCGGCGTGGACAGGCTCGACCTGGATGGAGATGTCGTGCTCGAACTGCGCGCCGTTGGTCGCATGCAGGTCGATGTAGGCGATCGGATCCCAGGCCTCGACCAGCGCCAGCATCGCCTGCATCTCGGGCGCGTCCGCCTTGGCGTAGTCGCGGTTGAGGTTGAGGTTCTGCGCGGTGGTTCGCCAGCCCATTTCCCGCGGACCGCGCTGGTTGGGGCGGTTCCAGGCGCCGAAGCGTTCGTGGCCGTCGACGCTGAAGACCGGCACGAACACCAGAACCGCCCGGGCCAGGGCCTCCGGTGCGGCGCTGCCGTCGAGGAGTTCGCGCAGCGCCAGGAATCCCGCGTCCTTGCCGTCGATCTCTCCGGCGTGGATGCCGCCCTGGATGAGCACCACCGGAACGCCGGCCGCACGCGCCGCGGCCGGATCCAGCGCCCCGCTGCGGCTGGCCACCAGTGCCTGCATCGGCCGGCCTTCCGGCGACGTGCCGAATTCGATGCACCGGACCGCATCCGCGTGCAGGCGCGCGAAGGTCTCGCACAGCGCAGCGACCTCGTCCATGCGTCCGGTCTCGACGAAGCCGCTGCGCTCGGCGATGGTGAGGCGCGGGTCGTCGTTGGCGAGAGCGGGCAGGCAGGTCGGCAACAGGGCAAGCGCAAGCGCCAGGCGATAACGGGGCATGGAGAGTTCCGGAGCGACGGTCACGCCATGATGCCGCGCGGCGCGTCCGGCCCCAAGCCCGACGGCAGAAACGATGCAGCGCCAGCCCGCATCCCGGCACCTGCTTTCCCGTCGCATCGCTGGCGGAGGCGGCGGCCGGATCGGGTACGCTGTGCGGTTTCCAGTCACCGAATTCGCAGATGTCGAACGTCCAGACCGCAAGCGGGCCCATGCCCCGCCAGATCGCCTACATCATCGGCAACGAAGCCTGCGAGCGTTTCAGCTTCTACGGCATGCGCAACATCCTGGTGCCGTTCCTGATCAGCTCGGTGCTGCTGGGCTATCTGCCGCAGGGCGCCGACCGGGACGTGGCGGCGAAGGACATCTTCCATACCTTCGTCATCGGCGTGTACTTCTTTCCGCTGCTCGGCGGCTGGCTCGCCGACCGCTTTTTCGGCAAATACCACACCATCCTGTGGTTCTCGCTGATCTACTGCGCCGGCCACGCCTGTCTGGCGATGTTCGAAAACAACGCGACCGGCTTCTACACCGGCCTGTTCCTGATCGCCCTGGGCTCTGGCGGCATCAAGCCTCTGGTGGTCTCGTTCTGCGGGGATCAATTCGACCAGACCAACAAGAGCAAGGCGAAGGTGGTCTTCGACGCCTTCTACTGGATCATCAATTTCGGCTCGTTCTTCGCGTCCCTGCTGGCGCCGCTGTTCCTGCGGCACTACGGGCCCGCGGTCGCCTTCGGCATCCCGGGCGTGCTGATGTTCATCGCGACCTTCGTGTTCTGGCTGGGACGCAAGGAATACGTCAACGTGCCGCCGACCCGGCGCGACCCGCATGCGTTCTTCGAGGTGGTCAAGACCGCATTGCGCGCGCGCAATGCCGGTGAAGGCCGGCCGGGCCTCGCGGTGGCCATGGTGGGTGTGGTGTCGGCGGTTCTCATGCTGGCGCTGTGGCTGCTGTCGGCCACTGTCGCGCTGCCGTGGTGGCCGACCGATTTCGGCTTCGTCATCACCGCGTGTCTGGCGCTCGGCGTCATCATCGCCCTTGGCGGATGGGGCGCATCCCTGCAGCTCGAACGCGCGCGCGGCCTGCATCCCGATGCCGCGGTCGATGGTGTGCGCGCGGTGCTGCGGATCCTGATCGTGTTCGCCCTGGTCACGCCGTTCTGGTCGCTGTTCGACCAGAAGGCTTCGACCTGGATCATCCAGGGGCGCGAGATGGTGATCCCGCACGCGGCGGCCTGGTGGCCGAGCTGGCTGATCCAGGACGCCGCGCAGATGCAGGCGCTCAACCCGCTGCTGGTGATGCTGCTGATCCCGTTCAACAACCTGGTGCTGTATCCGGCGCTGCGGCGGATGGGATTCGAGCCGACCGCGTTGCGGCGGATGGGCTGGGGCATTGCCATCTCCGGCACCGCTTGGATCGTCGCCGGCGGCCTGCAGCTGTGGATCGACAGCGGCGATGAAGTGTCGCTCGCATGGCAGTCGCTGCCCTATCTGCTGCTGACCTTCGGCGAAGTGCTGGTGTCGGCAACCGCGCTCGAATTCGCCTACAGCCAGGCACCGCAGGCGATGAAGGGCGTGATCATGGCGTTCTGGTATCTCACCAGCACCTTCGGCAGCCTGTGGGTCCTGCTCACCAATGCCGGAGTGCGCAACGAGGCGGTCACCGCCTACATCGCCTCCACCGGCCTGAGCGAGAACGCCTTCCTGATGTTCTTCTTCGCCGCGTTCGCCTTCGCGGCCGCGCTCGCCTTCGGCCTGTACGCGCGCCGATACCCGATGCAGGACAACTATCGCGTCGCCTGACGCTGGACCTTCGCAATGAATTTTGGACCCGTCACCCTCCTGCTGATCGCCGTGACAGTCATCGTGTCGTGGCAGGCGTTCGAGAAACCCGCGCTGCTGGGCCGGCTGATCCTCTGGCCTCCGGCAGTCGACCGCTACAAGCAGTACGACCGTCTGATCACGCATGGCTTCATCCATGCCGACTGGCAGCACCTGATCTTCAACATGATCACGCTGTTCTTCTTCGGTGCCGGGATCGAGCGCGCGTTCGCGCCGTATATCGGCCCCGTTGGTTTCGCGCTGTTCTATCTCTCGGCGATCCTGGTCGCGATCCTGCCGACGTACCTGCGCCACCGGCACGACCCCGGCTACAGGAGCCTGGGCGCTTCGGGCGCAGTGTCGGCAGTGCTGTTCGCGTCGATCCTGATCAATCCATGGCAGCTGCTGCTCGTGTTCTTCATCCCGATGCCGGCGATCGTGTTCGGCGTGGCCTACATCGGCTACAGCATCTGGATGGACAAGCGCGGCGGTGACAACGTCAACCACAGTGCGCACCTGTGGGGCGCCGGCTACGGCATGCTGTTTACCGTGATGATGGAGCCGCGCATCGTCGGCGCGTTCCTCGCAAGGCTGATGTCCCCGTCGTTCTGAGCACGCGCGTCGTCTCGCATCTCACCGGTTCTGCATGAGGTGCGTGATAGTTCTGGTCGCACATCCCACACGGAGTGCCCCATGGCGATTACGCGAGCCAAAGCCACCACCCTGCTCAACAAGGCCGAGATGGGCTTGTTCGATGACAGCCGCAGCAATGCGATACGTGGACACAGCGAAGCGCGATTGAACCAGCTGGTGACACGTGCACGGACCGCCCGCGACCGGGCGCGCGATCTCGAGAAGCGTCAGCGGCTCGCCTCGCGCCAGGCGACCGGCAGCAAGTCGGGTCGCAGTGGCGAGGCCAATGCCCGCACCGGTGAGAAGGTGGAGGTGCTGAGCGACATCCTGTCGCGCTTCGAGGCGAGGCAGTCGCAGACTGCGAAGTCCGCGAATCCGGCCGCGAAGAAAGCTGTCGCCGCGAAGAAGGTCGCGAAGAAGACGGCCCCCGCGAAGAAGGTTGCGAAGAAGGTTGCCACCGCGAAGACTGCCGTCAAGAAGACTGCCGTCAAGAAGACGGCCGCCGCGGCGCCGGCGGC
>Ga0233383_1000520_pt1 | contig 14668 bp, 16 predicted proteins | sample ElkDunMinimDraft_14_FD_191542 | JGI IMG/M metagenome (GOLD analysis project Ga0233383, IMG submission 191542) | Fecal eukaryotic communites from dung pellets of Tule Elk in California, USA - Elk Dung G16 | ecosystem: Host-associated > Mammals > Digestive system > Large intestine > Fecal | place...
CGGCCCGGCGGGGCCATGGCGCGGGCCGCCGCCGCGCCCTTACAGCTCGCCCAGCCCCTCGGCGCGGCCGTCGCTGCCGACCTGCAGCAGGCGCAGGGTGTTGGTGGCGCCGTGGGTCTCCATGTGCTCGCCGCTGGTGAACACCACCCGGTCGCCCGGATCGAGCACCCCGGCCTCGACCAGCAGGCGGATGCTGCCGCGCGCGGCCTCGCGCGGGGTCTGGCCGCGGCTGTCGTAGTCGGTCGGGAACACGTCGCGCATCATCGCCATGCGCCGGCGCGCGCCGGCATGGCGCGAGAACGCGTAGATCGGCGGGCCGGCCCGGAAGCGCGAGAGGTGGCGGGCGGTGCCGCCGGATTCGGTCATGGCCACGATCGCGGCCACGCCGATGTGCTCGCTGATGAACATCGTCGCCATCGCGATCGCCTGGTCGGCGCGCTCGAGCCCACGCTGCGCCTTCTCGAAATCGGTGTCGTGCGCGAACTGGCGTTCGGCGCCCACGCAGATGCGCGCCATCGCCTCGACCGCCCGCACCGGGAAATTGCCGGCCGCGGTCTCTGCCGAGAGCATCACCGCGTCGGTGCCGTCGATGACCGCGTTCGCCACGTCCAGCACCTCGGCACGGGTCGGCATCGGCGAATCCACCATCGACTGCAGCATCTGCGTCGCGGTGATCACCACCTTGTTGCGCGCCAGCGACTCGCGGATGATCTTCTTCTGCAGGCCGGGCAGTTCGGCATCGCCGATCTCCACGCCCAGGTCGCCGCGGGCGACCATCACCACGTCGCTCGCGTCGATCACCTCGGCCAGGTTCTCGATGGCCTCCGCGCGCTCGACCTTGGAAACGAGCGCGGCGTCGCAGCCATGCGAGCGCGCGATCGAGCGCGCCTCCTCCATGTCGGCGGCATTGCGGCAGAAGGAGACCGCGATGAAGTCCACGCCGATCTGCGCGGCGACTTCGATCAGCTCGCGATCGCGCTCGGTGAGCGCGCCCAGCGACAGCCCGCCACCGAGCTTGTTCAGGCCCTTGCGGTCGGACAGCACGCTGTCGTTGAGCACGGTGTTGACGATCCGCTGGCCCTCGATGCGCTCGACCTTGAGCTGCACCATGCCGTCGTCGAGCATCAGCACGTCGCCGGGCGACAGGTCGCCGGGCAGGCCGAGGTAGCTCACGCCCACTTCGTACCGCGTGCCCGCCGGGGCGTCCTCGCTCGCCACCAGGTCGAAGCGGTCGCCGGCTTTCAGCGCCACCTTGCCCTCGGCGAACCGCTCGACGCGGATCTTCGGACCCGGCAGGTCGGCCAGGATGCCGACTTCCACGCCGACGCGTGCCGCCGCCTCGCGGACTGCCGCGGCGCGCGCGACCTGCCCGGCCGGATCGCCATGCGAGAAGTTCAGCCGCACCACGTCGACACCCGCGCGCAGGATCGCGTCGAGCACACCGGGTGGATCGGTGGCCGGACCAAGCGTGGCGAGGATACGGGTGCGGCGGCGATGTTCGGACATGGATGGGATCCGTTGCAGGAGTAAGGGTCGCGGCGGTGCGCGTCCGCTATCCTAGCCGAGCCTGATGGCGATATCGCACATGCCCGCCGACACCAATGCGCAGCTTGCCTCGCTGCCGGGATTCCCTGTCCTGGCCGGACAACGCGTGCGCCTGCGCGCGCCGTGCGAGCAGGACATCGATGCGGTCTTCGCGCTGTTTTCCAGCGCCGACGTCATGCGCTACTGGAGCAGCGCGCCCATGCGCGTGCGTATGCAGGCGCAGGGCAAGATCACCGAGATGCTGGAGGGCTTCGAGCGGCGCGAGTCGCTCGACTGGCTGGTGGCGCGCCGTCGCGACGACGCGGTCATCGGCAGCTGCACCCTGTACCGCTTCGATGCATGCCGCGGCAGCGCGGAGATCGGCTATGCGCTGGATCCGCAATGGTGGGGCCGCGGCCTGGCCGGCGAAGCGGTGACGCTGGTCCTGGACTGGGCGTTCCGCAGCCTCGGACTGGACCGGATCGAGGCCGACATCGACCCGCGCAACCACGCCTCGCGACGCCTGCTCGCCGCTTCGGGCTTCCAGCCCGACGCGACGGTGCGGGAGCGGCCGCAGCGCGATGGCGGCATCGTGGCATCCGAGATCCACGCCCTGTCGCGCCACGACTGGTCTGCGCGCGGCCGATAGAAAAAAACGGCCCGGGCACGGCCCGGGCCGTCGTGCAGGCCCAGGGGCTTGCTACATGATGCAGCCGTTGACCGCGCGCGAGCGGCGCGTGACCACGCCCCAGCCCGGATCCCCGCAACCGTACATCCGCACCCCGACCACCGCGCCGGCCTCGTCGTAGTAGATCACCGAGCCGGGATAGCAGCAGTTGGCCTCGTCGTCGGCGCCGGCAGTGGCCGCCGCTCCGAGCGAGACGACCAGGGCCGAGGCCAGCAACGCGTACTTCAGCTTCCGCAACGGAACATTCATCGTCGAGCTCCCTTTGATGGACGATCCACCGCTGCGGCGGACCGTCCCCCCTGTTCCATCCGGGAGTGTCGGCATGGCCCCATCACGGGCGCATGAAGATCGGCCGGCCCACCTCGCGCCCGGCGGCGCGGCCGGCCGTTTCGCTCAGCCGCGCGCGTCCAGCGCCGCGACCGCAGGCAGGGTCTTGCCTTCGAGGAACTCCAGGAAGGCGCCGCCGCCGGTGGAGATGTAGGACACCTCGCCGGCGATGCCGTACTTGTCGACCGCGGCCAGCGTGTCGCCGCCGCCGGCGATCGAGAACGCCGCCGATCCGGCGATCGCCCGGGCCAGGGTCTCGGTACCCTTGCCGAAGGCGTCGAACTCGAACACACCCACCGGCCCGTTCCAGACCACCGTGCCGGCGCCTGCGACCATGTCCGCGTAGCGCGCCGCGGTCTCCGGGCCGATGTCCAGGATCAGGTCGTCCGGTGCCACATCCGCCACCGCCTTGACCGTGGCCTCGGCGTCTGGCGCGAACGCCTGCGCCACCACCACATCGGTGGGAATCGGGATGTCGGCGCCGCGGGCGCTGGCCGTGGCGATGATCTCGCGCGCGGTGTCGAGCAGGTCGGCCTCGTGCAGCGACCTGCCCACCGGCAGGCCCTGCGCGGCGATGAAGGTGTTGGCGATGCCGCCGCCGACGATGAGCTGGTCGACCTTGCCCACCAGGCTCGACAGCAGCTCGAGCTTGGTGGAGACCTTGCTGCCGCCCACGATCGCCAGCAGCGGCCGCGCGGGGCGATCGAGCGCCTTGGCCAGCGCATCGAGCTCGGCCATCAGCAAGGGCCCGCCCGCGGCCTGCTTCGCGAACCGGATCACGCCATGGGTCGAGGCCTGCGCGCGATGCGCGGTGCCGAAGGCATCCATGACGAACACGTCGCATAGCGCAGCGTACTTGCGCGACAGCGCCTCGTCGTCCCTGGCCTCGCCCGGATTCATCCGGCAGTTTTCCAGCAGGACCAGCTGGCCGGGCTCGACCTCCACGCCGTCCACCCAGTCGCGCACCAGCGGCACGGGACGGCCGAGCAGTTCGCCAAGGCGGGCGGCCACCGGCGCCAGCGAGTTCTCCTGGCTCCACTCGCCCTCCTTGGGACGCCCGAGGTGCGAGGTCACCATCACCGCCGCCCCGCGTTCCAGGGCCAGGCGCAGGGTCGGGATCGATGCGGTGATGCGCTGCCCGGAGGTGATCCGGCCGTCCTCGATGGGGACGTTGAGGTCCTGCCTGATCAGCACGCGCTTGCCGGCAAGGTCGAGATCGCTCATTCGCAGGATGGTCATCGGGTGCTCGCTTGTCTTGCTGTGATCGGATGGGTGCCAGGCACGCAGGGTTCTGCGCACGAACCGGCCGGCAGGCGCGGCGAGGCCGTCGTGCGTCCGGCGCCGGTCGCCATTGTCGAGGCCGCCGACGTGCCAGGCAAACATGCGGGCGGGCCGGTCGCCGCCGCCCCGCGTGGCGCGGGCGCCAGATGCAGGAAGCCCCGCACCAGGCGGGGCTCCGGGATGCCGGTCGGCGGAGGCCTAGCCGGCCGCGACCACGCGCGCCATTTCCAGGCACTTGTTCGAATAGCCCCACTCGTTGTCGTACCAGGCGACCAGCTTGACGAAGGTCGGATCCAGCGCGATGCCGGCATCGGCATCGAAGACCGAAGTGCAGGTCTCCCCGACGAAGTCGGTGGCCACCACCTTGTCCTCGGTATAGCCCAGGATGCCCTTGAGCGCGCCCTGGCTCTGCGCCTTCATCTCGGCCTTGATCTCGTCGTAGCTCGCGGGATTCTCGAGCTCGGCGGTCAGGTCGACCACCGACACGTCCGAGGTCGGCACGCGGAAGCTCATGCCGGTGAGCTTCTTGTTGAGTTCGGGGATCACCACGCCCACCGCCTTGGCCGCGCCGGTGCTGGAGGGAATGATGTTCTCGAGAATGCCGCGGCCGCCGCGCCAGTCCTTGTTGGACGGACCATCGACGGTCTTCTGGGTGGCGGTGGCGGCGTGCACGGTGGTCATCAGGCCGCGCTTGATGCCCCACTTGTCGTGCAGCACCTTGGCCAGCGGCGCCAGGCAGTTGGTGGTGCACGAGGCGTTGGAGATGATGGCCTCGCCCTTGTAGGTGGCATGGTTGACGCCGAAGACGAACATCGGCGTGTCGTCCTTGGACGGCGCCGACAGGATCACCTTCTTCGCGCCGGCATCCAGGTGCTTCTGCGCGCTGGCCTTGTCCAGGAACAGGCCGGTGGATTCGATCACCACGTCCGCGCCCACCTCCCCCCACTTCAGGTTGGCCGGGTCGCGCTCCTGGGTGAGGCGGATGCGGTTGCCGTTGACCACCAGCGTGCCGCCATCGACGGACACCTCGCCCTTGAAGCGCCCGTGCACGGAGTCGTAGCGCAGCATGTAGGCCAGATACTCGGGCTCGAGCAGGTCGTTGATGCCGACGATCTGGATGTCGTCGAAATTCTGGACCGCCGAGCGCAGCACGTTGCGGCCGATGCGGCCGAACCCGTTGATGCCTACCTTGATCGCCATGGTGCACGGACTCCGGACAGGTTGGTTGGTCCCGCGATTCTAGCAGGCCGCCCGTCTGCGCTCCGCGGGCCGCGAAAGTTGCCGCTGCAATGATCCGGATCAAGGAAGCCGCCGCCCCGCTGGCGGGACACTGGCGTCACCCCATTACGGAGCAACATCATGAAGCGGTCCTCCACCCTCCTGCTCGCAGCGCTCGCGCTGGCCACCGCGCTTCCGGCGGCCGCCCAGTCCAAGGGCGACTGGACCCTGGGCGTCGGCATCCACAACGTCGATCCCAAGTCCAACAACGGCAACCTCGACGCCACGGCGCTGGGCCTGGGCCAACTCCCGCCCACCGAGGTCGGCAGCAGCGTGCGCCCGACCATCACCGGCGAGTACTTCATCGCCGACAACCTCGGCATCGAGGTGCTGGCCGCCCTGCCCTTCCACCACGACATCGACATCCGCGGCGTCGGCAAGGTCGGCAGCACCAAGCAGCTTCCGCCGGTGGTCTCGCTGCAGTACCACTTCGCCAACGCCAGCAAGGCCACGCCCTTCGTGGGCGTGGGCGTGAACTACACGACCTTCTTCAGCGAGGAGACCACCGGCGCCCTGGCCGGCACCAAGCTGAGCCTGGACGACTCCTGGGGCCTGGCCGCGCACGCGGGCGTGGACTTCGCCATCGGCGAGCGCAGCGCCCTGCGCGTGGACGCCCGCTGGGCCGATATCGACAGCGACGTGAAGGTGAACGGCGTCAAGGTCGGCACCGCCAACATCGACCCGCTGGTCTACGGCCTGTCCTGGGTCACCAAGTTCTGAGTTCCACCGGCGCGACGCTCCGCGTCGCCGCCACGCCAGACGCCCGGGCAGCCAGCCGGCTCCCGGGCGTCAACGTATCCGGACCTGCGCTCCCGCGCGTGCCGCGCACTGGCCGCAGGCACAGCAAAGCCAGATCGACGCGACAGGGTGGTGGGGGGCTTCCGACCGTGCGCCGGCCGCCCGGCCGGGACGGATGTCCCACGCAGGGCCATGCGGCGCCCAAGGCACCGCGTGCCGGGTCAGCGCGATTCGTCGCCGGCCGCTTCCGGCCACTCGCCGGGGGGCTGGTCGCCGACCGTCCACAGCCGCTCCAGCGCGTAGAACTCGCGCACGCGCGGCAGCATCACGTGGACCACGACATCACCCAGGTCCACCAGCACCCATTCGGCCTCGCGCTCGCCTTCCACGCCCAGCGGCTGGCAGTCCAGCTGCTTGGCCTGGCGCACCACCTCGTCGGCGATGGACTTGACGTGGCGGGTGGAGGTGCCCGAGGCGATCACCATGTAATCGCAGACGCTGGTGCGGCCGCGCACGTTGATTTCGGTGACGTCCTTGGCCTTGAGTGAATCGACTGCGCCGTGGATGACGGCGAGCAGCGCCTCGGCGGACGGCGGCGGACTGGGTAGACGGGTCTTGATGACGTGCGCGGAACTGGACAAGGGCGCTGACTCTGGAGGTAGCGGGCGATTATACCGGGCCGGGCGTCTGGGACCCGTGCAGGCCGTACAGGCCCTGGCGGACGATGTAGTCGGCGACCGGCGCCGGCACCAGTTCGCGCCAGGGCCCACCGGCGGCAATGCAGTCGCGCACCCGGGTCGCCGAGCCCGGGTGCAGCGGCTGGCGCAGCCGCAGCACACGGCCGCCGGGGCGATCGCGCAGCGGCTCCGCGCCCGTGCTCCAGCGCCCCTCCAGGGCCCCGGCCAGTGGCGGCGGCAGGGGCCGGTCCAGGCCACTGCCCGGCCGGTCGGCGACCACGAAATGCGCCAGGTCCAGCAGTGCCCGCCACTCGCGCCAGCCCGGCAGGCCGAGCAGGCTGTCGGCGCCGATCACCAGGGCGACCGGCGCGGCGTCGCCGAGTTCCCGGCGCAGTTCGCGTAGCGTTTCCACGCTGTAGCTGGGCCCCTGGCGCCCCAGTTCACGCAGGTCCACACGGAAGTCGGGGTCGTCCGCGGTCGCCAGGGCCAGCATGGCAGCGCGCTGCGCGGCCGTGGCGCCCGGGACCGGGCGGTGCGGCGGATCGGCCGCGGGCATGAAGTACACAGGCCCGCCAAGGACGTCGCGCGCGGCGCCCGCGATGGCCAGGTGGCCGTTGTGCACCGGATCGAAGGTGCCGCCATAGAGGATCAGCAGCGGGCCGTTCGCGCCGGACGAGGCCGGGGCGGTCATGGGCAGTGGCGCGTGCACGGTCGGGGCCCTGCCGACCGGGACCGGCCACCGCCCCGGACGGGACGTGGACCGATATCCGCACCATCCCGGCACGCCCCGATGGCAGCGGCCGGCGGTACCCGGCCTGCGGGCCAGCGGGGCGGCGCACGGACGGCGCTGCGACCGTTCATCCGGCCAGCGCCACGGCCCTGGGTTCGGCCACCGCGACCAGCAGCCGCTCCAGCGCGAGCCAGGCGTCCGTCGGCTCCTCGCCCATGCGCACGCGGCCCTTGGCGATGCGGTCCACGCCGCCGGCCATCACCACGAAGCGCTCCCACCGCGCCGCCGGATGCCGCGAGAGGGCGCGCCGGTACACCGCCTGCTTGGAATCCCAGACCCGCTGCGCCTTGAACTCGGCGGCCAGGTTGCCGCCGCGCGCCTGCACCCGCGCGAGGGCCGCGACCCGGTTGAGTTCCATCACCACCATGCCCATCAGCGCCGGGACCGCTTCACCCTCGGCCCGCAGCCCCGCGAGCATGCGCGTGGCCTGCGCGGCCTGGCCGCCCAGCGCGGCGTCGACCAGGCGGAACACGTCGAAGCGGGCCGCATCGGCCACCAGCGACTCCATGCGGGCCGCGTCGAGCGTGCCCTCGCCGGCCAGCAACGCGAGTTTGTCGACTTCCTGCGCGGCGGCCAGCAGGTTGCCCTGCACGCGCTCGGCCAGGCGCTGCACGGCCGACCGCTCGGCGCGCACGCCGCGCTGGCGCATGCGCGACTCCAGCCAGCCTTCCAGTTCGTGCGGGCGCACCGGCTGCGCCAGCACCACATGGCCGATGCCGGCAATGGCCTCGCTCCAGCGTCCGCCATGCTGGCGGCTCCACTCGCGGGCGGTCACCAGCAGCACGATCTCGGGCGGCCCGGCGCCGTCCTTCGCGGCCTGCGCGGCCGCGGCGCAGAAGCCGGCGATCACCTCCGCGCCCTCCTTGCCCGGGCGACCGGTCGGCAGGCGCAGCTCGATCAGCCGCTGCGCGGAAAACAGGCTGGGCGCGCGGAAGCTGGCGTCGAGCCTGTCCCAGTCGAAATCGCGACCGTCCGCGTCGAACACCTCGCGCTCGCCATAGCCGCATTCGCGGGCGCGGGCGCGGATGGCATCGGCCGCCTCCAGGACCAGCAGCGGTTCGGCACCGGCCACCAGGTAGGCCGCCCGCGGCGGTTCGCCACCGAGCTGCGCGGCCAGGCGCTCGGGCTTCAGTTCCATGGTGCGCCGCGGTTCACTGCGCGGCCTGGGTTCGCCCGCGCGTGGCGGCGTCGATGCGGCGCAGGATCGCGGCCGTCATCTCGCGCTGCATTTCCCGGGCGAGCAACTCGGCCTCGGATTCGGTACCGGTCTGATCGGTCGGCACCGAGATGTAATCGCGCGCCAGCTCCACCGCCTGCTGGGGCACGACCTCGTCGCCATTGGCATCGGTCAGGGCGAACACCACCGCGTAGCGCAGGGTGAGCTCCTGGGCGCGGCCGAATTCGTCGATGCTCGCCGGCAGCGATGCCCAGCGCTCGGAGCGGATCGCCAGCACGGCCGTGCGACCCGGGGTGCCGGGTGCGACCACCTCGACGCCGGCGTGGCCAAGCGAGCGCTCCAGCGAGCGCGCCAGCGCGCTGTAGGGGTCGCTGGCCGTCACCCGGACCACGCCCAGGTCGGCCGGCACCCGCAGGGCCTCGCGCAGGTGGAAACCGCATCCGCCCAGGCCGAGGGCGAGCAGGAGGGCGAGCAGACAGGTCCGGATCATCGGCGAAGTCTGGCCGAGGCCGGCGAAGCGGGCAAGCCGCATGCGCGGCGCATTCAGCCCGCCACCACGTTGACGATCTTGCCCGGCACCACGATGACCTTGCGCACCTGCAGGCCCGACAGGAAGGCCTGCACGTTGGGGTCGGCCAGGGCGGCGGCCTCGATCGCCTCGCGCGATGCGTCCACCGGCGACTCGATGGTGCCGCGCAGCTTGCCGTTGACCTGCACCGCCAGCGTCACCGCATCGCGGACCAGCGCCGCCGGATCGGGTTGCGGGAACGGCACGTCCTCCAGCAGGGCAGGCGCGTGCCCCAGCGCCTGCCACAGGGCGTGACTGGCGTGCGGGGTGATCGGGTTGAGCAGCAGCACCATCGACTCCAGGCACTCCTGGCGCAGGGCGCGCCCGGCCTCCGTGGCGTCGTCGTTCCGGGCCACGGCATTGAGCAGCTCCATCACCGCGGCGATGGCGGTGTTGAAGCTGTGGCGACGCCCGTAATCGTCGCCGACCTTCTGGATGGTCTCGTGCAGCTGCCGGCGCAGGGCCTTCTGCGGGCCGGTCAGCGCACCCGCATCGAGGGCGGGGGCGGGCCCGGCCGCGACGTGGCGCTGCACCTGGGTCCACAGCCTGCGCAGGAAGCGCGCCATGCCCTCGACGCCGGCCTCGTTCCACTCCAGCGACAGCTCGGGCGGCGAGGCGAACATGGAGAACAGGCGCACGGTGTCGGCGCCATAGCGCGCGATCATGGCCTGCGGATCGACGCCGTTGTTCTTCGACTTCGACATCTTCTCCACGCCGCCGATCATCACCGGATTGCCGTCGGCCCGGAGCGTGGCGCCGGTGATCCTGCCCTTGTCGTCGCGCGCGACCTCCACGTCGGCCGGGTTGAACCACTCCCTGGAGCCGTTGACGTGCTCGCGGTAGTAGGTCTCGGCGATGACCATGCCCTGGGTGAGCAGGCGCGCGGCCGGCTCGTCGCTCTGCACCAGGCCCTCGTCGCGCAGCAGCTTGTGGAAGAAGCGGAAATACAGCAGGTGCAGGATCGCGTGCTCGATGCCGCCGATGTACTGGTCCACCGGCGTCCAGTAGTTCGCGCGCCCGTCGACCATGTCGGCGGCGCCCGGCGAGGTGTAGCGCGCGTAGTACCAGCTCGATTCCATGAAGGTATCGAAGGTGTCGGTCTCGCGCTCGGCAGGCTGGCCGCACTGCGGGCAGGTGGTCTGCCGCCACTGCGGGTCGGACTTGATCGGCGAATGCACCACGCCGGGGTTGGCGAACGCGTCGGCCACGTCCTCGGGCAGCAGCACCGGCAGCCGGTCCTCGGGCACGGGCACCGCGCCGCAGTGGCGGCAATAGATCACCGGGATCGGGCAGCCCCAGTAGCGCTGGCGGCTCACGCCCCAGTCGCGCAGGCGGAAGTTGACCTTGCGCCGGCCCGTGCCTTCGGCCTCCAAACGCCGGGCCAGCGCGTCGAAGGCGCCGTCGTAGTCCAGGCCGTTGAACTCGCCGGAATTGATCAGGAAGCCGCGCTCGGTGTAGGCGCCCTGCTGCTCGATGCCGTCGAGGTAATCGCGCACCACCGCCACCGCGGCCGAGGTGTCGTAGGCATCGACCGAACCGCCGGCCAGCGCGGCCTGGAACGGATCGGCATCGTGGGCGACATCGCCGACCACTTCCGCCAGCGCGTCGCGCACGCCCTGCGGCACGATCACGGGTCGCACCGGCAGGCCATAGGCCTTGGCGAATTCCCAGTCGCGCTGGTCGTGCGCGGGTACCGCCATCACCGCGCCGGTGCCGTAGCCCATGAGCACGAAATTGGCGACGTAGATCGGCACGTCTTCGCCGGTCAGCGGGTGGATCGCCCACTGTCCGGTCGCCATGCCGCGCTTGTCCTGCGCCTCGATCTCGGCCTCGGAGACGCCGCCCCGCTTGAGCTCGTCGAGGAACGCGGCCAGTTCGGGATTGGACTGCGCGGCCTTGAGCGCAAGCGGATGCTCGCCGGCGATGGAGATGAAGGTGACGCCCATCAACGTGTCCGGGCGCGTGGTGTAGACGCCGAGCGGGGCTTCCTCGCCGTCGACGCGGAACTGGATCTCCAGGCCCTCGCTGCGGCCGATCCAGTTGCGCTGCATGGTCTTGACCGGCTCGGGCCAGCCATCGAGCGTGTCCAGGCCGTCGAGCAGTTCCTGCGCGTAGTCGGTGATGCGCAGGAACCACTGCGGGATCTCGCGCTTCTCCACCAGCGCGCCCGAGCGCCAGCCGCGGCCATCGATGACCTGCTCGTTGGCCAGCACCGTCTGGTCGACCGGGTCCCAGTTCACCACCGAGTTGCGCCGGTAGGCCAGGCCCTTCTTCATCAGGCGCACGAACATGCGCTGCTCGTGCACGTAGTAGTCCGGCGAACAGGTGGCGAATTCGCGCGACCAGTCGATCGCGTAGCCCAGCGACTTGAGCTGGGCGCGCATGTGGTCGATGTTGGCGTAGGTCCACTTCGCCGGCGCGGTGGCATTCTTGATCGCCGCGTTCTCCGCCGGCAGGCCGAAGGCGTCCCAGCCCATCGGCTGCAGCACGTTCTTGCCGGTCATGCGCTGGTAGCGGCTGATCACGTCGCCGATGGTGTAGTTGCGCACGTGGCCCATGTGCAGCGCGCCGGACGGGTACGGCAGCATCGACAGGCAGAAGAACTTCGGCTTGCCGGGCTGCTCGGTCACCTCGAAGGCGCGGCTGTCCTCCCAGAAGCGCTGCGCGGCGGCCTCCACCGTGGCGGGCTGGTAGGCGGCGGATTCAGGGCTGGCGGACTCGGTGGACACGGCATCTGCGCTGGAAAACGGGGGACAGGAAGCCTACCGCAGCGCGGCATTCCCGTCATTCGCCGCCGCGGCGCGGGCCCAGGCCGCGAACCGGGGCGCAGGCGCCCCCTGCCCGCGCCGGGCCGGGGCTGTGGTTCAATCCGACGACCCTTGCCTCGACCACGCCCATGCCCGCAGACCGCCGCCCGCTGATGCCCTCAGCCCTCGTCCTCGCCCTGGCCACGGCCGCCCTGGCTCCACAGGCCGCCGCCGCCGATACCGTGGCCCTGCACTGCGAGCGGCTGTTCGATGCCCGCACCGGCAAGGTGCTGGGCGAACACACGGTGGTGGTCGAGGACGGACGCATCGGCTCGGTGTTGCCGGGCCGGGCCAAACTGCCCGAGGGCACGGAGTCGATCGTGCTCGCGGGCCGCACCTGCCTGCCCGGCTGGACCGACCTGCACGTGCATCTGGGCAGCCAGTCCAGCCCGCAGAGCTATTCGGAAGGCTTCCGCCTGGATCCGGTCGACCATGCCTTCCGCGCGGTTGGCTACGCCGGCAAGACCCTGCAGGCCGGCTTTACCAGCGTGCGCGATCTCGGCGGCGAGGTTTCGCCGCATCTGCGCGACGCGATCAACCAGGGCCTCGTCGAGGGCCCGCGCATTTTCGCCGCGGGCAAGTCCATCGCCACCACCGGCGGCCACGCCGACCCCACCAACGGCTACAACTCGATGCTCTCGCACCTGGTGGGGCCGCCGGGGCCGACCGAGGGGGTGATCAATTCGATCGAGGAGGCGCGCCAGGCGGTGCGCCAGCGCTACAAGGAGGGCAGCGACGTCATCAAGATCACCGCGACCGGCGGCGTGCTCAGCTATGCCAGGTCGGGCGACGCGCCACAGTTCCGCATCGACGAGATCCAGGCCATCGTCGAGACCGCGAAGGACTACGGCTACCGCGTCGCCGCGCATGCCCACGGCACCGAGGGCATGAAGCGTGCGGTGGTCGCCGGCGTCACCAGCATCGAACACGGCACCCACATGGACGACGAGGTGATGCGGCTGATGAAGCAGCACGGCACCTGGTACGTGCCGACCATCTACGCCGGCCGCTTCGTGGCGGACAAGGCCAGGGAGCCGGGCTATTTTCCCGAGATCGTGCGGCCCAAGGCGGCCGCGATCGGCGCCAAGATCCAGGACACCGCCGCGCGCGCCCACAGGGCCGGCGTCAGGATCGCCTTCGGCACCGACCAGGGCGTGGGCCCGCATGGCGACAACGCGCGCGAGTTCATCTACATGGTCGAGGCCGGCATCCCTTCCGCGTACGCGCTGCAGTCGGCCACCGTGCATGCGGCCGAAGTGCTGGGCGTGGACGACCAGGGGGTGATCGAGGCGGGCAAGCGCGCCGACATCATCGCCCTGCCCGGCGATCCCGTGGCCGACATCAACGCCGTCATGTCGGTCGACTTCGTGATGAAGGACGGCAAGGTGTTCCGCGCGCCATGAGCCTCGAATGGATCGGCTACATGGCCGCGACGCTGACCACCCTGTCCTTCGTCCCGCAGGCGCTGAAGACCATCCGCAGCCGCGACACCCGCGGCATCTCGCTGGGGATGTACGTGGTCTTCACCATCGGCATCGTCGCCTGGTTCGTCTACGGCCTGGTGCTGGGGTCGTGGCCGATGATCCTGGCCAACGCGGTCACCTTCCTGCTGGCCGCCACCATCCTCGCCCTCAAGCTGCGCCACGGCTGACCGGGCGCGAGGCCGCCCAGGCCACCGCGACGAACCAGACCACGCAGGCCAGGCGCTGCGCGAGCGCGCCAGGCAGCAGCACCCCGGCCAGTGGCGCGCAGGCCAGGACCACCGCCAGCGCCGGCAGCATCGGCAGGCGCCACGGCGGCAGCGAGACCGCCAGCAGGCTGGCGCCGGCGGCGAAAGCGATCCACCACGTCGTCCACGCCGCCGCATGCAGGCCGCTGGCCGGCCCATCCAGGTCTCCGGCATCCAGCGGCAGCAGGCCCTGGGCGGCGAACGCCAGGGCCGCCAGCAGCAGCAGCGACATGCCCAGGCGCGCCGCCAGCCCCTGGTGTTCGGGCAGCGTGCCGCGCAGCCACAGCGCGCACGCCCCCATGAGCAGGCCGGGCACGACGAAGACCATGGCATTGAAGAGCGTGGCGCCGGGCAGGCCGCGCGCGCCCGGCAGCGGCACCGGGTGCAGCCAATGCGAATAGCCAGGCAACTGCGCGCCCAGCGCCAGCAGCGCGCAGGCGAACACCAGCAGCGCCACCCAGGCCAGTCGCGATCCGGTCGTCTTCATGTGCCCTCCCAACGGAACACGTCTTCCACGCCCACCCCGAACGCGCGCGCGATGCGGAACGCCAGCTCGAGAGACGGCGCATAGCGCCCCGCCTCGAGCGCGAGGATGGTCTGCCGCGTCACCCGGCAGGCATCGGCCAGCGCCTGTTGCGTCATCTGCCCATGCTCGAAGCGCAGCCGGCGGATCTCGTTGGTGATGGGCGTACCGCTCACTGGCGGTCGCGCCAGTACAGCCAGGCCACGCGCGCCTCGCCCCCCACGTTGGCCAACTGCACCGGCAACAGCAGCAGCGAAGCGACCCGCACCGGCTGCGCGGGCAGCGCGAACACTCCCGGCAGCGCCACCCAGGCGACCGCGATCGCCACCAGGGTCAACTCCAGCACGCGTTTGGCAGTGCGGTCACCGTGCCCGCGCGGGCCCGGTCGCGCTCGTCCTCGGCAATGTCGCAATGGCGCAGGTTCGCCTCGACGAACCGCCTGCGGAGCAGCGGATGGAGGACGACGATCAGCACATAGGCGGCGAAAACCAGCCAGACGGAGAACCGGCCCTGCGTCGAGCCAAGCGACAGACCGCCCAGCACCATGATCGCGGCCAGGCC
>Ga0233383_1000528_pt1 | contig 14559 bp, 7 predicted proteins | sample ElkDunMinimDraft_14_FD_191542 | JGI IMG/M metagenome (GOLD analysis project Ga0233383, IMG submission 191542) | Fecal eukaryotic communites from dung pellets of Tule Elk in California, USA - Elk Dung G16 | ecosystem: Host-associated > Mammals > Digestive system > Large intestine > Fecal | place...
CGGGCCGTCCACCGAGAGCGGCGTCACGCACCAGCGCTCGGCGATGTGGACCGGCACCCACGCTCCGACCTGCGGGTTGGGCTCGAAGTCCGCGAGGTTCACCGGCCGCAGCCCGGAGCACGCGCCGAGCGATTCGAGCAGCTCGGCCTCGGGCACGAGCTCGCGCTCCAGCAACACGGTGTCGACCGCGGTTCCGGGATGCGAGACGGCCTGGAGGACGCCCTGGCCCTGTTCGTCGGTCAGGAGTCCCCGGGCCACCAGATGCTGGACGAGCCTGAGCGGCATGAGGGCGCCACCATGCCACGTCCGAGGCCGACAGCAACCGTGAGGCTGCGTCGGCCGGACGGGCTGCAGTCGATCAGATGGGCTGCACGATGAAGGTCGAGGTCAGCTTGTCGTGGAGGGTCTGGCCGCGGCGGTCCACCAGCGCCAACCAGAAGCCCGCCCCGAGCAGCCCCGCCGACACCGTCCCGAGCAGCGCGCGGGCGAGCGCCACCGTGGGGGCAGGCGCACGACCCGAGCCATCGACCAACCGGATTCCCGCCACCTGCTGGCCGAGCGTGCGGCCTCCCCAGAGTGAGCCGACCGTCGCATAGACGGTGGCCACCAGCGCGAGCAGCGCGAGTCCCGGAAGCACCAGCCCCTCCAGGCGCACCGTCCCGGCCACCGCCTGGGCGAGACCGAGGTAGAGCGCCCCGACCGAAAGGACCAGCGCGCCGTCGACCGCCGAGGACAGCGCGCGGCGCCAGAGCTGCGCGGGGCGGGCCTTCAGCGGCGCCTCGTCATCCGGCGAGGCCGACCCGTCCTCGGTCTCCACGCGCAGGCCTTGCGGCTCTTCCAAGGCGTCCGGGAGTCGGCCCTGCGCGGGCGCCAGGTGCGCGGCCAGCCTCGCCCGGATGCGCTCGCGGGCGTCCGAAGCCGCGTCGACTCCGGCAGCGTCCGGCGACGCCGCCGGGACGAGCTCGTGCGCGAAGGCCGTGACGTTCCCGGCGAGGGGCTCGCGAGGCGTGGGGGCGCAGAAGTGCTCGCTGGGGGCCGCGTGCGACTGCGCCGCGAGGTCGGGCCCCACGGCAGGGGGCGCGCGACGCTCCGGTGCGGAGAGGTGTTGGGGGGGCGCGGCGCGCGGCTGCGGCGCCAGCTCGGGCCCGGAGGCAACGAAGCCACGCGAGGTCACGGACTCGCTCGGCTGGAAGGGCCCGGTGAGGTCCAGCACGGGCGTGTCGCGCCTCGGCGCGACGGGCGGCGCGGGCTGGGCGGGGAGGGGCGGCGCCAGGGCCTCGAGCGAGATCGGCGTGCGCCGGCGGGGGATCACGGTGGTGCCCTCCGGACGCTCGGCCCGAGGCGTCATCCCGACCGGCGCCGCCAGCGGCGGAATGGAAGGAGGCGGGGCGATGCGCTCGAGCGAGCCGGCAGCCGTCGGCGGCGCGTCCCGCTCGCCCGAGCGACGATCCAGGTGCAAGGAGCGCGAGAGGAATCCCGGGAGCACCTCGGGCGATCGACTCACGGCGCACGCCGCGCAGTCACCTCGGGCGGGGAGCACAGCGTCGCAATGGATGCATCGACGGTTCACCAACGGTCCTCCTGCAGCCGACCTCGCGGGTCGTGTGGTTGCAGGTGGGATAAGACGCCGGGTTGGCGAGGCAGGCAAGAAAACGGACGGCGTCGACCCTGCGAACAAGGCCGACGCCGCCCGAGAGCAATGGGGTTGCTCACGACAGACAAGGCTAGGTGTGGACGCGGCGGTGTCCGCCACTTCGGTTCTGCACCCAGCTGAAGATCAGCAGCACGACGATGGCGCCGATGATCGACATGATGATTCCAGCCGGCTCGAGCCGGAAGAGCTCTCCACCGGTGAAGAGGGAGCCGATCATGCCGCCCACGATGCTGCCGACCATTCCAAGCAGTGTCGTCGCCACCAATCCGAGGGACTGCTTGCCCGGAACGATGGCGCGGGCGAGCAGACCCGCCAGAAGACCGATGATGATGAACGCCAGAATGCTCATGTGCTCTCCTTCGCTGGGTGGAACGACCGACCGCCGGTGGAAACCCGCGTTCGATCTGCACCACGGGATGCGAGGAAGCTGAGTGTCGCCCCGGGTTCGGGCTCGCCTCCCTGCCCGCTCTCATCGCGGCTGCTCGGTCTTCCGCTCGCTCTCCGGGTGAGCGGAAGCGAGCCCGGGGATGCGGTGGCCCGCGCCGCCGTCGTCGCGAAACGCGGGGGCCTCCAACCCGCGCCCGCCTGACGCGCCGCTAGCCCAGCTGCCCGCGCAGGAACTGCAGCACCGAGAGCGCCGCGAGCCCCGCGGTCTCGGTGCGGAGGATGCGTGGGCCCAGGCTCACGGTGGAGGCGCCGCGGGCGGTGAGCGCGGCGACCTCCTCGCGGGAGAGTCCGCCCTCGGGCCCCACCACCAGCGCGATCGGCGCGTGCGCGTGCTCGGCGAGCGCGACGCCCAGGCGCACGCTCGACTCCTCCTCGTCGAGCACCAACACCTGCGTGTCCTCGGGAAGTCGCGCGACCGCCGCGAGGAGGTCCACCGGCTCGGGGACCTCGGGGACATCCGCGCGGCGGCACTGCCGTGCGGCCTCCTCCACGATCCGCCGCCACCGCTCGGCCCGCTTGTTCGCGCGCTCGCCCGAGAGCTGCACCACGCTGCGCTTGCACTGCACCGGCCACACGCAGGTCGCCCCGAGCTCCGTGGCCTTCTGCAGCACCAACTCCAGCTTGTCGCCCTTGGGCAGGCCCTGCAGCAGCGTCACCGCCGGCGCGGGCGGCAGCGTGCGGACCGGGCCGAGCGAGAGGGTCGCCCGTGCGGCGTCCACGTCGATGGCGTCCACCCTGGCATCCCAGGCCGATCCCCGACCGTCGAAGAGCTCGAGCGCATCGCCCGCGCGCAGGCGCAGCACGCGCGTGAGGTAGTGATGGGCGCTGCCCTCGATGGTGAGCGTCGTCGCGTCGGGCGGCACGTCCGGATGGAGCAGGCGGATCATGCGCGCACGAAGTCCAGGCGCACCCACTCGTCCTGCCGGGCGATGGGCTCGGCCACCAGTCCCTGCGCCACGAACGCTGCGGTGACCTCCTCGGCCTGATGCGCGAGCACGCCGGCGAGCACCAGCTTGGTGCCGACCTTGGGAACGATCAGCGGCGCCAGCTCGATGAGCGTGTTGGCGAGGATGTTCGCCAGCACCAGGTCGAAGACGCCCTCCACCCGATCCAGCGTGTCCTCGGAGAAGGCGATGTCCGGCGTCTGGTTGACGGCGGCGTTCTCGTCGCTCAGCTCGATGCAGACCGGGTCGTTGTCGGTGCCCACCACGCGGCCGGCGCCCAGGCGCTTGGCGGCGATCGCCAGCACGCCGGTGCCCGTGCCCACGTCCAACACCGAGGCCCCCGGGTGGCGCGACATGAAGTCGTCGACCGCGGCCAGGCACAGCGAGGTGGTCGGATGATCGCCGGTGCCGAAGGCCATCTTGGGCTCGATCACCAGCTTCTCGAGGCCCGCGGGCGCTTCGTCGGCGGCCCAGGGCGGACCCACCCACAGCCGGCCCACCTGCACCGCGCGGATGTGCTGGCGCCACGAGGTCGACCAATCCTGCTGCACCACCGGCTCGACGGAGGTCTTCGCCCCGGGGAAGGCGGCCTTCACGCCCGCCTCGGCGCCGCGCGCGTCGTCCTCGGTGGCGAACCAGCCGATCACCGTGACCTCACCCTGCGCCGGGGCGCGGGTGCCGGGCATGAGCAGCCCCTCGTGGTCGCGGACCTCCAGCCCCAGGGCCCCTGCGTCATCGAGGTGGGACTGCAACAGCTCCGAGTCGGACTCGGGCAGGTCGATGGTCAGGGACAGGTACGTGTCGGACATGGCTTCCTCCGGTGAAGGAGCGCCTTGTACCGCGCCGACCTGCCCGCGACGAGCGCCGAAACGCCGCCCGCCCGAAGCCTCAGGGCCCGACGATGGCCAGCACCTCGTGCTGATCGCGGATCACGCTGCGGGCGACCGCCTGGACCGCGGCGGCGTCCACCGCGTTCACCTGCTCGGCGAAGTGCAGGAAGTTCTCGGCGCCGAGCCCGTAGGCGTGATCGAGCGCGATCACCGACGCGCGCGCCCCGTTGCGCTGCAGGCCGATGTCGTGGGTGCCCAGCAGCTTCTCCCGCGCGCGCGTGAGCTCCGCCTGCGTGATGGGCTCCTCGCAGATCCGCCGCAGCTCCTCCCGGATCCCCGCCAGCGCGCCATCGACCTTCTCGGGGCTGGTGCCCATGTAGATCGCCAGGTACCCCGGATCCACGCCCTGCATCGCGAACGCCCCGACGCTGTAGGCCAGGGATCGCTTGTCGCGCAGCTCGGTGAAGAGCCGCCCGCCCTGACCCGAGAGCACGGTGACCAGGACATCCAGCGCGTGGCGCCAGGGGGAGCCGACCCGCGCGCCGCGATAGCCCAACACGAGCTGGGACTGCGCCCTGGCGAGCGGGTGGCGCACCTCGATCGGCGCGGACGGCCCACCCTCGATCGGGATGTGCATGGCCTCCGCGGCCCGGCCGGGGCGCGCGGGAAGGAAGCGCTCGGCGAGCTCCAGCACCTGCTCGGCGTCCACGTCTCCCACGATGGCGAGCGTGAGCTGCTCGGGGCGGAGCCAGCGCGCGTGGTGGTCCCTCAGCGCCTGGGTCGTCAGCGCGCTCACGCTCTCCTCCTCGCCATGCGGGTGGAGCCGGTACGGGTGCGCCTTCCACAGCGCCTTGCCGAACAGGTCGAAGGCGATCTGCGTGGGCTTGTCGGCGCGGGTGTGGATGTCCTGCAGCAGCAGGCGCCGCTCCTGCTCGAACTCGGTGGCCGCCAGGTGGGGCGCGGTGATGCAGGAGGCGAACAGCTCGAAGGAGCGCGCGAAGTGCCGCGCCAGGAAGTCGCCGCGGAGGCTGAAGCTGCTGCGACCCGCCGTCGCGCCCACGCTGCCGCTCAACCGGTCGAAGGCATCCGCGAAGGCCTCCGCGTCCAGCTCGCCCGCGCCACGGGTGATGGTGCGGGCGAGCAGTGTGGTCAGCCCGTTCTGCTCCGGCGTCTCGTAGCGCAGCCCTCCCAGCGCCACCGCGCGCACCGCCACCAGGGGCACCGCGCGCTCCTCGCGGATGAAGAGCGTCGCGCCGCTGGAGAGGCGATGCCGCTGCATCGGCTTGGGGGTGGTCCGGGCGCTCCCGGAGAGGACGTGGAGTCCGCCGCGCATCGGCTCGCGCGCACGCGTCGGCGCCGGTCGATCGGCCGCGGGTCGTGCCGCCGCGAGGATCGTCCGCACCTGCGCCTCGTCCAGCGTGGAGCCCTCGGGCAGCAGCCCCGTCACCAGCGCGCGATCCAACCGCAGGTAGCGGCGCGCCACGTCCTGCACCTGCTCGGGGGTGACCGCGGCGATCTGGGCGTAGTAGCGCGCCTCGAGCTCCATGTCGCCGGCGTCGGCCTCGTAGAAGCCGAGCTTGCGCGCCATGCCCTGCGCGGTCTCGCGCTGATAGATGGCCTCGCTCTCGACCAGCGACCGCACGGTCTCCAGGTCGTCGACGCTCGGCGGCGCCTCGCCCAGGGAGGCCAGCACCGAGGCGGTCTTCTCCAGCGCCGCCGCGGCGTTCTCCGGCGGCAGCGTCATCGAGCAGATGAGCAGGCCCGGATCGCGCGGGGTGAAGGCCGACAGGTGGATCTCGTTCACCAGCGCCGCGTCGCGCTTCACCTCGCGCACCAGGCGGCTGGTGTCGCCCTGGCCGGAGATCATCGACAGCAGATCCAGCGCGGCCGCGTCCGGGTGCAGGAAGGGCGGGGCGGGGAAGGACAGGTGCAGCCAGGCCTCGCGCACGTCGTCGCGCCGCAGGGCCACCCGCACCCCATCGCGCGCCGGCTCGGGAGGCCGCTCGCGCGGCTGGGGAGGCCTGCGCCCCCAGTCGCCTCCGAGGAACGACTCGGCCCACTCGCGCAGCTCGGAGAGCGTCAGGTCGCCCGCGGCCGAGAGCACCATGTTCTCGGGCACGTAGTGCGCCTCGTAGAACTCCCGCATCCGGGCCGCATCGAAGCTGCGCACCGACGCCTCGGTCCCCAGCACGGGCTTGCCGTAGGGGTGGGCGTGGAACGCGTTGGAGAAGAGCTGGCGGCTCGCGCGGCGGGCCGGGGAGTCCTCGCTGCGCTTGATCTCCTCGCAGACGACCTCGATCTCGCGCGACAGCTCGTCGGGGTCGAAGGTCGGGGTGCGGACCGCGTCGCACAGCGCCTCCAGTCCCTCCCGGGCGAACCGGCTGGCGAGCACCACGTGGTAGACCGTCTCGTCGAAGCTGGTCCAGGCGTTCACCTCGCCGCCCCGGGCCTCGAGGTCCCGCGCCAGCTCCCCGGGTCCGCGCTTCGAGCTGCCCTTGAAGAGCATGTGCTCGTGCAGGTGGGCGAGGCCCGCCTGGTCCTCACGCTCGTCGGACCCGCCCGCGCGAATCCAGATCTGGAAGGCCGCGACGGGGGCGGCGTGCTGCTCTTCGAAGACGACCGTGAGGCCGTTGGACAGACGGAATCGCTCGGGCATGAGCGACCCACCCTCTCACCGGCCTCCGGTTGCGGCAAGGTGAGAGGGATTCGCGTTAGGCTCTCGCGAACATGGCCTCGGGAAGCGACGCGAACGACTCGAATGGAGCGGGGACCCGCAAGGGGCGTCCTGCGCTGCCGCCTCCCTTGCCCCCTCGAAGGGGAGGCAAGGCGTCGGCCTCGCGCTTCGACGACGAGCTCGAGCTCACCCAGCCCGACGGCCAGCTGGCCCGCGGCTCTTCCACCCAGCTCACCGCGACCCGGCACGAGGGCGACCCGTTCGACGAGCCGCCCGAGCCGCGCCCCAAGAGCGCCTCGGCGGAGGACCGCCTCGAGTTCCTGCGGGTGATGCTGCGCCAGAAGACCGAGACGCTGCAGCGCGCGCGCAACCTCTACGCCGAGCGCGAGTCCGAGCTGCGCGCGGCGATCGGCGCGCGCGCCGCCGCCGAGGCCCTCGCCGCGCAGCTGCGCACCGACGTCGGGCCCTGGCAGGAGGCCGCCGGGCGCGAGGCGGAGGCGACCCGCGCCGCGCAGGCCGCGACCGCGCGGGTGGAGCAGCTGACCGCCGCGCTCACCGGCCTCACCTCGCGCGCCGAGGAGGCCGAGCTCGAGCTGCGCGAGGCGCGCAAGGCCCTGCTCGAGGTCGAGGGGCAGCTGCCCGGGTTGCAGACCTCCCTCGTCCGGGTGCAGGGCGAGCGGGACGCCGCGGTGGCCGAGCTGTCCGGTGCGCGCGAGGCGCTCTCGAACGCGCAGGACCGGCTGATGGATCTGGCCGCCGACAACCTCACCGCGCAGCAGGAGCTCGAGGCGCTGCGCGCGCGCCTGCCCGCGCTCGAGGCGGCGGCCGGGCGGGTGGCGGGGCTCGAAGAGGAGCTGGAGACGACCCGCGCCGAGCGCGACGCGGCGGACGCCGTGCACCACATGCTCACCGAGGAGCGCGACGCGCTGGCCGCCGATCGGGAGCGCCTGCTCGGCGAGCGCGAGTCCCTCGCCGAGCGGCTGGGGGCGGCCGAGGCGCGCGCCCAGCAGGTGGAGAGCGAACAGGATTGGGCCACCAGCTCCCTGGGGGAGGTGCAGGAGCGGGTGCGCGTGCTCACCGCGGAGCGCGACGCCCAGGCCGCCCGCCTCGCCGCGCTGGATGCCGAGCGCGACGCGCTCACCGAGCGGCTGATGCAGGTCGAGGGGGAGTCGGCCCTCAACCTGGCCGAGACCCAAGGGGCCCTGGAGGCCGCGCAGCTCGCGCTGGCCGCCGAGCAGGGCGAGCTGGAGCGCGCGCATCGCCGGCTCTCGGGGCTCGAGGTGGAGCTGAGCTCGGTGCGCGAGGCGCGGACGGAGGAGGCCCGGGTCCGCGAGCAGCTGGCCCGCGAGCTGGCCGGTGCCCAGGCGCGACTGGGCGCCATGGCCGAGGGAGGGATGGCGCTCTCCGCCGCGGAGGAGGCACGCGCATCCCTGCAGCAGCGGCTGACCATCCAGGAGCAGCAGCTGCATCGCGCGGAGGCCGAGCTGGCCCAGCTGGCCTCGCTGGTGGCGTCGCGGGACGCGGAGCTCGAGGAGTCCCACGAGGGGCTGCGGCGCGCCCGCGCCGAGCTCGAGGAGGCCCGCCGCTTCGCCTCGATGGCGGAGAGCGGTCGCACGGACATCTCCGAGCGGCTGCAGACCTGGCAGCGCGAGCAGGCCGAGGAGGAGGGGCGGCGCGCGCGGCTGCTCGGCGAGGTGCGCGGGCTGCAGGCGAGCCTGTCGCAGACCGAGATGGCCCGCGCGGCCCTGGCCGAGGAGGTCAGCGCCCAGGCCGAGGTCATCGCGCGCACCGACGCCCAGCGCCGCGAGCTGGCGATCGAGCTGCAGGCGCTGCAGGCGCGACTGGTGGCCGAGCGCGAGCACGCCCAGGCCGCCGGCGCCGACGCCGAGGCGCTGTCGCTGCGCGAGCAGGTGGGCAAGAACCGTCAGCTCGAGGTGAACCTCGCGCGCGAGCGGCAGCAGCGCGGGGAGCTGGAGGCCCGGCTGGTGGAGCTGCAGCGCCAGCTCGCCGAGGCCAACGCGGACCTGCCGGGGCTGGACATCACCGACGAGGGCGAGCGCGCCGCGCACCTCGCGCGGATCGCCGGACTGGAGGCGCAGGTCGCCGCGCGAGGCGACTCGGAGGCCCGGCTGAGCGAGGCGGTCGCGCGCGCGGCCCTGCTCAGCTCCGAGCTGGAGGCCGCGTCCGTGCGCCAGGCGGAGCTGGAGGCCCAGCTCGAGGCGCGTCGGGAGCAGCTGCGCACGCTCCAGGAGGCGACCGGAAGCCGCGACGGTCGCGCCGCCGCGCTGCAACGCTCGCTGGAGCAGCTCGACGGACAGGTGTCGCGCCTCGAGGCCAAGCTGCAGGAGGCCCACGGGCGCGCCGCCGAGTCCGAAGGACAGCTGGCGCTGGTGCGCGTGGAGCTCGCGCGGCGCGAGGCGCTGCAGGGGGATCTCTCCGCGGAGCTGGCCGCCCTCCGCCCGCGCGCCACGCACGCCGAGGCGCTCGAGCAGGAGCTGGCCGCGCTGCACGAGCGCAACACCGGGCTGGCCACCGAGCTGGCCTCGGCCCAGGCGCGCCTGGGGAGCGTCGAGCAGGGGCTCCAGAGCGCGAAGGGGCGGGCGCCCGCGCTCGAGTCCCGCGTCAAGCAGTTGGAGGCCCAACTTTCGGAGGCGCGCTCCGGCATCTCCGCCCGCGACGCGCACCTGAGCGAGATCCGCACGCGGCTGGTCGACCTCGAGGTGGCGGCGCGGCGCGCCGAGGAGCTGGAGCGGGTGCTGGCCGCGCAGGCCGAGCAGCTCGCGGAGCTGCCGAGACTGCAGAAGCGCGAGGCACAGCTCGCCGCCAGGCTCCAGGAGCTGCAGCAGGGCGGAGGGCACGGAGCGCCGCAGATGGAGGCGGTCGTCGCCTCCCAGGGCGCGGCGCTGCGGGAGGCCCAGGAGGCGATGGCGGCGCTGGAGGCCAGGGCCGGGCGGGACGAGGCCGAGCGCGCGGCGTTGCAGGCCGAGCTCCAGCAGCAGCGGGGGCGCATGCAGGAGCTGGCCGCGCGCCTGGAGGCGGCGGCCGAGGTGCGCCGCGAGCTGGAGGAGCAGGTGCGCGAGTGGGACCGGGCCTTCCAGGCCGAGCGCAAGGAGCGCAACGCGCTCGAGGAGCAGGCCCGGCAGTGGGACGAGGCCTACCGGGCGCTGCAGTCCAAGGTGGGGGCGGGCGGCCGCTGATCATGACGGGCAGCGCGTGGTCCCCCCTTCCTCCCGAGCCGCTCACCGGCGTGTCCGCGTCGCGGTTCGGGCTCTACGTCCACTTCCCGTGGTGTCGACAGCGCTGCCCCTACTGCGACTTCGCGGTCACCGTGGCGCCGGCCATCCCGCATGAGGCCTACCTCGAGGCCCTGCTCGCCGAGCTGGAGCTGCGGTTGGCGCAGTCGCCCTCCCTGGTGGGGCGGCCATTGGACTCGGTGTTCATCGGCGGCGGCACCCCGTCGCTGTGGGAGCCGCGCCTCGCCGGAAGGCTGCTCGAGGCGGTCCACGCGCGCCTGCCGATCTCGGAGGGCGCCGAGCTCGCCCTGGAGGCCAACCCCGGCCCCGAGGACGCGCTGCGCTTCGCGGACTTCCGCCAGGCGGGCTTCAACCGGATCTCGCTCGGGGTCCAGAGCTTCTCGGAGCGCACCCTGCGGTCGCTGGGCCGCAGCCACACGCCCGACGAGGCGAAGGCGGCCGTCGACGCGGCCTTGCGCGCGGGCTTCCCCTCGGTGTCCCTGGACCTGATCTACGGAGTGCAGGGGCAGACGGTGCCCGAGGTCGAGGCGGACGCGCGCGCCGCGGTGTCCCTGGGCACCCAGCACCTGTCGGCGTACGCGCTCACCCTGGAGCGCGAGGCGCTCGCGGTGGAGGTCCCGCTCGCCCGCGCCCTGGCCCGCGGGGAGGTCACACTGCCTCCGGACGCGGCGATCGTGGAGATGGCCCACCTGCTCACCGACGTCCTCGGACAGGCCGGGCTCGTGCGCTACGAGGTCAGCAACTTCGCGCGCCCCGGCTTCCACTCGCGGCACAACGCGCTGTACTGGACCGGCGGCGAGTACCTGGCGCTGGGCGCGGGCGCCACCGGCTTCCTGCTCGACGGGCCGAGGGCTGCCGACGGCGGCACCGGGGTGCTTCCGGGCGTGCGCTACGAGAACCTGCGCAGCGCTCCGCGCTACCTGGCCACCACGCGCGAGGGGCGGCTGCCAGAGCAGGGCCGCGAGTCCCTGACCCCGGCGGAGCGCTTCGAGGAGCGGCTGAGCCTGGGGCTGCGGCTGAAGGACGGCGTGGCACTCGAGCCCCTGTTCGCGCTGGCCGGCGAGGATCTCGCCAAGCGGGCCCCCCTCCTGCGCCTCTTCGCCCGCGAGGGGCTCATCGAGCAGGTGGGCGAGCGCACCAGGCTCACGCCCCGGGGTCTGGATGTCCACGGCGCGATCTGCTCGCGTTTGATCTGAGCACTCCGGCAGCGCGCTCCCCGCCCGGCGGCCGCGCAGGGCCTGCCGGGAGACCCGTTGGAGCTCCAACGGATTTCCCCGGGTCTCGCGCCCGGGGGACCTCGGGGTCCCGCCCGGACCGCGCCCGCTACTGCTTGCGCAGGGTGAAGTCGCGGGACTGGGTGAGGTCCACGCTGCCGGCCCAGCCGCTGAAGGCGCCGTACTCGGCCGGCGGGATCCGCCCCCGCTCCACGCGCAGCGACTCCTCGATGCGCAAGGTGCCCTCGTCGAGCGACTCCTTGCGGGTGTAGCGCCCGAAGCGGCTCTTCTCGTCCATCGGGGGCAGCAGCGAACCGGGGGAGTAGCCGGCGGGGAGCTTGAGTCGGACCACGGTGCGGCTGTCCTCGCTCTCCCCGATGAAGAGCGGGAGGGCGCGCTTGCCGACCTGCACGAAGCGCTGGCCCAGCTCGGCCGGGAAGGTGAGGGCCGACAGGCTCAGCTGGCCACGGTCCACCCGGGCGGCGCTGTCCGCCACGAAGGTGTAGCGCATCTGCAGCGGCGCGCCGGGTGCCTCCACCAGGTCCAGCTCCAGCTTCTCCACCCGCATGCCGCCGAAGTAGCGGCTGAGCGCCTGCTCCACACCCTGGCGCCGGCGGTCCGCCGGGATCCGGGCGAGGGACTCGCTCAGGCCGGCTCCGTCGAAGCCATGGTAGGTCTCGACGCCCTTGCCCCGCAGCACGCCCTGTGCATCGAGCTCGAGGTCGAGCTCGATGGTCTTGGAGGTCTCCGCGACGGGCGCGGGGGTCGTCAGCGCCTCGGCCGGGCGGCCGGGCTCCGGCATCAGCCACCCCGGCATCCCGCTCGCGGCCTCGGGGAGCCGGCCGAAGGGACCGAAGCGCACCTGCGTGTCGAGCCACACCGGCTCACTCTGCCCGGGCACGCTCACGCGCAGCCCGATGTAGCCGAGCGCAGACGGATCCGGGAAGCGCGAGCTCCTGGGCGCGGCGTTGAACGCCTTCACCGCCACCAGCCGCGTGGGGAATCCGGCCGCCTCCAGCGCGGCCTTGGTGGCCCACAGGCGGCTGCCGCGGTCCTGGGCGAGCGAGGCGGAGGCGCTCATGGACATCCCCGCGTCGTTGCCGGTGAGCCGCTTGGCCACCGCGGCGTGGATGGCCTTCACCGCGTCGAGCCCCTTGGCGCCGCCGACGGCCTCGCGCGCGAAGCGCTCCACCTCGAAGGTGAGGGCCCCTCGGCTGAAGGTGCCGTCCGCGAAGAAGGCGATCAGCGCCTCCTGCCCTGCGTCGCCGGCGCCGGCCGTCGCCATCGGGAGGTACTCGGCGGCATCGGCCGGGCGATTGGGCTCGCCCAGCAGCGGCGGCACGTCGCGCTGCTCGTGGAAGAAGCGGGCTGTGTCACCCTCGACCTTCACCCGGGGGGCCGGATCCAGGTGGGACGTCTCGACCTGGAGGTTCATCGAGGCCGGCGCCAGCACCTCGTAGACGGTCCAGTGGTTGGGCTGGCCCAGCAGCTGGAAGTAGAAGCCCGCGGCGGTGAAGCCGGGCATCGACGGATCGCGCGCGCCCTCGGCCAGCAGGTACTCCACGTCGACCGAGTCGCCGACCTCGACGTTGGGCAGGCTCACCGAGTCCTTCCCCTCGATCGCCTCGGGCTCGAGGATCCGCCCGTCAGGCTTGATGGTCCGCAGCGCCAGGACCTGGGCGCCGGGCGGAAGCGAGACCTCGGCGGCGGTGGACACGCCGCCCTGGGTCAGCACCTTCTGCACCGTGTGGATGCGGGTGACCTGGCTCCCGTCGGGGTAGGCGCGGACGGCCGCGGCGTCCAGGACCAGCGCCACCTCGGTGGACTCGGTGTGCCGCCGGGCGTTGTACGCCTTCAGGGCGACGAGCGCGTCGATGGCCTGGTCCTGCAGCAGCTCCTTGCCGGTCCGCGCGCGCTCGACCGCGCGGCGCTGGCTCAAGTCGCTCCCGTCGAGGAGCAGGGCCGCCTCGCGCAGCGCCAGGGCCTCGTCGGTCCTGCCGGCACGCTCCTTCACGTCCGCGAGCGCGCGGCGCAACGACGCATTGCGTGGCCAGACGGAGAGCAGTGGCTCCAGCGCGGCGATGGCCTCCCCGTTGCGGTCCATGGCCTCGGCGATGCGCGCCCGCTGGTTGGCCACCATGACCGACGTGGGGGAGAGCGCGGTCAGCTTGGCGAGCGGCTCGAGCGCCTCCTCGGGGCGGCCGCGCAGGCTCGCGTGGGTGGTGAGCCGGAAGGCCTGCTGGGGACAGGTGGAGAGCGGGCCGGCCAGGAGGGCGTCGGCCTCGGCCACCGCGTCGCGCTTGCGGGCCAGGTCGTAGCGCATCACCAGGGCGTGGCAGATGCCCGGCTGCGCCTCGAGGGCCTCCTGCGCCAGCGCCCCGGCCTGCACGTCCACGCCCATGGCGTTGGCGATCTGCGCCTGCGCGAGCACCAACGGGAAGCCGGGTGCGTCGGTCAGGGCCGGCTCGAGCAGGTCGCGCGCGTCGACCGTGCGCTCCTGCGAGAGGGCCAGCGAGGAGAGGCGCAGGCGCACCGCGGCCGAACCGGGGTCGGCGGCAAGCGCGCGCTCCAGATCCCGCATGGCGCGCCCCTGTGCCACCTTGGACGGGATGGTGCGATCGCGCAGGGCGACCTCCGCGCGCAGGGCCAGGAACGCCGGGGCGCCGAGCACCTCGTCCAGCGGGGCCAGCAGCGCGGTGGCGCCGTCGTGATCGCGCCCCTGGGCGTCCCACGCACCCAGGATCCGCGCGAGCGCCTCGCCGGCGTCGGGTAGCAGCGCCGCGTAGACGGACTGGGCATCCGGGAAGAGGGTGTCGAGCGGCGCGACCTTCACCCCGCTCCAGCGCGGCGCATCGCCGGTCGCCGCGGTGAGGGTCGCCGGCGGCTGTCCCTCGGCGGGCGTGAGCGCGAGCGAGACGGCGCCCCCGCCGCGCGCGCGCGACAGCTTCAGGATCAGGCGGTGGCGCCCCGGCTCCAGCCGGACGCCCACGGAGCGGATCATGGACTGCGCGCGCAGCTCGGGACGTCGCGAGCTCACCTGCGTGCCGTCGACCCAGAGGGCGAACGCGGAGGGCGAGGCCACGCGCACGGCCCACACCCCGCCCGCGGGGACGTCCGCGTCGACCGCGAGGAGGTACTGATCTCCGGAGGTGCCCTCGTCCTCCAGGTGCACCCGTCCGTCGGGAAAGCGCAGGGCGCGGGGCGCCACCGGGCCGAAGGGCCCGTTGAACGGCCCGCCGAGCGAACCGGTCGTCAGCGCCTGGGCGCCCGCGTCGGTGTCCAGCCAGCTGAAGGCGGAGAGGGGGCCCACCACGGTGAGGTCGCGCGCCACGCCGAGCGCGGTCAGGCGCTGGGTGAGGGCGGGCAGATCCAGGCGCGTCTGGTCCAGCTCGGCCAGGGCGCTCTCCAGCAGCACCCGCGTCTCGAGCAGCAGGTCCTTCTGCAGCACGGCCGGGAGCTCCTGGCGCAGGCGCTCGTCCCAGACCGTGACCTGCCCGGTCAGCTCGAGCAGCTGCCGCGCCGCGAGGACCGAGGCCGGGTGC
>Ga0233383_1000531_pt1 | contig 14489 bp, 10 predicted proteins | sample ElkDunMinimDraft_14_FD_191542 | JGI IMG/M metagenome (GOLD analysis project Ga0233383, IMG submission 191542) | Fecal eukaryotic communites from dung pellets of Tule Elk in California, USA - Elk Dung G16 | ecosystem: Host-associated > Mammals > Digestive system > Large intestine > Fecal | place...
TCTGGGCCGGTGCCGACAGCCTCATCCATGATTTGGCGCCGAAGAACCGCGCTCTGCTGGCCAAACGCGACGATTTACAGGCCAAGATTGACGCTTGGCACCAGGCACATGCCGGTCAGGCTCACAACTTTGCGGCTTACAAGAGCTTCCTTCAGGAGATCGGCTATCTGTTGCCCGAAGCCGAAGACTTCCAGGCGACTACCCAGAACGTCGATGAAGAGATCGCCAACATGGCCGGCCCTCAGCTGGTAGTGCCGATCATGAACGCGCGCTTCGCCCTGAACGCCGCAAACGCCCGCTGGGGATCGCTGTACGACGCGCTCTACGGCACCGATGCGATCTCCGAGGAAGATGGCGCCACTAAAGGCCCAGGCTACAACGAGGTACGCGGCGCCAAGGTCATTGCCTACGCCCGCGCCTTCCTGGATGACGCGGCACCGCTGGAAAACGGCTCCCATGCCGACTCCACGGGCTACCGCATCGAAGGCGGCAAGCTGGTCGTGTCTCTGAAGAGTGGCAGCACCACGGGGCTGAAGAATCCGCACCAGCTGCTTGGCTTCCAGGGCGCTGCCAGCGCACCGATCGCCGTACTGCTCAAGCACAACGGTATTCATTTCGAGATCCAGATCGACCCGACCAGCCCCATCGGTCAGACCGACGCCGCCGGCGTGAAAGACATCCTGATGGAATCGGCGCTGACTACCATCATGGACTGCGAAGACTCCATCGCCGCCGTGGATGCCGATGACAAGACCATCGTCTACCGCAACTGGCTCGGCCTGATGAAGGGCGACCTGGTCGAAGAGCTGGAAAAAGGCGGCAAGCGCATCACCCGTGCGATGAACCCAGACCGCGTCTACACCAAAGCCGACGGCAACGGCGAGCTGACCCTGCATGGCCGCTCCCTGCTGTTCATCCGCAACGTCGGCCACCTGATGACCAACGATGCCATCCTCGACAAGGAAGGCAACGAAGTGCCGGAAGGCATCATGGACGGCCTGTTCACCAGCCTCGCCGCCATGCATAACCTCAACGGCAACACCACGCGCAAGAACACCCGCACCGGCTCGGTCTATATCGTCAAGCCGAAGATGCACGGCCCGGAAGAAGTGGCCTTCGCCACCGAACTGTTCGGCCGCGTCGAAGCTGTTCTCGGCCTGGCGCGCAACACCCTGAAAGTCGGCATCATGGACGAAGAGCGCCGCACTTCGATCAACCTCAAGGCCTGCATCAAGGAAGCGCGCGAGCGTGTAGTGTTCATCAACACCGGTTTCCTCGACCGCACCGGCGACGAGATTCACACCTCCATGGAGGCCGGCCCGATGGTACGCAAGGCCGCCATGAAGGCGGAAAAGTGGATCAGCGCTTACGAGGACAACAACGTCGACGTCGGCCTGGCCTGCGGCCTGCAGGGCAAGGCGCAGATCGGCAAGGGCATGTGGGCCATGCCTGACCTGATGGCGAACATGCTCGAACAGAAGATCGGCCACCCCATGGCCGGCGCCAACACCGCCTGGGTTCCGTCACCGACCGCCGCCACGCTGCACGCCATGCACTACCACAAGGTCGACGTGTTCGCCCGTCAGGCCGAACTGGCCAAGCGTACCAAGGCTTCGGTGGACGACATCCTGACCATCCCGCTGGCCAAGGACACCAACTGGACCGAAGAGGAAAAGCGCAACGAGCTGGACAACAACTCGCAGGGCATCCTCGGCTACATGGTGCGCTGGGTTGAGCAGGGCGTCGGTTGCTCCAAGGTGCCAGACATCAATGACGTCGCGCTGATGGAAGACCGCGCCACCCTGCGCATCTCCAGCCAGCACGTAGCCAACTGGATGCGTCACGGCGTAGTGACTCAGGAGCAGGTCGTCGAAAGCCTCAAGCGCATGGCGCCAGTGGTCGATCGCCAGAACCAAGGTGACCCGCTGTACCGCCCGATGGCGCCAGACTTCGACAACAGCGTGGCCTTCCAGGCCGCCCTGGAACTGGTCCTCGAAGGCACCAAGCAGCCCAACGGCTACACCGAGCCAGTGCTCCACCGTCGTCGTCGCGAGTTCAAGGCCAAGAACGGCCTGTAATTGCTCCAACGTCAGCAGAGCCGCCCCACGGGGCGGCTTTTTTATTCCGGCATATATCCATTCGTCTACTGACACGGCGCAAAGCCTGCCAGTTGGCCGCGACTAGACTTACGTCCAATGTGCCCTGAGTCCCCAGCGGCACACCATGAACAAAAACGGAAGGGAACCATGAGCAAAGCTGACGCCTTCGCCGAAGCCGGGAAGACGGCGGTGCAGCAGAACGTCCACGGCACCATGGAATTTCTGCGCAAGCATCCGCCTTTCAACCACATGGAGCAGGTGCATCTCGCCTATCTGGTCGAGAACTGCCAGCTACGCTTTTATGCCGAAGGCGAATGCATCCTCTCCCCCGATGATGGTCCGGTCGAGCACTTCTACATCATCAAGCAGGGCCGCGTTCACGGGCAACGCCCGCACACCGCCAAACGCGGCACCGAAACCACCTTCGAAGTCATCGTCGGCGAGTGCTTTCCGATGGCCGCGCTTATGGGCGAGCGTGCCACGCGCACGGCCCACTTGGCCGCAGAAGACACCTTTTGTCTGCAGTTGAACAAACCGGCCTTCGTCAAACTGATATCCATATCGGACGAGTTTCGCGAGTTCGCCATGCGCGGGGTCAGCAGCCTGCTTGATCAGGTCAACCAGCAGGCGCAGTTGCGCGCGGTGGAAAGCCTTGGTGAAAACTACTCACTGGAAACCCGTATCGGTGAGCTGGCCATCAACGAGCCCATCTGTTGCGCGCCAACAACGCCATTGAACCAGGCCGTCGCGCTGATGCATTCACGCAATGTTGGCAGCGTGGTTATCGTCGACGAGAAAATGCACCCGCAGGGCATTTTCACCCTGCGCGACCTACGTCGCCTGGTGGGCGAAGGCATCGCCGACCTGTCGCTGCCGATTGAACAGGTGATGACGCCTTCACCCTTCGGCCTGCCATCGGACGCCACCGCCTTCGACGCGGCGATCGCCATGACCGAGCGACACATCGCGCACATTTGCCTGGTCAATAAAGGCCGTCTTTGCGGAGTCATTTCCGAGCGCGACCTGTTCTCGCTGCAACGGGTGGATCTGGTGCATCTGGCACAAACCATCCTGCATGCCGATCGCATCGAGACACTGGTAGCCATACGCGACCGCATTCGCCAGCTGGTGGACAACATGCTGGCTCATGGCGCCTCTTCGACGCAGATCACACATATCATCACGCTACTCAACGATCACACCGTACGGCGCGTCATAACGCTGGCGATCGAAGATGTCGGCGACCCGGGCATAGCCTTCACGTGGCTGTGCTTCGGCAGCGAAGGCCGGAGTGAACAGACGCTGCATACCGACCAGGACAACGGCATTCTGTTCGAGGCGCAGGATACCGCCGAGGCTGCGCACATTCGCGGGCGCCTGCTGCCCCTGGCCGAGCGTATCAATCGCGACCTGGATACCTGCGGCTTCACTCTGTGCAAAGGCAACATCATGGCCGGCAACCCGCAGTTATGTCTGTCACGCCAGGAATGGGGGCGACGCTTCAGTTCGTTCGTTCGCGAATCGACGCCGGAGAACCTGCTTGCCAGCACCATCTATTTCGACCTGCGCGTCGTCTGGGGCCCACCCGAAGGCTGCGATTACCTGCGCGAGCAGTTCCTGAAAGACATCCAGGACAACCGCCTGTTCCAACGCATGATGGCCGAGAACGCCTTGCGCCACCGCCCCCCCGTGGGCCGCTTTCGAGACTTTGTGGTCACCCGCAAAGGCGACGGCAAGGCCACGCTCGATCTCAAGGTTCAAGGGCTTACGCCCTTCGTCGACGGCGCGCGCCTGCTTGCACTCAGCCACGGCATCGATGCTTGCAATACCTTGGAACGCCTGCGCCAGTTGGTCCAGCGCCAGGTGATCGACGAGCAGGATGGCGCTGCCTATGAAGAGGCGTACCATTTCATCCAGCAGACCCGCATGCAGCAGCATCAGCAACAGGCGCGCGCGGGTGAGCCATATTCCAACCGGCTCGACCCTGACATCCTCAATCACCTGGACCGCCGCATCCTGCGCGAATCCTTCCGGCAGGCACAGCGTCTGCAGAGTAGCCTGGCGATACGTTATCAATTATGAATTTGGCCTGGTTCAAAAAAACACGCAGCCCCTCACTGAGTCTCGAGCAGATTCAGCGCCTCGCCCAGCTGGTGCCGCCAGCCCCACTGGATGACCGCGCGCTCGATCAACAGCGCCTGGTCGTGCTCGACCTGGAAACCAGCGGCCTGGATTTGCGCCGCGATATCGTCCTCTCCATTGGCGCTGTCGTGATCGAGCGGGGCGGTATTGATCTGGGAGATCAATTCGAATGCACGCTGCGACGTCCCGATCAGCAAGTCAGCGAGAGTGTACTGATCCACGGCATCGCACCCAGCGAGCTGGCCCTTGGCCGTGATCCGGCCGAAGCGCTGCTGGATTTAATGGAGTTCATTGGCGACAGTCCAATCCTGGCCTTCCATGCCGGCTTCGACCAGCACATGCTGGCGCGCGCCTTGAAGACCTCGCTGGGCTACAAACTGCGTCATCATTTCCTGGACGTTGCGGAGATAGCGCCCATGCTCTGCCCGGACAACCGTCCAAGCCGCAACGGCCTAGATGACTGGACGCAGCACTTCCGCTTGCAGGTACTGCAGCGCCATCATGCCAGCGCAGATGCGCTGGTCACCGCCGAGATTGCACTGATTCTTTTCAGCCGGGCGCGCCGGCAGGGGCTGAATAGCATGAAGGCCCTGCACCAGCGATTGGCCAACTGGCGCAAACGACAACAGGCACTCCTCATCTGACCGGTACGGTGTGCCAGAACCAGCACGCATCGACCCAACGCCAATACGCCTGAAGACCGAATGCTTCAACATCAGCTTGGAAGAGGTTCGGGCGACTGACTCTCTGATCAGCCTGCTTGGTCTGCGACCTCATGGCGGCGTTGCTGGTTGGCGCCCCCGAGGCTGGCTTAAATCAATCCTCGGGCGCAGCTCCGCTAGCCGAATGGGTCGGCTGGATCCGCATGCACACCGCCTTGCGGTATGCCCACAGGCAGGTCTGGCAGTGCTTGCATGGCCCAGAAGCGACCGCTTAGCCGACCGCTCCACATACGGACCGATACAGCAGCGAATCGGCTTCCAGCTGCGTCATGGTTTCGAACTTCGCTTGTCCTGACTCGTTCAGCCGGAACATGGCTTTTTCATTGCAAAACAATTGATAAGATGCGCTTTTAACCGTTGAGAGCAGGTGATGCTTTTCAAAACGATATAAACCGAAACGGGCAATTTTCCCTTGGTCGGTATCTTCAATCTGTACATTGGCGCCATCCAGTACGGTGTAGGCCAATGGCATGGGAAACGTGAGTGTCCAAGGACGCCACAGCATATGTCCTTCTTCGCTCGAAACAACTATCGAGCCTTCAGGCAAACGCGCCTTCTTAGTCTCGAACCAGGTGTATTCGTAATGGATGGTGTAGCCAAGCATACCCAGGCCGGCAAACGCCGGGATGATCCATTTCGGCAGCCGATTGCGACTCAAATTACGCAAAATCAGGGCAATCCCCGCACCCGCAAGAGCGGCACTGATTGCAGCAACAAGATGCCAGATCATAGAAACTTCCTCAAAAAAATCGGGCTTCCAAATGGAAGCCCGATTTGTATCTCAACCTGATCGGATTTATCACCCGACGTCTGGTCGAATTATCACTTAGTGAGCAATTGCGACGCCAGCACCTTTAGGGGTACGAACGCTTTCCACCAGCTCCTGGATCTCTTTCGGCGGAGCTTCGGTGGACAGCGAGACGGCGTAAGCCACTCCGAAGTTCAGTATCGCACCGATGGCGCCGAAGCCCTGCGGCGAAATACCGAACATCCACTCACCCGGTACGTTGGCGAAGGTGTTGGTGCCTGGAATGAAGAACCAGCCAAGGTACAGGAAGATGTACACACTGGTACTGATCAGACCAACCAGCATGCCTGCAATTGCACCTTTGCTGTTCACACGCTTGGAGAAGATCCCCATCATCAGCGCCGGGAACAGGCTCGATGCCGCAAGACCGAACGCCAATGCCACCACCTGAGCCGCGAATCCGGGAGGATTCAGACCCAGCCAGGTTGCCAGGATGATCGCACCTGTCATCGAGAGACGAGCAGTCAGCATCTCGTTCTTTTCACTGATGTTCGGATTGATGATCGTCTTGATCAGGTCGTGACTGACCGCGGAGGAGATTGCCAGCAGCAGACCCGCCGCTGTCGACAAGGCCGCCGCAATGGCACCCGCGGCGATCAGACCGATGACCCAGCCCGGCAGGTTGGCGATTTCCGGGTTGGCCAGAACGATGATGTCGTTATTGACGGTCAGCTCGTTGCCCATCCAGCCACGCTCTTGCGCAGTGGGGGTGAACGCAGCATTTGCATCGTTATACATCTGGATGCGGCCATCGTGGTTCTTGTCTTCGAACTTGATCAGACCGGTTTGCTCCCAGGTCCGGACCCAGCCCGGACGCGCGTCATACTCGATCGGCGCAGCGGTAGGACCTTCCGGATAGATGGTGTCTACCAGGTTCAGACGTGCCATGGACGCAACCGCCGGGGCAGTCAGGTACAGCATGGCGATGAAGATCAGAGTCCAACCAGCGGACCAGCGAGCATCGGCCACTTTCGGTACGGTGAAGAAGCGAATGATTACGTGCGGCAGACCAGCGGTACCGATCATCAGCGACAGGGTGAACAGGAACATGTTCAGCTTGTTGTCGACATCAGCGGTGTAGGCAGCAAAGCCCAGGTCCTGGACGACGGTATCCAGTCGATCAAGCAGTGGCACACCGGACTGGAGGTCGGTACCGAACATACCGAACATCGGGATCGGGTTGCCGGTCAGCTGGAAGGCGATGAACACAGCCGGGATAGTGTAGGCAATGATCAACACTACGTACTGAGCCACCTGGGTGTAGGTGATGCCCTTCATGCCGCCGAATACCGCGTAGGCGAACACGATAGCGGCTGCCAGCCAGATACCTGTGTCGTTGCTCACTTCCAGGAAGCGGGAGAACGCTACACCGGCACCGGACATTTGACCGATAACATAAGTTACGGAGATCAGAATCAGGCAGATTACCGCGACCAGGCGCGCACCACGGCTGTAGAAACGGTCACCGATGAAATCCGGCACCGTGAACTTGCCGAACTTACGCAGGTAGGGTGCCAGCAGCATCGCCAGCAGCACATAGCCACCGGTCCAGCCCATCAGGTAAACCGAAGTGCCGTAACCGCCGGAGGCAATGATACCGGCCATGGAGATGAAGGATGCTGCAGACATCCAGTCAGCGGCGGTAGCCATACCGTTGGTGACGGGGTGAACGCCGCCGCCGGCGACATAGAATTCCTTGGTCGACCCAGCGCGGGCCCAGATCGCAATCCCTATATAAAGCAGGAAGGATGCGCCCACGAACAACATGTTGATCCAATATTGGCTCATGGTTTACTCCTCAACACCGAATTCTTTGTCCAGTTTGTTCAGCCGCCACGCGTAGTGGAAGATGATCGCAATGAACATGATGATCGAACCCTGTTGAGCAAACCAAAAGCCAAGATCCGTTCCCCCAACCGGGATACCGGACAGCATTGGACGCAAGAGGATACCAAAGCCATAAGAGACGAGAGCCCAGACCACTAGGCTCCATGTGATGAGGCGAACGTTCGCCTTCCAGTACGCAGCAGCATTTTCTTTATCGTTGTCGGCCATTACTGACGTTCTCCGCCTTATTGTTATTACGAGAGAGGAACCACGGCGGGAATCTAACAAAGGTGCATCATGGAAAGAAAGCCCCGACTTTAGTCTGACGGAGGCTCTAGAACACTACGTACCCGGTAAGCGGCCCTTTCAAAACGCGGTTATTCGGGGTCGGCAACCAGCCCCTTTGATGCCAGGTTATTCAGGTAATTAGGCAGAAATGCCATGACCCCCACCTCGCCGAGGCAAGCCGTGGAAACAACCCTGCACGACACAAGGGCATTCGTCCAAAGCCCAATCTGCACTGGGCATCGTCGATGTGCACCTTCAAACACCATATTCCAACGATCACTTATGCTTATGGCAGCGCATAATAAAATTATAAAAACAACATGTCTGAATAAATAACCAACCACAAATACATAAAATCGAACTCAGGCAATAACATTAAACCCCGCCAGGAGAGTTAGCGAAGCCAAAATAAAGTCCAAGCCTGAATAATTAATTAATTCCAAACCAAGCATTTATGAATACCAACAAAATGCGAAGTTATATGTCGTATTTGGTGAAAAGGCCAAGAGCCACCGAAATAAGAGCGCCGGAGCGGGAATTATCGCCCCTCCTGTCATGCTGCAGCCCTGATCAGCAGGCTGGCCGGCCCGCCGTGTATTTGTCGGCGGGATCTATCGCCGCGTTCAGGTCGCGAATGATTTGCGCACCGATCAGCAGCGGATAGCTGAAATGACTGCGGTCGGTGAGATTGACCTCAGCCTCGCGCAGCTGGTCGCCGATGCACAACTGCATGCCAATGATCGGTCGTTCGATCCGCGGCGGCTCGCCATGGGGGTCGACGTTACCCACCTCTTCGGTGCGTGACTTGATCCGGCTGGTACCAATCAAAGGCTGCTCGTAGATGGTGTCATCGGCGCCATCGACGGCCAGGCGGAAGCGAACCCAGTTCTCGCCGTCACGCTGAAATCGCTTGATGTCCCGTGCCGACAGCGATGCAGTCATGGCGCCGGTGTCCATCTTGGCCGGCAGCGTCTTGCCGATTTCTTCGATCTTGATGTGTTCGTAGCGGCCGTAAAGGGTGGGCTCGACTGCGAACGCGGGTAGCGTGATTAACCCAGTCAGAAAAAGTGCGCGGGACAAGACGGCCTCCTGAGTATTGATAGTGTGCAGCTATCGAGCGACGTTCGCGCTGCGGGGTTCCGTTTGTCGTCCTTACAAAACGTTTCGCGGCGATGCGCCAGTCACGACAGCCGTATGTGCCGGCGGCCTGTTAGACTGCACGCCGATTCCTGCCGAAGACTTCCTCTGTGCCCAGTACCGCCTTTTCCGACCTACCACTTTCCGCCGCTACGCTGGCCAACCTCACTTCCCTCGGCTACGCCGAGATGACGCCGATCCAAGCGCAGAGCCTGCCCGTCATGCTCAAGGGCATGGACCTGATTGCGCAGGCCAAGACCGGTAGCGGCAAGACGGCGGCCTTCGGCATCGCGCTGCTTGAGCCCCTTAACCCGCGCTATTTCGGCTGCCAGGCGCTGGTACTCTGCCCTACACGCGAGCTGGCCGACCAGGTTGCCAAGGAGCTTCGCCGGCTAGCGCGCGCAGCGGATAACATCAAGATTCTGACGCTTTGCGGTGGCGTGTCTATTGGCCCGCAGATCGGTTCGCTGGAGCACGGCGCGCACGTCATCGTGGGAACACCTGGCCGCGTTCAGGAACATCTGAAAAAGGGCACGCTGAAACTCGACGGCCTCAACACCCTGGTGCTCGATGAAGCCGACCGCATGCTGGACATGGGCTTCTACGACGCCATCGCCGAAATCATCGGGCAAACACCCAGCAGACGGCAGACGCTGTTGTTTTCCGCCACTTACCCCGCCGGTATCAAGCAACTTAGCGCCGCCTTCATGCGTGACCCGCAGCAGGTTCGGGTCGAGGCCATGCATGACCAGACGCAGATCGAACAGCGCTTCTACGAAATCGATCCTGAGCAACGCATGCAGGCAGCGGTGCGCGTGCTTGCCAGCTTTCGCCCGGAAAGCTGCGTTGCCTTCTGTTTTACCAAGCAGCAGTGCCAGGAGGTAGTGGACTACCTCAGCGCCAAGGGCATCTCGGCCATGGCCTTGCACGGCGACCTCGAGCAGCGCGATCGCGACCAAGTGCTGGCGATGTTCGCCAATCGCAGCCTGTCGGTACTGGTAGCGACCGACGTGGCTGCACGCGGCTTGGATATTGATGCCCTGGACATGGTCATCAATGTCGAACTGGCGCGTGACTCGGAAATCCACGTTCATCGCATCGGCCGGACCGGACGCGCCGGCAAGAACGGTATTGCAGTCAGCCTGGTGGCGCCGGCAGAAGCCCACCGCGCACAGGCCATCGAGGAACGGCAGAAAGCTCCGCTAGACTGGCACTCGCTGGAGAACCTCAAGGCGCAAGCCGGTGAACCTCTGCAACCGGCGATGGTGACACTGTGTATCGGCTCTGGCCGCAAGGAGAAACTGCGCCCTGGCGATATCCTCGGCGCGCTGACCGGCGATGCGGGAATACCCGGCACACAGGTGGGCAAGATCGCCATCTTCGACTTTCAGGCATTCGTTGCGGTAGAACGGAGTGTCGCCAAGCAGGCACTGGCGCGTCTGAACGCAGGCAAAATCAAAGGGCGTTCGCTCAAGGTCAGAACACTTTAGGCATAGCGTGTAAGAAACACGTCTCGCAGTCAGGGTCGACAGTCATGCGCCGCTCCTCGCTCAACCACTCCTTGCGCCGCTTGTGGGCGCTGGAGAAATTCGGCTACAGCTTCCGCGTGCTGATTGCGCTGGCCGGCAGCATGGGCCTGAGTTGGTATTTGCACCAGCCGTCGCTGGTGATCCCGCTGTTCCTCGGTGTCATCGCCAGCGCCCTGGCCGAAACCGACGACAGCTGGCAGGGACGCCTGGTGGCACTGCTGGTTACCTTGGTGTGCTTCACCGTCGCCGATGTGGCCGTCCAGCTACTGTTTCCCTATCCGCTGCCGTTCGCCATCGGCTTGGCGGGGGCTACCTTTGGCCTGGTGATGCTCGGCGCGTTGGGTGAGCGCTACGCGACCATAGCCCAGGCAACCTTGATATTGTCGATCTACAGCATGATCACCGCCGACCATCAGGGCGACGCGGTGCATATCTGGCGCGACGCGTCACTGCTGGTCGCCGGCGCGGCTTGGTATGGGCTGCTGTCGGTTGCTTGGAATGCAATATTCACCCACCAGCCGGTGCAGCAAAGCCTGGCCCGCTCATTCCGCGAGCTTGGCGCATATTTTCGTATCAAGGCGGCGTTGTTCGAGCCGGTACTGCAGCTGGATGTGGAAGACCGTCGCCTGCAGCTCGCTCATCAGAACAGCCGGGTGGTCGCTGCCTTGAACGAGACCAAGGAAACCCTGCGGCACCGCCTCGGCAAGCGTCCGGCAGGCGGCAAGATGAACCGTTATCTGCAGCTGTATTTCCTGGCGCAGGATCTGCACGAGCGGGTCAGCTCGTCGCACTACCCCTATCAAGCGCTCGCCGAAGCCTTTTTCCACAGCGACGTGTTGTTTCGTTGCCAGCGGCTGCTGAAATTACAGGCAAGCGCATGCGAGGAGCTAGGCGCCGCCATTCAGTTACGCCAGGCGTTCGCCTATAGCGAAGCCAATGCCCAGGCGGCGGGTGACCTCGAGAACTCGCTCGAATATCTGAAACAACAGAACAACCCCGCCTGGCGAGGCCTGTTGCGCGCTCTGCGCGCATTACTGGGCAACCTGACGGCGATGCAGCGCCAGCTCAGCAGTGCCAGTAACCTCGATGCACTGGAGGGCTCGCAGGACAGCAGCCTTCTGGATCGGCAGCCACAGTCCCTGCGCGATGCCCTCGGCCGCATTCGCCTGCACTGCACCCCCACGTCCTTGTTATTTCGACACGCGCTGCGCATGGCGATTGCACTGGTCGTGGGATACGTGCTGCTGCATACGATCCGTCCCGAACATGGCTATTGGATACTGCTGACCACCTTGTTCGTCTGCCAGCCCAGCTACGGCGCCACGCGGATCAAGCTGGTGCAGCGTGTGACAGGAACCGCGCTGGGCCTGCTAGCCGGATGGGCCCTGTTCGGGCTTTTCCCCAGCCAACCGATTCAAGCACTGTTCGCGGTAGTGGCCGGGGTGGTGTTCTTTGCCACACGCAGCAGCCGCTACACGCTCGCCACCGCCGCGATCACCTTGCTCGTGCTGTTCTGCTTCAACCAGGTTGGCAATGGCTACGGGTTGTTCTGGCCTCGGCTGGTCGACACGCTGTTGGGCAGCCTTATTTCCGCCGCCGCGGTGTTCCTGATTCTGCCGGACTGGCAAGGCCGACGCCTCAATGAGGTCGTGGCGAATACACTCAGCTGTAACAGCACCTACCTACGCCAGATCATGCTGCAATACCAGAGCGGCAAACGCGACGACCTCGCCTATCGGCTGGCCCGCCGCAATGCCCACAACGCCGATGCAGCGCTGTCCACCACCCTGTCCAAGATGTTGCTGGAGCCCGGCTATTTTCGCCGCGACGTTGAAACCGGCTTTCGCTACCTGGTGCTGTCGCACACGCTGCTCAACTATGTCTCGGGCCTTGGCGCGCACCGCGAAAGCCTGTCTATCGATGCCCGCGACCAGTTCCTGGCAGTTGCGGCACGCCAGCTGGCCGACTGCCTCGACGAACTGGCCGAGGCGCTGCGCCGCAACGGTTGCGTGGCCGTTCACAGCGAGGAAGAAGAAGCACTGGCGCAGCAACTCGAGCAGCAAACGCCTGAGGAGGTCGATGACGGCCATCGCCTGCTGCAGACTCAGCTTGGCCTGATCGCCCGACAGCTCCTTCCGCTGCGCAGCATGACGGCGAACCTGCTCAGACAGAGCGCCGATCAAGTAGCCCAGTCGCGATAAGATGCGCGACTGCAAACCAGGGGAGCATGTGGTGTTAACGACAGATGTCACCATTATCGGTGCCGGCGCAGCCGGCCTGATGTGCGCATTCAACGCCGCCGCACGCGGGCGTCGGGTACTACTGCTGGATCACGCCAACAAGGCCGGCAAGAAAATCCTCATGTCTGGCGGCGGCCGCTGCAACTTCACCAACCTGTATACCGAGCCGGCCAATTTTCTCTCCGGCAACCCCCACTTCTGCAAATCGGCCCTGGCCCGCTACACGCAGTGGGATTTCATTGCCATGGTCGCTCGGCATGGCATTGCCTATCACGAGAAGAAACTCGGTCAACTGTTCTGCGACAACAAGGCCAGCGACGTGCTGCAGATGTTGCTGGATGAGTGCGAGCAGGCCGGGGTGGATCTGCGACTGGGCACTACGGTCGAGACGGTCGAGAAAAGTGCTGACGGTTACGAGCTGCAAACCGCCATTGGCCCTGTCCGGTGCAGCTCATTGGTAATCGCCACGGGCGGCCTCTCGATCCCGACACTGGGTGCGACCGGTTTCGGCTATCAGCTGGCGCGGCAGTTCGGTCACAGCGTGCTGCCCACCCGTGCCGGTCTGGTGCCCTTCACCATCACCGAGCCTCAGCTCAAGGCCATCTGCACCGAGCTGTCCGGTACTTCGGTAGAAGATTGCCTGGTGAGCTGCAATGGCCAAAGCTTTCGCGAGAACATCCTGTTCACCCATCGCGGCCTTTCCGGGCCGGCGATCCTTCAGGTGTCTTCCTATTGGCAGCCCGGCGATACCATCGAGATAAACCTGCTGCCGCATCTGGACCTGATCGCGTGGTTTACCGACCAGCAACGGCTGCGACCCAACAGCGAACTCAAGACTCTGCTTGGCGAGCTGTTCACCCGCAAGATGGCCAATCTGCTTGCCGAACACTGGTTCACTTCCAAGCCTCTCAAGCAATACACCCCTGCCGAGCTGGAGCAAATCGCGGAAAGACTTGGCGCCTGGAAATTTGTGCCAGCGGGCACGGAGGGCTACCGCACAGCAGAAGTCACCCTGGGCGGTGTGGATACGCGTGAAGTGTCGTCCAAGACCATGGAATCACAGAAATCACCCGGCCTGTACTTCATTGGCGAAGTACTGGATGTGACCGGGCATCTAGGGGGCTTCAACTTTCAATGGGCCTGGGCCTCCGCATACGCGGCGGCCCAGCACGTATAGCGACCCGGCTACTCGTTAGCCCTGTTAGAAGGCGGCGACAGCTCGCGCGGGCCGGCCGGGTCGGTAGCGGTGTTCTGGTATTCCTGCTGATTGCGGCTGTTGTTGTCCAGCGCCGATTCCTCCTCGGGGGAGCAACCGACCAGCGCTACGGCAAGCAGAATACCTAATACCGAATACTGCGCTTTCATCATGTAATGACCTCATGTCAGAGGCGCTTGCGGGGGGCGCAGCGCCTCATCGCGCAGCGCTTACTGCGATGCGCCAGTACCAGTGCCAGTGGTGGGCGCGGCACCGCTACCCGATTCGGTACCAAGACCGCTGCCGTTATCCCCCGGTGGGGTAGTTACACCGCCGGTGGTGCCGCTGTCCATGGTGCTGTTTCCACTAGTCGTGCCAGTTCCAGTTCCAGTTCCAGTTCCAGTTGAAGGCTCGTTGGTATCCGGAACGGTCACGTCAGGTGTGGCAGGTTGTTCGGTGGTGGGTCGCGGCGGAGTGACCTCACGTTCAGCCTCTTCATCCT
>Ga0233383_1000532_pt1 | contig 14448 bp, 8 predicted proteins | sample ElkDunMinimDraft_14_FD_191542 | JGI IMG/M metagenome (GOLD analysis project Ga0233383, IMG submission 191542) | Fecal eukaryotic communites from dung pellets of Tule Elk in California, USA - Elk Dung G16 | ecosystem: Host-associated > Mammals > Digestive system > Large intestine > Fecal | place...
TGGTATTATATAGGACAAAGGACTTACCTAAAGGTTACTGGTCTGTCCTTTGGACAGAGGAGATAGCTAAGGGGGGGGGGGTAAAATCTATGCTACGAATTTTTAATAACTAAAACATTTTTTAACCCAATAGCACCAGATCCAATTTCTAATACAAATCCAATTGTTAATACTATAAAGAAAATAATTCCAATAGTAAACCCAAATGAAGATACTTGATAAAGTGAAACAGCTAAAGGAAAAAGAAGAACAATTTCAAGATCGAATATTAAGAATAATAAAGCAACGATCATAAAATGTATTTGAAATGTCGATCTAGTTTGATCCGGTAAAGCTAAAAATCCACATTCATAAGCAGAAACTTTAGCTTCATCTGGTCTATGAACAGCTAATAAAATATTTAAAGCTAATAATAAAAAAGCTAAAATAGGAATGAAAATAATTAAAAAAAATAAATTACTCATTATAATTTAAATAATGTTAAAGACAGTACCTGAGTACTATTTAAGATTAATGTTGGTTTAAAAATAAATAATAAAATAAATAAACTTAAAATTGAAATTATGAAACTATGGAATTGACTTAAGTAAACATAACCTTCTTCATTTTCTTTCATATTTTCTTTCATATTTTCTTTCATATTTTCTTTCATATTTTCTTTCATATTTGCCATATGTTCTGACCCTTCAAATAATGGTAGGGATAAGGCTAAGGGAAGGGGAGAATCTTCTTTTTTAATGTGTAAAATTTTAATTATTTTTAAATAATAAGAAGCACTTATTACACTTACTAATATTCCTAATAAACTTATAAAATAATAACCTGAATCTAAGGCTGAATATAAAACAAATTGTTTAGAAAAGAAACCGACAAAAGGTGGTATTCCTGCCATAGAAAATAAAGATAAAGAAAGACTTAAACTTAAGAAAGGATTAATATAAAATAAACCTTGTAAATCTCTAATATATTTAATATCTGTAATTCTTCTTACTACTTGGTTGTAGTTTTCTACTACTCCTACGGACAATCGCCTATAGTTAACTCCTTTAACTTTTTGGTCATTCTCTTGATTATTACAAATAGTTGAATTCTGCGTATGTCCGTAGGACATGGGCGAATAAGTCATTTTATTATTAGGAATACAAATATAACTAATAGCTAATAAAATAAAGAATATATTTAAATTTGTTATTATATATTGTATTAAATAGAATAAAAATGAATCTATTGATTGTTCTGTATTTATAGCTAAAGCTAATAACATAAATCCTATATGAGAAATGGTACTATCATAAAAACAAATTACCATATAAATTAGAATATTTCAAATTGACTCTAAGTCATTTATAGAAAGAAACTGTCTTATCTTTTGCACTTTTTCTTTTGCTTTGCACTTTTTCTTTTTCTTTTTATTTTTAATCCCTAAGCCCTCTGGGCTAACTGCTACTTGGCTTCGCCTAAGGGCGTTCATACCTGACTTAATATTAATAATTTTAGAGGATCCTATTCTAGTTAAATGATCTCCTTTATTAATTATTTCAGCAGCTTTTACCCAATCTAAGAAATCTTTAGCTTTAACACCTCTAATATAATATTTCTTACAAAAAGGTATAATAATATTATAAATATCGGTAAATTTAGTAAGCAGAGCTAACTGAAAATATCCCCAATCATTTTTAATAAAATGTATATATTGACCACATTTAAAATAGCTTACAAAACTTTTGATTAGTTCCTTATCTCGTATATGTTGTGAGACTTGAAAGACTCATTGAACGCCTACACCCGCTTTATTTCGTCCTTTATTTATTTTTATAAAAAAACAACCTTCTCCTGTAATAAACCCAGCCATCCACTCAGGGTGTGGGATTTCAGCAATTGGTAATAAAGGTTTAACTATAGGGGTAGTTTTAGGGAAAGCCGCTTTTAAAGATTTTGATAATCCTAAATTAAGTGAGGCTCGCATATTAATAATTGCTTGAAGACCTTCCATTTTTAAATGTTCACCTTGAATAATTAATGCTACTATTTGTTTAAAAAGTAAATAATCACCCTGTTTTTTGGTTATTAAGTTATACCTATCAAAATGTGGTAAAATTTTATCTAAAATTTGTTTCGGATCCGTAGGAGTGACTCTAAAAGCGCACATATCTTTTGAGGGATTAGTTATAACTCCTATTCCGCCAAAAAAAGTTTGTTGCTTCGCTACTGATTTAAAAGCTCTAAGTCCTTTTTGTGTAGTCCTATTTGATATATAACTTCCACTCGCCAACCTAAACGATGACCCGCACTCTTCCGTACAATACATACGAAAGACCCCTCAGCGTCAGTCAAACCTGTTATAAAAAAGGGATTTAGATTATTAATCAAGATAGAAGAAGTACTATAAAATCTAGCTGTGGTTTCAGTTTCTTTCTTTAGGTGATTAATGACAGTAGAGTATCTACTTGATTGTTTATTTGTTCTAATTTGGTTAGGTAGTTTGTGAGTAGGGAGCCAAAATTTGTCTCATCCCCCATTAGAGTATACCTTAATTGCAAGAGAGTTAATCTGTGCAACAACTACCGTCTACTCGTTGCTCTTTTACAGGTGATATTCCTGATTTAGATCCGCGATTACCCATTTCAGTTTCCCTCATCTCCTGACTTGTTACCGTACCCAGGGAATTATTCTGGCCACTTATAGCTTTTCAACTATAGCTTGGTATCAGGAGCTTTAGGGCGTCCCCGGAGTTTGATAGTTAAGCCCACAATACGTATTTCTCAAATACCCCTAGGCTAATAATCTCTTGATTTTATTTTGAGCTAATCCTACTACAGTTCCAATAATTAAAGATAAAACTGAACTGATTAAAAAGATATTTTTTAAAGAAAGCTGATCAATAGCTAGTATATCATTATTATTAGCATAACTATAAATTGGATTTGTACCTATCACTGAAAGATTATTACTAATAATCCCCTGTAAACTTATTAAAACATTTTCAATACTTGAATAAATATTTAATTGAGTATAGATTTCTAATATTAACACTAATAAAGCTATTTTGGGTACTATTGTTAACCAGATAGTTACTATTGTTGGTACTTCATCATATACATCCATGGAGGTTAAATTTATCGTACAAATTAAAAAAAAGAATAAGACAAAGTACTAAATTTTATAATAAATATATTTATTTTACTACTAAGAAAAGTCTTTCCCCCGTAGGAGGAGTAGTTTATTTTTCTTTTAATCTCTTTTTCTTTTTGGCTTTGGCTTTGTTTTTTTTGTTTTGTTCTTCTTTTTTTTTGTGTTGCTTGAGCAATATCTACCTTTATTCATTCCAGCTTTTATTTTACAGATCTTATCTAAGCCTTCATTAGTTAAATGTTCCTTTGATTTGATCATTTTCGCCACTTTAACCCAATCCTCGAAATCTTGAGCTTTAACACCAAGGATAGGATATTTACTGAAAAAAGGTATAATCTTTTCATAATTATCTTTGAATGATTGACATCTAAACTCAATATAATTCAAATAAGAATAAGTATTACCACACTCAAATAAACTTATAAAACTTTTTAGTAATAATTCATCTCTAATATGTTGAGTTAATACATAAAGTAATACTACTGTAGTACCTCCTTTATCCAATTTAGAATACCTAATGCTTATTTTGAAACAACCATCACCTGAAGTAAAACCAGCTATCCATTGAGGATGTAGTTTAACATTATTAAGTGGAACAGGTAGTCTTGAAAAAGGTATGCTATTAGGGAAGGCTTCTACTAGTCCTGCGGAGTAGTTAACCCTTTATTAAGAGAAGCTCTAATATTTATTATATTTTGTAACCCTTCTTTTGTTAAATGTTCCCCACTTTGCATAATCATAACTGCCTCTTTAAATAATAGAAAGTCAGAATATTTTTGAGTTTTTAAAGGATATTTATCAAAATGAGGTATTACTTTTGTCACTATTTGATCTAAAGAACCTACTACATAATCACAACAATCGTTTCTTTCTTTCCCTATTCTCCCTACTCCATCGAAATAAGTTTGAATAAGTTTTAATAGTTCTATATCTCTACTATGAAGATTGATTGTAAAATTTGCTTCTAATTGCCAGCCTAATTTATTTTTTTGAGATTTTCGAACTATAATAAGAAAGCACCCTTCAGCGTCTGTGAAACCTGTTATAAACCATGGTTCAATAAGTTGAGTTAGTTTATTTCGAGTAGGTCCACTAATAGAAGAAAATTGTCTTTTAATAATTTGATTAGAAAGGATTTTAACTTGATAGTTTCTTTCGAAACCCATTAGAGTACATCTTAAATGTGAAAATTTATTTTCACACCAACTACCATTTACTCGTTGCTCTTTTACAGCAATATTAGTTGAATTTAATATTACTGACTTAGATCCGCGATTACCCACGTTATTTTCATAAGCCTTATGACTTGTTACCTTACATGAGTGATTAGTTCATCCACCATCAGCCTTTCGACTGTGGCTTGGTATCATAAGTTCTAGGGCGTCCCCGGAATTTGGCAGTTTACTCCCAAGATTAAGAGGCTTTCCTAAGTCCTCTGTCAGGAGACCAATTATGTAAAGGAGCAGCTGAAATTTTAAATAATAATCCAATTACAATTAATATTATACCAAATAATGCCCCTATTATTACATATTGAATATTTGTTGTTAATAGTAACATATAGATAGATTCTAATTGAGTTAAACCGGTATAGGAATAGATTATAGCTGTACCTAATAAAATTAAACATGAAGATAATCCACCTAATAAAAAATATTTTAATCCTGCTTTAGTTGCGGATTCTTTATTTCTATATAAAGTAGCTAATATATATAAACCAAAGGATTGTAATTCTAAACTTAAATAAAATGAAATTAAATCTAAACTTGAAATTAATAAAGAAGAACCTAAAATACTAAATAAAACGATAATAGAATAATCTATTGAATATTTACTTTCCTTTAAAGGCCATCCTATTAAAATTAGAGATCCAATTAATAATAAAAAAAATTCTATTGTTTGACTTATACTACTTACTTGATAAAATCCACTAAATATACCTATTCCGGATCCAATTGACTGAATATATAGAATATTTAAACTTAATAAACCTGAAATTAATAAGATTAGTGCGGAGATTCTAGTGAAATGTATAGATGAGATTTGTTTTTGTATTGAAGGTAGGGCTTTAGCCACTATTAATATTAATATAGATGTTGACATCATCGTCTTATCTTATCTTATCTTATCTTCTCTTTACTTATCTTATCTTCCCTCCCAAGCCTGCAATCCTTAGCTCTCTAGTAGTAGTTGTCATACTAGTAGTTGTTGTTTTGTTGTAGTCTTGCTTAAGCTAGACAACTATTTATAGTTGCTTAAGCTACTACTACTCTTGCTTAAGCTAGAGGACTACCAGTAGTTGTTGTTGTTTTGTTGGTCCTCCTCCTACGGAGGAGTAGGTCCCCGTAGGGGACCAACTATTTATAGTTGCTTAAGCTACTACTACTACTGGTAGTGGTCCGTAGTAGTTGGTCCGAAGGACCTATAAAGACCAAAACAACAACCACTACTATAAAGACCTAAACAACAACTACAACAATCTGTCCTTTGGACTTACTAGCTAGAGAGCTAATCCCTGCGTAGCCAGGCTCCTTCGCTTACTCCTTCCGCTTCTCCGCAATCCTTCCCTTAGCTTAGCTTACCTTAGCTTAGCTTAGCTTTCCTTAGTCTGTCCTACGGACAGATAGCTTTTATTTTTAAATAAAAATAGCACTTTTTTATATTTTTCCTTTTTCCTTTTTCCTTTTTCCTTTTTCCTTATGCGTGAGTTAGCAGGTATTATATAGGTAACTTTATTTATTAATAAATAAAGTAACTCTCTCCTCTGTCCTTTGTAGTTGCTTAAGCTACCAACAAGAGAGTTATTGCTTTTGTCCTACTGGTAGTAGTCTTGCTTAAGCTAGACAAGCAAAATTAAAAAAGGAAGTAACTTTCCTTCCTGTGATTACAAAAGATTTAGCCTTATTTAGTTTTTTGGTCTGTCTGTTAACAGACAGAGTTACTCTCAAGCCAGCCTGGTTAGCAGACTCCTACGGACTAGAGAGTTACCTATATAATACCTACTGTCTGTTAACAGACTCCTACGGACTAGAGAGTTACTTCGTTACCTATATAAATACCTACTGCTTAAAAATTTTTGAAATTACGAGTAATCAGATTCGAACTGATGATATCTACTTGGAAGGTAGAGGTTATACCACTTTACTATACTCGTTTATTTCAGGTGCTTCTTTTTTCTTTTCTCATGCGCTTTTATGCGTGCGTTAGCAGGCTATTATGCGTGCGTTAGCAGGCTATTATGCGTGCGTTAGCAGGCTAGGCTTGGTCTGTCTGTCCTACGGACAGACTCCTACGGATCTGGTTAGTAGATTAATAATTTTTAAATAATTAATTTTACCTTCTTTTAGGCTAACTGTTTATTATTTTAATCCAAATTAAGTAGCAGGTAACTCTCTAGTCCGTATAATCCGTAGGAGTCTGCTAACCAGGCTGGCTTGCTGGCTTGAGAGTAACCAACCAATAGCAAAAACAAACAAACGCAACTTCTTTCTTTTGTCCGTAGGATTGTAGTCCATAGGACAACTACTTTTGCTTGCTTTTACTTATGTATTTGTTGGTCCTTGTAGGTCCTTGTAGTATTGGTCTTTAGACCTACTCTAGCTTAAGCAAGAGTAGTTGTTGTAGCTTAAGCAACTACTAAGGACCAACAAAACAACTACTACTAGTAGTAGCTTAAGCAACTAAGGACCAACTACTACTATTAAAAGAATTAAATTCAGAATCAAATAAACTTTTTTAATTATTTAGCTGTAGTTTTGGTCTTTATAGATTGCTTAAGCTACTACTACTACTGGTAGTCCTCTAGCTTAAGCAAGAGTAGTTGTTGTCTAGCTTAAGCAAGACTACTATAAAGACCAAAACAACTACTAATAAAATTTGTTTGAAAAAGCAAGCTGATTGGTCTGGTTAGCAGACTGGCTGGCAGGCTTGCAGGCTTGATAAATTAGAGAGAGATAGAGAGATAGAGAGATAAAGATAGAGAGAGAGAGATAGAGATAGAGATATTTTTTGAATTAATATTTTTACTCTTTTATTCCTAGTAAAAAACCCTTGCTTTCCTCCGTAGGAGGCATGCCGGCATGAGTAGCAGCAAAAATACATAATACTTATTTTAAATATATTCTTATTATTTGTTCTTATAACCTTTTATAATTTATAATTTATTTTGGTTTTTTATTATTTACTTCTGTATTTTTATTTTTTTTTGCAATTTTGTTCTTCTTTTTTTGGTGCTAACGCAAGGGGGTTTTTTTACTTGTTTAGGTCTTTATAGGTCCTCTAGCTTAAGCAAGAGTAGTTGTCCTATGGACTACAACAACTACTCTTGCTTAAGCTAGAGTAGGTCTAAAGACCAATACAACAACTAAATTAAATTTTTTTTAGTGGAAGAGTCTGAGTGAAGGCTTACGCCAAATATATCCCTAATTATTATGCACGAACTAAATCTATTTATAACCTCACCCTTAAGTCAATTCGAAGTAACCAGTCTAATAGGGATTAACGCTCCAATCTTAGGATATATAAATCTTAGTTTAACAAATTTAGCTCTTTATACTATTTTTATACTATTTATCGTAATAGGTTTACATTTTTATGCTAATAATGATAATAATTTAATTCCTAATAATTGGTCTATCTCTATTGAATCATCATTTGCTAGTTTAAATACGATGGTAAGAGAACAAATAGGAAACCATAGTGAATCATACTTGCCTTTTGTTTATTCATTATTCTTCTTTATCTTAATAGGAAATTTAATATCAAATGTCCCTTATTCATTTGCAGTTACAGCAAGTGGAGTAGTAGCTTTAGGATTAAGTTTAACTATTTTTATAGGTGTGACTATTTTATCTCTATCAATCCATAGAATTAAATTCTTTTCTTTCTTTATACCAGCTGGAACTCCGTTAGCTTTAGTTCCTTTATTAGCTTTAATTGAATTAGTTTCATATTTAGCTAGAGCTGTATCATTAGGAGTAAGACTTTTTGCAAATATAACGGCGGGACATACACTATTAAAAATCTTATCAACTTATTTATATGACTTATTTACAGGAAATATAATTGTAGCAATTGTTACTTTAATACCTTTCTCTATATTCTTAGCTTTAATTGGATTAGAATTAGCGGTTTCACTTATCCAAGCCTTTGTATTTACTTTATTAGTTTGTTCTTATTTAAGAGACGCTATTGAATTACATTAATTTCTTAAAGACTTTAAATATTTACTTTAAGTTAAAATTAATTAAAAAACAAATGCTTAAGCAATAGCTATTTAATCAAGCAAAGCAAAGCAAAGGCAAGAAAAGGCAAGAAAAGGCAAGAAAAGGCAAGAAAAGGCAAGGCAAGGCAAGAAAAGAAAAGAAAAGGCAAGAAAAAAGAACATCATAATAAAATAAAAAGAACAAGAACAAGAACCAAGAACCAAGAACCAAGAACAAGAACAAGAACAAGAACAAGAACCAAGAACAAGAACCAAGAACAAGAACAAGAACAAGAACAAGAACCAAGAACAAGAACAAAAGGATAATTAGTTATTGGCTCTATAAATACTCTTTTTAAGAATGTTTTCCAAAATACTAATACCTTTATAGAACCTTATGACTCATTGACCCCCTTAGCTAAAATCCTTTCATTTATTTTAAAATAATCCGAAACCGAAACCGAAACCGAAAGAACTATAAGTGTTTTGTGATTATAGTTATAAATTAGATAAGTAAAAAAAAGTACAAGGTACAAGTACAAGTAAGTCATCATAAAGTTTACCCTGGTAATTTATAGTCACTGGGTACTTTAAATGAGCAACTTTATTAAATTTTTATTGCGTGCGTTAGCAGCACTCTTGCTTTTCTCCTTATTTGGTTTTAATTATCCTCTGTCCAAGACAGACCAGTCTGCTAACCAGACCCTTATTACCCTGCTTCCAAGCCAGCCTGCGAAGAAGTAGTAGGCTTTTTGGTCTGTCTCTCCCCGCTTTTGCTTAAGCAATAACAGACAGAGCGAAGCCAAGCCTACTGTCTGTTAGCAGACAGAGTAACTTCGTTTAGGTTACTTCGTTACCCTCCTACGGACCCTTAGTTCTCTAGCTAGCTTTTGCTGTCCGCAGGATCCTACGGACATAAGCAGCAATAATTACTTTTCGCCTCCTCTTTTGAGTCCAAAGGACAGACCAGTAAGCTAAGGAGGGGGTTAGCAGGTATTATATAGGTAACTTTATTTATTAATAAATAAAGTAACTCTGTCTCTAGCTCCTCTGTCCAAGACAGACCAGTCTGCTAACCAGACTAGTTACCTAAAGGTTACTAGCTAGTCTGTCCTTTGGACAGAGTTATTGCTTAAGCAACTAACAGACAGACCAAGCCTGCGTTAGCACGCGGCTATTATGCGTAAGCGCCTGCTAACGCACGCATAATAGCCAACTACTATTTTTTGCTATTGGCTAATAAGCCAATCTGTTAACAGATAATTAAAACAAAAAAAACAATTGTTGTAGGTCCTTCTAGTAGTAGTTGTTTTGGTCCTTCTAGGTCCGAAGGACCTACTAGTAGCTTAAGCAACTATTCGGACCTATTCGGACCTATTCGGACCAATTAATAGTTGTAGGTCCTTCTAGGTCCATAGTAGGTCCTTCGGACCAACAACCAATTCGGACCTACAAAGGACCAACAAAACAACAAATATAAAAATAAAGAATAAAGATTACTAAGTTAAAATAAAGGTTAAGGGAACTAAGAAGTTAATTAGTGCTCCGCGCTGTAACCCCTCCCGCTTGCGCGGGAGCACGCAAGCAGGCTCCTGCGTAGCAGTAGCCCTGATAAGCAGGAGGGCTGGCTTTGCAGGCTTGGAAAAATACTGCATAAAAAGTTATAAATAAGGAAAATAGCAGAAGGCAAATAATATATTAAAGGGAAGTCTTGACTATTTACCCATTTATAATTGAGTACCTCTGTCTGTCTGGTTAACAGACAGACAGAATAGTAAAAAAAAAAATTTTTTTAGGAAGTAGAGTAATCGAAACTCTGTCTGCAATGTGTAAAATTACTGCTAAACCACTCAGCTAACCTCCCCTCCTTCAGTACATATTTGGTTGATACCAATCCTACAGCTTAACCTTTTTTTGGGGTTACTTTCCTTTATTCTTTTAATTTTTAAATTATTAACTTACTTCTGCTTCTCAGGCCGGCCGGCCGCAAGGAGTTACTTGCTTTTTCTTACACTAGATAAGAAGTACCCTAAGAAGTAACCGTAACTAATAAGTTATCGTAACTAAGAAGTAACCTAAGAAGTTACCGTAACTAAGAAGTAATTGGTTGGCTAGGCGCTAACGCGTTACTTTATTTATTAATAAATAAAGTAACGCGTTAGCCCCCCTCCCCAAGATGCTACTCCCCAGTCTGCTACCAGACCAGTTACCTAAAGATTACCAGTCTGCTAACCAGACCAGTCTGCTAACCAGACCAGCAAGCCAGCCGTCTGTGAACCAAGCTAGTAACCTTTAGGTAACTGGCTTGGGAGAGACAGTAGGGGGAAAAAAGCAAGACTGAATAAAAATAAAAGGAATAAAAAATAATTATTCAAGCCAGCATGCCTGCTACTTGGCTATTATGCGTGCGTTAGCAGGTTACTTCGTAACTCCTACGGACTCCTACGGACCAAAAAAAAAAGGAAAGTAGGGCAAAGGTTGCCTTTACAGTAATAATTTTTTAATAATAAGCTAAGCATATTGAGGTTGCTTTGCTAGTAAATCTTCTGTCCGTAGGACAGACCCCAAGAAAAGTAAAAAAAAAAATACTCTAATAAGACTGAGTTGGTCCTTCGGACCTAGTAGTAGTTGCTTAAGCTACTAGTAGTAGTAGTTGTTGGTTGTTTTGGTCCTTCTAGGTCCCCCTCCTACGGAGGGGACCTACTAGTAGCTTAAGCAACTATTCGGACCTATTCGGACCTATTCGGACCTATTCGGACCTATTCAGACCAAAACAAATAATAAAAAGAATAATTAGCCGAAAAAAGGGATCGAACCTTTTTTTTACCGCCATGAATGGTATGTTTTAACCCTTTAAACTATTTCAGCTGTATTTAGTAACCTTTAGGTAACTACTCTGTCCAAAGGACAGACTAAAAAAAGATATAGAAAGCCTACTCCTTATTTTATTTTAGTTTTTAGGCTAGAGTGCCTTTATTCCCCCTACTGTCTCTAGCTAGTCTGTCCTTTGGACAGAGTTAACAGACGGCTTGCTGGCTTGTAACCTTTAGGTAATAACCTTTAGGTAATAACCTTTAGGTAATAACCTTTAGGTAAAAACCTTTAGGTAACTGGCTTGTCTGTCCTTTGGACTCAAAAGAGGAGAATAGAAGCCAATCTGTTAACAGACTATTTGAATTCTTTTAGTTGCTACTAAAGCAGCAATAGGTTAAAACCCTTTTAATTTTGATTCTTATGCTGCGCGTGCGTTAGCAGCACGCAATAAAGGAAAAAGGTTTACAATTAAATTCAAATAAAATATGTTGCTTCTTGGCTTCTTGGCTTCTTGGCTTCTTGGCTTCTTTTAAGATATTAAAAAAGGGACCAGGTAACTTAAATCGTAGAAATAAGAACCTAAAAGGTAGGGTAGTCTGTCTGTTAGCCTAACAGACCAAGAGAGTAGTATAAAAGATTTATGTGAAAAGGAGAGTAATAACAACCGAATAAAATATAAAAAGAAAAAATACTTATAAGTGGAAACACCTGGGATCGAACCAGGAACTTTCTCATTAAAAGTGAGACACTCAACCACTCGAGTTCTGCTTCCCTTCAAATTATTCTAGGTTCCTTTTTTTATCTCCTCTCCTCTCCTCTCCTCTCCTCTCCTCTCCTCTCCTTTCTCGCTTCCCTGTCCGTAGGACTCTTGGCTTTCTCTTAAATAAAATTGTTTTTTTAATTTCCCTTAGCTCTCTAGTTACCTAAAGGTTCTTACCTAAAGGTTACTAGCTTTTGCTGCTAAAGCAGCAATAACTACTTGGTAACGAAGTAACCTAGGGGGTCTGGTTAGCAGACTGGTCTGTCTTGGACAGAGGGTAATAAAAATAATTATTATTGGGGCTACTTTTTGGAATCGCTACTTCTTCGCAGTCCTTGCGGCCGGCCTGCGCTAGCACTTACCTAAGAAGCAGAATTAATTAAACAAAAAAGATTATAAAAGAAAAGCAAGGGTTATTATTATTCGAATAAAAATAAAAACGCTGTCCTTTGGAGTAACGAAGTAACCTAATAAAAATCAAATTAAAAAAGAATGGATTATGGAACTACTGTTATATATTGGGTGCTACTTGGTCTGTCTGTTAGCCGCGTAGCCAGACAGAGTTACTCTGTCTCTAGTCTGTCCTTTGGACAGAGCTATTGCTTAAGCAACTAACAGACCAAGAGAGTTACCCGCCCAATTAAAATTAATTAAAAAAAAAAATAAGAATTAAGGGGGTAACACTATCTGTGAAACAAGGAATAAGCTTTAAGGGATAACTCCCAGTACGAACAAAGAGACTTGAACTCTTAAGGGATTACTCCCACTTCTGCTTAAGAGAAGATTGTTTACCAATTTCAACATGTTCGTTTTTACAGTTTGTATGTCCTACTAGGTCCGAATAGTTGCTTAAGCTACAACCAACATAGTAGGACAGGCAGCACTACTGATTAGCATAGGTTAAACCCCGCCCTTCTACTTACCTTTTATTATTTACTTATAGTCTTGCTTAAGCAATAACAGACAGCTATTTTTATTATTATAATTATTAAAAAGAATTAAAAAAAGAATAAAAAAGTTGTAGTTGTTGTTTAGGTCTTTATAGTATTGGTCTTTAGACCTACTCTAGCTTAAGCAAGAGTAGTTGTTGTAGCTTAAGCAACTACTCTTGCTTAAGCTAGAGGACCAACAAAACAACCACTCCTACGGACAGTAGGACAACTTCTGAGACAAATAATATATCCTACAAACTCTTTTAACAAATTATTTTTGTTTTTTTTTTTTGTTGCTGCTGTCCGCAGGATTGCTGTCCGTAGGATCCTACTGGTAGTTGTTGTTTTGTTGGTCCTTAGTAGGTCCGAATTGGTCCGAATAGTAGTTTTGGTCTTAAGACCTACTACTGGTAGTGGTCCGTAGTAGGTCTAAAGACCAAAACAACAACTACAACAACTACCAACTATTAATAGTAGTTGGTCCTTTGGACCCAGTAGTAGTTGGTCCTTTGGACCTATTAAGACCAAAACAACTACTACTGGTAGCGAAGCAATCAATTATTATTAATAATAATTAGTAGGTCCTTCTAGGTCCATAGTAGGTCCTTCGGACCAACAACCAATTCGGACCTATTAATAGTTGGTAGGTCCTTCTAGGTCCATAGTAGGTCCTTCGGACCAACTCTTGCTTAAGCTAGAGGACCTACAAAGGACCAACAAAACAACAAAAAGCAACTACAAAAAAAATAAAATAAAGGAAAGATGATTAAACCAAGAGCGAGGCGAATCGAACACCTACAAACAGTTTTGGAGACCGCTATACTACCATTATACTACGCTCTTCTTCTTCTTCTTACTTCTTACTTCTTCTAATACAAAATATATTCCGTATACTTACCTAACGACTCTGTCCAAAGGACAGACTAATTACCTTTAATATTTTTATTGGTTGGTTGCTTTTGTCCTACTGGTAGCGTAGCAACAACTACTACTATTATGTCCTACTAGGTCCGAAGGACCAACATAGTTGTAGGTCCTTCTAGTTGTAGTTGTAGTTGTAGTTGTAGCGAAGCAACTACAACTACAACTACAACTACAACCAACTACGGACCTATTAAGACCAAATACAAAAGCAAAAGCTATATATTTAAAGCCTATAAAGGCATAATGTTAATATAGTTTAAGGATTTTTATTTTTATTTCATTGGTGCCTTATTTTGGTTTTGTTTGGGGTCCGTAGGATTGCTTAAGCAAGAAGCAGTGGGCCTGAACTTAGAAGGGGGCTGGTCTGTCTTGGACAGAGGAGTAGGCGAAGCCAATAGGCTAACGCAGGGAAGCAGGAGGGGAAAACTTTAAAAAGTTAAACGAGATCCTTATTGCTTATTTTCTGAGTTGATCAGACTCGAACTGATATAAGCCATTACCAAAAAATGGTGTTTTTCCAAATTAAACTACAACTCAAATTACTTAGTAGTAGTAATAACTCTACCTTCCAAACCGCTATAGCTCAAATACCTCTTTTTTAGTTCTCTCTCTTTCTCTTTCTCTTTCTCTTTCTCTTTCTCTTTCTCTTTCTCTTTCTCTTTCTCTTTCTCTTTCTCTTTGAG
>Ga0233383_1000535_pt1 | contig 14435 bp, 14 predicted proteins | sample ElkDunMinimDraft_14_FD_191542 | JGI IMG/M metagenome (GOLD analysis project Ga0233383, IMG submission 191542) | Fecal eukaryotic communites from dung pellets of Tule Elk in California, USA - Elk Dung G16 | ecosystem: Host-associated > Mammals > Digestive system > Large intestine > Fecal | place...
GAGGATGTGCACGTCGGTGCCGCAGATCGTGGTGGTGGTGATGCGCATCAGCGCATCGTTCGGTCCGACATCGGGGATGGGTTTGTCGACCAGCTCGATCCGCCCCTTCTCGATGAAGGCGGCGGCTTTCATCATCTGTGCCATGGCGTTGTCCTTCCGGCCTGCGGAACGTGGCGGGGATGGCGGACCGGCGCATCGCGGCGTAGGGCTGCCGCCACCAGTCTTACCGCGGAGGATGTTCGGGCGGCGAGAGGAATCGCTGAACGGGCACGCTCGGAAGGACCGGCGCCTTCGGGGCGCGCGCTCGAGACGGGTTCTGGCTATACAGACAGCCCGTGTCCCGGCCTGCGTCGCGCACTGGAGGAGGTGATCGGCCTGAATGGCGTGGATCCGGAATCCGTCCGGGAATAACGCTCGCGCAAGCCAGGTTCTGCCGTTGACAGGTCGCGACGGGGGCACCGTCGTTACCAGCGGCGCATCCGGTCCTTGCCCCGGTTCCAATCAGAAAACGCCGGCCAGGATCCGAGCAGGAACGAGCGCCCGGGAAGGAAGCAGGTTCGATTCCGAGGGAATGAACCTGGTCCGGTGCCGGGGCCGCGACATGGCCATCGCGGTGGTAGCCGCCTGGCCCCGCGTTGGTCCTGGTTCCTCGGGAAAGCGAGTCCGCCAATTTGCCCAGGTGAACCTGCCCATCCCGCGCTCATCCGCCCCCGACCGGGAGCGAGCGGGTTGCCGGGTCAGGCCGGGGCGCTGAGGCCCCGGCGGCCTGTCGCCAGGCCCGGGGGCTGGCGCCGAAGCAGGAGCGGAAGGCGGAGGTGAAGTTGGAAAGGTCGTTGAAGCCGACATCCAGCGCGACCCGCGTAACCGACGCCTGCGTCTCGATCAGCCTGTCGGCGGCGGCGCGCAGGCGCAGGGCCATCAGGCGCTGGTGCGGCGTCTCGTCCATCACCGCGGCAAAAACGCGGACGAAGTGGTAGCGGCTCAGCCCTGCCATGGCCGCCATCTCCGCCAGGGAGAGGTCATCGGACAGCCTGTCCTCCAGCGCCTGCGCCACATCCCGTATGCGACGGCGCTGGGCCGGACGCACCCTGGCCGGCGGGGGAGGGCAGCCGGCGTGGAAGGCAAGGCCGAGCAGGCGGATCACCGCCTCGGTCTGATCGCCTGGCGATGCCGCGATGCGGCGCACGAGGCCGTAGAGCGGCAAGGCCAAGCGTGTCGCGGGCAGCACCTCGACCGGGAAACGACTGTCGGCGGGGCCACAATCGGCAGCGATTTCCGCCACCAGCGACGGATCCATCGCCACCACGCAGCGCGCCACCTGCTGAGGGCCGGATCTCCATACCCGGAAGTCGTCGGTGCCGGAGCCGAACACGACCGCGCCGCGCGTGGCCGTGGCGCGCGTGGCGCGTGCGGCGTAGTCGAAGCGCCCCTCGGTGACCACGCCGATGCTGGGAAAGGCGTAGGTGCGTTCCACCCGCACCTCGCGCGGCGAGTGCTCGCGGAAGAAGACCTGGCCCGCGCCGTACGCGGGCGCGGGGCTGGCAAGCGCGCGATCGTTGATCTCGACGCGGAACATGGGCGCGACCTTGCGCCCGCCTTCAGGGCCGCGCAAGTGACCGCAAAGCGCAATTTTTCCCGAGTCGGTGGGGCCATTCCCGGCTAGCGTCCGGGGGCACGCGACCAGTGCATCCGCGTGGCAGGCCAAGGAGACCCGATGGACACCGTCGACCGTTTGCGCCGGGTGGCGCGCGATGCGAAGGCCGCGCCCGCCGCAGGGTCGCTCGCCCGCCTGCAGCGCGGCTTTGGCCGCCACCTGCTGGGCGCGATGCTGGCGCTGCTGGGTGTGCTGATGCTCATCCATCGACAGTTCTCGCCGAGCTGGCAGCTGGTGCCCGACGACCTGCCGGCGCAGTCGCAGCTGGCGATGCTGCTCGGCGCATGGCTGCTGGTCGCGGGCGTGGCGCTGCAGCTGCAGCGCTTCGCGCGGGTGGCGGGCACCCTGGCCGCGCTCGCGCTGATGGTGGGCTTCGTGAGTTTCGTTCCCCTGATTCCCGGGGAAGGCCTCACCTACAACCCCTGGCTGCACCTGGCCGAGCAGGCCATGATGGTCATGGGCGCCGGCCTGGTCGCGGCGCAGGCACGGCCGGGATGGGAGGGGGTGCGCGCACGCCGCCTGCGCCTGACCTGCATCCGCTTCGGCATCTGCGAACTCGCGCTCGCCCTGACCCATGTCGCCGCCCTCGATGGCACGGCCAGGCTGGTGCCGGACTGGCTCCCGCCGGGACAGCGCGAGTGGGCGATCCTCACCGCGATCTTCCACTTCGCCGCCGCCATCGCCCTGATCAGCGGCGAACACGCACTGGCCGCGGCGCGCGCGCTGGTGGTGATGTTCGCCGGCTTCTCCCTGCTGGTGTGGGGCCGCATCGTGCTGCTCGACCCCAGCTGGCAGATGTTCGCCATCTTCGCCCTGAGCTGGGCGATGACGGGTGCCGTGTGGGTGCTGGCCGACGCGCTGGCCGAGGAACTGCGCGCCCGGTGTGGCGCGGCATCCCCCCTCGCGCCCGACAGCGGGGCCTCCGACGCCCGTGGCAGGCCAGGCCGGTGAGCGCCCCCGCGTGCCTGCCGCTGGGCCTGATCTACGCGTCGGTCGTGGCCGTCGGCATCGCCGCGGCGCAGGACGTGCCATCCACGCCCGATGCCGGCGCGGCGGGGAACGGCCGCGCGGTGCTGGCGGAGCTGTGCGGCACCTTCGAGCAAACCGGCGCGGCGGTCGATCTTTCCGGCCAGCGCTACGCGCCCGAACAGGCCCGCGACCCCGACACTCCCGTCGCGACGGTCGACGCGCGCCAGTCGATGCTGCTGCTGCCCGGCGGCCATTTCCTGCTGCGCACCTCCACCCTCTACCCGGGCGGCATCGAGTTCCGGTTCAGGACGATCGGATCCCCGGCGGGCGAGCAGACCATCGATGAGCTGGGCTGGCGCGACGGCGACGTGCTGTCGCTGGATGATGCCGCCGCCGCCACGACGGACGATGCCGACCTGCGCATGCTCGTGCCCTCGCTGCTGGCCTGCGATGCGATCGCCCGCGGCGTCCGCACGACGGGCGCGGCGCTGGTCTTTCGCGATGGCGCCGGGCGGGACGTCACCATGCGCCCCGGGGACGGTCGCACGCTTGCCAGTGCGGCGGTCGGGGACGAGGAATATCGTTACGGCGACTGGAGGCCGAGCCCCCATGGGCTGCAGCCGGCGCAGGTCGAGCGGCTGAGGAAACAGGTGCCGGTGGCCCGCTGGTCGGATGTCCGCATCGCGCCCGCGCCCGGCAAGGTGGAGGCGCTGGCGATGCCGCGAGGCTTCCGGCCCGCGCAGCCGCCAGGCCGGTTGCGCGCCACGTCGCTGGGCGCCGGCGCGTACCGGATCGACGGTGCCGCGTCGGGTTACCACGGCGGCTTCGTGGTCGGGACCAACGGGATCGCGCTGTTCGATGCGCCCGTCGGCGTGGAGGAGGCGGGCCTGGTCCGCGCGGTCATCGAACAGGCGGCGCCCGGGCGGCCCATCGCCTACGTCGTGCTGTCGCACCATCATGGCGATCATCTCGCCGGACTGCCCGCGTATGCGCAGGCGCAGGTGATCGCCGGTGCCGGCGGCGGCCCCGCGATCCGCAGGCAGTTCCCGTCGCTGGCCTCACTCCGCCTGCGCGAGATCACCGCCCCCATGGATCTCGATCTCGGCGGGCAGACGCTACGGGTGCTCCCTGTGCCAAGCGGCCACGCCGCGACCATGGTCGCCGCCTATGCGCCGCTCTCGCAGACGCTGTTCCAGGGCGATCTGTTCTATCTACCGGAACGAGGCCCCGTCCCGGCCGCCTTCCAGACCGGCCTCGAACTGATGGCGCTGATCGAGCGGGAGCGGCTCGCAGTGCGCGACATCGTCGGCGTGCATGGCAGGACGGGAACCCTTGAAGACCTGCGCCGTGCCATCGCACTGCGATCGTCCGCGCCGAACGACCGCGGCGGTATTGGCCCTGACACGTCGCTCCGGTCAAGTCCGGGCCTCGAGCCGCGTTCGAACGCATCGCAGGACGGGCCGGGGTTACGGGAAGCGTCCCGCATACCTCCCTGTTCCACGCGAAGAGATGGCTTCTGACCAGCTCCGGCTGGGAACCTTCTGGCCGCGGAGACAGGGGAGAAAGCCGGGGCCTGGTGTCCCTGCTTCGGAAAGCGCGCCTGGCCCCACCTTCCGGCTTCGCTGCCGGTCGAGCGCGTACCCGGGGCGTGCGGGCCGGCAGGGCGGCGGCTACAATGGCGGGGTCGAAAAGATTTCAGGCTGGTGTGGTTATTCCAGCCCCTGCGTCCGCGCAGGATGTTGTCGCTCCCGCGAGCGAACCCACGGCACTTCCCTTGAACCTTCGGGGCGGTGCCGTGTGGGGGCCGCGTCGCCCACCGCATGGGCCGCCCTTCGTGGATGGACCGCATGCCCGATACCCGTACCGTACTGATCGCCCAGGCCCTCATCTCGCTGATGATGGCCTTCCTCATGACCGGCATCTTCAGCGTGCTGTCGATGGGGCTGGACCCGGCGATGCCCAGGCAGTGGATGCTCAACTTCGTCACCGCCTGGCCGATCGCGTTCTGCCTGTCGATCCCGGTCAGCAAGCTGGCCTTCGGCCTGGCGTTCCGGCTGGCCGCCGCGCGACGCTGACGCGCGGCAGGCGCGCAGGCCCGGCGGTCCGTTCGATGCGCTGCGTGCCGCGGACCTCGCGCAACCGGATCGGCTGCGATCCTGCGAGGGGCGCAGCTGACCCGTGGTTGGACGCGTCGCCGTGGGGTGCGCGTCCAGCACCGCATACCTGCCCGGCCGCCTGTCCGGCATCTCCCGTGGCGCAGCAGGCCCGTGGCCGCACATGGCGCGCCGGCGGCGTCGTCGTTCCGGGGGCCGCGCGGTCAGGCCCGGGAGCGCCCTGCCGATCCCGCGTCTGGAACGGCAGATCCCAGGTCCATGGAGAAGTACTTGGCTTCCCAGACCATGCCGGCGCGCTCGTAGAAGCGGTGCGCCTCGGGGCGCCACACGCCCGACACCAGGCGTAGCTGCCGGCAGCCCAGCTCCCGGCCGTGCCCCGCGATCCAGTCGAGCAGTGCGCCGCCATAGCCCCGCGAGCGATCGGCCTCGGCGGTCACCAGTTCCTCGATCTCCAGATAGCGGCCGCTGTGCAGCCATTCCCCGACGCGGATGCCCGCGAGCGCGCGCAGTCCATCGTCGTACAGCCCGACCTGCCGGTAGCCCATGGTGGCCCGGAGCCGCGAGACCGTCGCCAGGTAGCTGTCCTCCGGCAGGCTGGGGCGCAGCTGGGACATCAGCGGGAAACCGCGGAGGATGGCGTCGTCGTCTTCGAGGAAGGCGATGTGCAAGGCAGACCTCCTGGAGTGCGGCAGGCTTTGCGGCTTGTCCCGGCCGCTCATCCGCTCGTGGAGCAGCCGCAGGCAGGAACGCGCGTCCGGGTCGGCGAGGCCAGGCGCGGCGCGCCCGCAGTCCTGCGGCCGGGGAGCGCGGTACCGGTCGCCGATCAAACCGAGCGCGTCAGGCGGTGGTCCGCCACCGCGCCTGGGGCGCTCGGTGTGCGTGTCCGGGTCGCGCAGGCGTCAGGCGCCGCCCTGGCGCTTTTCCGCCTTGTCGCCCGCGTCCGGATTGGAGAGCTTTCCCGGGTGCGCGTCTTCGCGTTTGGGCGGCGGTGCCTTGTCCTGCCGCGACTTCTCCATGCTGTCGGGGGTCTGGGGCGTGCCCATGGCGCTGCTCCGTGGCTGGGGACCCGCAGCCTGCGCCGGGCCAGGTCATGCGCGCGTGCAGGCGATGCCGGCTGCGCCACGTGGCCCGTGGGCGGCTGCGGACGTTGGTTGCCTGGCGCATGACCCGTGCCGGCCGGAAGCGGCCCGGGCCCGGATGCCCCGCCTGGACCCGCCGTGCGCAGGGAGGTGCGGCTGCCGTCGCTGATGCGTTCGTGGCGGGGTTCAGTGGCTATGGACCGGGCGACTGGTCATGCCGCGTCGAAGTGAGCCCGGCCCCGTTGTTGCCCGTTGGCTTTGGCTGTGGCGAGCGCCCCTCAATCAGAACGTCAGCACCACCCGCCCGCGCAACCCGCCTCTGGCCAGCAGGCGATGCGCCTCGGCCGCCTGCTCGGCAGGGAATGTCCGCGCCACCCGCAGCTTCACCTGCCCGCGTCCGGCAAGCTGGCCGAGTGCTTCCAGCGCTGCGTGATTGCGTGCGTAGTCCGGCACGAACACGCGCTCGGTGACGATCCCGCGCTCGGTAACCAGCGGAGCGCCCGGAGCCGAAGTGACGATCCGCCCGCCATCGCGGACAGCGCCGGCGACGGAGGCGGCGACACCCGCTGTGTCGACCAGTCCATCCACGCCGCCGGGCACATGCTCGCGCGCTTGCTCCACGAACGGCTGGCCGCGGGGGAACACGGCATCGGCGCCCAGCGCCGTGACCAGTTCCACATCGGCGGGCGCCGCATCGGCGATGACGTGGAAGCCGTCGGCCTTGGCAAGCTGGATTGCGTAGCCACCGACGGCACCGGCTCCACCGATCACCGCCAGAACTCCGCCGGGCGGGAGGTGCAGCAGGTCGAGCGCCATGCGCGCCGTCAGCCCGTTCATGGGCAGCGTGGCCGCTTCCACGTCCGTTGCATTGGCCGGAGCGCGGGCCACCGATTCGGCAGGTACCACGAGATACTCCGCATAGGCACCATGCGTGCCCGAGACGACGGCGATGGCCATGATGCGATCACCGATCCCAGGACCGGGATCGACGCCCTCGCCGATCTGATCGATCACGCCAGCGGCCTCCATCCCGGGAACATAGGGTGGCGGAGCATCGGATACGAAAGCCAGGCCTTCGCGCACCATGACATCGACAGGATTGACCGTGGCCGCGCGGACCTTGATCCGGACCTGCCCTGGTCCCGCCTCGGGGACGGGCAGATCCACGAGGTGCAGCACTTCGGGGCCACCGAACTCGGATACCGCGACCGCTTTCATGGATGCACCTCTGTGGCGAAACGCCCGGCGCAAATGCCGTGGCTCACATGCACGCAGGCCTGCCTGCAGGTCCGGCTTTCGCAGCCAGCATGACCGGGTTGGCGGGCAGGAGCTCCAGCGACCGGACCATGCTGGCGGTGCGGAGCTTGTACTTGAGGAAATGCCGCGTCCGGATGTGCGATGCGTACGCCTCCGGGCTCGCATACACCTCCAGCAGGCGCACCTGGCTCGGATCCTCGGCATACTGGACCGAGTGCAGCATCAGCACGCCCGACTCCAGCCTCACCGACGCCTCCTGTTCCTCTGCGAGCAGCGACTTGTAGGCTTCGAGCTGCGCTGGATCGACGCCGATGACCGCAATGCGGACCATCGCCTTGCGCGCGGCACCGGGAGCGACGGTTCCGCCTTTTGCACACAGTGCGATCGGATTGACGGGGACCAATCGTTGCGACCGCACCATGCGCCCTGCGGCCGCCTTGTAAGCCAGGAAGTGCGGCGTTCGGAGATGCGCCTCGTACGCGTCCTGGCTGGCATAGACCTCGAGCACGCGGGCCTGGGCAGGGGCGCCGGCGAGCTGGACCGCGTGCATCATCAGCACGCCCGGCTCGAGCCTGACCGAGGCGCCCGTGTTCTCGACTCCGATTGCCCTGAACGCGTCGATCTGCGCGGGATCGACCTGCAGTTCCCAAAGGCGGGTCACCATGCCGTCCATCCTCGATGCAGGGGCGGGTCTTCCACCGGATTGTCCGCCCGGACTCGCGTACGCCACGGCAACGAGCGTCAGCACGCAAGTGACGCCGATCAACAGCGCCAGAGCCATGCCTCTCGACCGGATCATTCGACGCTCCTTTCGGGCCTGACACCTGTCCCGTTCCGGCCCCGGCGAGCAGATCCGCCGGTCCGGCCTGGCGCGATCCACCCGGACGGTCACGGCGTGACGGACTGCGTGCAGGATTCGAACGGTGACCGGGAGCCTACGGCGTTCGCGCGAAGCGCCCGGTGAAGAGCGTGCAGGCCCGATCATCGGCACGCACCGGATCGGCGGAACGGATCGCGCAGCGCGTCGATCCTCCTGCTGAGGTCGCCAAACTGACACACGCGCGACGCGGTTGCGCCGCAGGATTCAGGCGAGAGGCGGTTCCCAGGTCGACTTCAGGGTGGCGTTGGGTCTTGGGGGGCTCTTCGCCTGCCCGACGCCGCGGCAGGTCACATCGCGGCAGCGGAATGGATTCCTCGCGGGCTGCGAAGCCTATCGCTGCGGCGAAAAACGTCTCCGGTCCCTTCCTGCATGGAACACGCGGTCGTAGGCCGCCGCGCAGAAGGGCGTCACCTGTATCGGAAAGGGTCACGCTGGCTTCCCGGACGTCCAAACATGGCGACGAGCCCTATGGTCCGCCCGCTTTCAGCATCCTCTTCCACATTTGGCTTCCTGCCCGGATGTCCGGCGGAAGAACGTTCCAGCAGCCTTCGCGGGAAATGAACAAGACCTCTTTAGCGGGTGCCTGGGCCTGGGCTGTCTCCCGTGGCGCGCGGTCACCGGCCGAGCAACATCCTTGCCCTGCACAGCAGCAGCTGCGCGGCCAGCGCGACCGGGAATGTCCTGTAGGACGGCACATCGTCGGGCGCAACGGCGGCGGCATTGGAAAACCGCGTGGCGATGCGCGACTGGAGTTGCGGCGCATCCCCGGCGATGCGGGAGCGGTAGACGGAGATCCAGTGTTGCGCATTGTCGAACGCGAGGAACATCGGCTGTTGCAGCATGAGGCGACCATGCGACGGTCGGCGAGCCGTCGCGCAGGCGGTGTGGCCTGAGAAGCTCGCTGCCGGATTCGATGCGGTAGCGGTCCTTGCGGTGCAGCACGTAGTGCGTACCGCAGAAGGCGTCCATCGTGGGCACCGGCGTCGGCAACGCGCCGAGCTGCTGGGCGGCGGACTGGCAGTCGTCGCAATGACAGGCGACGCAAGCGATGTGGTCACCGTCCAGCGCAACGCTGACGTCGCGGCACGCGCATCTCGCCGTGGTGCGTTTGATCGTCATCCCTGCTCGCCTTGTCGAAAGCCTGACACTCCATCTTCATTCTGTTCGGCAAAAGCCCACTCTGCTTCCATGGGCGGAGGCGTGCCGGGGCATCGGCGATATCGCCCTATACTCGAGGTCCGCAGGCTACCCACCGAAGGACCCGGATCATGACCGATCGCAGTCGCCGAGATGTCATCCTCGCCGCCACCGCACTGGCTGTCGGCGCAGCCGCCACCGGCGCCCGCGCGGCCCCTTCCGCGCCTGCCAGCAAGGCCGCGTTCCCGCCCGTCGTGCACCATGTGTTCTTCTGGCTGAAGAATCCGGATTCCCGGGAGGATCTCGCAAAGCTGCTCGCCGGGTTGCAGACGCTGGCGGGCATCGACACCGTGCGGGGCATCCACATCGGCGTGCCGGCGGATACCGAGCAGCGCGGGGTCGTCGACGGCAGCTACAGCGCCTCGGAAATCCTGTTCTTCGACGACGTGGCCGGGCAGAACGCGTATCAGGTCCATCCCATCCACGAGCAGTTCGTCGCCGACTGCGAGCACCTGTGGGACCGCGTAGTCGTGTATGACGTCAAGGCCGTCGCGCCGTAACCCGTTCGTTCTGCAACGTGGCAGTTGCCTTCTGTACGGCGCGTCGGGCACGCATCCGTAAGTGAGCCTGCCCTCTGTTCGCCGTTCCTTCGCGCTGTGCTTGCCCGGCTACGCTGGCTTGGGCGTGGGGTGGTCGAACAATGCATTCAACGTGGCGCCAGGAGTCGCACCTTCCAGCCCGGCGAAGCTTCCCTGTTCCTGCAGCAGCCGGGTGGCGCGCATGAAGCCGCCCCAGGCGGCGCGCGCCAGTGCACCGCCCAGGCTGACGCGGCGCACGCCCATCGCGGCGATGTCCTGCAGGGTGAATGCACTGGGGCCTCCCACCAGCAGGTTGACCGGCTTCGGTGCCACTGCGGCCACGACGGCCTCGATGTGTGCACGCTGCACGATACCCGGCGCGTACAGGCAGTCCGCCCCCGCATCGGCGTACGCACGCAGGCGCACCAGGGTGTCGTCGATATCGGGCTGGCCGACGAAGAAGTTCTCGGCGCGTCCGATCAGCATCACATCCGTACCGGAACGGTCGATCGCCGCGCGCGCGGCGCGCAGCCGGACCAGCGCCTCGTCCAATGGCTTGAGCGGCTGGAAAGGATCCGGATTGGCGTCTTCAATGGACAGTCCGGCCACGCCGGTGTCGATCGCGCGCAGGACGGCCTGTTCGACGTCGGCCGGGGTCTTGCCGAAGCCATCACCAAAATCCGCGTTCAACGGCAGGACAGTGGCCTCGGACAGTTCACGCAGATGCGCCAGCACCTGATCCAGATCCTCAGCCCCATCGGCCTTGCCCTGGCTCCACGCATGGCCGGAACTGGTCGATGCCAATGCCTTGAAGCCGACGCTCTGCAGATAGCGCGCGCTGCCGGGATCCCACGGGTTGGGCAGAATGAAGCAGCCGCTCTGGTGCAACGCGCGGAACTGGCGACGACGTTCGCCGGGATCAGTCATGGACATACGGGGAATCTCCGGGAATGGCCGATGCAGCGGTGTCAGGTCTGCGGAGTGAGCCAGTGCACCGCGTCCGCGACAGGTGTCGCGCCTATAGTCAGCCAGTAGCCCGGGTAAAGACAGCGGGCACGCCGCCTCACGCTTGAACTCGGCCGTGAACTGCTGTTACTTGCCAATCGAACACCTCCGGGACCATTGTCCCGCTACCAGGTGTCCGATTGCCGGGGCACTCCACTCCAACCTGACCCCGTTCTTGACCCCGTTCTTCGGCTTCATCGCTCCGGAATCATCCAATGACCCCCGTCGCCAGTCTTGCCGGAAAGAAACGCATAGCACGGGACGTACATGACGCCTTCGGTGTCGCGATCTGCTTTGCCGTGCGCCCGTTCGCAGGCAACGCGATGCTCCTTCGGAGCTGTGTAAACCGCGAGATAGTCGACCCTGTCGCTTGGCAATGCATCAATGAAAGCCTGCCTGTACTCCTCAAGGCTGTCTTCCATGACGTCCAGCGCTGCGCGTTTTACACGCCTCTGCCCTACTACCAGCAACAGAGGCAGTGATATCGGGCGTGGATAGAGCTTGGAGTCCTGTTGTTTGAGTTGCTCGAGCGTTCGAAGCGCGGACTCCGATTGCTCCACAACTTCTTTCCACGGGCCATCCACCCTCACCAGCACCTTCTCGTTGCCGTCGTGAGACTCCTCGACGCGCCCCGTCTTGGCGAGCCTCAACGCCATGCGTGCCACCTTGAATTCCACGCCGATGACATGGTTGGCATACCAGGTCAGGTGATCAACGCGGCCGTTGGCGAGTTCCCGCTCCACCCGCCCTTCGGTCCGGCTGCGGATTGTCATACGGGAAAGGGCCGCCTGGACCAGAGACGACGCTACCCGTTCGTTGCCACGCAACGGCGGATCGAGCCGCAACAGGCCCATCTTTCGGGTCTCTCCCGACCGGATCAGGGCCTCGCTGACCAGCTGCCGATAGTTCTCGCTGACCATTTCCACAAGCAGGCTTTCCAGGAAGCGGTTCTTGCTAAGCGGATACCCATCGCACGCGCCCCTGCCGGAAAACTTTCTCAGGATCTCAATCACCGCCGCGCCTTGCTTTCTTGACTGCCAATGTATCGGCGGCCAATCACTAGTCTGAAGCGATCCAGTGCGTCCAAAAGGTGTACGGAACTGGGTCAGAGTCGGGGTGGTTTCGGCGGTGGTTACACAAAACGACTCTGACCCCTTGTCCGGATCCCGTTTGTCCCGGAAGGGGCGCTTCCGGGTTGGTGTGCTTGCCGTCACCACCCGGGCCCCCGGATGCCCTTCGCTTGTCCGCGGCTACGCTGGCTGTGGGAGCGCGGGGTCGTGTATGACGCCAGGGCCGTCGCGCCATAACGTATCCGTCCCTGGAAAGGAGAAAAAGATGAACCTGACCCCTTTTCCGCGCCTTTTCCGCGGCCCGCGGCCTCGGGTCTGAGGCCCGGGGCTTGAGGTCCGGTCGCGGGGGCCGTATCGCGCGTCGCCGCTCCGGTGTAATGTCCGCCTCGCGTCCGCCCGAAGGAGCCGTTGATGCACTTGCGCGTTTCCGCCTGCCTGCTGGTCCTGCTGGGAGTGTCATCGGACACGGCCCTCGCCCACTTCGCCGTGGACTTCGCCGATACGCATGTGTCCCGTAACGGGCCCGGCGAGATCAAGAGCGCGCCGTGCGGGCGTCCTGACGGCGAGCGCGGCGAGCACGTGTACACATACGCGCCCGGGCAGACCATCACCGTGTCGTGGGTGGAGTACGTGGCGCACCCGGGCTACTTCCGCATCGCCTTCGACAACGATGGCGACGACGACTTCCGCAACCCGGCAAGCATCGCCCCGGCCAGCCGCAGCTGCGCGGAGGGCGAGCCTAACTGCGGCGATGGCGATTTCCACAACAACGCCACCGTGCTGATCGACGACTTCGGGCGGCATGAGGTCGCCGAGAACGGCAAGGCCTACTCGGCCGAGGTGACGCTGCCGGACGTGGAGTGCGACAACTGCACCCTGCAGATCATCCAGCTGATGACCGAGGCTTCCAAGGCGCCTTACGAGCCGGCCGCCGAGGATGCGGACGACATCTACTACCAGTGCGTTGACCTGAAGCTGCAGGCCGCGCGCTAGGCGGCCGGCCCGGGTCGCAGGGGCTTCAGTCGGGGATCGGGGCTGCGGCGCACTGCGTTATCGCGGCGGTCCGCCCATGGCTTCACTCGCAGCCGATCCCCGTCGTTGTCCCGACGTGGACGATAGTCCAGCTTCCACGCCTGCCAGCAAGGCATCGTTCCCGCCGGTCGTGCACCACGTGTTCTTCTGGCTGAAAAATCCGGATTCCCAGGAGCTCTCGGTAGACTGCTCGCCGGCTTGCGAACGTTGGCGGGCATCGACACCGTGTGGGGCATCCAGCCGTCGTGCGGCGGAGGCGCGGACGTGAACCTGACCCTGACCCCGTTACTCCCGCCAGGCCCTGCCCGGAGCGGGGCTGATGGAGCTGCTGCGTGGATTGGTGGCGGTCGGTGCGGGGGGCGCCATGGGCGCCTGGCTGCCGCTGGGGGCTGGCGGTCTGGCTCACAAGCAGCCGGCAGCCGGTCGCGCTGGGCACGCTTGCGGCCAACCTGGCCGGAGGCTGTCCCGTCGGCCCGGCCCTGGCCTGGATCGCCTCGCGTCCGGGCCTGGCCCCGGAATGGCGTCTGTTCCTGGTCACCGGCCTGCTCGGGGGACTGACGACGTTCTCCACATTTCTCCGCCGAGATCGTCCAGCAGCTCATATGGCAGCAGTACGGCGTTGCGGTGCTGGGCGCGGCCCTGCACCTGTTCGGCTCGCTGGGGATGACCGTGCTGGGTCTCTACAGCTACCGCGTGCTGCTGCGCCTGGTCGGCTAGAGCGATACGTGCAGTGGCCGGGCCGGCGCACGGCGGCCGGCGCCGATGCCCTCGTCTGCTGATGGGAGGAGGGCGCGGGCCATCGTTTCCTGTAAAGCCGTTGCCGGTCAGGCGGCTTGCCTGTCGGCCTGCGGCCGACCCTGCCTCCAAGCGACGGCGACTTGGGCATATCCGAGATCTGTCTTATTCACTTGGGACGGTACGGTCAGTTTTGTTAATCATTAACAAAACATCAAGGAGGCGGGCATAACTAAAAACCACGTCCCAGAATTCAGCATCTTGAACAGATAATCCCGACGGCAACGGAATTAGCGGCGGATATTCACGCGAATACAACACTTTCGGCGAGCGCACTCGGCGCGCAGTTGTTGGCGAGCGTTCAGTTTTTGGGTGCCCAGCGCCGGCAGATCCGCCACGCGGAGAGCCGGAATAGCCGTACTGCTACTCAGGACGAGGTCACGCGTGCGCGCTTCCCTACTTACTGCGGTCGCGCTGCGGGGCCTGTTGGCCGCCACGCTCGGCCTCGGGCTTTCCAGCCCCGCCCAGGCCCAGGTCGCCAACACCACGGTGATCACGCCGCCTTCTGGCGTCATTGACAGCAACCCGTCGAACAATACGTCCACTGTCACCACGCCACTGGCCAGCGTGGTCAGCAGCAGCAAGGCTGCGTTTCCTGCTAGTGGCAGCACGGTCATCATCGGGCAGCAGATCAGCTACACGCTGACCACCGAGGTCAGCAGCGCGCCCCTCACCAATGCCCTGACCCTGACCGATACCCTTAATCCGGGCCTGACCTTCGGCGCGGTGACCAGCAGCGTCGGGTTCACGTGTACCGGCAGTGGCTCCGGGCCGGTGACTTGCGTGCTTCCTGCGGGTACGCCCATCGGCACCTACACGGTCACCTACACCGCCACCGTCAACCCGTCGGCGACCGATCCGGTGA
>Ga0233383_1000538_pt1 | contig 14363 bp, 12 predicted proteins | sample ElkDunMinimDraft_14_FD_191542 | JGI IMG/M metagenome (GOLD analysis project Ga0233383, IMG submission 191542) | Fecal eukaryotic communites from dung pellets of Tule Elk in California, USA - Elk Dung G16 | ecosystem: Host-associated > Mammals > Digestive system > Large intestine > Fecal | place...
GGACGGAGCGGACCTCGTCGTCTGCGCCACCACGAGCGAGGACCCCGTCATCGCGTACGACTGGCTCGCTCCCGGCACGTACGTCGCGACGCTGGGCCCGAAGCAGCAGGGACGCCACGAGGTCGATGCGGAGCTTCTCGAGGCCGCCGACGTGGTGGTGACCGACTCGAGGGCCCAGGCGTTGGGGTACGACCCGCCCAGCACCATCGTCGGGACACGCGTCGAGGACCATCTCCAGGAGCTGGGAGCGGTCCTCGACGGAGCAGCCACCGGGCGGACGTCGCACGACCAGACGTGCGTCTTCTACTCGGTCGGCCTCGCCGGCACGGAGCCGTATCTTCTCGCGAAGCTCACCGGCCTCGGCTGACGCTCGAGGCCGGTTCCGGACACCAGGCACAATTTACTTTCGCGACACATCGCCGTCTCCTTTCCTGCGACGCCGGTTCCTAGCGTCTGCCGTGGAAGCCGAACCTGTGCTTCCGCGGTCAAGCGTCTGCCCCCCGAGACGCCGGAACTGGAGTCCCTGTGAAGAGAACAACGATGGGCCGTCGCCTCGTGCACGCCCTCCTCGCGACCGGTCTCGCCGCCGGCGCGATCGCCGCGGCGCCCCTCACGGCCCAGGCGGCCGACGAGACGCTCCGCACCGGTGACGGGTTCACCGTCACCGATCTCGGCGGCGCGTACGAGGTCACCGTGGCGCTCGACCGGCCCTTGCCGGTCAAGTCCGACGCCCCCACCATCGAGGCCGACGGGCACAGCGTCGGCCTGGCAGCCGAGTCGCTGGACGGGACCACCCTGACCACGGTCACCACCGACCCGTCGGTGCTCACCGCGACGTCGCTCGCGCCGGGATGGTCGAGCATCGAGAGCGCCGCCCTGGACGAGGCCACCGCCGCCGGAGAGCCCGTGGCGCCGAACCTCCCCGACCCCGCCGAGACGGCGACCGAGCTCGACGACGATCCGGGATCGCTCGGCACGTACGAGTGGGACGAGGACATCTACGACTTCGGCGACCAGGCCATCGCCCTGACGTCGATCGGCGGGATCCGAGGCGAGGTCCGCGGCAAGGTGTACCTCCCCCGAACGGGCGGCCCCCGACCGGTCGTCGTCTTCATGCACGGCCGCCACACCTCCTGCTCCCAGGGCACCCCGAACCCCGACCGGTGGCCGTGCGGCCCGAACCAGGTCCGCATCCCCAGCTACCAGGGGTACGACGATGCGGCGCGTGCGCTCGCGAGCCACGGCTATGCGGTCGTCTCGCTGTCCGCCAACGCGATCAACGCCAACGACAACCAGCTGTCGATCGACTACGGCCAGCTCACGCGCGGCCAGCTCACGCTCGACACCCTGTCGCTGCTGAAGGACGCGAACGACGGCAAGGCGATCACCCTGCACGACGCCGCGCGCGATCGTGACGTCACGCTCGACGACGCCCTCGCCCAGACCGACGACGCCATGCTCGACACCGCGCACGAGGTGTCGCTGACCGCGGCGGACCTCGAGGGGCGCTTCGACTTCTCCTCGATCGGCCTGATGGGCCACTCGCGAGGCGGGGAGGGCGTGGCGTCCGCGGCGGTCCTCAACGCCGCTCTCGACGAGCCGTGGGCGATCACGTCCGTCCTGCCGCTGGCGCCGGTGGACTTCAACCGGTTCACGATCCCCGACGTCACGATGATGACCCTGCTCCCGTACTGCGACGGTGACGTCTCGAACCAGCAGGGCCAGCACATGTTCGACGACTCGCGCTACGCGTTCGACGACGACGTCCTCCGCTCGGCCATGTGGGTGATGGGCGCGAACCACAACTTCTTCAACACGGTGTGGACTCCCGGCGTCTACCCGTACTCCGTCTCCGACGACTGGAGCCGCTCCACCGACCCGGTGTGCGGCACCGCCCCGTCCGTCGCCGAGACGAGCATCCGGATGACGCCGAAGGAGCAGTACGACGTGGGCACCGCCCTCGTCGCCGGCTTCTTCCGTCTGACGCTCGGCGAGGAGGACCAGCTCCTGCCGATCTTCGACGGGACGGGCGCCGTCGCCGGCAGCCTCGTCGGCAAGGACATCCGCACGACCGCCGTCCAGGCGCCGTCGTCCCGCCAGGACATCGAGACCTTCACCAAGGCCGGCAACACCGTCCGGCCGTACGGCAACGCGTCGTTCGCCGTCTGCGCGAGCGCCTCCGGACGCCCGGTGTCCCAGGATCTCCCAGCCTGCGCGAGCCCCGCTCTCGCCGGGGCACAGACGCCGCACTGGGCCGCGATGCGATGGAGCGAGGACGTCCCCGCCTCGCCGATGGCGAAGCTCTCGTGGACCAGCGCCACGGACGAGGTGCGTCTCACCGTGCCACGCAAGGCGCGTGACGCCTCCTCGTACGACCGCCTGTCGCTGAAGGTCGCCGCCGACGAGTCCGTCAGCACGTCGACCGATCTGACGATCACGCTCGTCGACGGCTCGGGCGCCTCGGTGACCACGCCGGTCTCGGAGCTCAACCCGCTCGCGCTCCAGCGCCTGCCGATCAGCACCGGGACCGGGGCGGCGATGCTCGGCAAGATCGTGCTCCAGCAGGTCAACCTGCCCCTCGCGGGTCTCGGGTTGGACCTCACCGACCTCCGGGAGGTCCGCCTCGGTGGCGGCACGACGGCCGGGACGGCGCTGATCTCCGACCTCGCTCTCGAGTCGACGTCGCTCGGCAACCCGGAGCCGAGGACCCGTTCCTCGGTCAACGTCGGCGCGCAGCGCGTCGAGGAGGGCCGCGGTCCCGGGACGGTGGACGTCGCGGTGACGCTCGACCGTCCGTCGGACCTGCCGGTCGTCGCGTACGCGTCGGTGCTCGGCACCGCGAACGCGTCGTCGAAGGTCGGCCGCGCGATGGAGAAGGTGACCTTCGCTCCCGGTGAGGTCTGCAAGGTCGTGTCGGCCCCGACGTACGGCGACAGCGCCCCGTCCGCCGCCGCTGAGGTCACCTTCCGGGCGACCGTCACCAACACCGGCAACGGCGTGATGGGCACGGGAGCCCTCGACTGGCTGACGGTCCGTGAGGACGACGGCCTCACCGGAGCCGCGACGCCGGTGCCCGCGGTGGGGACGCCTGGCGACGCGTGCGCCGAGCTCTCCGCGCGGGGGGCCACCCACGCGCTCGACGCGAGCGACGTGACGCCCGGCCCCGGTGAGACCACGACGCTGACCGGAAGCGGATTCCGCGCCGGCGAGTCGGTCGCAATCGCCTGGGGAGACACCGCGAGCGGAGTCGCCGCTGCCGACGCCTCGGGGACCGTCTCGTACGACCTCGTGGTCCCGGCCGACGCGGAGACGGGTCCGGTCACCGTGACGGCGACGGGTGCCGGCTCCAGCCGCAGTGCGGTCGTCGACCTCACGGTCCTCGGCACCACCGCGACGACGCTCTCCCTCGATCCGGAGCTCCCGGCGATCAACCGGCCCGTCACCCTGTCGGCGACGGTGTCGGGAGCGACGGGCGGCACGGTGACGTTCACCGACGGCGGCACCGTGCTCGGGACCGCCGAGGTCACCGACGGCGTCGCGACGCTGACGATCGCCGGCCTGAAGGCCGGGACGCACACGCTCGCCGCGGCGTACGGAGCGACGGCGACGACCGACGCCTCGGTGTCCGCGACGACGACGCTCACCCTCGCGAAAGACCGATCCACCCTCGCGCTCGTGCTGTCCGCGACGGGCACCACGTTCGGTACCGCGGTGCGGGGCCAGGTCGCTGTCGCCGGATCGCCCGACGGGATCGTGGAGATCGGGTACGGCAAGGTGAAGCGCTCGGTGACGCTCACCGACGGGCGGGCAGGCTTCACCCTGCCGGCGACACTGGCGCCCTCCGCCTACACGGTCACGGCACGGTTCCTCGGCACGGAGGAGGCCGCCGCGAGCGCGACGGCGACCGCCGCGCTGCGGGTGGCGAAGAAGGCGACCACCTCGACCGTCACGAGCAAGGCATCGGTCAAGCGTGGCAAGAAGCTGACGGTCACGGCGAAGGTGCGCGGCGCCGTCGCCGGGACGCAGCCGACCGGCACCGTGACGGTGTACGTGAAGAAGAACGGTGGCGCGTACAAGCCCGTCAGGTCCGTCCGCCTCACCACCGCCGCGAAGGGAGCCGTCACGGTGTCGTACAAGGCGCCGAAGGCGAAGAGGCTCCGTGTGAAGGTCGTGTACGGCGGCGACAGCCGGTACGGCAAGAGCACCTCCGCCGTGAAGGTGGTGTCCGTCAAGCGCTGACGCGCCGGCGACACGACACAGGGGCGGCACCGGCTCACGCGGGTGCCGCCCCTCTCACGTCACAGTTCGGACAACGCCGTTCCACGCGCGAGGGCCGGACACCTAGTCTGAGCGCGCACTCTCGTGGTTGCCGGGTGCGTTTCGGTTCCCCTGCTACGGAGACGATGCTCGTGTTCGCAAGACGCCAGGATGGACGTACGCCGCTCGAGCAGGCGTTGGATGCGGCTTCTGGGCTGAAGCCGGGCTCCTGGGCCAGCGTCGAGGCCCTGTCGATGCTGGCCATCGAAGCCCACGGTCGACCCGAAGCGGAGAGCCTGTACGCGTCCGCGGTCAACGCCGCGACGGACCTGAAGCCCGGTTCCTGGGAAAGCGTGAGGGCGCTGGCGTGGTTGGCTCGCGCGGACCGGGAGCGGTCCGAACACAGGTAGCCCTCTGCGATGGACGGCTGACTGTGATGGAGCGCCGGCGGCCCGTCCTGATCCCGGACTCGCGCACAGAGGAGGATCTTCGCTAGCGTGACGCCTCGTCCGTCAACCCCGCGGCGGACCCGTCTTGCAGGAGGACTTCATGGCTCGAACGACCAGGAAAGCGTCCACCCGTCAGGTCGTCACCGTGATCATCGTCGTGTGGCTCGTGATCGGCGCCCTCGCGGCCGCCCAGCGCGGCTACTTCCGTGGCTCCGACGCGAACTGCGCCAAGCTCGGCACGATCACCGTGACGATCATCGCCGGCCCCCTCAACTACGTGGGCGCCAACCCGAAGATCGACTGCAACATCGAACCCAGCAAGTGAGCGCGCGAAGGGCCCGGCACGTCATGCGTGCCGGGCCCTTCGTCGTCTGTTGGCTCAGCGCCGCAGGACGCGGCGGGCGAGAGAGTTCCCGCCGAACTGCACCACCTGCACGATGATCACGATCATGATGACCGCGGTCCAGGTCACGACCGTGTCGAACTGGCGGTAGCCGTACTGCAGGGCGAAGTTGCCCAGGCCACCGGCGCCGATGACACCGGCGATCGCCGACATGTCCACCACCGCGACGAAGGCGAAGGTGTAGCCCAGGATCAGCGGGCCGAGCGCCTCGGGGACCAGCACCGTACGGATGATCCGCAGGCGGCCGGCGCCCATGGACCGTGCAGCCTCGATGACGCCGGGGTCGACGGTGACGAGGTTCTGCTCGACGATGCGCGAGATCCCGAACGCCGCGGCGAACGTCATCGCGAAGATGATCGCCCGGTTGCCGATGCCGATGCCGACGACCAGCCGCGCGAACGGCTGGAGGGCGGCGATGAGGATGACGAACGGGATCGGGCGGAAGAAGTTCACGAAGACGTTGAGGACGACGCTCGCGAAGCGGTTCGGGTAGAGACCCGACGGGCGCGTGACGTACAGCGCCATACCGAGCACCATCCCGATCAGGCCACCGAGGACCAGCGCGACGGCGACGATGTAGAGCGTCTGCCACGTCGCCTCCCAGAAGAGCGGCCACAGCTCGCCCATCTGGGTGTCGGCGGCGAGGAGGTCACCCGCGCTGATTCCGTACGGGGCGGTCATCGCAGCTCCTGGGTGTCGATGCGTGCACCGATCGCGGCGAGCGCCGCGTCGACCTCGGCGTCGGCGCCCTGCAGCGAGAGCGTGAGGTTGCCGAACGTACGACCGCCGACGTCCTCCATCCCTCCGTGGACGAGCTCGAACGTGACGTCACGCCGGATCAGCTCGGCGAACACGTCGGCCTGACGTACGCCCTCGTCGCGGAACGCGATCCGCACGAACCGGCCTGGGTGGCGCGTACGGAGCGCCGCGAGCGCCTCCGCTTCCGGCACGTCGTCGATGATCGTGGACACGAAACGGCGCGTGACCGGCTGCTGGGGAGCGGAGAAGACGTCGAAGACGGGACCGCGCTCGACGATGCGCCCGGCCTCCATCACCGCCACCTTGTCGGCGATCGACTTCACGACCTCCATCTCGTGCGTGATGACGATGATCGTGAGGCCCAGCTCCTCGTTGACGCGGCGCAGGAGCGCGAGAACCTCCTGCGTCGTCTCCGGGTCCAGGGCGCTCGTCGACTCGTCGGCGAGCAGCAGCTTCGGCGACGTGGCGAGCGCACGGGCGATGCCGACGCGCTGCTTCTGACCGCCGGAGAGCTGGTCGGTATAGGTGTGCGCCTTCTCCGCGAGGCCGACGAACTGGAGCATCTCCGCCACGCGGGCGTGCGCCTCGCGCTTGTCGACGCCGGCGACCTGGAGGGGGTACATCACGTTGCCGTACACGGTGCGCGAGCGCAGCAGGTTGAACTGCTGGAAGATCATCCCGATCCCCAGCCGTACGCGCTGCAGCTGCCGCTCCCGCAGCCCGACGATCTCCGTGCCGTCCACCCGGATCGACCCGGTCGTCGCACTCTCCAGCGCGTTGACCAGGCGGATGAGGGTCGACTTGCCGGCGCCGGAGTAGCCCACGATCCCGTAGATGTCCCCGGCCTCGACGTCGAGGTCGACGTCGTCGATCGCACGGACGGGCGAGCCGCCGCGCGACGAGGCCGGGAACACCTTCGAGACGCCACGCATCTCGACGAGAGCCATGGGGACTACTGCGCCTGGATCTGCGACTCGACGGTCTTCAGGGTCTTCTCCAGCTCGGGAGCCGGGATCTTCACGACCTCTGCTGTGTCGCCGGAGACCTTCTGCAGCCCGTCGATGACCGGCTGGCTGTTCTGGAAGATCTCGACGAGCTTGCGGTACGTCGCGTCGTCCTTGTCACCCGCGCGCACGGCGAAGATGTTGACGTACGGCTGCGCACTGGGGTCCTTGGCGTCGTCGGTGACGAGCGCGTCGGCGAACGTCAGCCCGGCCTTCTCGACGAAGTCGTTGTTGATCACGGCCGCCGCCACGTCGGGGAGCGAGGTCGGGGTGAGGTCGGCCTTGAGGGCCTGGACCTTCACGCGGGACGAGTCCTCGACGTCGTTGAGCGTGGAGAACGGGCTGCCGCCGTCCTTCAGGGAGATGAGGCCGGCCGACTGCAGGAGCAGGAGGGCACGCGCCTGGTTGGTGTCGTCGTCCGGCACGACGACGGTGTCGCCGTCCTTGATCGCCTCGACCGAGTCGACCTTCTTCGAGTAGAGGCCGAGCGGGTAGATCGCCGTCGACCCGATCGGGTAGAGGTCGTCGTCGTTCTTCACGTTGTAGTCGGCGAGGTAGATGATGTGCTGGAACTGGTTGATGTCGATCTCGCCCTCGCTGACCGACGGGTTCGGCTGCGCGTAGTCGGCGAAGTCGATCACCTCGACGTCGATGTCCTCCTTGGCGGCCTCCTCCTCGAAGGTCTTCCAGTACGGGTCGCTCGCGCCGACGACTCCGAGCTTGACCTTGGTCATCCCGGCAGCCGTGTCGTCGCCACCGCGTACGGCGAGGAAGACGCCGACGACCACGGCGAGCGCGACGACGGCTGCGACGATCCACACCCCCTTGCGCGACTTCGGCGGTGCAACCTGGGGGACCTGCTCGGACATCGTGTGCTCCTCGATCGTGGTGGTAGGGGATGTGCGCCCCTCACGTCGAGATTGCGTCGCCATCCCGCATCTTGACCAGGCGTCTCATATACCGAGACGCGTTCAGCCCGCCAAGTGCCTGGAAACTCAGGCGACCAGCCGGTTCGGGCGTGACCGACCCCACGTCATATCGGTCAGGCTGCACCGAACCCTCGCCCCGGCACCCCGGCACTTTCCGTTGGTGACCAACGGAAAGTGACGGGGGAAGGGGGCGCTGGTTACTCCTTCAGGTCGTCGATGGCCCGCTGCGAGCCGGGGTGGAGCGGGATCGGGTCGGAGTCCTCGGCGTCCTCGAGACGGATGTCCTTCGCGGCCGGGTGCACGGAGACGAGCGCGTCGGTGTCCTCGAAGACGAGCGTGGTCAGGGCGCAGGCGACGTTGTCAGGCATGTCGTTGCGCGCCAGCAGCACGTTGGGGACGACGACCGTCGGCACGTCCGCGTCGAGCTCGTACGTGGCGGCCGGGATGCTGCCCTCCTCGTAGACGGGGTTGATCTCCTGGAGCGCGGGGAGCTCCGGGGTGATGTCGAGGAAGGTGACCTTGTCCCCCATCGACGTGAAGAGGTCGGTGATCGCCGGCGTCGGCAGACCGCCGGACCACACGAGTCCGTCGATCGAGCCGTCCTTCATACCGTCGACGGTCTTGGTGAGGTCCAGGCGCTGCGCCGACACGTCGTCCTGGGACAGGCCCGCGGCCTCGATCAGACGCTGGGCGATGACCTCGGTGCCGGACTTCGGGGAGCCGGTGGAGATCCGCTTGCCCTTGAAGTCCGCGATCGAGGTGATGCCGGAGTCGGCGCGTACGACGACCTGCGTGTAGTTCGGGTAGATGCGCCCGATCGACGAGACCTCCTGCTTCTCGGTGAAGGACCCGGTGCCCTCGACCGCGTCCGCGGCCGTGTCTGCGAGCGAGAACGCGAGGTCGTAGTCGCCCGCGACCAGCTGCTGCACGTTCTGCACGGACGCCCCGGTCTCGGCGGCGGTCGCCTTCAGATCGGTCTCGTCGCTGATGAGCTTGGCGAGACCACCACCGACGACGTAGTAGACGCCGGTCGAGTTGCCGGTCGCGATCGCGATCCGGCCGGACCCTGCGTCACAGCTGTCGGTGTCGCCACCGGCCTGGTCGTTCTCCTGCTGACCTCCGCACGCCGCGAGGGCGAAGGAGGCGGTGAGCGCGCCAGCGGCGAGCAGCGTACGAGTGTGTCTCATGGATTCTTCACTCCTGGGTGATGGGTGTGGAGGACGGTGACGGGGCGGACGGGTGGTGACGGCGCCCCACGAGGTGCAGGACGACCGCGGCGGCGAACAGCGCGAGGCCGATCGCGATCGAGACGGGGACGAGGTAGAGGAGCAGGAGCGCCGCCGGCACGCAGAGCAGGCGCTCCGGACGGCGGGTCGGACCGAACATCCAGCCGGACGTGGCGACAGCGAGGGCGGCCACTGCCAGCCCTGCCACGACGGTCGTCCACACGACGTCGATCAGCGCCCCACGGCCGAGGAGGTGGGTGCCGTTCTCGGTCATGATGAACGCCATCGGCGCGAGGAAGGCAGGCAACGTGTACTTGCACGCCTGCCACATCGTCGCCATGACCTTGCCGCCGGTGATCGCCGCCGAGGCGACGGCAGCCAGCGCCGTCGGCGGCGACACCTCGGACAGGACCGCGTAGTAGAAGATGAACATCGCGACCTCGGGACCCTCCGCGCCGAGGCTGATGAGCGCGGGGCCGATGATGATCCAGCTGAGGATGAACGAGGCCGTCACGGGGACGGCGAGCCCGAGCACGACGATCGCGATCGCCGAGAACAGCGCGCTCAGGACCACGAGCGTCGCGTGGTTCGGGGCGAGCGCGTCGGCCGCGTCGACCAGCAGCGACGAGAGCACCTGCCCGAGCCCGGTCTTGGCGATGGTCGAGGTGATCACCCCGGCGGCCGCGCACACGGCGATCACCGGCACGGCGCCCCGGATCCCCGTCGCGAGCGCCACGTAGAGGCGGGAGACGTAGTCCCGCAGCGACTCCCCCAGCGGAAGCCGCTCAGCGTCCTGCGGCCGCTCGTCGATGCCGCCGACGAACCGCCGCCGCGACAGCAGCGCCTCGAGCAGCCCGAACACGGCGGCCACCGCGGTCGCGTACACGACGGCCTTGAACGGCGGCACGTCCAACGCCAGGAACACGACGATGACGCCGAGGCTCACGAAGTGGTAGCCGAACCGGCCGAGCAGCGCCCACGGGCTGCCCACCTCCACGTCCACGCGTCGCGCGCCGAAACGCCGGGCATCGATCTCCACGGCGAGGAAGATGCCGAGGTAGTAGAGCAGCGTCGGGACGAGCGCCCAGCCGAGCACCTGGAGGTACGAGACGCCGAGGTACTCCGCAATGATGAACGCCGCCGCGCCCAGCGTCGGCGGCGAGAGGATCGCGCCGATGCCCGAGGCGGCGAGCATGCCGCCGGCGGCCTCGCGGGGATAGCCGGCGCGCTTGAGGATCGGCCACGCGAACGAGCCGAGCGTGACCGCGGTCGCGGTACCGGATCCGGACACCGTGCCGAGGAGGAAGCCTGACGTCGCGACCGTACGACCAGGCGCGGTGCCCGACTTCCGGAACAGGGAGAAGCTGAACTCGACGAAGAACCGGCCCGCACCCATCCGGTCGAGGACGGCCCCGTAGATCGTGAACAGCACGATGTACGTCGCCGCGACGTCGAGCGGCACGCCGAAGAACCCGCTGGCCTCGTTGTAGAGCGCGTTGACGATCTGGTCGATGTCCTCCCCGCGGTGCGAGATCGCCCACGAGATCGGGAGGAAGCCTCCGTAGTAGGCGTACGCGAGGAACAGCGCGCAGACGATCGGCAGGACCCACCCGGTCGTACGCCGGGTCGCCTCGAGGACCAGCAGGAGCAGGAGCACCCCGGCCACGACGTCGACCGTCCCGAGCGCGCCCTGCCGGTCGAGGAAGGCGCTGAACCCTCCTCCGCCGTCCCCCCACTCGGGCAGCGGGAGCACGGGGTAGAGACCGACCACGAGGGCCACGAGCGCGAGCAGCCAGTCGACCGGACCAGGATCGTCCCCGCCGTCCGTGCGGCGCCTCGCGCGTCCGCGGTAGAGCAGGAAGGCCAGCGGCAGGGTGACCCCGAGGAACACGACGAGGTAGAACTGGTTGCCCTCGCGCAGCGGGAAGAACACCTGCCTCAGCACGAACACCGCGACGACGAAGCACCAGAGCGTGATCACCCGCTCCCAGCCTCGGGAAAGGCGGCGCGACGGACGCTCCTCGTCGTACTCGGAGGCGAGGTGATCGAGGTCGGCCTGGCCGACCGGGGTGTCGCGCTCGGCGGTGGGCATGGCGGGTAACGTACTCGTGATCTGTGTCACAACAGTGCCCCCGACGTCCAGGCTTTACACAGTCTTGACGTGTCGAGCGGCAACAGGAGGACCGGCGTGCGCGTGCTGCTCGTGGAGGACGACGACGCGGTCGCCGATGCCCTTCGTGCAGCGCTCGGCAGGGTCGGGCTCGCCGTCGACCGTGCCGCTGATGCCGAGGAGGGCTGGCGCAAGCACGACCACGCCTCGTTGGTGCTCCTCGACATGGGTCTGCCCGACTCCGACGGCCTCGCGCTGGCCCGCCGGATCCGCGCGACGAGCGAGGTGCCGATCATCGCGGTGACTGCGCGGCGTTCCGAGGCGTCCGTCGTGGCCGCCCTCCAGTGCGGAGTCGACGACTACGTCACGAAGCCGTACAGCACGCAGATCCTCCTCGCGCGCATCGACGCGGTCATGCGGAGGGCCGGACGTGGGCTGGCCCTCACCGATGTCCGGGTGGGCGACCTGGTGCTGGAGCCGGACGAGCAGCGAGCCACGTACGCCGGGACGCCGCTCGACCTCTCGCCGAAGGAGTTCGCCCTGGTGCTCGTGCTCGCCCAGAGCGCCGGCCACGTCGTCTCGCGCGCGGCGCTGATGGAGAGGATCTGGCAGACGACCTGGGTCGGCGGGTCCCGGACCCTCGACGTGCACGTCGCGAGCCTGCGGGCAAAGCTCGGCCGCGCTGATCTCATCGAGACGGTGCGAGGGACCGGGTACCGCCTCCGGACCTCGGGGTGACCGCGTGCGCCGCCGGCTGCTCGTCCTCTCGACGCTTGCCGTCTCGATCCTGCTCGCCGCGCTGATCGGTCCGCTGATCGGCACCTACGCGTCCGACCGTACGCAGGAGCTCTTCGTCACGCGCCAGACCGACCTGAACCGTTTCGCCGTGGTCGCGGCCAACGCGATCGAGACCGGATCGGTGGCGTCGCTGCGCTCGGAGCTCGACCGGTACGAGGAGGTGCACGGTGCCCGTGTCGTCGTGGTCGACGCGGACCGACGTACGGTCGCCGCGTCGGCCGGCGATCTCGACCCCGCGACGGCGCGACGGTCGGTGACCCGCGCACTCGCAGGCAACAGTGCCGAGACCCCGACCTCCCTCTGGCCGTGGTCCCACGACACCCTCGTCCTCGCCTCACCGATCGGGCACGATGCCCACGTCCTCGGCGCGGTCGTCATGGAGACCCCGACGCGGGGAGTACGCGACGACGTCGCCGGACGGCTGGTGCTGCTCTGCCTCGCGGGGCTCGCCGTCCTGCTGATCGCGGCGCTCGGCGTCGCGGTGCCGCTCGTGCGGTGGATCCTGCGCCCGGTCCACGAGCTCGAGGACGCGGCACGCCGGGTCGCGCACGGTGATCTCGCGACCCGCGTCCCGGCCACCACCGGCCCTCCGGAGCTGCGCAGGCTCGCGACGTCGTTCAACGTCATGGCCGACCACGTGCAGGTGGCGCAGCGCCAGCAGAGCGACCTCGTCGCCGACGCCTCCCACCAGCTCGGCAACCCGCTGACGGCTCTGCGGCTGCGCGTCGAGACGCTCAGCGCCGACGCCGATCCGGACGACGTGGCACAGCTCGATCTGGTCCTCGCCGAGACCGACCGCCTCACCCGGATCGTCGACTCGCTCCTCGCCCTCGGCCAGATCGGCGCCGAGCCGCCCCCCGTGACGGAGGTCGATGTCGCCGCGGCCGTCCGTGCCCGTTGCCGGGTCTGGGAGCACGCGATCTCCTGCCTCACGGTGAGTGCACCGGAGCAGGCGGTGGCGCTCGCGAGCGGCGACGTGGTCGACGTCGTGCTCGACGCTGCTCTCGACAACGCAGCGAAGTTCGCGCCCGGCTCGCCCGTCGAGGTGACCGTCGTCGTCGAGCGCGAGGTCATCGCGCTCTCCGTCCGCGACCACGGCGACGGGGTCCGCGGGGAGGACCTCCGGAAGGTGGGCTCCCGGTTCTTCCGCGGGGCGCAGCACCAGAACGTCCGGGGCACCGGGCTCGGGCTGGCGATCGTGCGCACCCATGTGGGCCAGCTCGGGGGCGGCTTCTCGGTCGGGCGACCGTCCGACGGCGGCTTCCAGGTGGCGGTGACGCTCCGCCGACCGAAGCCCGGCACCACAGCGGCTCAGGCGTAGAAGCCGTCCCGCAGGTTGATGCCGTGCTCGACCCACATCTTGAGCGCGGCCAGCATGCCGGTCCACCCCGCGCAGTTGCCGAAGGCGTTCTCGGCACCCGCCTCGGTCGCGCGCCACGACGACTCGGTGATCGTCACCAGCGTGCGGGTGTCGTCGTCGACCGGGTCGAGCGCGAACGTCGTGGTGGTCGTGCCGTCGTCGGCCGTCGACTCCTGCGCGTCCCAGCGGATCACGAGACGCCTCGGTGGGTCTGCCTCGACGACCACCACGGGGAACTCGCCGGGAAAGTCGTGGAAGTCCCACGTGACGGTCGCCCCGGCCTCGAGCCGACCACGGGCCCCTCCCGTCGTGAAGTAGCGGGAGAGCTGTGCCGGGTCGGCGATCGCCTCGTACACCTCGGCACACGGCTTGGCGACGTGACCCGAGACGGTGAACCGGAGCTCGCTGAGAGGGTTGGCATTCATGTGATATTTTTACAACATGTCGCCCCCCGTAGGCAACCCCAGCGACGACGACCTCGTCTTCAAGGCGCTCGCCTCGCCGACCAGACGCAGGATGCTCGACCTCCTCAGGGAGGACACGCGGACCACCGGCGAGCTGTGCGCGCTGTTCCCCGACCTCGACCGGACCACGGTGCTCCAGCACCTGCGCGTCCTGGAACGCGCCGCGCTCGTCAGCGGCCGCAAGGTCGGACGGGAGCGCCGGCTCGCGCTCGCCCCCCTGCCGATCAAGCGCATCCACGACCGGTGGATCAGCGACTACACGAGGGCAGCGGTGGACCTGCTCGACCAGCTGGACCAGTCCGGTCGGCCGGACCGCTGACGCTCATCCGCGTTCGCGGTAGTAGCGCACCGCCCCCGCGTGCAGGTCGAGCGGCGAGGTGAAGATCGCCGCGCCGAGCGTCGGCTGCGCGACGCCCGGCTCCAGCCGCTCGATCTCGTCCTGCCGCTCGAAGACCACCCGGGTCAGTGCGTACGCCAGCGGCTCGGCGAGCGCCGGGTTGGCGACGAGGTAGTTCTTCACGCTCAGCGTGCCGACCGCCTCGGGCAACCCGTACGCCGACGGCGGGATCGGTGCCCGGACGTACTGGGGGCCATGGGCGGCCAC
>Ga0233383_1000543_pt1 | contig 14268 bp, 11 predicted proteins | sample ElkDunMinimDraft_14_FD_191542 | JGI IMG/M metagenome (GOLD analysis project Ga0233383, IMG submission 191542) | Fecal eukaryotic communites from dung pellets of Tule Elk in California, USA - Elk Dung G16 | ecosystem: Host-associated > Mammals > Digestive system > Large intestine > Fecal | place...
CGTCGGGGCCTGCGTCATCCCCGGAGGAGGCCCCGCCGCACGCCGTCAGCGCCGCGACGAGCAGCAGTGCAGTCCACCTCATGGGAACTCCACCTTCAGCGTGTAGGTGTTGGCCGCGCGGGGATCCACGCCCCGCACCCGGACGACGAGGCTGCGCGGCGCCTGCGTGGCGGGGACCAGCACCTCGGCACGCTCCAAGGCGTCGGAGCAGCCGACCGCGGTGGGGCCGTCGAACACGCACAGCTCGAGCAGCCCCTGTGCCGACACGTAGGGGTCGAGCGACACGCGCAACGCCGACAGCGCCGGGACGGTCACCGCGTAGTGGTCCTGATCCTGGGGACACACGGCACCGTCCAGCGTCCCCGCACCGTTCACGGGCGTGGGCTGGGTCGGCAGGTCGTTGGGCTCCCAATCATCGTCGTCGCAGGGCGTTCCGCGGCTGAGCAGGAAGCGCACGTCGTAGGACTGCTCGCGATCGGTGGTGGAGACCGCGACGTACCAGGCGCCTGCGGACGGCGCGACGTAGGAGACCAAGAGCCGCCCGCTGGCGACCGTCCGCCCCTGCGCGTCCAGGACCCGGGTGCTGAAGGTCGACTCCGCGTAGGCGTCCGCGTCCAGTCGCACCCCGAGCTGATCTCCTCGCGCGAGGGTGATGGCGAAGTGATCGACGTCTCCCTGGCAGAGGGTGAGCGGTCCGTAGAGGCTGGCCGTCACGTTGAACGCCTGGGCCAGGGTGTCGTTGGGCTCGAGCGTGTCCGGCACGCAGTCGCGCGGCACGCAGGCGCCGGTCGCGAGCTGACAGCGCCGGTCGGGCGCGCAGTGCTCGTCCGAGTTGCAGGGCGGCAGCTCGGCCAGACAGGCGCCTGTGGCCAGGTGGCAGACCAGGGGGATGCTGCAGTCGCGATCCGAGTAGCAGCGCGGCGCTTCACCACAGCGTCCGGCGGCGTCGCAGGTCAGCTGGGGCCCGCAGTCCGCATCCTCGACGCACTGCACGCAGCGAGCGTCGTGACAGCGCTCGGCCAGGCCGCAGCCGCTGTCCACGGCAGCCTCGTCGCAGCGCGGAACGCAGCGCCGGCTGCCCGGATTGCAGGTCTCCGCGGGGCCGCAGTCCCCGGGCTCGAGGCAGCCGAGATCCTCCTCGCACACCAGGTTGGCCGCGTTGCACCGCTGGCCGGTCGGGCACGTGGACGCCGCGCCGTCGGGGCACAGGTGCACCGCGTCCCGCTGCACGCAGCTCCCCTGATGACAGAAGGCCCCGGCAGGACACTCGCCGTTCAACTCGCAGGCATCACTCCAGCCCGGCCGCGGCGCACAGGTGCCGGCCTGCGGATCGCAGTACTCCCTGAGCAGGCACTGGCCGCTCGAGCTGCAGGGTCCACAGCGTCCGTCCTCGAGACAGACGTCACCGCCCGCGCAGTCGCTTCGACGGGTGCACTCGGGCTCCGGCGTCGGCTCGACCGCGGTCGGCGTACACGCGAGGAAGAGCGCCAGCAGCAGCGGTCCCGCCCGATGCGAAGCGCCGACAAGGGCCCGGCCCTGCCGCAGCACAGCGGTCTTCGCGTCCTTCGCGTCCGCGCGCGGGCCGGTCTCGAGCGAGGCCATCATGGCGTCCCCACCGCCGTCGCCACGCCGGAGGGCCACGCGACGTCGACCGCGTTCCATCGCACCCCCTGCTCGAGGAGCTCGCGGGAGGCCTCGAAGACCACCACTCCGTAGCTGTAGACGCGGACGGTCGCGCTCGTCCCGGGCTTCGCGGAGAAGTTCGCGTTCCGGTAGTCCACGACCACGCGGTAGGTGCCGGGACCCGGCGCCTCGATGCCCGTGACCTCCGGGCCATAACCCACGAGGGCGTCGCGCAGCAGCACCGGATCATCCTCGCGCACCCCCACCTGCCCCCAGTCGAGCGGCGCGTGCATCGGGGTGCAGTTCGCGTAGTGGCAGTCGTTGGGGGTCAAAAGAACTGCGCCCGGTGCGTTCAGCAGGTGCAGGTCGAGATCGGCGCTCGCGTGGTCCCAGAACACCTCCACCAGGAGATCCTGCGCGGGGCGGGCGACCAGCCGAAGCCGCGCGGGCAGAAGGCTCCTGGCGCCCATCGCATCGGTGACCTCCAGGGCCACCTCGTACTCGCCCGGCAGCAGGGGATCGAGATCCAGGGACGCCACCGCGGCCACGGGGTCGATCAACGTCGCGCTCGCGCCGGGGGGCTTTCTCAGCAGTGTCCACGCGTAGGTCAGTGGGACATCGCCATCCGGATCCCGGGATCCCGAACCATCCAGGGTCACGGTCATCCCGGGCGCGACCTCACCCACCGCGGCGATCTCGGCGATGGGGGCGCGGTTCACCGGTGCGATCAGCGGCAGCACGAACTCGGGGTGATCCGGATCGGTGTTGGTGATCCGCACGCCCCCGGTCGCGTCCCCGGCGGAGCCTGGCGGCGGCGTGAACATCACCGTCAGTCGCACCTGACCGGGGAGGCCGTTCTCGCCGACCGTCGGGATGACCACCGGGGTCTGGACGCTGCCGACGAAGCTGAAGCCCTCCGACCCGTCCTCCGTGAACTCCAGCGCCTCGATGCGCAGGTCTGCATTCCCCAGTGAGCGGATGGTGAAGGTCTGCACGCTGGCGCTGCCCTCGGCCGTGCGTTCGAAGACCAGCGTCGGCGGATCGACCTCCATCACCGCGCGCGTCGCGCCCACGCCAGTCATGGGAATCTCGAGGGTGGGGTTCTGGGGATCGTCGGTCTGCACCACGAGGGTGGCCGCGTGGGCCTCCTCGGTCAGCGGACGGAAGAACAGCTCGACCACGGCCTGGCTGCCGCGGGCGATCTCCACCGGAGGTGGGCCCACCCGGAAGGGGCGGCCCTCTTCCTTCACGTGCACCGAGAAGACCGTCAGGGCGCCGCGCCCCTGGTTGTCGAGACGAAGCTCCAACCGGCTCTCGTTGAGCAGCGGCACCGAGCCGAAGTCCAGGTGCTCGGGAAGGGGCATCAGCCTGGGGAGGAGGGTCTGCGTGCGGTCCGGGGCACACGCGACGAGGACCAACAAGGCCAGCGCGGCGCCCACGCCCGCGGCCTGCCCGAGGCGAGAGCGCGACCCCGGGGCGATGCTCGGACTGGGGCCCACCCGCGCTCCATGAAGGCGCTCTGGCTCGCGCGGCAGGCACGCGGCGACGCTCACGGCCGCTCCTCCCCGAGGTAGTGGAGCTCCACCTGCGAGGGGACGTTCGGGACGGACGTGCCGTCGAAGTACACCACGTGGTCGCCGGGCTCGTAGACCCAGCCATCGGGAGCGCCCTGGCGGACCTTGCAGACCCGGTTGAGGGCCTCCGGGTTGTCGCCGGTGCAGCCCTTCGCCTCGATCTCGGTGCAGGCGGAGAGATTGGTTTCCGGGGCGTCGCAGCGGAAGCGCACGTAGACCTCGAGCGTCTCCAGCTTCGGCGTACCACCCACGCCGAACTTGCGCTGCAGATTGACCGCGGTGTCCGCGAGGCGCTCGAGCGAGTTGGCGAACTCCGGATCGCAGATGCTGCCCACCGCGCCACCGGTGAGGCTCGAGAGCTGCGCGTAGCGGGTGCCCGGCGTGGCGCCGCAGCTGTTGGTGGGCACGTCCCCCATGATGGCCGCGGTGCTCACCAGCCCGTCGTTTCCGAGGCCCTTCACCGTTTCGTAGAACCGGTAGTAGCCGCGAACGTCGGCCTCGCTGCGGTCCTCCTCGTCGGTCACGAAGACCAGGAAGAGCGAGGCGTTGGGGCGCAGGAAGGCCACCGGGTGGGCGTCGATGCAGGCGTCGCGACAGGACATCAGCCCGGTCCCCGGGGCGCAGGCGTTCTGACAGCGCGCCATGGCGTCCATGACCGGCGCGTTGGTCTCGAGGATCCGCTCGAGCGCGCGGCGCCCGGCCTGCAACCCGGCCTCGTAGGGACTGCCGTGGGTGCCCAGATCGCGCACCGTGCGTCCGAAGGTCGCGATCAGCGCGGGCGTCTCCGGCGTGAGCACCACCGGGTTGCCCTTCAGCTGTCCGTCGTCGCGAAAGACGTCCGTGGTGGTGACCGCGAGGCGGAAGTCCACCTGGCTGCGGGCGAAGCGCTCGATGAAGGTGGTGATGTTCCGCGCGAGGTTCTCCTGGCGTGGGGCCATCGAACCGGAGTTGTCGATCACCCAGAGCACGTCGACCTGCTTGGCCGCGGTCTGCGGGTGCGCGTCCACCCGCAGTCCCTTGGGCAGGACGGCGCGCGTCCGGTCGTCGGAGCATCCGAGGATCGACGCGAGCAGGAGCAGCGGAAGGAGGGGCGAGGAGCGCATGGCCGTTGGGCGGGGGAGCCTAGCGCAACTGCACCCGCCGCCGCTGCGGTCGACGGCGGTGTGGACGGGGCGGCCGTCCGGGGTCCGAAAGCGCGTTGAAGGCGCTCAGGAGGTGCCTCGCCGGGAGGCACGTCAGGCGGGCGGAGGCGCCTTCGGGCCTCCGGCAGATGCGGGGTGCTGCGTCAGCTGCGGTGGCGCCCTGGGGAAGGGAGAAGCCGTCGGCGGTGCGTCGGTCGACCGTCACTCAGCACGGAGGCGGCGTGTCGCGCGGGCTCACCAGGCGCGTGGCATGGATCTCCTGGCGCAGGCGCGCGAGGCGGAAGGGGTCTGCGAGCTCCAGCGCGTCCTCGCGGCGCTGCGCCAGCGCCAAGGCCACCGGATCCTCGGGGGGAGGCTCGGGGGTGAGCTGCCGGCCGTCGATCCAGGCCGCGCTGAGGACCTCGCCCTCCTCGTCCAGCCGTTCGGTGAGCACCTGCCCATCGCGGCTGATGCTACCGATCCGCAGCTTCCAGCCGTTGATCGTGACCCAGTCGCCCCGGCGCACGCGCAGGAAGACGTAGGGCCGCCGCTCCATGGCCTCCCGCGCGGCGAAGAAGTCGCGCGAGGTGTTCAGGTGCTCGGCCACCAGCCGCAACAGCCCGCCCCCCTCCTGGCGGGTGCGGAGTACGGCCTCGGGATCCAGCTCGAAGAGCCGGGACACCAGGGGATCGAGGATCGCATCGAGCTCGTCGTAGGTCAGCGACCCGCGCAGGCGCTGGTGCCGGCTGAGGGGCGGATCGTCGGGGTCGGTCGGGGGCATGGGAGCGTCCATTGGAGGAGCCGGGGGGGGCCGCTCCCAAGGACTCCACACGGGCACCGCGGCTGACAGCAGCGCGCCGGCACCCAGTCCGCCCCCGCGCAGGACGAGCCGCGTGGCGCGGACCGCACCACCCTCACCCGTCCGAAGGGACGGCGTCCTGTGAGGCCTGAAGGCGAGCGTGGTCCCTGGCGACCTCGAGCTCGTTCACCATCGAGTCACCGGCCTCGGCCAGCCTCCTGAGTCGAGCGGCCGCGCCAGGTTCGAAGCCCCGCGCCCGGATCTTGAGGACACCGTCGGAGATCGCGCTGTGCGGGAAGTCGTCGAAGATCTCCTTCAGTCGCCACTGCAGCGTGGGCGAGCGCAGCAGCACGCGGTCCTCGGCGGTGGCGCCACGAATCTGGAGCGCGGCATCGACCTCGGGATTTCCGGTCTGGAAGTCTGGATGTCCCAACGCGCTGACGAGCTTGGAGGTCGTATCTTCGCGATGCACCGCCAGATAGCGGCTGACGAAGGTGTGGATCGCGATCGTGAGCTCGGTGTCGTTCTGCTCGGCGGCGAGACCTCGGGCGCTCACGCGGGAGACGGTGGCCGGAAGGCCTCTGAGCGTTCCCCGCATGGACTCCGGCTTTCGTTCCGTCTCCCTCTCGTACGTCATCCCGGCCTCCTCCGCCCACGCGATCCACGCGCGCTGCTGGCTGCTGAGCTTCGGCGCCTGCGGGAACAGGAGGGCTCGGCCGGTCACGATGGCCCCGATGAGCGAGACCAGGAACCCAATGATCGGGCTCAGGGTCAGGAAGATGCCGTAGATTTCCGAGAACATTGCCCCCATCGTCGTCTCGGGGCCCCGCGGGGATCAACCCGACCGTCCTCCGTCGCGACCTTCAAGACGGCTGCCCATGGCGCGGTCGGGGGCCGCGGGTTCAGCCGTTCGCCATCCAGGAGAGCGACAGCGCCACGGTGAGGTGCAGTCCGACGATGCTCCAGAAGACGCGGCGGTAGGAGGCCTTGAGCGTCTTGTGGCGCAACCACTGCTGGGCGAGGAGCGAGCCCGGCCAGCCGCCGAAGAGCTCGAGCAGATGCAGCGTGCGCTCCGGGATCCGCCGGGCGCCGCGGCGACTTGCGGCCCGCTTGTCGACCGCGAAGGTCGCGACCGTCGCGACGTTGAGCGCGATCCAGACCGCGCCCAGCAACAGCAGCCAGATGCCGTCGTCAGGCAGCGCGAGCCGCATCGGGTCCGCCGTGGTGGCGAGAGGTGCGGCGATCAGCATCGGAAGGCTCCCGGGGGAACGGGCGCAGGCTCGGGGGAGATCGCATCCTCGGCTGTTTCCCGGCGCTCGCGGAGTGGGTGACGTCGCGGGCGCGGTCGGTGGTCTCGGCAGGCGCTCCGGGTGGAGGACGCGACAGACCCTCGGATGCGTCGTGCACAGGGGACGGCATACCGGATCCGGAGCACCGGGACGATCGCCGAAGGCATCCCCCTCGGCTCCCCCGGCGCGGCGTGGACGAGCGGGACGCACCGGCTGCCCGCCTCGGAGGCTCGTCGGGCAGGCCGGCGACATTCAGTTTGAGCTCCAAGCATCTCGATCACCAGATCAGGGGCACCGCTGCGGACCGGCGGTGGCTCCACTTCTCGTTGCGAAGCTACAGCGTCACGCGGATGTCGAGGCCCAGCGGGTTGGGCACCTGGACGACGACTTGCGGCCTCGAAGGCGCCGGCACCCACACCCAGGCGTGCTGCTCCTCGTAGTGGCCGCCCCGCGTCTGCGTCTCGTAGTCGCCGTCACAGCGACGGTGCCGCTGGTGGCGGTCGGCCTTCCCGCGCGGCCGACAGGTCTCGACCCAGACGCGCTCGGAAGTGGCGGGGATCCACACCTGGGTGGTGACCAGCTCGTAGTGGCCGCTGCCGCGGGCGACGGGCCTGGGCGGCACGGAGGACACGCGGACCTCAGCGCCACGGCGATCGAAATCACGGGCCTGCGAAGTGCCGGGGAACACCACCGCGGCGACGGCGATGAGCGCGAAGGACAGGGCGGTCAGGGACTTGGTCGTCATGTTCTCTTCCTCCTGCGGTGTTCGACCTGCTGGATGTCCTGACGTCGCGCCGCCGGATGGTCTTCAATTCCGACCAGGGTGATTCGCCGATGCCGGTACCCGCAGCGGCGAGGGGTCCGGGCGCCGTGCCGCCCTCGCCCCGCCCGCCGGAACTTGCGCGGGAGGGGCGGTGCGGCCATTCTTCCAGTCAGCCGTCTTCCTCCACGAGGTCACGACTCCCTTGCGCCTGAACGTCTGAAATCCCGGTCCGCTTCTCGCCGTGCCCCCGCGCACCGCTTCTCCGCTCTTCGAGTTCCGTCGAGCTGCTGAGGTGGTCGCCGACCGTTTTTCAGAGTGCGCACATGCCCCAGGTCCTCATCCGTGCGAGCGCGTTGGCGTTCGCCTTCGACGCCCTTTCCCCGCTCTTCGACGACGCGACCTTCCACCTTCCGCCCGGCTGGACCGGGTTGGTCGGCGCGAACGGCAGCGGCAAGTCCACCCTGTTGCGACTGCTCCTCCGGGAACTGCGACCGACCGCGGGCACGTTGGTGCGCGAGCCCGCCGATCAGACCGTCCACCTGTGTCCCCAGGAGGTCGGCCAGCTCACCCCGGCGATCGAGGCGCTGGCCGAGGCCACCGATGGCACCTCGCGCCGCCTTCTCGGACAACTGGCGCTCGAGCCCTGGCGGCTGCAGGACTGGGCGACGCTGTCCCCCGGCGAGCGCAAGCGCTGGCAGCTGGGGGCAGCGCTGGCGGCCCAGCCCGACGTGCTGCTGCTCGACGAGCCCACCAACCATCTCGACGTCCAGGGTCGCCAGCTGGTGCAGGGCGCGCTGCAACGCTTCCGCGGCGTGGGCGTGCTGGTCTCGCACGACCGCGTCCTGCTGGATGCGCTGACCACCCAGACGCTGCGGCTGCACCGCGGCACGGCGAGGCCCTGGCCCGGACCGTGGAGTCGGGCCAAGCCCCTGTGGGAGCAGGAGCGGGCGGCGCAGGACGCTGCGCGCTCCGACGCGGTCCACCGTGCGGAGAAGCTGAGCGCGAGCCTGGATGCCTTGCGGCGCGAGCACGCCGCGGCCAGCGCGAACAGGAACACCGGTCGACGGATGAAGAGCCGCCATGACAGCGACGCGCGCACCCTGGCCGCGTCGACCAGGGCGGAGTGGGCTGCGACGTCGATCGCGCGCTCGCTCGCCTCGACCCGCCACGCCGCCGAGGCCGCGACACGCGAGGTCCCGGCCTACGAGGTCGACAAGACGGTGGGGCGCTCGATCTTCGTGGACTACCAACGCGCCCCGAAGCCCCAGCTGGCGGCGCTGGAGCTGACGGAGCTGACGGCGGGGTTCAAGACGCTGACCGGGCCCCTCTCGCTGGTGGTGAACCGGGAGGACCGCATCCACCTCTCCGGCCCCAATGGCGCAGGGAAGAGCACGTTGCTCGCGGCGCTCCTGGACCACGCCCGCCTCCCGCCCGAGCGGGTGCTCTGGCTTCCGCAGGAGCTCACCGAGGCGGAGATCATGGCTGATCTGGAGATGGTGGCTGGCCTCGATCCCCAGGCCCGGGGTCGGACGCTCTCACTGGTCGCCGCCCTGTGGATGGATCCCGAGCAGCTGCGCCAGACGTCCCGGCCGTCACCGGGCGAGGCCCGCAAGCTGCGGTTGGCGCTGGGACTCGGGCGTCACGCGTGGCTGCTGGCCATGGACGAGCCCACCAATCACCTCGACCTGCCGACCGTGGAGCGCCTGGAGCAGGCCCTCGCGGGCTTTCCGGGCGCGATCCTGCTGGTCACCCACGATCCGGACCTCGCGCGTTCGTGCACCCTGACGCGTTGGCAGCTCGAAGATGGGCAGCTGGAGATCGGCGACACGCGCTGAAGGTCGCACCCTCCATCATGCCCCAGCAGGCCCACGACGCCGCCCGCTGCCCGCTGTGCCAAGGCCCCAGCGGCTGCGGAGACCTCACCGGAGGCGGTGACACCTGCTGGTGCCGGACGGTGCCGTTCTCCCGGGCAGTCCTCGAGCAGGTGCCCGCGTCCGACCGCAACCGCCGCTGCATCTGCCGCACGTGCGCGCTCGGAGGATCGGGGACGGGTGAGCCCCCGGTCGAGCCCGGCTGACAGTCCCCCCAGCGGGGGGGGGGTCGGCCCGGCGGTGGTGGACGGCAGCGCGGGGGGGCCCTGACGGGGCGCACCCGGCGTCTTGAATCCACCCACCGGGCAGCCGGGCCCCCCTCCCCACGCGGGGGCGGGGGTCACTCGCGCCTGAAGACCACCGTCAGGTTGTTGGCCGGCATCTCGACCACCTCGTCGAGGAGGAGTCCCGAGGTCTGCGCGAGGGCGGTGACCGCCTCGAGATCCCTCACGCCCCAGGCGGGATCCCGCGCCCGGAGGGAGGCGTCGAAGGACTCGTTGGAGGGGGCGGTATGTGCGCCCCCGCGTCGGTAGGGACCGTAGAGCACCAGCGGGGCGCCACTCGGAAGCAGGCGCGCCGCGTGCGTCATCAGGCCCTGCGTCGCGGCCCACGGCGCGATGTGGATCATGTTGCTGCACAGCACGGCGTCGGCGCGGTCGAGGGGCCACGTCGAGGCCGTCGCATCGAGCGCCAGGGGATCGGCGACGTTGGAGAGTCCCTCGTGCGTGCTCCAGGCGCGGATGCTCGCCCGCGCTTCCGGGTCCGGGTCCGAGGGCTGGAAGCGCAGGGCCGGCAGCGCCTTCGCGAAGAACACCACGTGCAAGCCGCTCCCGCTCGCCAGCTCGAGCACGAGCCCCTGGGCCGGGAGGACCCGCCGGAGCACCTCGAGGATGGGGCCGCGGTTGCGCTCGGCGGCCGCGGCGTGGCGACGGAGGGAGGTGTCGATCATGGGTGCTCCAGACGGCATCAGTGCAGGAGGTTCGGGGCGGCCTGCCCACCGGGAGCGGCCGGATCGGTGTCCGCGTCACCTTCCCGGAGCGGGAGCGCGAAGTACACATGCACCGCGCCCTCCTCGGATTCGGCCCACGCCCGGCCTCCGTGCGCTTCGATGAGTCCGCGCGTGATGTAGAGGCCCAGCCCCACCCCGGGCCGCTTGGTGGTCTGCGCCCCCGGCACGCGGGCGTAGCGCTGGAAGAGCTGCGCGAGCTGATCGGGCGTCAGGCGCCGCCCCTGGTTGTGCACCCCGACCACCACCTCCTTCAGGACCTCGTTCACCCGAACCGACACGCGGATCGGCGCCCCCGGATCCCCGTACTTGGCCGCGTTCGTGAGCAGGTTGCCGACCACCTGCCGCAGGCGCTGGACGTCCACCTGCACCGGACAGGGCCGCGGCGCCCGCTCCAGCTGGACCTGGTGCCCGGTCGTCAGGTCCTCGAGGTTGCGCAGCACCGCCTCGAGCTCCTGCCCCAGCTCGACCGGGACCGGCGCGACCTGCATCCGCCTGGCCTCGATGCGCGAGGCATCCAACAGGTCCGACACCATCCGCCCCAGACCGGTCGACACGTCGAGGATCCTCGACGCCAGATGAACGCGCTTGGCAGGATCCAGCTGCGGGTTGCGCTGGAGCTGTTGGGCGGCCAGGGAGATCACGGCCACCGGCTGCCGGAGATCGTGGGCGACCACCGCGGTCCACTCCTCCCGCAGCCGCTCGAGCTCCATCATCGGGCTGACGTCCTGGAGGACCACCACCACGCCCCCCCCTTCGGCGGCCCGCGTTCGCAGCGGCGCGATCCCCGCCATCAGGTGTTGGAGGCGCCCGTTGCGATCCGACAACTTCACCTCCCGCCCGACGGTGGGGCGCCCGTTCGAGAGCGCCTCGCCCACGGCACCCGAGATCCCGACCAGCAGCTCCGGGGGGCCATTGCCCAGCCATTCGCCCAGCTCGAGTCCCGGGAGGAGCTCACGCGCCGTCCCGTTGAAGAGGCTGAGGCGGCCCTGGTGATCGAGGATCATCACCGCCTCGGGCAACTGCTCGATCACCGAGGCCAGCCAGTCCCCGCGCCGCGCGACCGCCTCGCGGATGCCTTCGAGCTCCTCGTCGACCGTGTTGAGCCGCGCCCCGAGCCGGATCACCAGGATGGCGCAGACCGCCGCGCTCAACAGGCTCGCGAGGGCCAGGGCGGTGTCGGCCTGGTAGAGCCCACTGGTGACGCCGGACTCGACGACCCGCGAGATCAGCGGCACCGCCAGCAGGAACAGGATGACCTTGCGCGCGGCCATCCCACCGAGGCGCGGGCTGAAGAGCACCGCCATCGGTCCGGTGACGGGCGGAAGCGCCAGTCCCGCGAGGCCCAGCATGATCAGCCCCACCGATCCCACCCGCGAGGTGGGCACCGGCCCCAGCTGACCCAGCTGGTAGATGGGCCCCGAGGAGAAGAGGTGTCCGACCGCCGCGAGCACGCCGGCGAAGAGCACCAGACCGCTCAGCAGGTGCCCGACCCGGGTCCTCCAACCCCCGGGCCTGCCCAGCAGGAGCGATCCGGCGAGCAGCAACATGGACAGCCCGACGTCCAGCGCCGTGCGGGCCCACTGTGCCGGGGACCAGAGCTCTCGGATCCCGGCCTCGAAGTGGAGCCACCAGAGAAAGGAGACCAGCGTGAAGACCGACAGCCCGATCACCACCGGCCGGACCTTCCCCTGGGGGGAGGACGCCTGGAGCGCGAACGCCAGCCCCATCATCATCAGCCCCGTCGAGGTGGGCAGCGAGCCGAGTCGCCAACCCGCTTCGGGGTCCAGCTCGCTCAGGATCAGCCCGACGAGCACCAGCATCCCCAGCAGACACGCGAGCAGCCCCAGGGCGATCGCCATCCGCGCCCCGAGCCGGGACGCAGCCGCATCACTCCCGGCAGGGATGGGTGCGGCCTCGGGCTGTGTGCGTTCAGCTGGTGCCACCCGGACCTCCAGTCGGTCTGGCTCGGCGCTCCTCCTCACGATCAGGCGCCGCCGGAGCCGGTGCCGCCCCGGGGCGATGCCCGCTCGGGCGTCGGCCCTCCGAACGGCCCAGGGTGGATGAGCAGGACCTGGCCAAAAGGCCGAACCGGGCTTCACCACGGCAGCCCAGGCGAGCCCTCGCCCGGTCGCACCGATCCGGGGCTGGAGGGTCGACCTGCTGTGGCCCGCCTACTCGGCGTCGACGAAGGGCTTGGGGCCCAGGTCCTCCCAGCTGAGCAGCACGCTGGTGGACCCGCCCGACTGCGATTCGATCGTCGCGCGAGCGTCGGGGGCCCCCACCTGGGCGAGCATCTCCACCAGGCTGCCGCAGAAGAACTCGCCCATCGCGGAGGAGGAGCCGCTCAGCCGGACCCTCCACTTCCTCAGGCCCAGCGGCTCCACCTGGATGGACATGCCGGTGACGCCGAAGCGCAGGCTCCCGGGAAGCCGCGAGACCGCGCGGTCGGGACCGAGGTTGCGCAGTCCGCCGTAGACGACCCGCCCCGCCGGTTGTCCGGCGAACCCCTGGACCAGGCGCCTGCCCATCAAGCGCTGTCGCTCCCGGTGGCTTCCCATCGGCAAGACGTGGTGCCCCAACACGTCGACCACCGCGCAGTAGACCTCCCTGGCGACCGCTTCCGAGTCCGCGAGGTCCGGGTCGTAGCCCACCTCGAGCAGGGCCTCCCGCAGCGCCGGTCCCGCCCGTCCCGGCGGAATCATGGCCTCGAGGATCCGCCGGTGGATGGTCGGTGGAGTCCCGGCTGCAACCGCTCCGGGTTCGGCGTCCGTGCGCGGGCGCGCCGGTCGTGCTGCATAGGCGATCTGGCTCATCCGCAATCCCCCCCAGGGCGACGAGACCCAGCCATCTTTCCCGGATGCCCTCCCGCTTTGCAACCGGCCCGGATTTCTCCGTCACGAATGGGGAGACATGCGGCAGGGGGAAGCGTCCGCTGGCGGGCGCGAGCTCCCGCGCGCCAGGCGAGCCCCCACTGCCCGACCAAGGGACGCGCCCGGGGGGGGCGGGGAGGCGTCAGGCCTCGAAGACCTCGTCGACCAGCGACAGCCCGCGGTCGATGATCTCGAAGGCCTCGGCGAGCTCGTCCTCGGTGATGCACAGCGGCGGGTTGCACATCAGGGTGCTCCACTGGGTCATCGCGAAGAGGCCGTTGTCGCGGAAGAAGCGGTTGAGCGGGGCGATGACGGGATGCGAGCCACCGAAGGGGACCAGCCGTTCGCCGGCCGCATTGCGGCGCAGCTCGATGGCGCCGAAGAGCCCGAGGTTGCGGTGCCCGAGCACCGAGCGGTGCCGCTGCTCCATCCGCTCCATGTGCCCGCGCATCACCTCGCCCATCCGGGCGGCGCGCTCGATGAGCGACTCCTGCTCGAACACGTCCATCACCGCGTCCGCCACCGCCAGGGACATGGGATGGGCGCTGTAGGTGAGGCCGCCGAAGAAGGTGTGGTCGCGGAAGTGCGCGGCGATGGGATCGCTCACGCCCATCACCCCGAGCGGCAGGTACCCCGACGTCAGCCCCTTCGCCATGGTGACGATGTCCGGGACGATGTCGCCGTGCTCGAAGGCGAAGCGCTTGCCGGTGCGTCCCCAGCCGGCCATCACCTCGTCGCAGACCAGCAGGATCCCATGGCGGCTGAGCAGCGCCTTGAGGCCGCGGAGATAGCCGCGAGGGGGGATCAGGATCCCGTTGGTGCCGGTGACCGTCTCGATGAACATCGCCGCGATGGTGTGGGGCCCCTCGGCGCGGATGACCTCCTCGAGGTAGGCCAGATTGCGCGAGGTCCGCGTGTCCTCGTCGTCGCCGAAGCTGTAGTCGTAGGGCTCGGGATCCAGCACGTGGACCACGCCCGGCATCGACGGTCCGTTGGGCCAGGCCCGCGGCTCGCCGGTGAGTGACAGGGCGCCGTGCGTGGCGCCGTGGTAGCTGCGGTAGCGCGCGAGCAGCTTGTGGCGTCCGGTGTAGAGCCGCGCGGCCTTGATGGCGTTCTCGTTCGCCTCGGCTCCGCCCAGTGCGTAGAAGAACGTGTTGAGGTTTCCCGGCACCAGCGAGGCCAGGCGCTGTGAGACCCGCGCGCGGATCTCGGTGGCGAAGCCCGGATGCGCGATCGCCAGGGTCTGGGCCTGCCGCGCGATCGCCTCGACGACGTGCGGGTGTCCGTGGCCGATGTTGACGCTCATCAGCAGGCTGTTGAAGTCCAGCCAGCGGCGCCCATCCGGCGCG
>Ga0233383_1000544_pt1 | contig 14242 bp, 14 predicted proteins | sample ElkDunMinimDraft_14_FD_191542 | JGI IMG/M metagenome (GOLD analysis project Ga0233383, IMG submission 191542) | Fecal eukaryotic communites from dung pellets of Tule Elk in California, USA - Elk Dung G16 | ecosystem: Host-associated > Mammals > Digestive system > Large intestine > Fecal | place...
TGCTCCTCGCGGCTGCCGCTGACGGTGATGCGATCGGCGGTGAGCTCCAGCTCGAGGTCGTCCTCGTCGATGCCCGGGAGATCCGCGCTCAGTACGAAGGCGTCGGACTGTTCCTTGAGCTCGAACTGCGGGTTGAACCCCGCCTCCTCGCGGGACATCCAGCGGCCCATCGCCTCGAATGGATCCCGCCAGTGCATGAGTCGCTCGAAGGGATCGAGGGTCTCTCGCAGCCGCGGCTGGCTGCCCGCCCGTTGAATCTGTACGTCGCCCATCTGCTTCCTCCTCTTGGTTTCCTCCACCGGCCACCGGGACGGTGCGACGCCAAACATGGGCACCCCACCCGCCGTGGCAGACGCGCTCCGGGGAGGCGCTCGCAGGGCAGCCGCTGTTCCAGGTGGCGGCCACGGGCCGGGCCTCCGACGAGGGATCGGCTGCGCGACCGCCGGTTCCTTCCCCGGTGTCGGGTGACCGCCGGCAAGATGCCCGGCCATGCCTGCCACCGCCGACGCGCTCGAGGCCCATCGGGTCGCACTGACCGGTCACTGCTATCGAATGCTCGGCTCGGCGAGCGAGGCCGACGACGCGGTCCAGGAGACGCTGGTGCGGGCCTTGAAGGGTCTGGCCCGATTCGACGGCCGCGCCTCCCTGAGGACTTGGCTGTACCGGATCGCGACGCACGTGTGCCTGGACCTCATCGCCGACCGGAGGAGGGTGCGGCCGATCGACGAGGGGCCCCCTGGCAGCCCGGACTCGGCGTTGGAGACCCGTCCCGACGCGCATTGGCTCGAGCCCATCTCCGACGCGCGCGCCATCCCCGAGGACGCGTCCCCCGAGCAGATCGCCTGGCTTCGCCAGCGGACCCGACTGGCCTTCGTCGCCGCGGTCCAGTTCCTGCCGCCGCGTCAACGGGCCGCCCTGCTGCTCGCCGAGGTGCTCGACTGGTCCGCCTCGGAGATCGCCGAGGTGCTCGACACCTCCGTGCCGGCCGTGAACAGCGCACTTCAGCGGGCGCGGACCACGCTGGCCACGCGGGGGCAGCAGTCCCCGCCCCCGCCGCCCTCGTCGGAGGAGCAGACCGTCGCCGAGCGCTATGGGGCGGCCTTCGCCCGCTACGACGTCGATGCGCTGGTGGGAATGCTGCGCGCAGACGCGGTCCTGTCCATGCCGCCGTTCACCCTGTGGTTGCGGGGGCCGGCCGACATCCGCGACTGGCTCGAGGGGCCCGGGTGCGGCTGCCGCGGCTCACGGATCCAATGGGTGCAGGTGCCCGGGCAGGCGGCCTTCGCCCAGTGGCGCGCGGACCCGGCCGGGGGCTTCGCCGCCTGGGCGCTGGTGGTGCTCGACCCGGCAGGCTCGCAGATCGGTGCCGTCACCTCCTTCCTCGACGTCGGCCGCATCTTCCCGTCCTTCGGGCTGCCGCTCAGGCTCGCGTGAGTTTTCTTCACCTCGACCGATGAGTCCCGGAGGGCTCCGGAGTCAGTCTCATCGACTGAAAGGAGTCTGATGATGAGACGTTGGACAGGTTGGATCCTCACCGCGGTGGCCGCGCTGTTCCTGATCATGGATGGCGCCGCCAAGGTCGCCCGGGCGGCACCTTCGGTGGAGGGGACGCTCGCACTCGGCTTCCCCGACGGCTCGGTCGTGGGAATCGGGCTGCTGCTGCTGGCAGGGACGGCGGTGTACCTGTTTCCCAGGACCGCGCCGCTGGGTGCGGTGCTGCTGACCGGCTACCTGGGAGGGGCCATCGCCGCGCACGTGCGGATGGGCAATCCACTCTTCAGCCACACGCTGTTTCCCGCCTACCTGGCGGCCTTGCTGTGGGCCGGGCTCGCGCTGCGCGATCCCAGGGTCGTGGCCCTGTTCCGGCCGCTGCGCCCGGAAGTGGCCACGCCCCAAGACGAGAGAAGGAGGGCGCAATGAAGGTCATGGTGATCGTGAAGGCGACGAGGACCTCGGAGGCGGGCGTGCTGCCCACCGAGGCGGAGTTCAAGGCGATGGGCGACTTCAACCGGCAACTGGTCGAAGCGGGGATCATGGTGACCGGGGACGGCCTCCTCCCCAGCAGTAGGGGCAAGCGGATCCACTTCTCGGAGGGCCGGGTGACCGTCGTCGACGGTCCCTTTCCCGATCCCGAGTCGCTCGTCGCCGGGTTCTGGATCTGGAAGGTGAAGTCCATGGACGAGGCGGTCGAGTGGGCCCGGCGCTGTCCGGATCCCATGCCGGGTGAGGACTCGGTGCTCGAGCTGCGAGCCATGCCCGAGCCCGAGGATTTCGGCGAGTCCTTCACTCCCGAGCTCCGCGCCGAGGAGGAGCGCCTGCGGACCGAGCTGGAGAAGGGCCGATAGAGACCAGCCCCCAAGGTCGCCATCGAGCCGTGCGGGGACCGGAGGGAGGCTCGGGTCTCGCGGAGCCCGGGGGACCCTCACCGCCCGTCTCACGCTCCGGTCCACCGCGCGACGAGCAGCGTGGTGTCGTCTCCCGGGTCGTCCGCTTGCACCCGATCGAGCACCGCCCTGGTGATCGCCTCGCACGTGGCCCCGGCCCTCGCCAGCTCGGCGAACTGCGCGGTGAGCCGGGCCAGTCCCTGGTCGTCCTCCGGACCGCGCGCCTCCGTGATGCCGTCGGTGTAGAGCATCATCACGTCCCCCCGCGAGAGCGCGAAGCGCTGCGGCAGGACGCCGTTCTCGGCCTCGGAGACCACGCCGAGCCACAAGCCCTCGGTCTCGAAGCGGTCCACGGCTCCGGTCGCGGCGCGGTGGACCAGGATGTCCTGGTGCTGTCCCGCGTGCAGCACCGTGCCGTCGGACTCCACCCGGAGCGCGGTGATGGTCATGTACTGATCGCGGCCGATGAGCCGGAGGTTTCCGTGGACCGCGGAGTTCACCGCGTCGAGCAGGGCCTCCGGGGTGGGGCTCCGCCGCTCCCTGGCCTGACAGCCGACGACGGTGCGGACCGCGGTCTGGACCATCATCATGATGAGCCCCGCGGAGACGCCGTGCCCCGAGACGTCGCCCATCAGGAACCAGGTCACGCCGTTGGCCTCGAAGGCGTCCACGTAGTCCCCGCCGACCCTGGCCGCGGGGCGCATCTCCATCGCGACCTCGAAGGGGCCCACCTGCGTCTCCCGCGGGACCAGCACCGTCTGGATCTTCTGGGCGAGATCCATCTCGCTCCACAGCTCCGCGACGGTGCGCTTGAGCTCCTCGGTGCGCTCGGCGACGCGGGCCTCCGCGCGGATGCGCTCGGTGATGTTGGTGAACTCCACCAGGCAGCGCGTGGCGTCCAGCGGGTGCACCTCGATGCAGAAGGTCCCCTCGCCGAACACGTCGCGGTAGGGGAGCTCCGGCAGCACCGCGCCCTCGCCGCTCTCGATCGCGCGGGCGAAGATCCCCGGCAGGGGCGACTCCTCCGAGCCCGGGAACCCCTCGTGGATGCGCTTGCCCAGCACGTCCTCGCCTCTCACCCCCAGGAACCCGCAGGCGGCCGGGTTGCAGTGGATCAGCCGCAGACCCGCCGGTGTCCCCGGCGACTCGAGCGACCACACGCACACGCCGACATCGAGCCCGCTGAGGATCCTGTCGTAGAGGACCACGTCGCCTGCCACGTCGGCGGCGGTGGAACGCAGCTTCGGCGACTCCGACATGCCCTCCCCCTCCCGGATGCGGCGACGGCGTCAGCGACCTGGGACGCGCCCGATGGCCGGCCGGGACGCGTCCGGTCCGGAGGCTAGCCCCCGGGCCCGCTCCACCGCGCCGCGACCTTGGTCCCTCCCGGAGCCGGACACCCGGCCCGACCGCCCTCCCGGCCCTGCGTCCTGCCGCCTGCAGAGGCGCGGATCGGCGGGCGAGGGTGCCTCCGACCGGCGGGCGTTCGAAGCGTCGAGCACCCGCTCCACGTCCGGGGTCTCCGGGACCGGAGCAAAAGCCCGATCAGGTCGTTTGAGTCCAAACGACCCGGCGAGAGGCCCGGCGGCGCGGAGCGTGCTTCGCTACCAGGTGACGTCCTGGTTCTCGGTGACGCCGGGCACGTCCTGCAGCACCAGGCGGCGCCCGGCGACCTCGATGGTCCCCCGGAAGAGCCCCAGCGGCTGCACGAAGCGGCTGCTGACCAGGCCCAACTCGCGCGATTCGCGATGCGCGTGCAGTGGCTTGAAGGTGAGCTGGACGCTCCCGTCCGGGGTGGACATCTCCCAGGGGTCGAGCACGTCACGGGGGTTGGGCTTGATGCTCGCGCGCGGCAGGGCGAGGAGCTGATCGCCGACCCACACCGCACACTCGTTGGCCGCGCCGTCCTGATCGTTGAAGCCCTCGACCAGATTCACCGAGATCGGCGTGCCGTCCGTGAGGCGCCCGCACGCGAAGGCCCAGCGCCAGGTGGTGTGCCGCGGCAACAGGCCCTGCGTGTAGTCGGTGCCGCCCACGCCGCCGTCGAGCTCGTAGGTGCGGCCGCGCGCCGACAGCCTCCCGTAGGCCGGCAGCGCGCCCGACTTCATCGTGACGTTCACCCGGTCCGCACCCAGCGGCGCGATCACGGTGAGCGGCGGCGCGGCGCCCTCGGCGATGAGCTGGGCCTCGAGCGAGAGCGGCCCCTGCAGGGGGGCGATGAGCCGCGAGACGCTCGCGCGCAGGCGGTAGCGCCCTTCGCCGGCCTCGCGCTCGATGGCGGCGGACAGGCCCGGTCGCATCATGCGCGCGGAGAGGCCCTCGGCGGGCGCGTCCCCCACCGTGAGCAGCGAGGCCGGGGGAAAGAGCCAGCCGTCGTCGAAGAGCACCCGGCGGTCCTTCAGATCCACCGCGGAGAGGAAGCCGGTGGCCGAATAGCCGACGTCGACCATGGCCATCACGCAGAGGACCTCGGGCGTCCCGAGGATCGTGTAGTGCCAGCGCTTGCGGCGGGTGAGGGCCCGCACCGGGTCCATGCGGTAATCGCCGCCCAGCGCCTCGAGGTCCACCCGCGGCAGGCTCCCCGCGTAGGACCCGAAGCGGGGCTGCCCTTGCGCGTCCGCGACCGAAGCGGGGACCGGGGCCAGGGAGGACGACTGGAGCAGGGGCGCGGGCGTCATGGCGGGCATCCTGACTGATGAGGAAGGGGGGGCCAAGGCTGTTGCGGGGCGCGCTCCTCACGCAACCGCCACGAATCGCGCTAGACCTGTGGCGGCCATGAGACGCTCCCTCCCGATCCTCTTCCTTGGTGCCGCCACGATGGTCGCCGGCTGCGCCACGCTCAGCCAGCTCGCGGCGAGCGCCTTCAAGTCCCCCACCGTCGACTTCTCGCGCGCCTCGGTCTCGGACGTGACCCTCGGCGGGGCGACCGTCAACCTCGCCTGGATGGTCGAGAACCCCAACCCCATCGGCATCCAGATCGCCAAGCTCGACTACCTCTTCAAGGTCGAGGACAAGCAGGTCGCCGCCGGCGCGCCGAAGGCCGGCGTCACCGTCGCCGCCAACAAGCGGGGCGAGCTCGCGTTCCCTGCCGAGGTGAAGTTCGCGGACCTGGTCTCGGTGGTCGCGACCTTCCTGCAGAAGGACACCGCCGCCTACGCCGCCTCCGGGAACGTGGGCTTCCAGACGCCGCTGGGCATCCTCAGCTTCCCGCTGCAGCACAAGGGGACCTTCCCCGTGCCCAAGCTGCCGGACGTGACCTTCGAGGCGCCCACCATCAGCAAGATGGACCTCTCCGGCGCCACGCTGGAGATCCCGTTGGTCCTCAACAACAAGAACGGCTTCGCGCTGCCGATCGACGCGCTGGTCGGCGGACTCAACATCGCCGGGGCCCGGGTCGGTCAGCTCAACGCGGGCAGCATGAACCTGGCGCCCAAGACCACCCAGCGCGTGTCCCTGCCGGTGCGCGTGAACTTCGCCAACGCGGTCTCGGCCGCCAACGCCATCCGCCAGGGCAAGGCCACCTTCGCATTCGACGGTCAGCTCAAGTCCGGGAGCCTCGCGGTGCCCCTCGACTTCAGCAAGACCCTCACCTTCAAGTAGGCCGCAGCTCCCGGGGGGGACGGGGGCAATCGGATTTCCGGAAATCCGTTGGCTTTGCAAGGATGTACCGCATGAACCTGACCTTGCCCAAGCCGATCGTGACCGTCGTCCTCACCCTCTGCGCCGCTGCGGCGTGCACGCCGGCGGCGACCACGCCCAACGTGCGGGACCGCGGAGCGGGCACCTTCTTCTCGGGGGCGCCGGAGATCCCGGGCCCCGAGGTCGACCGCTGCGAGCGCTACCGCAAGACGACGCGCGACCAGTTCTGCCAGGACGCGAAGTACCTGGGACAGTCCTGGGCACGCAGCCTCTCCCCCGGTGACGAGGTCTGTCTGGAGGGCGGCGTGGGCGAGGAGGTGGGCTCCTCGTGCTCGGCGCGCGCCTCGGTGGCGGACGTGGGGACCAACCGGGTGCTGATCGAGATCCGCAGCGCACGACCGGACAGCCGGTTCGTGGACGATGTGCAGAAGCAGGCCTGGTACGCCGAGGATGCGCTGGTCGATCTCTTTCTGGCCGAGCAGGGATGGTGACGGATGCCGCTCAAGTACACGTTGGATGACGCCTCGGCGTTCATCCGTCAGCTCACCCCCTCGCGCATGCGCGAGCTCGGGCGGGCGCGCCTCGAGGACGTGGTCCTGGCCGAGGTGGCCCGCTCCCGCGTCCGGGTGGCGGAGCTCGAGCGGCTCTACCCCTCGGCCGGCGCGCGCGAGCTGTCCCAGCGCCTGATCGACGCCAAGAAGTCCCTGGCCAGCACGGTCGGAGGCGTGACCGGTGCCTTCGGCCTGTTGGGGATCCCCGGCGACCTGCTGGTGATGGCGTGGCTCCAGATCGTGCTGGTGGTCGACGTGGCCACGGTGCACAAGGTCAACCTCAAGGGTGCGCGCGCGCGCGCCGAGGTCCTGGACGTGGTGGGCTACGCGAACGGCGTGGGTCCCCTGGCGCGCACCGGACCGCGCGTGGTCGGAACGCTGGCCGGAAAGCTCCTGGAGCGCGGGGGCCTCAGGGTGTTCGGCCGCGCACTGCCCCTTGCCGCCGCGCCCATCTCTGCGTACCTGAACCAGCGGCACATCCAGCAGGTGGGTGAACAGGTGATCCGCTTCTATTCGGGACTCGAGAAGGCGCAGGCGAAGACCAGGAAGCGATCGCAGGAGGTCGCGTCCGGGAGCCCGGGCGCGCCGGCGGCCGCCAAGACCGGACGCAAGTCGGGCACCCGCGCGGGTGCCTCGGGCGGGAAGGGCACCCCGGAGACGCCGTGAGCGGCGAGCGCCTCATCCACCTGGACCTGGGGACCGGCGCCTTCTCCCGAGGCTGGTTCGAGGCCCTGTTGGGCGAGGCGGTGGCCCGGGCGCACCGCGAGGACGCACCGCTGGCGCTGATCTGGGTGGACCTCGACGAGACCGCGATCCTCCTGGACGAGCGCGGCGCCCCGGCGGTCGAGGCTGCGCTGTCCACGCTCGCCCAGGCCATCTCCGCCGCCGTGGACGGGCTGGGGCCGATCGGGCGGGTGGGCGACGACAGCCTCGCGGTGGTGCTCCTGGGGACCACGCTGCCGCACGCCATGCGCATCGGCCACGCCATCCGCCGCGCGATCGCCGAGACCCGGGTGCGTGGACTGCCCCTCGGCGACGAGCCCTTCCACGTCACCGCCTCGGTCGGGGTCGCGGCGCTGCGACCGCACGAGCCGTGGGGGAACTTCTCGGATGCGGCCGAAGAGGCCTGCGTGCGCGCCAAGCAGGGCGGCCGCAATCGCGTGGCCCCGCGCTGAGGGGCCGCCCCCCTCCCCCGCCTCGCTGCCCGCGGCTGGGGACCCCGGGACCCTCCCGGGCGATCGACGGTCACCGGTGAGGCCGGGATCGGAGAGACGCCGGACCGCCGAGGCCTCGCCGCCCCCCCCGAGTCCGCTGCCGGACGTGCCCCGGCCCCCCGATCCGTCCGCGCGCGGACGCGGACGCTCCCGCCACGGCCACACGCCTCCTAGCTTTGCGACGGAATGAACCGCACCCGCCTCCTCGCCCTGCTCCACACGCTGTCGCTCTCGCGGCTGGGCTTCGCGGTGCTCTTCGTCCTCGCTCCGGATGATCCGACCCGCGTGGCGCTGGCGCTGGCCTCGGGCCTCACCGACGTGCTGGATGGGTGGCTTGCGCGGCGTTGGGACCTCACCACCCCGGTGGGCGCGGTGCTGGATCCCGCCTGCGATCGCGCCTTCGTGGTGACCGCGGTGGTCACCCTCACGGTCGAGGGGCGCCTGTCGCCCATCGCCGCGGTGCTGCTGCTGCTGCGAGACGCGCTGACGGTGGTGGCGTGGCTGACCTCGCGCCTGGTGGTGGCCTGGCGCGGGCTGAGGTTCCAGGCGCGGCTGGCCGGGAAGCTCGTGACGCTGCTGCAGTTCATCACCCTGCTGGCCGTGTTGCTCTGGCCGGCCTCGGTGCCGGTGCTCGTCACCCTGACGGGGGTCCTCGCGGCGGCCGCGGTGGTGGACTACGCGCGAAACCTCCAGCAGCGCACGCGTCCCCCGGTTCCGCCCTTCCCGCCCGCCGGCCAGCGCCCACTCGCGCGACAGGGCTGACGGTCCGAGGAGGGCGACGCCCCGCCGAGTCGACCACGCGGCCGGCCCGTCCGGTCCGTTGCCGCACGTCCGGCTCCTGGGCGGCGATGAAACTCGGCGACGCCACATCGCCCGGGGACTCAGCGCTGGCGACGAGGCCTCAGCGACGCCACATCGCCCGGGGACTCAGCGCTGGCGACGAGGCCTCAGCGACGCCACGTCGCCCGGGGATTCAGCGCTGGCGAGGCGCCGAAGCGGCGCCATCGCCCGAGGGTTCGGCCCCGCCTTCAGCGGGTCGAGGTCCACTGCTTGATCCAGTCGATCACCGTGTCGTGCCACAGCACGCTGTTGGCGGGCTTGAGCACCCAGTGGTTCTCGTCCGGGAAGTAGAGGAAGCGGCTGGGGATGCCCTTGCGCTGGAGCGCGGTGAAGGTGGACATGCCCTGCGTGTCGACGACCCGGTAGTCGCGGCCACCGTGGATCACCAGCATGGGGGTCTTCCACTTGGACACGTGGTCGATGGGGTTGTGCTTGGTGTAGCCCGCGGGGTTCTCCCAGGGCGTGCCGCCGTGCTCCCACTCGGGGAACCAGAGCTCCTCGGTGTCGTAGTAGGCCATGCGCTCGTCGAGGTTGCCGTCGTGGTTCACGAGGCACTCGAAGCCGTCGGGCCAGTTGCCGGCGATCCAGTTGATCATGTAGCCGCCGTAGCTGGCGCCCAGCGCGCAGGCCCGCTTGCCGTCGATGAACGGGTAGCGCGCCTTGGCCGCGGCCAGCCCCTTCTGCAGGTCCTCGAGCGGCTTGCCGCCCCAGTCACCGGTGATCGAATCGGTGAAGGCCTGGCCGTAGCCGGTGGAGCCGTGGAAGTCGATCATCACCGCCACGAAGCCCGCCCCGGCGTAGGTCTGGGGGTTCCACCGGTAGTGGAAGTGGTTGCCGAACGAGCCCTGGGGGCCACCGTGGATCAGGAAGGCCAGCGGGTACTTGCGGTTGGGATTGAAGCCGACCGGCTTGACCATGTAGCCGTAGACCTTCTCTCCGTTCCAGCCCTCGAAGCTGAACTGCTCGAAGTCGCCGAAGCGGATCTTCGCCAGGGCCTCGGCGTTGACCGTGGTCAGCTGCATGGGCGCCATGCGCGCCACCGGGTGCGTCCGCCACAGGTCCGCGGGCGCCGTGAGCGTGTCGTGGGTGTAGAGGATGTAGCCGTCGCGGGTGGTCACCACCTCGTTGACGGAGCCCTGCTCGACCAGCGTGCGGACCTCACCGGTGTCCAGGCGGATGGCGAAGAGCGACTGCTGCCCCAGGTTGGCGGCCGTGACGTAGATCTCCTTGCCGTCCGGGTTGAAGGCGATCGAGTCCGCCGAGCGATCCCACTTCTCGGTGAGCACGCGCTCCTTGCCGTCCGCCACGTTGCGCAGCACCACCCGGAGGCGGTCGGCCTCGAAGCCCGCGCGCTCCATCGAGCGGTAGGCGAGCGTCTTGCCGTCGGGGCTGAAGACCGGGCCGGTGTCGGTGCCCTTGCGATGCTCGGTCAGGCGCACCGGCTTGCCGCCGGTGACCGGCACCTGCCACAGGTCCAGGTTGGTGCTCCAGGCCTCCTTGCGGCCCTCGGCGCGCGCGACGAAGACCACCGCCTTGCCGTCGGGCGTGAAGGTGAAGTCGCTCGAACCACCGAACGGGCGGGTGGGGCTGTCCGCGTCCATCCCGACCATCAGGTCGCGAGGGGTCCCACCGGCGAGCGGCATCACGAAGACGTGATTGCGGCGGCCGTCCTTCCAGGTGTCCCAGTGGCGGATGAAGAGCTGGTCGTAGATCTGGCCGGTGTGCTGCTGCTTCTCGCGGGCCTCGAGCCGCTGCACGGTGCAGGCGAGGTTGGTGCACGAGGGGAAGACCTCCAGGCCGAGCGCGAGCGACTTGCCGTCCGGAGAGAGCTGGAAGCCGCCGACGTCCAGGGGCAGATCGGTGACCTGCTCGGGCTCACCGCCCTCGAGCGGGAGCCGCCAGACCTGGGTCTTGCCGGAGCGCGAGGACAGGAAGTACAGGCTCTTGCCGTCCGGGGCCCAGGTGGGCTCGGTGTCGGCGGCAGGGCCGCGGGTGAGCTGGCGGGCCTGGCCACCGGCGGCGGGGACCATCCAGAGGTCGAAGTTGCCGCGGTTGGCGGCCATGTCGGTGGTGCGCAGGACGTAGGCGACCTGCTGCCCGTCGGGGCTCACCGCGGGTGACGAGATCCGGGCCAGGCGCACCTGGTCCTGGATGTTGAAGGGGTGTGGGGCAGCGCTCAGCAGCGCGGCCATCAGCAACGAGGTCACCACGGCTCACTCCGAAGTCGAAAGGGACTGAACAAGACGCCGGCACCTTTTCCCAAGGTCGGGGTGGTGTCCACCGCGGCTTGCGGCGGGCAACCGGGCATCCGGGCCGTCAGCCGGTCTGACAGGCGACAGCACCTGCTTGTTCCCGGCGCGCCGCGGATCCACCTGATTCGGACGGGCCGGCTGCGCCTTCGCGGTCCCGATCCGAAGGAGAGGCCGCACCATGGATGACAGCCTTCCGCCCGACGCCGTGGTCTTGCTGACCGGCGCAGACTCCCGGTTGGGGCGGGCCCTGGCCGCGCGCTTCGCCCCGCACGCCTCGATGTTGGCGCTGGTGGGAGGCGGCGTGCCCCGGGCGATGGAGGCCGATGCGCGCGAACTCGAGCTCGAGCACGACGGGCTGGCGACCCGGACCTTCCTCTGCGACCTCGCGGACGACGCGGACCTCGCCGAGCTGATGCACCGGGTGCGGACCGAGCTGCCCCGGGTCGACGTCTGGGTCCACGTCTCGTCGCTGGGAGAGCGGCCGGGACGACTGGGCGAGGGTCCGTGGGAGCCCAGGGAACGGCTGATCCAGGCCGAGGTGCGCACGCTCGCGCGGCTCGCACACGCGTGGGTGGGGCCGATGGTCGATCGTCGGCGGGGAGGCATGCTGTGGGTCGGCAGCGCCGGGGCCACCCTCCCCCTGGCCGAAGCGCCGCTGCGGGCCGCCGTGCAGCGCTTCATGGACGGGCTGGCGGAGTCGCTGCGCGTGCGCCTGGTCGGCAGCGGGGTCACGCTGACGGAAGTCCATGCGGGCCCCACCACCACCGAGGTGATGAACGACGTGGCGCGGGGACGCGAGCCCGCACCGCTCTCCCGCTGGGCCCTCTCGCCGGAGGAGGTCGCGGCCGAGGCCGTGGACGGGTTCCTCCAGAGGCGCGCGCGGGTCGTCCCCGGCTTCGGGCTGCGCCAGACGCTGCGGGCGGTGAGCCTGCTGCCGGGCCCCTTGCGACGCGTCGTCTTCGGACTGGCCGCCCTGCGCGTGCGCGCCTCCCGGGCCGGCGATTCGCTCGATCCGGCGGCCCCGCGGCCCCTGCTGCATTGAGCGCAGCGAGCCGGAGCCCTGGAGGTGCGTGACCTCGCGCCCGCGGCTGCGGACGGCACCTGGGCCGGAGCAGGTGCGTGACCTCGCGCCCGCGGCCCGGGGCGGCACCCTTTCGTCGGGGCGGGCGGGCACCCGCGGCGGCTCACCGTCCCCGCGAGTCGCCTGGGGGAGCCGTCGTCGGGGGGCTCGATGATTCCGGCGCGCGCGGTCAGGCCCGCAGCGACGTCCGTGCCCGGACCGGATGTGCGGGTCTCCGGAACCGATCCGGCACACGGATGTGCGGGTCTCCGGAACCGACCCGCGGCGGCGCTCGAACGCCCGTGGTCAGGGGCCCAGTTGGCCGCGCAGCTCGCCCTCTGGATGCGCCTCGGTGAAGACGACCAGGTACAGGTCCCCCGACATGAAGGCGCCCAACTGCACCTCATCCAGGTCCAGGTGGCCATGGAAGGCACCGCTCAGCCCGTCGCGCGAATCCACCGTGAGCGCCAACACCAGGGGGCCGGTCTCCCCCCGAGCGCCGCTGCGCAGGTGAATCGCACTCCCCTCGAGCGGCAGGAGCGGCCCGCTGAGGTTGCCGAAGGTTCCGCTCACATCCAATCGCTGGAGCTCCGCGAGCTTGGCGAGGGCCGCAGCGCTCGCCAGCGAGGTGTTGCTGGGGAGCGCCTCCTCCCCGGACATGCGCACGCCCCGGCTGAGCTCCGGACCGCCGCATCCCGCCAGCATCACGAGCGCCACCAGCCCGCACCGCGCCCACGTCCTGGCCCCCGTCCCTGCATCCGCCATGGCGTGCCTCCACCGCAAGCCCGTCCGTCCGGGACCTCTCCCGCATCCGGGGCCCTCTCTCGCGGGCCGTGCAGCGTGGGGACGGGCTTTGTCGGTGGGAACGGGGCGGGCGCCCGGGATCCGCTCCGCTCAACAGCCACGCCGGACCCCCGTGCGCGACCCGGGCCGGCCTGCATGGCGGGGGCAACGGTCTCGATGCGCTGGCCCCGGGGGGCTGCGGGCCCCGAACCGCCGACCGGGAGAGGTGGCCCGACGCCGGGTTGCGGCAGTCGTGCGCCGCCCCGATCGCCGCTGGGGGAGGCGAAGCGGCGAGCCCGGTACCGGGCCGAAGGCGACCCCGGGCCAACCCCGGGCCTCCCGACGGCGGCGCCGACCGGAGGGGTTCAGGGGCCTTCGGGCTGCGGGATCACGATCTCGCCATCCGGGGCGACGCCGTAGCCCTCGTACTGGCGCTCGGACACCTCGCTCACCCGGCCATCCCGGTAGCAGATCCGGTAGATCGAGAAGGGCTCCGAGCGCACTGCCGGCTGCCCGTACAACAGGCACTCCCCGTCCTCGCCACTGGAGACCCGGGCCAGCGGGCTCCCGAACGCGCGATCGACATCGGTCCGCGGCATGTCGGGCTTCACCGTGATGAGCCCCCACGGCGTGGCCGCGCGCACGCCCACGTACGGCGCGAAGACGGCCTTCACCGCGAGGAAGAGTCCCACTCCGATCAGCACCGCCCACAGCACGGTCCAGCGACGCTTGGGAGGGGGCGTGCGAGCGCGACTGAAGAACTCGCGGTCGGGCTGGGGATCGGTCTCGAGGGGGCTCGTCTCACTCACGAAGTTGCTTGTGCCCACCGTTCCGGCCGGGTGCAAGCGCGGCGAGGAAGGCTCGGCGGTGTTTGGTTCCATGGAGCAGGGGACAACGCCCGATGGGCCGTCCGTCATCCCCGGGCCGGGCTCGCGCCCGTCGAGCAGACGGTCGCTCTGCGCGCTCGCGCCGTCCTCGGAAGCGAGCGCGCCGGGCTCCTGCCCCTCGCCGGGCAGGCCGCAGATCCCCACCCGTCCGGTTCGGGTCCGGACCGGGTCCTCGCTTGGCGCACCGGCACATCCGCGGGCCGGTGCCCGACCCGGGTCCTGGGCCGGGGGCACCGGCGCATCCGCGCAGGAGGAGCGGCCGGGCAGGATACCCGCGGCCGGCGCCAGAGGGGCGACGTCGGCGGTCGGTCGTGCGATACGGTCGCTGCCCGGGCGCACCTCTTCCGGGCCCCTGAATGAGCCGTGGCCCCTCCGTTCGAGTCCGACAACGCGCTGCAGTCCTGGCTCCACGAGCGCTGTCTCGGACACCTCTCGCGCGTCAGTCTCGCGACCCTGACCCCGCGCATCGAAGCGCCGTATCTGCCCCAGGCGCGCCTGCTGCTGGCCCGCCGCCGGCTGGTGGAGCTGCTCACCCGCGACGGGCTCGCGCGCTGGGAGGAGGAGCTGCAGCCCTCTCCGCGGATGCGCCGCACGATTCCGGCCCTGGCCTGGGCGTACGTCGAGGCCGAGCG
>Ga0233383_1000547_pt1 | contig 14220 bp, 10 predicted proteins | sample ElkDunMinimDraft_14_FD_191542 | JGI IMG/M metagenome (GOLD analysis project Ga0233383, IMG submission 191542) | Fecal eukaryotic communites from dung pellets of Tule Elk in California, USA - Elk Dung G16 | ecosystem: Host-associated > Mammals > Digestive system > Large intestine > Fecal | place...
CCGAAGCCACCGAACGCACCACCTGATCGACGCAGCGCCGTCGGCCCCGCCTGACCGGTCTCCCGGCAGGCGGGGCCACCCGTGTCAAAGGCCCGGCACCCGGCACCCGGCGGCCGCCAGCCGCCGGGTACGCGCCGGCCGGTGGTCAGGGCCGGGTCGCGGGCGCCGGGCGGCTGGTCGCGAGCAGTTCGACGTACTCGCCGACGACGCTGAACCCGAGCCGCCGGTAGAGCGCCACCGCCGCGACGTTGTCGGCGCGGACGTTCAGGCCGATCCGCTCCACCCGCGCGGCGGCGAGCCGGCACCATTGGCCGACCACCGTCCGGCCGAGCCCCTGCCCGCGTACGTCCGGCCGCACCGCGACGTTGCCGATCGCCGCCACCCCGTACGCAGGGGACCAGACGTGCGCGCCGCAGACCGCCACCAGCTCCCCGTCGCGCCGGATCCCCAGGTACGGCCCCTTGGCGAGCATGCCCGGCTCAAACCAGTGCTGCGGGTACGCGGCATCGTAGAACTCCAGCAGCTCCGGCAGGTCCACCGCGCCCAGGACGTCCCCGTCGGCCGGCTCCGGCGGCAGCAGGCCGGGGTCGGTGAGGCTCATCTTCAGGTGCCCGCTGACCTGGTGCAGGTCGTACCCGGCGGCCAGGCCGGTCTCGGCGCCGGTGCTGAGGTGGGCGTGGAAGCGGGCCGGCAGCAGCGGGACCGCCGCGGCGATCAGCGCGGTCAGCTCGGGCAACCGGCCTGGCGGGTCAAGGGCGATCAGGGTCGGCAGGCTCGTGCCGTGGTAGAGCAGTGCGACGGCATCGCCGTGCCGGTACCAGGTCGTCTGCGGCCAGAACTCGTCGTCGAGGTCGCCCAGTTCGTAGGCGTGCAGTGCCGGATCGCGGCGCAGCAGCGCGGCGAGCTCGTCCCGGTCGTGCACGCTGCGCAAACTCACCCCGCCATGATCACACGCTCGGCGATTGCGGCCTGCTCCACGGTCCCCGCGACGGTGCGTGCCCGCCTGTCACCTGAGGCCGCCGATGCGGAGGCCACGGTGGTCGCCGCGACGCCCGCCCGGTGTCACAGGTTTCTGGTTGGCTACGCCCCATGGAACTCACCGAGCCGCAGGCGCTGGCGCTGCGGCTGCGCAGCCTGCTGCTGACGCCCCGACCCGGACGGCCCGCCGACGTCGCCGCGACCGCCGAGTGGTTCGGCGCGATGCAGGGCCAGGACCTGGCGAGCCTGATGTGGTCGCTGGGCCTGCGGTTGCCCGGCCGCAGCTCCGACGACCTGCACACCGAACTCGAACAGCGGACGGTGCTGCGTACCTGGCCGATGCGCGGCACCGTGCACCTGGTGCCGTCCCGCGACGCGAAATGGATGCTGGAGCTGATGGGCCCGCGGGTCCTCGCCGGGGCGGCGCAGCGCCGGAAGGTGATCGGGCTGACCGAGGAGACCGCCGACCGCGCCGAGGAGGTGCTGCGCGCCGCCCTCACCGGTGGCGGCCGGCTCACCCGCGCCCAGTGCCGCGACACCCTGACCTCCGCCGGCATCGGCGTCGAAGGCCAACAGCTCTACCACCTGCTCTGGTACGCCAGCCAGCGCGGCACGCTCTGCGTCGCCCCGCACGTCGGCGCCGAACAGAGCTTCGTGCTCCTCGACGAGTGGGCGCCCGAGCCGCACCGGCCCGAACGCGACGAGGCGCTGGCGACCATCGCGCTGCGCTACTTCCGCAGCCACGGCCCGACCACCCGCCAGGACTTCGCCGGCTGGACCGGTCTCACCGCCGCCGACTGCCGGCGCGGGATCGCCCTGGCCGGTGACGCGCTGGCGGCCGTACGGGTCGGCGGGGTCGAGATGATGGTGGACGCGACCCTGCTGGACGCCGTCGACGAGGCGCCCGGCGACGATTTTCTGGCACTGCCCGGTTTCGACGAGTACCTGCTCGGTTTCAAGGACCGCGCCCTGATGCTCGACCCGGCCCACAAGCAGGCCGTCATCCCCGGCGGCAACGCCGTGTTCCAGTCCACCCTGGTCCGGGCCGGCCGGGTCGTCGGCACCTGGCGGCGCACCGTCCGGGCCAAGCAGATCAGCATCGAGGTGCGCCCGCTGGTGCCGTTCGGCACGGCCGACCGGGCCCGCGCCGAAACGGCCTTCGCCCCCTACGGGGAGTTCACCGGCCGGCCGCTGGCCTTCAGCTGGTCCTGACGGCCCGGATAAGGCGGTTCGACCGCCGGACGTGACGGATAACGGCTGACCGGCGGGGGTCAGCGGTGCTTCCGGTGGTAACCACGCGGCCGTCCACGCCGTACCGTGTGCACTGTTCGCTTCGGTCGACGGACGGACACGACGCACGACGCTGCCGGAAGCAGGTCATCACATGGGGCAGGCGCACCTCGACGCAGCGGCCACCGCCGTGCCCCCGCCGAAGATCCGCAGCATCGGCTCCGAGGCCGAGGCGAAGGCGCTCGCCGGCTGGCTGGCGCTGCCCGGGCGGCGCTGGCCGGTCGTGGTGGTGACCGTGCCGGCCGGTCAGGAGGAGCCCTTCGCCGACCCGGAGAAGATCAAGGAGGATGTCGGCGACCTCGCCGAGGTGGTGGTGATGCCCACCGGCGACATCTCCTGGGCGTTCTCGATCGCGATGCCGCAGATGACCCAGGTCTACGGCGGAGCGGGACGCGTCTATCCGGTCGACCACCACTGGGTCAGCAAGCCCTCCCGCAGCAGACTGCGCTTCGCGTACTCGCCGCAGGACCGGGCCCGCATCACCGAACACCTCATCAACGACGCCCTGGAGGCGGCGCTGACCGCGGGGCTGCTGGAGTCGCGCTCCGCGCCGGGAGCCCGGGTACGCCGCGGCGAGGTGCTCGGCGTCATCGGCTCCCGCGCGGTGGTCACCCTCGACGACGCCGCGCTGGCGACCGTCTGGGAAGAGCTCACCCTGCCGGGGGTGCCGCTGGACCGGCTGCTGGTCAAGGGACAGTCCGTCACCGGCAGTCACGACCCGGTCTCCATGCGGCTCGACCTGCGTCAGGAGCTCCGCGGCATTCTGGCCGCCGACGCGGCCGTGGCGGTTACCCGGGCGTACCGGATCGGCGACGTGGTGCTCGCCGACGTCGCCGCCGTCACCGACGAGTCCGTGACCGTACGGCTGCTGCCCGGCCTGCCGGTCGAGGTGCCCCGGGAGGCCGTCACCAGCAACCCCCGTGACAGCCTCACCGGCCTGTTCACCATCGGCGAGGTGATCGCCTGCCGGCTCGTCGGCGCCGATCCGCCGGTGCTGCGGCTCGACGACGTCGACGACGAGGAGACGCCGAAACCCGCGCCGAGCCTGCTGCCCGGCGGTCCGCCGTGGCTGCGGCTGTCCGAGCCGGAGCCGCCGCGGCCACCCGCCCTCGACCAGCCACGCGCCCCGGTGCTGGCGCCGCGAACGCCGGCCGTGCCCGCACCCGGGCCGGCGGGGACGCTTGCAACCGGACAGGTGGGGGCGCCCGCGCCCGGACAGGTGGGGGCGCCCGCGCCCGGACAGGTGGGGGCACCCGCGCCCGGACAGGTGGGGGTGCCAGCGCCCGGGCCGGTGGGGACCTTTTCCGCCGGGCCGGAGACGACGCCCGCGACCGGGCCGCTGGCCACGCCGTCCCGGTTGCCGAGCCCGCTGGACCTGGCCCGCCGCAGTGGGGCCGTCGCGCCGAAGCCCCAGGCCGGCAGCAAGCCCTCCGCGCCGGCCGCCGGCCCCGACGGGGTGTCGGACCAGCTGCGGATCCGGCTCGCGCAGCTCGACAACGAGCTCGCCGCCGAACGCGCCACCCGCAAGGCGCTCGCCGACGAACTCGCCGGGCTGCGGGCACGTGCCGCCGACCTGGAGGACGAGCTGGACCGGGCGCGGCAGATCATCGAAGGGCTGCAGACCCGCTACCGCAGCGCCGACCTGAAACGTCAGCAGGCCGCGGCGAAGCTGCGCAGTCTCCAGGGCCGGGCGGAGCCGGTCGACGAGAGCACGCTCTTCCTCGACCCCGAGGAGCAGTTCCGCTACGAGGTGCTGCGCGAGTGGGCGCAGCGCGTACCGGCGGCGGAGAAGGCCGGCAAGCCGCTGGCCGCGTACCGGCTCGCCCCCGGCTTTCTGGAGAGCATCACCCAGGTCGAGGGGGCCAGCCGGGCGAAGGTGGTGTCGGTGGTGGTGGAGGTCCTCACCGACCAGGCCAAGCACATCGCCGGCCGCGACCTGCACCAACTGCGCGCAGGCGAGGCGGGCAGCCCGTACGTACGGCGGGCCGCCGACGGCGCGACCTGCTGGCGGGTCGCGCTCCAGCGGGAGTCGGCCGCGGCCCGCCGGCTGCACTACTGGCGCACCCCCGACGGGTACGAGTTCTCGCGGGTGGTCCTGCACGACGACTTCCGGCCCTGACGCCGGCGGCGTCAGCCGGGCGGGCGCACCTGGCGGGGCAGACCGAACTCGGCGCGTACACCGGGGGAGTAGTGCACCAGTGGCGGCCCCTGCGGCGCGGGCAGCCCGGTCGCGGCGACCAGGTCGTCCTGCAGCGTCAGCAACTGTGCCCGGTGCAGCGGCCAGCGCGGGTGGCGGCCGGGCAGGAAGAGCGTGCGGCCGTACGTGTCGACGTGCAGACCCCACCGGGCGGTGAGGAAGTGCTCCAGCGAACTCGGCTCGGCAATCGGTTCGCCCACGCGCAACGCCAGCCGGCTGGTCGCCGTCCCGGTGCGCCGCCTTGTGCGGTAGCGCAGCACGTCACCCTCGCGGGTCAGACCCATCGACGACCAGACGTACGGCAGGCGCAGTCCGGCCTGGGCGACGAGGACCGGCAGCAGCCGTTCGGCGTCCATCGACAGGAAGACCACGCTGCGCCTGCCCTCGTCGTCGACGCCGTAGAGCCGGATGTTGGTCTCGCAGAAGGTGCCGAGGTAGGGCAGGGGCACGCCCACGCCGGGGGCGGTCCGGGTGATCCGGAACGCCACCAGGCCGATGTAGGTGACGCCGTCGAAGACGTCGGGACGTACCCCGGCGGGCAGGAACGCGGCGACGCTGCGCGGCGGCACGGGCCAGTGCACGAAGGCGACGTCCTCCCAGCCCATGCGCAGCACCGCCGGAGGGCAGGGGCCCGGCGGGTCGGGGGTCACAGGTTCGGGGGGTACTGCGGCGGCGGTCACAGCTCCATCATCGGCGCATCCACGCGGTTGTACAGTTCCAGCGGTCGACCCGGGCACCGCCGAATCGACGCCGAGGGAGAACCGGGGGACGAACGTGACGACGCCTGACGTCGAGCAGTGGCTCACCGACGCGGTCGGCGCGCTGCGCGCCGGCGACGTACGCGCCGTGGAGAGCCGCCTCGACCAGCTCTACGTCGGCGGCACCGCCGCCGACGGCGTCGTCGTGGCCCGGCTGATCCGGACCCTGGCACGCCTCTGGTCGTACGGCTGGCAGCCCGCCGACGTGGCCCGCGTCGCCGGCCGGCGGCTCGGACCGGCCCCGGCGCGCCTGGCCGTCGACCTGATCGCCGCGCAGCGTCGCGGCTACCCCGAGGGCACCGTCCCGGACTGGTGGGACGCCCAGCTCGCCGTGCTCGAAGCGACCTGCTGGTGGAGCTCCGAGAGCGGTTACCTGACCGAGCGGGCCCGCCGCGACGGCACCGACCGCACCGACGTGCTCCGCGACGCGGTGGAGCTGCTGGCGCTGCTCGAGCGGCTGCCGGTGATCGCCACGCTCAGCCCGCCGCCCGGCGGCGCGCCCCGGCGTGGTCCCGCGCCCCGTACCGCCGGCGGCAGCCGGATGCTGGACCGGGTCCGCGCGCTGCTGGCCAAGGCCGAGTCGAGCCAGTACCCGCACGAGGCCGAGGCGTTCACCGCCAAGGCGCAGGAGCTGATGGCCCGGCACAGCATCGACGCCGCGCTGCTCGCCGGCGCCGGCAGCGGCGGGGACGTGCCGCAGGCGGTGCGCCTCGGCACCGACAAGCCCTACGACGAGGCGAAGGCGCTGCTGATCCAGCAGGTCGCCGACGCCAACCGCTGCCGCAGCGTCTGGTCCGACGATCTCGGCTTCGCCACCGTGCTCGGCTTCCCCGCCGACCTGGAGGCAGTGGAGCTGCTCTACACCTCGCTGCTGGTGCAGGCCACCACGGCGATGCTGCAGGGCCGGGCGCAGCGCAAGGGCAGCGGCGGGCGGCGCACCCGCGCGTACGACGAGTCGTTCCTCAACGCCTTCGCGCTGCGCATCGGGGAACGGCTGTCCCAGGCGACCGAGGCGGTGACGCAGGCCGCCGGCAGTGATCTCCTGCCGGTGCTCAGCTCCCGCGTCCAGGCCGTCGAGGAGCGGGTGGAGCAGCTTTTCGGCGGCACGACGAGCAAGCGGCTGAGCATCCGCGACAACGAGGGCTGGGCCGGTGGCACCGCCGCCGCCGACCGGGCCTCGCTGCGTGGCGGCCCCCGCGAGTCCATCGGCCGCTGATCCCGGTCTCGTAACGTCGCCCGGTTACGTACCGCCGCCCTGTCGCTACGTCCGATTAGGATCTGCCGCACAGACCCCCTCCGGACGGAAGCGACTTCTCGTGCCACTGGCCACACCGGACAGATCGACAGCCGCGCTGGAGCTGACGGGGCTCGTCAAGCGCTTCGGCCCCAGAACCGCCGTGCACGACGTCACCTTCGCCGTCGCGCCCGGTTCCTTCTACGGCGTCGTCGGGCCCAACGGCGCCGGCAAGACCACCTCCCTGTCGATGGCCGTCGGTCTGCTGCGCCCCGACGCGGGCACCGCCCGGATCTTCGGCGTCGACGTCTGGGCCGAGCCGGTCCAGGCGCGCGCAATGGTCGGCGTGCTCCCCGACGGACTCGCCCTGCCCGAGCGGCTTACCGGTCGTGAGCTGCTGGTCCATCTGGCCCGGCTGCGCGGCATGGACCGCGCCACCGCGGCTGCCCGCGCCGAGGAACTGCTCGACATCCTCGATCTGCTCGAGGCGGAGCGCACCCTGGTCAACGACTACTCGACCGGCATGCGGAAAAAGATCGGCCTGGCCACCGCGATGCTGCACGGCCCGCGCCTGCTCGTGCTCGACGAGCCGTTCGAGGCCGTCGACCCGGTCTCCGCGCTCACCATCCGCGGAATGCTCCAGACCTTCGTCGCCGGCGGCGGCTCGGTGGTGTTGTCCAGCCACGTGATGGCACTGGTCGAGCAGATCTGCGACCACCTCGCGGTGATCGACAACGGCCGGGTGGTGGCCGCCGGCGCGCTCGCGCAGGTGCAGGCCGGCGCCAGCCTGGAGAGCCGGTTCGTCGAGCTGGTCGGTGCGGCGGCCGGCACCAGGAAGGCGCCGTCGTGGTTGGCGCCCTGATCGCCATGCGCATGCGTGTGCTCGCGCACACGCTCACCGGCACCCGCGCGGCCGGCATGATCACCGGCGGGATTGCCGGGCTGCTGCTGGCCGTCGGCACCATCGTGCTGGCCGCCACCGATCTGGCCCCGGCCGCGGTCCGGTCGGACCTGCTCGCCGTCGTGCTGGCCTGCTGGATGTTCGGCTGGATTCTCGGCCCGGTCTACACCGGCGGCGGTGAGGACAGCCTGCGGCCGGAACACTTCAGCCTGCTGCCGATCCGGCCATTGCGCCTCGCGTTCGGCCTGCTCGTCGCCGGTTTCGTGGGTGTCGCGCCGGTGGTCAGCCTGATCGCCTTCTCGGCTCTGATCGTCTTCGCCGCCGCGTACGGCGCGGCCGGCGTCGGCATCTCGATCGTGGCCGTCGCGGTCCAGTTGATCCTGGTGCTGGTGCTGTCCCGGCTGGTGGTCGGCCTGCTTGCGGTCGCGGTCCGGTCCCGGGTCGGCGCAGTCCTGGCCGCACTGGTCAACGCGGGCATGGCGGTCATCCTCAACCAGTCCTGGGTGCTGATCTGGGCGGCGGTCGACTCCGAGCTGCTCACCTACGGCTTCCCGCCCCGGTTCTCCACCGTTCTGGAGTGGCTGCCCTCCTCGTGGGGCCTGACCGCGATCACCGCGGCCGGCCGCGGTGACTGGGCCCTGGTCGCAGCGGCGCTGGGTGGCCTGGTCGCCCTGATCCTCGCCGCGCTGGGTGTCTGGGCGCGCCTGCTGGTCCGCCGCACCACCACCCGGCCGCATCAGTGGGCGCCCAGGGGCGGCGGACGCGACGGCGCCCTGCTGGACCGGCTCGCCGCACGGGGCGTCACCGGCGTTGTCGCCGCGAAGGAGCTGCGCACCTGGTCGCGTGACCTGATGCGGATACACCTGTTCTGCTACTCGGTCTTCTTCGGTGTGCTCTACACCCTGGTGCCGCTGATCATCGACTGGCGGGGGATGCTGCCCTGGGCCGGCGTGATCGTCGTGGTGATGGCGGCGGGCACCTCGGCCAACCTCTTCGGTCTCGACGGCACCGCGCTCTGGCTGGGTCTGGTCGACCCGGGCCGGGAACGGGCCGAGGTCCGCGGCCGTCAGCTGGCGTGGTTACTCCAGGTCGCGCCGGTCACCATCGGAATCACGGTGGCCGGCACGATCTACGGCGGCACCGCGCAGACCTGGCCGTGGGCGCTGGCGCTGCTCGCCGCGACCCTGGGCGGCGGCGCCGGCCTGATCGTGCTGAGCTCGGTCTACGCCCTGGTCCCGGTGATCGAGCCGAAGAAGCGCGGCGGCAACCCCCTGGAAGCCGGCTCGATCTTCGGCCAGCTCATGGTCGTCGTACTGCTCACCTCGATCACCGCGGTCCCGGCCGCCCTGGTCGCCTGGGCCGGCACCCGCTTCGACCTGCCCGCGCTGAGCTGGGCGGCGGTCGTGGTCGGCCTCGCCACCGGCGCCGGGCTGGCCCTCTGGGGCGGACGCCGGGCCGAGGAGCGGCTGCGCGCCACCGGTCCCGAACTGCTCTCCGCGATGCGGGGCGGCGGCACGGTCCCCCTGAGCGCCGTCGACAAGCGGGGCCGGGTCGGAGCCCCGGCGCCGAAACTGCCCAGGGGCAGGTCCGCGCTGGTCACCTTCCTCTGGATCTTCTGCTGGATCCCGATCTTCCCGCAGGGCCTGATCCCGCTCTGGATGATCTTCAGCGGCAGCGAGAGCAGACTCTGGTTCGCCGCCCTCTACCTGCAGGACCCGTGGCGGATCCCGGTCGCGCTGGCCTTCACGGCGCTCGGCATCGTCCTGCTCGTCATCGGCACGGTCATCCCGATCCGGCACGAATGGCAGCACCGCGCCGACCACCGGGAGCCGGTCACTGACGGACGCTTGCCCGTTGCACGGCGCGGCTGATGTCGCTGGGGGAGACGATCCCGACCAGCCGGCCCTCGACCACCACCAGGGCCCGCCCGTCGGCGCACTCGTTGAGCCGGGGCAGCAGGTCGGTCAGCGGCTCCTCCGGGTGGGCCAGCACCAGCTCGTCGGCGCGGCAGGAGACCTCTTCCAGCGTGGTGGCGCCGCGGGCGTCGGCTGCGACGTCGCGGACCCGGTCCAGGGTCACCAGGCCGACGGGCCGGTCGCCCTCGGTCAGCGGCAGCGCCGTGTGGCGGTAGGCGAACAGGTAGTGGTCGACGAAGTCGGCGACGCTCACACTGCCGGTCACCGACTGCGGCTGCGGGGTCATCACGTCGCCGACCCGCACCCCCTGCAGCACCTGCCCGATGCGGGCCTGCTGCTCCTCCGCCCCGGCGGCGCTGATCAGGAACCAGCCGATCAGGGCCAGCCAGATCCCGCCGAAGCCGACACCGGTGAAGAACTGCCAGAGACCGAAGACGATCAGCAGGATGCCGAGGACCCAGCCGGCCCGGGCGGCGACCACGGAGGCTTTCGTCCGGTCGCCGGACCACTTCCAGACCGCGGCGCGCAGCAGCCGGCCGCCGTCCAGCGGGGCGGCCGGCAGCACGTTGAAGACGGCCAGCAGGACGTTGATGCCGCCGAGCCAGGCGAGCGCGCCGACCAGCAGACTGCCGTCGCCCGTGCCGGCCAGCGCCGCGATGGCGGCGAGCCCGCCGAAGGCGAGCCCGAGGATCAGGCTCACCAGCGGCCCGACTCCGGCGATGCGCAGCTCCGCACCGGGGGTGCGGGCCTCACCGCGCAGCTCGGCCACCCCGCCGAAGAGCCAGAGGGTGATGCCGCCGACCTCGAGCCCGTTGCGTTTGGCGACGATGGCGTGCGAAACCTCGTGGGCGAGCAGTCCGACGAAGAAGGCCACCGCGGCGCTGAGCCCGGCGACGACGTACTGCCAGGTGGGGCGGTCCGGGTAGGCGGCGGGGAACTGCTGCGCGGACAGTGCCCAGGCGATCAGGCCGAAGATCACCAGGACGCTCCAGTTCACGCCCACGGGAACCCCGGCGATACGCCCGATCCGGAAACTCGCCCTCATGGGGCCGCGTTACCCCCGGACGGGGAGGGCAATCGTTTCGGTAGCGCCCGATGGCCGCCGGTCGCCCGGCAGTACCGGGCAGTCGGGGAGCTTGGCGCGTTACCGTCGTCAAACCGGGCGTGAGGTCGGCGACAATTCTGGTCAATCCGGCGTGCCCGCGTCACCCTGAGAAGATGGCCCCCCGCTCGTCAACGCTCTCCCGCCTGTTCACCCTCGTGCTCGCCGGCGTGCTCGCCGGTGTCCTGCTGGGCGTCGCCGCACTGCCGGCCGGCGCCCTCGCCGGCTTCGCGCTGAAGTCAGTCGGCACCGACCGGGAAGGGCTGCCCGAGGCGCTGCGCAACCCGGTGAGCGGGCAGCGGTCGTACATCTACGCCAACGACGGCGAAACGCTGATCACCACGTTCTACGACGTCAACCGCTCCGAGGTGACCTTCGCCGAGATCGCCCCGGTGATGCGCGAGGCGATCGTCGCCGCCGAGGACACCCGCTTCTACCAGCACAGCGGAGTCGACTTCTTCGGCCTGGCCCGCGCGTTCGTCGCCAACGCCACCAGCGGCGGCGTGCAGCAGGGTGCCTCGACGCTGACGATGCAGTACGTGCGCAACGTGCTCAAGACCGACCCGGCCGGCACCGAGGAGGAGCGCGCCGCGGCGACCGAGGAGACGATGGCCCGCAAACTGCGCGAGATCCGGTACGCCCGGACGATCGAGCAGGAGATCGGCAAGGACGAGATCCTCACCCGGTACCTGAACATCGCCTACTTCGGTTCCGGTGCGTACGGGATCGCGTCCGCCGCCGAGCGCTACTTCAGCAAGACCCCCGCCGAGCTGACGCTGGCCGAGTCGGCGCTGATCGCCGGGCTGGTGCAGTCGCCGGAGCAGTACAACCCGATCGACGGCGATGTCGACGCCGCGCTGGAGCGCCGCGGGTACGTGCTGGAGGCGATGGTCGGCACCGGCGCGATCACCCGTGCGCAGGCGGACGCGGCCGCGGCCGAGCCGCTGAAACTCCGGCCGTCGGCTCAGCCCAACGGCTGCGCGGCGATGCCCAGCGACCGCGACGACTGGGGTTTCTTCTGCGACTACCTGCGGCAGTGGTGGCTTGAGCAGCCGGCCTTCGGCGACACCGAACTGGAGCGGGAGCAGGCGCTGCGCCGCGGCGGTTACAAGGTGATCACCACCCTCGATCCGCAGGTGCAGGACTCGGCCGTCGAGCAGGCGCTGGAGGTCTACGGCTACAACAACAAGCGGGCGGTGCCGATCGCGGCGGTGGAGCCGGGCACCGGCCGGGTGCTGGCGATGGCGGTCAACCGTCACTACAGCCTCGACGCCAACCCCAAGGGGCAGGCCAACTACCCGAACACGGTCAACCAGCTCGTCGCCGGCGGCGGGAGCGTCGAGGGCTACCAGGCCGGTTCGACGTTCAAGATCTTCACCCTGCTGGCGGCGCTGGAGAACGGCAAGCCCCTCAACACCGGCTACAACTCGCCCAGCCCGCTGCGCTCCACCTATCCCGACGGCGGCGAGAGCAGCTGCGGCGGCTACTGGTGCCCGGTGAACGCCAACCCGTCCTGGATGAACGGCTACCGCACGATGTGGGACGGCTTCGGCCGCTCGGTCAACACGTACTTCGTGCAGCTCGCTCAGGAGGTCGGCGCGGAGAAGGCAGTGGAGATGGCGCAGCGGCTCGGCATCGGGTTCCGGGCGGGCGCCGACGCCGCCCAGGCCGAGCAGAGCGCGCAGAGCTGGGGCGCCTTCACCCTGGGCGTCGTCTCCACCACACCCCTGGAGCTGGCGAACGCGTACGCGACGCTGGCAGCCGAGGGGACGTACTGCACCCCGACCCCGGTGATTTCGGTGACCGCGCCGGACGGCGAGCGGGTGCCGGTCGGCAGGTCCGACTGCGAGCAGGTCCTCGACCCGGACGTGGCGCGCGCCGCGACCGACGCCGCCCGCTGCCCGGTCGGGCAGCAGTCGGCGTTCGGGCGCTGCAACGGCGGGACCGCGAGCCAGGTCAGCACGATCCTCGGCGGACGGGACGTGGCCGGCAAGACCGGTAGCTCCGACAACAACGCCACCGAGACCTTCGTCGCCTACACCCCGCAGATCGCCGTCGCCGGCATCGCCGTCAACCCGGACAACCCGCAGGACGCTGTCGGGTCGGCGATCCAGTCCTCGGTGGTCCGGGCGGTCGCCCAGATCATGGCCGACGCGGTGGCCGGCGAGCCGGCGCAGAAGTTCACCGCGCCCTCGCGCGACATCGCCTACGGCAACACCCCCGAGCCTCGGGCCGAGGAGGACGCCGACGACCCCGACGAGCGGCGCACGCAGGAGCCCTCCCGCGACGGTGACTCCGACGACGACGGGGCCAACGGTTCGTCCTCGGAGAACGGCACCGGTCAGGGCAACTCCTCCGGTGGCGGCAACGGCTCCTCCGGGGGCGGCCAGTCCGGTCCCGGCCAGGGCTCCGACGACGACGAGAGCGAACCAGCCCCGGGGCGTACGTCCCGCGACTGATTTCCCGAGGCCGCGCCGGCCGGGATCCGGTTGATCGGGACCGAGCCGATCGGGACCGAGCCGATCGGGACCGGCCAACCGATTGGACCGCGCCGGCCGGAACCGACCGGGGTGGTCAGGACGCGGGCGCCGACGGGATCTCGGCCGTCCAGAGGCGGGTTCCGGTGTCGTCGCCGGCGGCGAGCACGATCCGTCGGCCGGCCACCGCGAGGGCGACGGTCTGGGCTGACCCGGCCGTGAGCGCGACCGGCGGCGGCAGCGGATCCCAGCGCCGGCCGGCATCGGTGCTGAAGAACAACTGCGCGCCCGCGCCGTCGCCGAGCGCCACGACCGCGACGGCAGCGGAGCGTTCCAGCGCCAGGAACCGCAACGGCCGTGTCGCCGACACCTCCCCGCGGCGCTGCCAGCCTTCGCCGGCCAGCTGCCACGAGACGGCCCGTCCGGCATCGGAGCCGACTACCAGGGTGTCCGCCGGACCGGCCGCGACCAGGGCGAACGAACTGCTCTCGACCGGCCCGGCGGTCGGCGGGAGCGGCTGCCAGCGGGGGTCGGCCCAGAGCCAGGACATCGCCTCGGGACGTAGCGCGGACGGGCGACGCTCGCCGGCCAGCAGCCAGCGCCCGTCCGGCAGGGCGGTGACGTCGGTGGCGCTGCCCGGCGCGCCGGCGGCGTCCAGTCCGTCCGTGCCGCTGGTGCGGTGCCACGGTTGTCGCGGACCGGCTGTCCAGACCGCCGGCGCCGGTCGGCCGTCCGGCCCGGTCCAGGTCCCGGCGATCGCGAAGCCCGCGGGCCCGGCGGCCACCGGCCCGACGGTGATCGCCTCCGCGCCGCCGAAGAGGGTGGGGCCTGCCGGCTGCTCCCGCCAGGAGCCGTCCGGGTGGTGGTGCCAGGTGCTGGTGCGCGGATTGCCGTGTACGCCGCCGATCGCCGCGCCGACGGCGACCACCGAGGACTCATGGCAGGCGACAGACGAGAGCAGACTGCGTTCGCCGTAATGGCTGACCGGCGTCAGTTCGATCGCCGTCCAGGTGCGGGCGTCGGTGCTGGTCCAGGCGGCGGGGCGCTGGTCGGTGCCCGGTGTCGCGCCGACGGCGTACCAGCGGTCGGCACAGTGGGTGAGACCGCGGACCAGGATGCCGTCGGTGGGCAGCGACACCGGCTGCCACGCCGGGCTGAATCCGGGCGGTGCGGCGGGCGGGACGTTCGCGCAGGCGGCGAGCGCTCCCGTCAGCAGCAGTCCGGTCAGCAGCAGGGGCGCGGCACGGCGCGACATCGGCCGAGGATATCGCGTACGTCGATGGAAGGCGGCCCTGTCGGGGAGCGGATGGCGCTCACGCGCCCGTCCCGGTGGCGCAGAGCAGCACCGGGACGGGGACTCGCGTGGT
>Ga0233383_1000554_pt1 | contig 14076 bp, 10 predicted proteins | sample ElkDunMinimDraft_14_FD_191542 | JGI IMG/M metagenome (GOLD analysis project Ga0233383, IMG submission 191542) | Fecal eukaryotic communites from dung pellets of Tule Elk in California, USA - Elk Dung G16 | ecosystem: Host-associated > Mammals > Digestive system > Large intestine > Fecal | place...
CGCTTCGATCAGCATCTCGCTGCTGTCGAGGTCGAGGTGGTTGGTCGGCTCGTCCATCACCAGCAGGTTGCTCGGGATGAGCAGCAGGCGCGCCAGGGCCACGCGCGCGCGCTCGCCACCGGAGAGCACCCCCACCGGCTTCTCCACGTCATCGCCGCTGAAGAGGAAGGCGCCGAGGATCGAGCGCAGGTGCGCGTCCGGCTTGTCCGGCACCAGCCGGCGCATGACCTCGAGGATGGTGGCCTTGGTGTCGAGCGTGTCGGCGTGGTGCTGGGCGTAGTAGCCCATCTGCACGTTGTGCCCCAGGCTCGCGGTCCCCGCATCGGCCTCGAGCTCGCCGGCGAGGATCTTCAGCAAGGTGGTCTTGCCGGCGCCGTTCGCACCGATCACCGCGATCCGCTGCCCGCGCTCGATCGTCGCCGACACGTCGTCGTAGATCCGGTGCGCGCCGAAGGCCTTCTTGAGGCCCTCGAAGACCACCACGTCCCTCCCCGATCGCTGCACCTCGGGGAAGCGGAACTGCATCGTCTTGCGCTCCTCGAGCACCTGCACGCTCTCGAGCTTCTCGAGCTGCTTGGCGCGGCTCTGCGCCTGGCTCGCCTTGGTCGCCTTCGCCCCGAAGCGGTCGATGAAGCCCTGCAGCTCGGCCCGCTTCTGCTCCACCCGCGCGGCCTGGGCCTCGAGCAGCTTCTTCTCCTCGGCGCGCTGGAGCCGGTAGCTGTCGTGGTTGCCCGTGTAGGTCCGCAGTCCCTCGAGCTCCAGCGACACCACGCGGTTGATCTGCCGGTTGAGGAACTCCCGATCGTGGCTGATCAGCACCAGCGCCTTCCTGCTGCGGCGCAGGAAGCCGTCGAACCAGGCCAGCGTCGGCAGGTCCAGGTGGTTGGTCGGCTCGTCGAGCAGCAGCAGATCCGGATCCTGCAGCAGCAGTCCGGCCAGCGCCGCGCGCATGCGCCAGCCTCCGGAGAGCGTCGAGGCCGGCTTCTCGAACTGCGCCGGCAAGAACCCCAGTCCCTGCAGGATGCGCTCGGCGCGGTGGCGGCCGTAGTGCTCGTCGAAGTGATCGAGCTCCTCGTGAAGCTCGGCCAGCGTCCCCGCAAGCTCCAGCATCTCCGCCTCGGTGCCGGCCGCATCCAGGGCCCGCTGCGTGGTCTCCAGGCGCCCCTCGAGTCCGTCGCGGCCGGGCACCGAGGCCATCACGGCATCCAGCAGGTTTCCCTGCGGCGCCGAGGCGATGTCCTGCGGCAGGTAGCCCACGCGGGACTGGCGACGGAAGACCAGCTTCCCGGAGTCCGGCTGGACCATCCCGGCGAGGATCTTCATCAGCGTGGACTTGCCCGTCCCGTTGGCGCCGATGAGGCCGATGCGGTCCTGGGGCCCGATGGCGAAGGAGGCCTCGTCGAGGATGACCTTGCGGCCGTAGGAGAGGCTGAGATCCTGGGCGATGACGAGGCTCATGGCCGGGTGTATCAACGCCTCGCCCGCCTCAAGGCAAGCGCTTCCGACACGCCGCCCGCCTTCGGGGACCATCCGCTCGCGCTCGCTCCCGCGGGCGGGACCCGGTGGATTGGCTCCGATCCCCTTGCCGCCACGGGGTCCCGCGTGCGCATGCTCCGGCCCACCCATGGAACCTGCGATCGGTGATTTGAGCGGCCTGCCCAAGGCGGAGGCCTACGCCCGGCTCGAGGTCCTGTCCCGCTCGGTGTTGGAGGGGATCGACGATCCCATCGCCGGGATGGCGACCTTCAGCTGCCTGCTGCATCACGCCTTCGGCCACCTGTGGTCGGGCTTCTACCGCGTGGTCGAGCCCGGTCGTCTTCTGCGCGTCGGTCCGTACCAGGGCACGCTCGGCTGCCTCGAGATCCCGTTCGGCAGGGGCGTCTGCGGCACCGCCGCGGCCACGCGCACCACCCAGGTGGTCGCCGACGTCCACGCCTTCGCCGGGCACATCGCCTGCGATGGCCGCAGCGCCTCGGAGATCGTCGTCCCGGTGTTCGACGAGAGGAGCGAGCTCATCGCGGTGCTCGACCTCGACTCGACCCGCCTGGGGACCTTCGACGAGGCGGATCGCGAGGGTCTCGAGTCGCTGATGCGCTGGTTCGCCCGAGCCCGCTGATCGAAGGCGAGGCTCCAGGCCCCTTAGGGGGGCACCCGGAGGCCCTGGCTCGGCGCGGCGCCGCAGCGGATCTCCGGAGGCTTTTTTGGCCCCCTCAGTCGGGCAGCGCCTGCCCCAACAGCGCGGGCAGCACCGTCGAGGCCTTCCCCTGGAGGAAGTGATCGAAGTGCTCGCCGTTGTCGGCCGGCTCGGCGTTGACCAGCCAGGTGTTTCCTCCGCGCCGCCGCGCCAGCCTCACCAGGCCCGCGGCCGGGTACACCGCCCCGGAAGTCCCGACCGCCAGGAACGTCAAGCGGGCCCCGGCCTCGGCCATGAAGGCGTCGATGCGCGCCATCGCGACCTCGTCCAACACCTCGCCGAACCAGACGATGTGGGGCCGCAGGAAACCCTCGCCGCAGCGCTCGCACCGCGGCGCCTCGCCCTCGAGGTGGAGCCGCTCGTCGGCGAAGGGCGCGCGGGTGCAGCGCGAGCAGCGGCTGGTGAAGAGATGGCCGTGCAGCTCGATCAACCGCTCGCTGCCGGCACGCCGATGCAGGCCGTCCACGTTCTGGGTCACCAGCAGGAAGCGATCGCCCAGGCGCCGCTCGAGCTCGACCAGCGCCGCGTGACCCGCGTTCGGCTGCACCGCCTGCGCCCCCTGTCGGCGCTGCGAATAGAAGCGCCACACCAGCGCGGGATCGCGCGCGAAACCCTCCGGCGAGGCGACGTCCTCGAAGCGGTGCTGCTCCCACAGTCCGTTCGAGTCGCGGAAGGTCGGCACCCCGCTCTCCGCGGAGATGCCAGCCCCGGTCAGCACCAGGACCCGCGCGTCGTCGTCGAGGTCGAGCGTTCTCACGATCAGGCACCCTAGCCCCTTTCGCGCGCCGGAAAGGTCCACCCGTCGGGGGCGGTCGGGCGCGAGGGGCGACAGGGCCATGGTCGGGGGGTGACGCGCAAGAAGGGGCGCCGGAGGGCCGTCGGACGGCCCCCCAAGCCAAGGCCCGAGCGGACGCCTCGGAGCTGGCGTGCACGAACCCCGGTTGGAGGCAGGCGTCTCCGATCGAGGCCCCGCGGAGCGGCATCGCCTGCCAGGCGCGCCGTTCGAGTCGCGCTCCAGCCGCGGTCCAAGCCACGGGACCCCATCGCCGATGGCGGGCGCTTCGGTCCGCTGCGCGTGCCCGGAGGTGGCCCTTTCCGCTCAGCGCCGAGGCTGTTCGACAGCAGCCTGCACGGGCACCCCGGGGGCCGGCGCGCGGGCCACGATCGCGGAAGCCCGCCGCCGGTAGCGCTGGACGGCCTGGACCACCGGCTGCGGCAGCAGGCTCCGCACCCGCCCGCGCACCGCCAGCGAGGTCTCCTCGAAGCGGGTGAGCCACGCGCCCGGCCCGTGCCGGAAGGTGCAGCGCCACGAGCAGGTGGTGCGCTGGCGCCGCGCCCACTCGGACTTGTAGGCCTCGGTGCCTCGCAGGAAGTCGTAGCGCTCGAGCCCCTCCGCCATGGCGTCGCGGAAGCTGAGCCCCACCAGCACCAGCCCCGGGCTCTTCGCGCGCCACGCCGGATCGTAGCCCGACTGGTAGTAGAGGAAGTCGCGCCCCTGGACGATGCCGTAGACGCTCGCCACCGGCTGCTCGCCGACCCACAGCGTCGTCAGGCGCAGCTTGCCCGCCGCGGCGAGCCCCGCCATCGCATCGCGGTGGAACGCCTCGACCCCCGTGCCGCGGATGCCCTGGCTGCCGCCCTCCGCCGCCCATCTCAGTCGATGCAACCGGAAGAAGGCCTCGGCCGCCGGGGCGAGCTCCTCGGGCCGACGGGTGACCTGGATCCGGAAGCCCTTCTGACGCTCGAACCAGCGCAGCCGGCGCAGGAAGTTGTCGCGGCGCCCGGTGCGCTTGAGGAAGGCGTCGAAGTCACCGCCGGGATCGAGCCGCTCGACCGGACAGGTGAAGCGCGGCGTGCTGCGCCACCCCCAGTCGCCCCCGTCGAGCACCTCCTGCAGCCAGCCGGGGGTGGGCGAGGCCGAGTCCAGGTCGCAGAGGTCCAGCACGTCCCACCCGGCCTGGACGTCGCGCAGGTGCCGGCCCAGCGCGAGCGTCACCACCCGGCGATGCGCCAGCCCGGCCACCACGTCCAGGTAGTCGCTGCCGACGTGCCGCTCGCCGAGCACGAAGAGGCGGCGGATCCTCCGCCCGAAGGCCCGGGTCTGCTCGAAGCCCAGCGGGAGGATCCCCACCAGCCGCCCGTCCCGATCGCGGACGCAGAGCAGGCGCGGCTCGACCCCCGGCGCGATGTGTCGCATCCAGGGGATGAGCCATTCCGGCGAGAGGAACACCGCCGCGCCCGACGCCTCGTGCAGCGCCGACCACTCCTGCGCGAGTCCGGCCGGCAGCGACCTTCCTCGAAACTCCACCACGCGCAGCTCCGACTCCGACAGCGCGTGCTCCTGATGATGCACCCTCACGTTGCGGCCTCCTCGCCCGAATGCCCAAACCACCGGAGCCCGGCTCCGTCCGGTGCCAGGCCCGCCCGCCCCCAACGAGGCCTTCCAGACCAGAACCGTCCCCCTCGCCCCCACCTCGCTTGCCGCGACAGCGGGCTCCTGACGCTGCCCCTTCGGGGCCCCCGGCCAACTCAGCCGTGCGCGCGCCGGCTGTTGGCGGAGAAGACCGCCTCCTTCACCACCGCGGAGATCTGCTGCATGCGCTCGGGATCCAGATCCTGGTGACAGGGGATCTCCACCACCGAGCGACGCAGACGCGCGACGTCGGGGAACTCGGAGGCCGGGCACGCCGGATGGAAGTCGCGCCAGAAGTCGATCGCCTCGATCCCCTGCGCCCACAGCGACTTGAGCACCGCGGCCTTGTCGTCCACCACGAGCGGGTAGAAGAGCGGGCAGCTCCCCGGCGCGAGCTGCGCGTGCAGCGGCGGGGAGAGCTCGCGCAGCTGCCCGAGCAACAGGAAGTAGTTGCGCCGCCGTCGCTCCACCACGTCGGCCAGGTCGATCCCCGAGGCGATCCGCAGCGTGGTCTGGCTGATGCCCAGTCGCGCGTCGGCGCGCGAGAAGTGACGGGTGCCGGTCGCCACCCGCTTGGCGCCCATCGCGCCGCTCGCGCCCCGCCCCATCAGCCGGACCATCGAGCGCAGTGCGCCGCCCACCCTCCCCGCGCGCAGCTCCAGGTTCTGCAGCAGCGAGGAGGCCAGGTGGCTGGCCGTCGACGCCCACCCGGGCGGCGGCCCCGGAGGCAGCGCGTAGTCCCGCTCGCCGTTCACCACCAGTGCACCGCCATTGGGCACCGGCAGCGTCTTGTAGAGGCAGAAGATGGCGAGGTCTCCGGTGGCCCCCACCGGCAGCCCCCCGTCCGCGGCGAGCAGCGAGAGCGCACAGTCCTCCCACATCATGATGCCGTGGGCCTCCGCGAGGCGCTTGAGCTCGAGCGCCGGCCCGGCGAAGCCCGCGTAGTGCTCGAGGTAGAGCACCCGCGTCTGCGGGGTGATCCGCCGCGCCACGTCCTCGAGGTCCACCTCCCAGCGCGGCCCCACCCGGTAGAAGCGGGGGATCATGCCGGCGTCCACCAGCGCCTCCACCTCGACGCCGTGGTGGTAGGCGGGGAGCAGGACCTCCTTGCCCTCGAGGCCCAGCGCGCGCACCGCGGTCCAGAGCGCGTTGCGCGCGAAGTAGAACCAGTGCGCGCGCGGGTGGTTGAAGGGCAGGAACTCCGGGGTCGCGCTGCTCCCACCGAGCATGTGCGGCCAGAGGGTGGGCAGGGCCGGCACGTACAGGCCCTTGTTTCGGTTCAGTGGAGCCATGGTCCGAGGACCTCCTTCACGGCGGGGGTGACCCGGAACTTCGCCGCGTGAAGCACGCTGCCGAGCCGGCCGCGCGCGTGAATCGAGTACCAGGCGTGGACCCGGACGCGGTCGGTCCAGTCGCGCTTCCAGGTCATGTCGGGCCCCAGGAAGTCGAACTCGCGGACCCCGCGGCCGATGAGATCCGCCGTCACGTCCTCCATCAGCAGCTGCCCGGGGCTGCAGGCTCCGAGCGACTCGTCGTAGCCGGGCTTGAGCAGGAAGTAGCGCCCGTCCTGCTCAAGCCCGAAGTGGAAGGCCACCGCGCGCCCGCCCTGGCGGAGGAAGTAGAGGGCGAGTCTGCCCTGCCTGGCCGAGCGCTCGGCCAGTTCCTCGTAGAAGCGCCGCGTCGGCCCGTCCTGCGCGATCGCCGTGCCCCGCTTGCCCTTCCAACCCGAGCCCTCGAGGGCGAAGCCCTCCTCCAGCCGCGCGGCCAGCTGCGGCCCCCCCTCGAAGCGCTCCAGGACCAGCGCCCCGGACTGCGAGAGCTTGCGGCGACGCCTGCGCAGGTTCGCCTTGAACTTGGTGTCCAGGGTGGCGTGGAGCGCCTCCACGGAGGTGGGCAGCGAGAACCACGGCGAGCGCTGCGACTCCCAGCGCCCCACCGGCAGCCCCCGGCGCCGCGCCAGCTCGAAGAGGACCTCCCCCGCTCCGCCCGCCGGCACGTCGCGCAGCAGCAGGCGGTCCCAGCCGCCGGTGGCCTCGAGGTGATCCAGCAGGAGGGGCCCGCTCTCCCAGGGGTCTCGCGCGAGCAGATCGAAGCGGCAGGAGTGCGCGTTCACCGGCGTGTTGAGCGCGCGCACCGGCAGTCCGTAGAGCCACTCCCGCTTGGCGATCAGCGGAAGGAGCGCCTCGAGCGCTCCCCCTTCGGACCGGACGCAGAGCACCCGGGGCACCAGGTCCGGACAGAAGGCGCGGCACCAGCCGAGGATGAAGTCCGGACCCAGGAAGGGCTGACCCTTGGCCACCTCCCGGGCCAACGCTTCCCATTGCGGCAGCAGCGCCGCGATCGCGTCTGCCCCCTGGACCTCCACCACCCGCTGCTGCTGTCGCCTGGCCAGCTCCTGCATGTCGATGCGTGCCTCCGAAGAAACCGGCCGTGCGCGGCGCGCCGAGCACGACGTCTGGGCCTGGGCCGTGGATCGCCCCCCACCCACGTGGGGCGCTCCCGGAATGGCCGGAATGAACCCTCGTGGCCTTCCGGGGCCACGCCCGGCACGAGGGTGCGGACGCTCCCGGCCCACGTGAAGGCCCCCGGGTCCGGAAGTCCTCAGAGACCGTGGGTGGCAAGACGCAGCAGACAGCGGGCGACCTTCCCGCCGTCATGCCGGATACGCGGGCCGTCCATGATCAGGTCGGCCTCCACGGGCGCGACCCCAAGCTCCAGCAGGGCGCGGCGATCGACGGTCACCGGCGCGCTGCCCCCGCGCTCGTAGCCCTCCAGGAGGTCGGGCTCGGGCTGGCGCGCGTTCACCAGCACCGCGTCGATCACCGGCCCGGCGTGATCGATCAGGGCGCGCACGTGGGCCGCGCAGTCCATCCCGTCCGTCTCACCCGGCTGGGTCATGAGGTTGCAGACCAGGACCCGCAGCGCGGTGGTCTCGCGCAGCGCCTGGGCCACGCCCTCGACCATCAGGTTGGGGAGCACGCTGGAGTAGAGCGAGCCGGGCCCCAGCGTCACCAGGTCCGCGCCGCGGATGGCCTCGAGGAGGCCGGGGACCGGTCGCGGCCGCTCGGGCATGAGGGAGACCGCCTGCACCCGCCCGGGCATGCTGGCGAGGTTGCGCTCACCGACGATCCGCACGCCCTCGCACTTGTGGGCCACCAGCTCGACCTGATCCAGCGTGGAGGGCAACACCCTCCCCCGCGCGCCGAGCAGCTCGCCGAGCACCCGCACCGCCTCGGTGAAGTCCCCCGTCACCTCCGCCAGGGCGGCCAACATCAGGTTGCCGACCGCATGGCCGCGCAGGTCCGCGTGGCGGAAGCGGTGCTGGAGCGCGTCGGTGAGGGGGCTGTGGCGGCCGGCCAGCGCGATCAGGCAGTTGCGCACGTCCCCCGGAGGCAGCGCCCCCATGGTCCGCCGCAGCTTCCCGGAGCTGCCCCCATCGTCGCTCATGGCCACCACCGCGGTCAGGTCGAGCCGGGGTGCGGACCGCGCGCCCCTCGCCCGCCGCGACAGGCCGCGCAGGACCACCGGCAGGCCCGTGCCGCCCCCCATGCACACCACCCGGAGGGTGTGGTGCGCCTCACTGGGAGCCCGCAGGTCGTTGGAGTGTGAGGGCCCACGCAGCGCCTGTCGGTCCAGCGCGTGGGGCTCCGGAAGCTCGGCCCTTCCCATCGTCGACAACCTCCCTGACTGCAGCAGGACCTTCGGTTCCACCCGGCGCGCCCGGGACGGGCCCGGCGCAGGCCGGGGTTTCATCTGCGCTCCACGGGGTTGGCGGGGCGGGCCCTTCCGCGACCGGTCCGCCCGTCCATCCCTCGCGGATCTCCTGCACACCCGGGGCCGTTGGTCCTCAAACGACCTGGAGGGCAAGCGACTGCGCTTCCTGCCGGGCGTGCCCCCTCAGCGGGCACCGCGTGCGGTCAGCACGTGGCGCACGGTGTGGAAGATGATCGCCATGTCGAGGAACAGCGAGGCATTGCGCACGTAGTACAGGTCGTACTCGAGCTTGTTGCGCGCATCCTCCACCGAGGCCCCGTAGGGGTAGCGGATCTGCGCCCAGCCGGTGATGCCGGGCTTCACGGCCTCGCGGTGCGCGTAGAATGGGATCTGCGTCTTGAGCTGCTCGACGAAGACGCCGCGCTCCGGGCGAGGGCCCACGAAGCTCATGTCGCCGAGCAGCACGTTGAGGACCTGGGGGATCTCGTCGATGCGCGTCTTGCGGATGAAGCGGCCGATGGGCGTGATCCGGTCGTCGTTGGCCCGCGCCCACACCGCGCCGTCGCGCTCGGCGTCCGTGCGCATGCTGCGAAACTTCCACAGCCGGTAGCTGCGCCCCCACTGGCCCACCCGCTCCTGGCGGTAGAAGACCGGGCCGCCGTCGGTCAGCCGGATGATCGCCGCGACGAGCAGGCCGACCGGGAGCGCGAGCACCAGGAGGGTCCCTGCCATCACCACGTCGAAGATGCGCTTGGGCAGGCCACCGGCGCCCGAGCTGGTCTGCTCGAGATCGGTGGCGCGCAGGCAGTCCACGGGCAGCCGCCGCAGCGTGCGCTCGCAGAAGGCGCCGGCCTCGTAGACGTCGCAGCCCTGCAGCCGGCAGGTGAGCAGCGCCGCCGACAGCGTCGAGTCGCGCTCGGCCCCCGGCGAGAGCACCACGTGGCGCGCCTGGTGGGTGCGCGCCAGCGAGGCCAGTCGCGTGCCCCGGGCGTCGGAGGCGGAGACCGGGATCGCCCGCCAGGCCCCCTCCCCGCTCTCCTCCAGCGCGCGCACCGCGGCCTGGGCCGCGCGATCGCCACCGACCACCAGGACCGCCTGCGGTGCCCCCATCAGGCCCGGCAGGGCGCCTCGCACCAGGAGCAGGCCGCACAGCGCGCCGACCGCGGCCCCCAGGGTCGCCCCCACCGGGAGGGGGCCGGTCCCTCCCGAGAGCCGCATCACCATCACCAGCGAGAAGATCGCCACGGCCCCGCCGGTCGCTCTCAGCAGCCGCTCGCCGCGGCTGCGATCGCTCTGCGCCACCCGGAGGTCGTAGAGGTCCATCAGGTACAGCGCGCCCTGGACCAGGGCCGCCACCGCCACGGCCAGGACCAGGTACACCCAGGGTCCGGCGCCCTTGGCCGGCCCCGCCCCGCCGGGCGTCGCCCAGGTCCAGGCCCCCAGGCCCGCCCCCAGCGTCGCGGCCAGGGCCAGGGTGGCGGTCTCCGCCGCGAAGTAGCCGAGCTTGCGCGCGGAGACGTAGTGCTGAAACACCCGAAGCATCGTCGTTCGCCCCTGTGGCCCCCCGCGAAGAGACCCGCGCGGGGCACCGTCCACCGTCCACCCCCGACCGCCGTGCGCGGGCTCCCCCCCGGGTCTCGCGATGCCCCGCTCGCTGGCGGCGCATCGGACCCGGCTTGGGGGCCGGACACCTGCGGCGGCGATCGCCCGGCGCGGGCACTTCGGACCCGCCCCTCCGACTGCGGGTCCCCCGCCGCGATCGCCATCCCCTGTCTCGACGCTTCCCCCCTTCCCCCCGACCACACGGCGCGGGCGCCCCCAAAGGGGCTGCGCCCGCGCCGCTCCTGCTCAGCGCAGCTGGCGGCGCGTCGCCGGCGGATAGCCCGGAGACAGCTCGCGCGTGCCGTTGAGCACGCAGCCCACCAGCGGGGTGCCGCTCAGCGATTCGCAGGCCTGCTCGATCACCCGGCCCGGGGTGCGGTGGGCGCGCACCACCATCAGCATGCCGTCCACCTGGGAGCCCACGATCGAGGCGTCGGCGTACGGCAGGGTGGGCGGCAGGTCGAGGTAGATCTCCTCGAAGTTCGCCCGCATCGCCGTGAGCAGCTCGCGCATCTTGCCGCTGGAGAGCAGCCGGGTGGCCTCCTCCGGCGCGCGCCCGGCCGGGACGACCGCCAGCCGCGTGGAGTGGAAGCGGCGGACCGCGTCCGGGATCTGGCACTCGCCGGCCAGCAACTCCGCGAGCCCCGGGGCCTCGCGGATGCCGAGCGTCTCGGCGACCCGCCCCCGCCGCAGGTCGGCGTCGACCAGCAGGATCCTCCGCTCGGGTGCGGCGCGGGCCGCGGTGAGCGCCAGGTTCACCGAGGTCAGCGTCTTCCCCTCGCCCGGCACCGCCGAGGTCAGGCCGACCAGGGGCATGGGCTTGAGCGCTCGCAGGCGCTCGAGCCGGTAGTACAGCGTCCGGTACTGCTCGGCCCCCACCGAGGCGGGCGCGGTCAGCGTCACCACCTCGTTGGCGACCCTGGCCGGTGCTCCTCCCTCCTGCTCGCGCGGGAGGAAATTGGCGGTGCGCTCCATTGTCCGTTCCATGGGCTCTCTCTCGCCTCCTGAGAAGTGCATGTCAGTGCAGAGGGCCTTCCGGCGTACCGGAGAGCTCGTTGCGTCCACTGCGGTCGGGCGTCAGCACCCGCCGCTCCACCCGCGAGGCCCCAAGCTGGGGCACCACGGCCAGGACCGGAAGTGGCAGCTGCCCACGCAGCTCGTCCGGATCCCTGATCGACTCGTCGCGCAGCTCGAGGACCACCACCACCAGCACCGCCAGCGCGAGGGCGAGCAGGAGGGAGAGGAGCAGCCCCGCCGGACGGTCCGGACGGATGGGCCCGGCAGGGACCCCGGCCGGCGACACCGTGCGGAACATGTCCTCGGAGGAGCGCAGCTCGAGCTGCTGGGCGATCTGCGCCTCCACCTGGCGGCTCACCACGCTCTGGTACTTGGTGCGGGTGATCTCGTAGTCGCGCTGCAGGACCCCCAGGGCGTGGGCCCACTGCGGCGTCCGGTCCAACCGCTCCTGGTAGGCGCGCTCCTGCAACTCGAGCGCCTGGATGTCGCGCTGGATGCTCTCCACCAGCTGCGCGGCCCGCGCACGCTCCAGCCGCTCGGCGGTCTGGCCGGCCTCGGCCTGCTGGCGGCGGGTCCGGGTGGCCTTGAGCTCGGTGTCCAAACGCGCCACCTCGGGGTGATCGGAGGTCCAACTGGTCTGCGCGCCGATCAGCCGCTGGGTGAGCCCGTCCTCTGCAGCCTTCAGCCGACCGGCCTCGGAGTCCGCCGCCAGCCGCGAGCGGGCCAGGTCGCTGCGGCGCGCCTCGGCGATCCGCAGCTCCTCGCTCTTGGTCTGGCGAAGGGCCGCGACCCGCTCCAGGCCGCGCATGTTGGACTCGAGCTGCTCGGGCAGCTCACCCATGTGCTCGACCTTGAAGCGTGCGATCGCCTGCTCCCACTCGGACAGCCGGCCCTTGAGCTGCTCGACCTCCGAGCCGAACAGGGACTCGGCGCGCGCGGCCTGCTCGCGGCGGATCCGCACCGCCTCGGCCGCATAGAGCGCGGGCAGCCGGTTGGCGACCTTCGCCGCCACCTCGGGATCGTGGCTGCGGTAGGACAGCTCGAAGGCGTGCTCACCCTCCACGCGCACCGAGAGATCCTCACGCATGCGCGCGATCGCCGCCTCCATCCCACCCTTCTCGCGAAGCTTGGGGTAGAGCTTCTGCTCCTCGATCACCTGCTGCAGGATGGGCCGCGAGAGCAGCTCCTGCCGCACCGTGAGCATCCGCTGTTCGAGCAGGTCGCTCACCGTGCGCTGCACCATCTCCTCCCCGGGTCGCTGTGGCTCCACCCGGACCACCGACGTGGCCTCGTAGACCTCGGGAAGCGCCATCACGACCACGGCGCCCACCGCGAAGCCTCCCAGCAGGATCACTCCCGCCAGCACCCTCCGGCGCCAGAGCGCGCGGAAGAGCTGATCGACACTCATACCCCGTTCCATCATCCGCTCCCCTTGCCGTCCCTCAATCCCAGGGCGTGAAGACCGCCCTGAGGGCGGCGATGTTGCGCGTCAGATCCGGGGTGGCGACTCCGACCGCCCCCACCTGTCCGATGCGCGTGAACTGCAGTTGCAGGGCCCAGGCCTTCTGGACTTGCCACTCGGCCGCTGCTGCGACCGCGTAGCCCTGCGAGGCGAGATCAGCGCGCGAGAAGCTGCCTGGACCGAAGTCCGGAGCCGGCGCGTTGCCGAAGAGGTTTCCCATGGCGCGCACCTGGACGTTGCGCACCACGTGCCAGCCCACCGTCGCGGCCGCGAAGTCCGCGGTCAGCGCGGTGGCGAAACCGCTGGCACCCACCAGGTCGTGGCCTGCGGCCACGCCCCAGGTGAAGCGGCGCACCGTGCCGTCCAGCGCGGCGGTGGCGCGCGGCACCCACCCCTCCACGGCACCGGAGTCCTCGCGGTAGTACGAGGCGCCGGCCCCGAGCGAGAGCGTCATGGTGCGGGTGAAGCGGTGTCGCAGGAGCGCGGCGGGGCCGGCGGCCAGGGCGCCCTGCGGCCCGAACTCGAAGCGCTGGATGCGCGCGTCGATCCCCGCATCGGTGCGTCGGTTGAGCCGGTAGAGGGCCTGTGCGGTGCCCTGGTGCAGGAAGCCCGGCTCGCGGCCCGGCTCCTCGATCCGGGCCCCCTCGAAGCGGTAGTCGAGGCTCAGCAGCCAGCGCTGCGAGGCCGACCAGCCGACGCCCAGATCGGCGATGCCGTAGAGCACCGGGACCAGCGAGCGGGCCATGCCCATGCGAGGCAGGCTGGTGGGATCGCTCACGTACCAGAGGCGTCCCTCGCCGCGCAGGTTGAGCCGGTTGCTCAGCCGGCGCTTGGCGCCCAGGTCGAGTCGGTGATCGACCGTGTTGCGCCCGCTCCCGTGCCGCATGAAGAGGTCGGCGGCGTAGGCCCCGTTCACCTCCCAGGTCCGCGAGTTGCCCTGGAGGCTGATCTGGGGGCTGAGCTTGGTCATCAACTGACCGCCCTCGCCGCCCTCGGATCGAAGCAACACGTCGTCGTCGTAGCGCTCCTCCGCGGTCAGTGAGAGGCCCGGCTTCCAGACGTCCGCCGCGCCAGCCCCCGAGCCGCAGAGCAGCAGCGCCAGCCCCGTCCAACGGCACCAGCGCGGCGCCCTGCTCCTGTGCTGTGCCTGCCCCACCGCGCCCATGCTCGCCCCTTCGCCTTGATTCGACCGTCCACGCCGCGCCCGACACGCCACCGTCCAACGGCGCGCCGGGTGCCCCTTGCCCCGCCTCGAACCCCACACCGGTGCGCGGACGAACCGGCCGGCCATCCACCGTGGATGGCTCCGGCCCCGGGCGGACCCGGCTGCGCCAGTGGCCCCGCAGGATCAGGGCACCACGATGGTGTCGCCCGGCCGCAGCCGGAGTCCCTGCTTCCCGGCGTCGTCGCCGACCATGTCGCTGAAGCGCACCTGCATCACCTGGCCGTCGCCCTGGCGGATGACGCGGATCGCGTCCCGGTCGGCGAAGTCCGAGAACCCGCCGGCGAGCGCGATGAGCTGCACCAGCGACATCCGGCCGCGCAGGGCGTAGGCGCCCGGCTGGGCGACCTCGCCGGTGACGTAGACGCGGGTGGAGTTCACCTCGCGGACGATCACCGAGACGCGCGGCTCCTGGACGTAGGGAGACAACGCCTCGGAGAGGGCCTGCGCGA
>Ga0233383_1000556_pt1 | contig 14063 bp, 14 predicted proteins | sample ElkDunMinimDraft_14_FD_191542 | JGI IMG/M metagenome (GOLD analysis project Ga0233383, IMG submission 191542) | Fecal eukaryotic communites from dung pellets of Tule Elk in California, USA - Elk Dung G16 | ecosystem: Host-associated > Mammals > Digestive system > Large intestine > Fecal | place...
TGTTTTGTTAGTTAGTGATTAAAAGATTTCTTTAATCAATATATTTCAGCGTACATGATAAACGGAAAATGGTCTTCTCCTTCGGAAAGTCCGTCTTTCTGTTCATCCACAACGAGTGATTTTATTTCAATATTGCTCGTTGTGACGAACGTATCTAACGCTTTATCTGTCGGACCGTATGTGATGTAATTTCCGTTATTAGCAACATTGTAACCTGCATCTGTAAACTGTTTCAGAGAAGCGTCATACAATGTCGTATCAGGGTCGTGAGCATCAACATTTGAATCCATCGCAATTACAACATATTCTTCGCCGGAAATCGCACTCAACAGTTCCGTGCATTCGTTTATGATTTGAGAACTCGTCAATGACAGATGCGTGGAAATGAAACACACTTTTTTGCCGTTGCAATAGATATATGCTTTTTCATAGTTTCTGTCTTCGCCCGTGAAATTGATGTTCTCCGCATCTACCATTGTTTGTGACGTGCAAATGGCTTTGCCGTGGTATGTTGTATTGCCTTTTCCAGTAACAATATTTCTGAATCTTTCACCGAGCAGTACATCAACAGTTGGTTTTCCTGGAGCAAAATTGTCCATATATTCTTGCAGGCACAAAACATCAGGCATATATCTATCCAATATGTTTTTCTGCAAGGTAATAAACTTGTTATACTTATCCACCGGGACGTTTGTTCCGCTGCCAATATACCACCCACCGACATTATATGTCATGATTCCAAAAACACCCTTCGGTGAATTATCCAACGGTTTGGTAAAAAGAGCATCTCTGATTGCTTCAATATCAAGTGTTGCATTTTCTACTTCAAAAGCATCTTCCCACTCAGACGGAGAAATATTCAAATTTTCAGAACTGTTACGAATAACAAGAACAAGATTGTAACCTTTTTTGGCGACAAACTCTGTTACCCATGCTCCCGTTGTCCAGTTTGTCGCATATGCACCATTTCCTGTTATTACGGTCGGATTTGTGAATGACCAACCCGTAATCTGATAGTCATCTTTTGCTTTGATTTTTATGTCGCACGGACAAGTAATGGTTTTTGTGTTGAGTATTCTGGTTTCTATAGTTCCCCAACCATCAATTCCGCCATTATAATATGTCGCATTATAGGCAGTTACATTCATCAAATCATATGTAATGTTATCAACATATGGTTCGGCATCGTATAATGTCCAAATATCCGTGCTATTTTTCGCAATAGATTCTGCAAATGCGAGATCTACACCATCAATCCATTCACTTACAATTAGACTTTCTAAATCTGACGGTATTGCAGATCCAGAATGAATAAATATATCATAATATGATATTGTAAGATAGCCATTTTGAATTGGTTTGTAGGTGAGTAGTTTTTGTTCTCCTGTGCCTAAATGCCATTCGTCGATTAACATGCCTTCTGCATTTGCCGATGGTACATTTTCCGTGTATGCCAATCTCATATTTAATATTCTTGATGCACATTTGCCAATAATCGCATACGTTTTTCCGCTTTCTACCGCAAAATAATGTGTCTTAAAATTTGTGCTTGTTGTATATAAACCGGTTGCAATTACAAAATCAAGACCGTTTATATAAGTTGTGTCAATGTTTTTCTTGTTGTTTTCCGTAAAAATGCTGTTAGGAATCAATACGCTAAAATAGCACCTTTTTCCTTGTGACTGTATTTCGCTATCTAATATATCGCTGTCATTTGTGTCTTTTCGTATAACAACTCGAATATATTTAGCATTTGATGGAATAGAATATTCTGTTAGCCACGGGGTGTATCCAAGATGCGTTTTTGAATCATCGTATGTGTGTACGCACATGCAATCAGCATTTCCGGTTGTTTTAACCGTTTTCTGATTAGTTATTTTGATATATGCAGAACGGATTCTATTATTCTGTGTAGAAAGGGTTCCGTCGGGTTTTAATGTGCCAATTACCCAATTCATGTTATTAAAAGAATCTAACGAGATATAATTATTAAGATATTGCGCATTTTCATTTGCTAAATCCAGTGCCTGTTTTGCTATTGTGTTTGGCGTTATAATAACACTAAAAGTAACATCGGACGGGTCAATAGTTTCGTCACTGTTTGTTTTAGCAACATTAACATAGTAGATGCCGTTATTTTCTACCGTGTACGAAAAATTATCCGCTTGCCAACCGCTGTCATAGGCGGAAGAGTTATATTTGCCACCGATAGCGTATTTGATTCCATTGTATGTTCCAACAACGCCAATAATATCGCCTTTTTCAAGCATGTATACATTTGCAGTTGTAACACGCTTTGGGTCTGCTGTGATATTTTGCGGAGTTGGAGCCACTCTTTTTCCAGACACAAAATCCGAATATGTTATAAATCCGCTCTTAATAACAACCGTTGTTTCGTCTAACTGTGTCTTTAAATCAGCAATGTCCTCGGTGTTGGTCGTGATCTGTGCCGCGCTGGCCTGTACGCTGGCCGCTGCCGCTTCAGCTGCAGCCTGCGCAGCCTGCGCCTGCGTGCGCGCGGTTTCCGCTGCTGTCTGCGCTGCTGCAGCAGCGTCCGCAGATGCAGCGGCCTGCACGCGAATAGCTTCAAACTGCGCTGTTGCTGCAGTCTTCCAAGCGTCCAGCGCGTTAAGCGTTGCGGTTTCCCATCCGGAAAAATCTTCAGCAGTTTCCTGCTTCCAGATTTCCAGTTCTGTACGCAATGCTGCTTCACGGTCATCCAGATCCTTTTCAACGTCCGCGCGCCACTGGTCCAGTTCTTCCGTCGTGTCAGTTTTCCAAGACTGCAGTTCATTGTAAAGCTGTTCCCATTCCGTGAAAATTTCATTGAAATGCTGGATGAAATAATCCAGATTCAGTTCATGAAAATTCGTGTACGGATACCGATTGAACAAATTGACCACCTCCGTCAATATATCAGCAGGCAAAACCGCTGCTTAAAGGATTCTATAATCACGTCGTAAATGTTGAACCGTACCAATTCCCGTTCCGCTTCAATCATCTGCTGCGTTGTAGTGACACCAATGTTTCCCTGTTCCGTGTCCGTGTATGTAGTGTCTACAGTTCCCGTGTCCGTTCCCGTCTGCGTTCTGTTGTCCGTTCCCGTTGTAGTCTGCGAACGGTTACCAGCATCCGTAACGGTTTCGTCAAATTCCCGCGTTGTGTCATCCCCGTGCTCTGTCAAGTTGTCCTGCGTTGTTTTGACTGTATCATAGTCCGTTTCCCGCGTATCAGCACCATCATGAGACGTGACCACTGTTTCAGTTCCCGTGCGCGTCGTGTCACCCGTATCAGATACCGTGCTAGTATCCGTGACAGTATCTCTTCCCGTTCCGCTATGAATCGTATTCTTTTCTCCAGTTCCTGCGTGCGTCGTATCTGTTTTTTCGCGCGGTTGGTATGTAGACGCGTCGAACGCTGAAACTGTGTTGGTTACACCTTCTGTCCAGTTATCCTCTGATAGTTCATTTTGAGATCCGTTTTCCGTCTTATCTGTTACAACTGTCCCACCATGTTCAGTTAAATAATCCCGTTCATCCTTCACGTTGTACGTCTTTGTTTCCGTATCCTCCACGCGCGGCGTGTCCGTTTCTGTGATTGTTCCGTCCATGCCTTCTGTGATTGTTCGCCTGCTGGTTTCGTCGCGTCTGATAGATTCATCCGCGTCCGTCGTGCGCGTGTTCCCGCTGGTTTCCGTCACCGTGCCGCCCGTAGTGCCTGCGACAGTCAGCCCATTTGCCAAATCCCGCGTTTCCCGCGCTGCGTGCTTCATAGTCCCGTCTTTGTTCCAAATCGGATTGTACTTGAAAAAGATCGTTTCATACAACGACTGCCAAACGGGACGTTCTTTTTTCGCCCATTCCGTGACAGCAAACTTGAAAAAAACGGGATCCGTATATAGCGCGTTCAATTCTGCAGTTTCCAGCAGCAGGTTATTGATGAATACCGTTTTATCCATGTCCCAACCTGTCAAGAATAGATCTTCATACCCTCTATCCGTGAACGGTCTTGCAGGCAGCGTGATACCATCAAATACGCTGTTGTCAAGATTGTACATCGTCAGCGGCGTAATCATTGCGCGCAGCATCTGTGTTCACCTCCCGTCGAAATTCAACTTTCAGCCCCAAATCATACATTTCATTCAATCTCTTCATATCCGCGTCAAGCATTTCTTTCCACACATAGCATAATGCTTTAGTTTCAAAATTATTCATATTAGCTTCATCTACAATCAACCGTTCTTTTTTCTGTGTGTTGCTGTTCGGAATACCAATCATTGAATCAAAATCATTCAAAATATTCCGAATATCGTTCAGCAAATTCCCGCCGATATAAACGGATGAAACATCCTGCGTCAGCGTTGCTATAGTCAGATTACCATTTTCATCATACAGAGATTTGTCAACGAAAACTGCGCTTTTACCAGATGCAATATCATCATACATCCGTTTCAACGTTTCCGCCTGCTGCTTATTCTTTGCACCGAAAATGTAAGAAAACTTCGTGTTCAGTAGATTCACCTGCAGGCTGCTTTGTGCAGTTGCCAGTAGTTCCGCATAGTATTCACAGATTGCTGTAATTCCCGTGTACGTCGGAGAAAGTCGCAGCAGACCGCAGCCCTCCCAAATCCGCAAATCTGTATATTTATCACCGATTCCTTTTTCATCAAAGATCGGATTCACAACGGACGCTTTTGACGGTTGATAATACAAGTCATATCCGTACACATTCCCGAATTGACAAATCTTTCCAAATTCATCTGTATTCAGTATAATCAAATACCCAACACCGTAAAGCGTATTCAGAAAGAAATTTTTTTCCCATTCTGCAGGAATCGTGAAATCAAAAACGGAAAGCGCACGCTGAAAAAGATACTTGAAGTTATACCGCGTCAGCGCGTTATCTGCAGCGTGCGCTGTTGAAGGGAAAAACGCGGAATTTTCCATGTTTTCCCAACCGTATGCGTATTCCAAATAATCTGGATAGTTAGAAAACAATGATTCCGCCTCCCTTCCTGCGTCTGCGCAGCGCAGTCCGCACAATTGCAAGAATTTCATCCTCTGTCGGTTCATCGGGACCCGGACCCGGTTCCTCTCCCAAGAAAAAATCCATCACGCGCAGACTATTCCAGCGCGCTTGTCCGCGTGTCAACCTGTTGTTTTCCGCGTACCACGGTTCCCGCGTCCCGTCACTGTTGATGAACACATCATAAAAATCGACAGCAGCATCATAACGCGTCTGGAATGAACCATCGTCGATTCCTTCCCAATGATACATCCATTCCCGCGTAAGCGCGGAAATATTCGTGCTGGTGGACTGGAAATAATCCATCAGCGTGTTATAGCTGGACTGCTGGAAAAGGGACGGGATCCAGAGATCTTCATGGACCAAAAACGCAAGTTGCCCGTCACCGCTGTCCCGTGCATACCCGTTAGCATCCAGCCAGTTGAAAAGTGCGGTCCTGCGCATGACTGCAGGCGGATTATCCGTCCACTGTCCAAGTCCAAACCCCGGATTGCCAACCTGCCAGCCTTCCCACGCTCCCGGATTAACCTGCGATTCCTGCCAGAAATTCCCGCAGATTGCTGCAATGACATAAAGATTGCTGCAAATACTCATTCGTAATAAAACCCCCCTGTCAGATAATTTGAAATATCGTCAACCTCTTCTGGAAACGCTGGAATGGAAATATCGCCATCTCCGCACTTAATATATCCAGACTGCGCTGCCGTTGCGCCCAGCGTACTAATTACGCGGTTTTTGTACAGAGGTTTCCCAAATTCATCATTCTTTTCGTCTGTGAATAAATGCCTGCGCACATATAGCCTTGACGTTCCATCAATATTTGCAATTGACGGTGTGCCGCGTGTAGATGCAGAAATAGACGGTTTAATCAGTGAAACAAGCGCGTTTCCTCCAGAAGTAAGCGCAGATGGAAGCATAGTATCAAGCGTGTCATAAATCCCGCCTGCAGACGATCCCCCAATTACTGCAGATACCGCGCTGAATAAATCCCTATTCGTGGCAGTCAAATTCACATCAAATCCAATCATAGCAGTTTGCTGCGCCACCAAAACTTCACTCCCACTGATTAACGCGAAAATCTGCAAAACTGCTTCACCACTGATTAAATCAGGAGTAACTTTCACACGCACCGTGTCAGTAAGCGTAAAATCCGCTGTTGAAATCTCAACCACTCCGAACGGATTCAAGAAGAAACATAATCTTGTATACGGTTCACTTTTATCCCTTGCATCCCGCGTCAGCCAGTTTGCAGCAATCGTGTAATCATGCTGGAAGATCGGCCATGTATTCGGTTTTCCGAGCGGTTCCGCGTATTTTGTCGAAACAAAATTCCCGAATGCAATCTGCGCGTCAGTTTCAACCCCGCCCATAGAAAACGGGAAATATTTACACGACACAATAAATTGCAGCGGATCGTAAATAGATTTATAAACCTGCTCTGTAATGCTGTTCAAACTTGTCCAGTCATTCACAACGGAAGACGGGAACAAATACGTCATGAAATCACGTAATTCTGCAGGCGAAAGAATGAAATAATCCGTTGTGCCTGCTAACGCGGTTCCCTCCCCATTTATCACACCAAGAACAAATCTTCCGTTTGTAAAATTATTGTACCAAGGAAAATTATATCCAGCCCATGAAACGTTCACGCGTTCAATGGTCGGATAGAACGTATCAATTATATCCCTGTCATATTCTGCAGCTGCACGTAACACATATTTTTCCGCGCTGCCAATCTGTGTTTTGTAGCTTGCCAGCGCGTCAACCTGCAGCGTCACTTCCCAACGTCCCACAATCCATTCCCAATCTGTTACGAAATAATATCGTCCGTATGCAGCTATGCGCGCATAATTCAGCGCAGACGGATTAAACGCTGCCGACTGGTAAATTTCAAGAACGGGACGAAGAATCCCGCTTGCATCCTTCAATACACAATTGAACGTGAAAGCGGGATTCCCGGAAGGACGTGCAGTTGAATTCTTCCGTTTTGAAAACGACCAAAATTCAACCGTCATCCTTTAACCTCTTTCTTTAATCCAGCAGGAAAAGCGCGGAATTTTCCGTGAAGTCATTATACCAACGGTTGGTATAATGCCAGAACATATTCGTATACCCTCCACGCGGATTCATAGGCGTCGCCTGCGCCCACTGGTTGATACGCGTCTGTCCCATTGCATCGCGGTCGAAAATCATACCGAAGATATTTTCAACCGTCGTTTCTGCGCCCTGCTCAAATTCACCGGCATTGTTGATAATGGACGGCGTGACTTTTACGCTGTTCGGAACATCGGGATTCTGGAAGAAATTGACAGCTTCAAAACCAGCAAAACCCTTGACATATTCGTTATGCCAAGTGTCAGCAAGCGCGCTGTTTTCAATCCGTCTGTATTCGGGACTGAACATGATAAACTTCTGGTATTCGCGCGGCGTGTGGCGCGGGATATTTACGCCAGTGAGATTCTTGTGCCATCTGTAACCGCGCTGCCGCAGTTCATCAGACACATTCAGCATACGCGCAGACGCCCATTGAATGAATGCCTTGTAATTAGCAGGCTGGTAAACCGTCTGTGCCGTAAGCTGCAGCCCCGTGAACGCGTTGTATTCTGTCAGAAGATGAATCACAGACGCGGGACTTGTTAGCGTCACGCCTGCAATAAAGTTTGCAAGGCACATTCTGCGCACATTCTCTTCATCCTGCGCGATAAGATCCCGCGCATTCGCGTAAAGCATGCTGATAAACCGCGCAAATTCGGATTCATTCGAAAACGCAGTATCAAGCTGGTCTTTGATAATAGACATGTGACGCTGGAAGATTTCCTGTCCGTAGAAGTTGAACTGTTTGACGCCGGGCTTATTTACAATCCAAGGATCCACAGAGGTCCCGTCCGTCAGCGGAAACCTATCGTCCTGTTCAGCATCCCAGTCCAGCGGGACGATTTTCCGGACGTGATTCCCCCAACGAATTTCATCGTTGTACAAAATATCCAGAATAGCTTCATAGGGACGGTGAGAGAAAACGGTTTTGGAAAGCACCTGCGAAATTGCGCCCATCAGATTATCATACCCGGACAGCAGCAGCGTCTGCGCCACTGTCGTGAAAGTAGACGTATCAACTGCCTGCAGCGTGCCGCCCGTCCGTGCCTGCGCGTTGATAGCATTGATAATGGCATAAATTTGATTCTGCTGCGGCGTATTAGCCATTAGAAGAATCCCCCTTCATAAGTCCCGCGATTGCATCATCAAGGGACAGTTTTTCGTTTTCGTCGCGCGTCGCGTCGCGCAGATTTGTTCTCTGAATTGCTTTGATAAGATCGTCCTTGAACGATTCAAGCGCCGCTGTCAAGGCTGCAGCGGCGTCCTGCTTCTGTTCCAGTTCCTGCTTCTGTTCCGGTTCCTGCTTCTGTTCCGGTTCCTGCTTCTGTTCCTGCTTCTGTTCCTGCTTCTGTTCCTGCTTCTGTTCCTGCTTCTGTTCCTGCTTCTGTTCCTGCTTCTGTGCTGCAGGTTTCAGCACAAGCAGTCCGCGCTTGTAAAGATCCTCATATGTGAATCCCAGCGTCAGAAGATTCTGCAATCCCTGTTCATCCATTCTGTTTTCCCTCCAATTCTGCTGTGAGTTTAATAATTGCTTGCGTATTGTTGTTTACTGCATCCGTCATTTGCTTCATTTCTTCCCTGTGCTGCTGCCCCGTCTTGTAATTAAGCCAAAACATTGCAGCGCACGCCACAATCGGAAAACCAACGGTTCCGACTGCCTGCAGGATCGTCTGCATATCCATTTAAAATTACCTCCCCTTATAGTGCATCCGTGCGGAATTGCACCGCAGCCAGTGACTACACCAGACGCATAGCGCGTCAGCTATCGTGTGGGCTGGACTGCCCGTGCGCGCGTCTTCTGGACGCTGTCCATGCGCATAACTGCCCGCGCATACTCATTATAGCATCAACTAATATACTTGTCAAGAACGAACAAAAATTTCTTCAAAAAATTTCTTGCACAGGAAAGAATCAAATACCATCTGTTCAGACAAATAAGCATCCCAGAGGAAACTATATTTCCGAATGAATTTTGTCTTTTCAACCGCTGTCGTTTTGAAGATTTCCACTGTCCCCGATTCATGGAACGTGCAATAATAGCGCGGTTCCGACTTGTGCGTGTAGATGCAGATTTCCCCAATCTTGACAAGCGGTTTATATTCCTGCAGCGGTTCCGAATGAACAAAACCCTTGTCATAATCTTCATACTTGTTTCCGATCGACATTTCAGAGAATGCCCCGCCTGCATCCATTTTATAAAGCGCAGTATCCTTTTTCCGTTTTGAAATCTCACTGTCAGCTAAATCATAAATTGCGATCCCGCGCCCAAAGTCATAATACTGGTTCTTCCCTTTTTTCTGCATGAACTCCGCGTGCGCAACTAACTGCAGATCAAGAAAAACGTCGTTCCCAATCGCATTTGAATTTGAGAGACAGACAAGTTTCACTGAATCGCTGCCATAAAATTCACGGTTCCGGTTTACAGTCTCAAAAACATTCAGCAGGGAAAACCCCTCATCCCGGATGCTTTTTTCACCCTTGTTTTTTATAAATTCATCATATACGATTATATCAATATTCGAACCATCAAAACCTCTGAAATTTGAAAACGTTGTTAAAGCTGCTATAATCCCGATATAATCCCCCACTGGTTTTTTCATTCCATTTTCATCAACCATCGTTTCATAGAATCCATAAACGCCCTTGCTAATGGGAAACGGTTCAACCGTCCATCCGAACGCGTCATTTAACGGGCGGAACGGATTAAAAATATCCGTTGCCACTAATTCAGCCTGCGTTTTTGTTCTGCGCATGTATATGAACGGTCTTCCCGTTGCGTCATAATGCCGCTTGCAATAATCCAGCGCGCCGAATGTTTTTCCGGTTCCGCGTCCGCCTATCACGAAAGCAAACGGACATTCATCGTCCACCACAGATTCAAAATTCAAATACCCACTTGACAGATAAAGATTTTTCTGTTTCATTTCATCCTCCAAAGAAATGACGCGGGACTGCGTGCCTGCATCCCGCGTCTGTGTGTCGTGCGCCTGCTGCGTGCGATTATACAAGCGACAGCTTATAGAACGTCCGTCCCGTGCGCTGGTTCACGTCCTCCACGATCTGCACGTCCTCAATCGGAAGATCGAAAACGCCCAGCATCGCCAGCAGCGATTCAATGACGGTTTTGCTGTTGGTTCCAATCGTGTCACCGTCCCCCGTCAGAATCACCAGCATTTCACGATCTTCCCCGGTCTTCTTGTCTACGTCCAGATAATGAACTAATCCCACCACGTCGAACGTGCGTCCCGCGTTGGCGGACAGCTTTGCGCTGTTGTCGTGCATCATCTGGAACGCCTGCCTGTCGGAAATGTTTTCGCTCTTGTGAAGAATCTGCATTGCATACCTCTTTCTACCCATTAAAGCCGGGTCAGCGTTTTGTATATCTCAACCCCGAGGGGATTGATTCAAATGACTTTCCATCCTCTATTAAAAGCATATCGAAATGCTTTTAATGCGGTTCTGAAGCTTTTGGGACAGCTATCAAAACCCTCTGGATATGTGCCGGCTAGACAATCTAAAGCCAAATCCAAACGATATCTAATTTTACCATTCGGACCGAGGAATCTATAAACCTGCAGCATATTTTGTTCATCCTCCTTTGTGTTTATATTAACCGCGGATTCCTCCGCGGGATTCCATTATACCATAAACAGACAATGATTGCAAGAGGTTTTGAAAAAATTTCCCGTCAGACTTCAATTGACGGAAGCTGCGCGCCATGCCAATTCAGACGATACAATTTATACAAATCATTATCCAGCAGCATTTCAAGCAATGCTTTATAAAGTCCCTTTGCATCCCCCAAACCTGTTTCATAGGTTGACGGTTTAATTGAAACGTTCGTCGGAACGTAAATAATGTGTCCGTCAACCTCCAATTCTTCCAACGGTTCATCATTATAAACTGATTCTGTCCCGCCTGCATCCGAAAAAATGAAACCATCCTGCATTGCATCAAGTCCGTCTCTCATTCCATGCTGCTGCGCCCAGCGCGTCAATTCCTGCGCGCCCTTCCGCTTGTTTACGCCTGCAATGGTTATATGCAGTTCCCCGTCTGAATCAACGTACGCGTATTTTTTCGCGCCCATCGTCTTGAATGACTTTGCGGTTTTATCCAGTTCCATCACACCCATATAATGAACGATCCCCTTTTTATCAGCGGCGAACGCGCGATTTTTTGTACTGTCTTTAATGCAGGCTGCGTTATATTCTGAAAAATCATGTTCGCCAATATAATAAACGCTGTCAGTATCACAATATAGAAAATCATTTCCGCAAATTCGAATTGCGCGTTCTAATCGTTCACGCGCCCAACACGTACACCACACCCCCCATTGATAAGGCATTGTAGATTTCTCAATATTTTCAGTGTGTGCAATAAAATATATATCCTCTTCAATTGCTTCTGCTTTCTCTTCTGATATAAAGCACCGCTGCCCTTCATCGTCCTTGAAATGGATCCCCGTGACATACTGCCCATCAATATAACATTCTTCCAATTTAACGGGATTCTGTGCCATAATACCATAACAGGCGTTCAACTTAGCTTTTGATTTATTATATTGTATCTCTTCTTCTTTTACACCCTTTAACGCTGTTTTCTTTGTAAAATAATCCCGAATCACTTCTTTTATTTGTTCCGGTAAATACCCGTATGATGCAAACATAGCGTATATAACTTCAATATGTGAGTTATCATCTAATTCATCAAATAATATCTGTAAATCAACATCCGTCACCGTTGTTTCAAGATAATCTGCACTGATAATCCGCCCATTATCATACACCGCATTCACTATATTTCTGCATTTATCTTTTGATAAATAGGGAACCGGAAAAAATTCATCTGCTAATTTTACATCAAAAATTGCAATCTGCGCCAATATTGCACGTCCTTTTTTCATCAACTTAACAATATCATCAATTGAACGAGCATTTTCTTCAATTTCCCGAAATGGCGTTATGGGAAATTTGCAATTCAATAATACATTCGGATAACTGGATGAAATATCATTACAAAATATATCCGCATCAATCCGCTTATTTGAATAGAATCTGGAAGCGTGTGTGTTTCCGCCTCTGAACGCTTCACGCAATAGACGATAGGTTGAATAATCCGAAAGCTGCTTCTGTATATAATTATGTGGCAATTTCTGAATTGCACGTTTAACGTCTCTGCGAACGTATCCCGTTGACGTTAACGGGATAGAATACAAATTATCCCCATCATGCTCACACTCTTTATACAAGCATTCCACCAAACCTATAACGTCATTAAAACAATATTCCAATTCACGTTCTGTCAACGGCGTCCATGAATAACGTGTTTTGCTATAATCAAATTCGTCACCATTTAATTTTTTATGTTCAACGTTCATCTTGTCAGTAAATTCAGATAATGACATATTGGAATGAATATAGCTACAGCGAAATTCTAATTTATCATCACAACATAAAAATTTTATAGGCGTGCGGGACTTTACACAAAATACTGATTCTTCATTCAAACGGGATCCCAATATTTTCTTATCGCGCAAAAACTGAAATTCGTATGCGAGTGAATGCACGTATATCACTATTCGTTCATCGTCATTAAGCGCTTCACATAAACAATCTACTAAACAATTAAATTCATCCCACGTGCGCCCATATATTGTTATATCAAGTCCCAATTGAAACTGCCATATATACATAACGGAAACAAAATCATCAATTGTACGCGGATTTTTTTTCGTTCCTGCTTCATGACTGCCAGTTTTTATTAAACTTGTTTCAATATCAAATGCACATATTATATCTTTATAATAGAATTTTGTATCTTTTGTCTTTTGATTTCCCTTTTTACGTTTCTGCAATGGCAATTTTTCTATAATTTCAGCAGGATTGAAATTTAATATATTATAAATCACATTTCAACCTTCTTTCAATTTTTCAACTGTTTTCACGCATCTGCTTCAATCTATTCTTTATTGCTTTTATTCCTAATTTACGTCCTTTTTTTCTATCCGGAAGTTTTTCAAGTTCATCCAAATGAGACATATAAAAGCGAAAATCTTTTATCAATGAATTTGTTGTAATTCCTTTAGCCTGCCCCAAATTGAACAATTCAAGACGTTTATTTCTATCTGCTCCAACTGCCTGGCCGTAACGATTATAACTATAACGCATAACGGATAAAGCCAGAACGCGCGTAGAATCCATAAAATTAATATAATCAGTGAAATTTGATTTGTTAATATTCGTAAATCCTCTATCCTGCAGCGTCGAAATAACTTCTTTCCTTTGTTCTTTCAATCCTGTAAGCGTTGATGTATTTGCAGATAAAACACTTTCAAGCTCTGATAATTTCATAGCTAACTGCATCTGGTCATATTTCCCAGCCGGTCCAAAATTGCTATATTCTTTCAATACCTGCGCTGTCGGAAATTCCCCACTTTTTTCAATTCGTCCAACATTACGCCGTAAATTATCACGCATTCTGCTATATTCCGCGCGCAACTGTGAAATATCATAATTACGAGACAAATTCAGCGGATTATAGTCATCATGATTTCCCAAATCATGCCTAATTTCTCTCATAATTCAAAATACCTCCATCATCAATTATAGTATAAAATTTATCCTCTTTATCACTAAAATAACGCAACAATGTTTCTATAACATTTGAACGAGAATACCCATAATTAGAACAAAATACATCCAACATTTTAAGCGTCGAATTTGAAAGAGATACTCCAACCGTTGTTTTACGTTCATCGAAATCTTTTCTTTTGTGTGACATTGTATTCACCTCCATATTTATTATGACTTATTCAGTCAGTAATTATTATAGCATACATAAATAGAAAAATCAAGTACATCAGCACAAATAATTTATATTATATAATTTTTTATTTACATGATTTTAATTGCATACAATTAAATCATGCGTCCAATATTCACTAT
>Ga0233383_1000561_pt1 | contig 14011 bp, 13 predicted proteins | sample ElkDunMinimDraft_14_FD_191542 | JGI IMG/M metagenome (GOLD analysis project Ga0233383, IMG submission 191542) | Fecal eukaryotic communites from dung pellets of Tule Elk in California, USA - Elk Dung G16 | ecosystem: Host-associated > Mammals > Digestive system > Large intestine > Fecal | place...
GCATCGCCGGCAGCGAGAGCACGATCGCCAGCCGTTCGCGGTAGCCGATGGGCGTGGGCTCGGCGGCCGGATCCTCCGGATCGAGCACCTCGCCGCTGGCCAGCCGGTCCAACTGGTCGAACATCTCTTCCAGCCATTCGTTCTCGTCCAGCCATTTGTCCCACTCGGCCTCGCGCAGGGCAACGCCCTCGAAAAAGCCCAGCGCCCAGTCCTGGCCGACGTCCAGTTCGTCCTCGTGCAGCGCGTCCTCGCCGCTGAGTTCCGGATCCTCGGGCAACCACATCAGCGGCGCCAGATGGTCGGGCAGGTCGTCTTCGCCGTGGCGCGCGCGCGCCGCGCACATGTTCCAGTGCCCGGTCAGCAACTGCTCGACCTGCGCCGCTTCCCCGGGGTTGTCCCAGCGCGGCGGCTTGCCGCCCCACACCACCGGTTCCCACTCCTCGCGCGGCACCGGCGAAGGCGACAGCACCAGCGCCGACAGGAAGCCGTCCAGCGCTTCCAGGTTGAAGCCGCGGAAGGGCACGGCGCGCTGTTCCAGCAGTTCGGACAGGCGCTCGATCTGTTCGTCGTCGAGATAGGGCAGGGGGGCGGTCGGGGTGGACATGGCGGTGACGTGTGGCGGGGAGGCGTGCATGGTAGTCCGTCGCGGCCGAAGCGGGCCGCCGGCGCATGCGCTGCCGCCCCGCCACGGGTTCGCGGCAAGCCGCGAAGGGCTGCGTGGCGTGGCCTACAGCACCCAGCCGCCGTCCACCGTGAGCTCGGCGCCGGTGACGAATCCGGCGCCGGGGCCGACCAGGTAGGACACGGCGGCGGCGATCTCGTCGGGCTGGCCCACGCGCTTGAGCGGCGTGGCCTCGATGCCGGCCTGGTTGGCCTCGGCGCTGTTCTTGTCGATCATCGGCGTCTCGATGAAGCCCGGATGCACCGAGTTGACGCGGATGCGGTCGGGCGCCAGCTCCACGGCGGCAGTCTTGGTCATGCCGCGCACGGCCCACTTGGTGCCGACGTAGGCCGCCGCGCCCGGGAAGCCGATCAGGCCGGCGATCGAACTGATGTTGACGATGCTGCCGCCGCCGGCCTCGCGCATCGGCGCCTGCGCATGACGCATGCCCAGGAAGGTGCCGAACTGGTTGACCCGGATCTGGCGCTCGACGCCGGCCAGGTCGGCGTCGGCGATGCTGCCCGGCTCGTAGATGCCGGCGTTGTTGACCAGGACGTGGAGGCCACCGAAGGTGGCGATGGTCGCCGCCACCACCCGGCCCCAGGCCGCGTCCTGGGTCACGTCGTGTTCGAAGAACGCGGCGCGCACGCCCAGCGCGGCAGCCAGTGCGCGGCCGTCGGCCTCCAGCACATCGGTGATCACCACGTTGGCACCGTCGTCATGGAGGCGGCGCGCCACCGCCGCGCCGATGCCGCGGGCGCCGCCGGTCACCAGGGCGGTCCTGCCTGCGAGGGGTCGGGTCATGCGCGTGCTCCTGCCTGTATGGCCGGCCACTATTCCCGGCCCCCCGGCGGGTGGCATTGATCCGCGTCAATGGGCGCCGGCATGGACCGGGCCGCGCCCCGCGCCGGTCGTCGCCTGCCGGCCGCCGCTCCGGTTTCAGTCGGCCGGGAGGCTGGACGCGGCGATCAGCGACTGCAGCTCGTCCTCCAGCCTGGCGATGCGCTCGGCCAGCAGGGCGGATTCGCCAGGACTGACGTGGATCAGGCCATCGAGGAGCTCGGACAGCTGCACCAGGCGCTCGTGGTGCTGGCGCACGTCCGGGCGGGCGCGGCGGTCCCGCAGGTCGGCGATGTCGACCCGGGCGCCGCCACGGCGGCGCTGCTCGCGCAGCACCAGCCCCAGCCTGGACGCGGTGCGCAGGTCGGCATCGGTCCATGGCGCGCTGCTGCCGCGCACCGTCTCGTGCCAGGTGCCGAAGCTCATGCGCGGCCCGATCCGGCTGCCGTCGTCATCGACCACAAAGGGTTCATCCGGTCGGCCGGCCCAGCGCACGTCCTCAACCTGCTCGCGGCGGAAGTAGAACAGCCAGTCGCCGTGCGCCGGATCCACCGGCAGCGCCAGCACCCCGGCGATGCCATCGGCGACCTCGGCGGCCGGACCCCAGTCGCCGGCGCGATCGGTGCACGCCGGTGTGCCCGGGTTCGAGGCCTGCCCCAGCCATGCCATCAGCGCGGGAATGCGCCCGGCGGGCGGCGCGCGCCCCGCGCTGTACCACGCGCCGTCCTGGAACAGGGCGACGCCGTCGGCCGGCAGCGCGCAGCGCAACAGTTCGAGTTCGCCGGCCAGCGCCCGGCGCGCGTCGCCCGCATTGGCCAGGCGCAGGGCCAGCGTGTCGCACATGCCGCGCGCCTCCTCGTCGGCGCGCGCGGCCTCCTGCTGCTCGCGGGCCGCGACCCGCATCGACACGAACAGGCCGAACAGGTCGGCCGCGGCGCGTACGCCGGGGGACACGTGGCGCACGCTGCGGTGGTGGCAGGCGATCAGGCCCCAGAGACGGCCGCCGGAGACGATCGAGATCGACATCGAGGCGGCCACGCCCATGTTGGCCAGGTACTGCAGGTGTACCGGCGAGACGCTGCGCAGCGTCATCTGGCTCAGGTCCAGTGGCAGGCCGCTGGCGTTGCGGTCGGGCAGCAGCGGCACCGGCGTGTAGCCGGCATCGGGGATGAGGCGGATGCGGTTGTGCAGGTACAGGCGCCGCGCCTGCGGCGGGATGTCGGAGGCGGGATAGCGCAGGCCCAGATAGGCCGGCAGCGCCGGATCGCGCGACTCGGCGATCACCTCGCCCGAGTCGTCGTGGTTGAACCGGTACACCATCACCCGGTCGTAGCCGGTCAGCAGGCGCACCTGTTCGGTCACGCGCTGGTGCAGGGCCTCGTCGCCGCCGCCCTGCGCCACCCGCGCGATCATCGCCTGCGCCACCACCGTCGGCGAGCGCTCGCTGGCGCCGCGCGCGTGCGGTTCGATCTCGATGTGTACCAAGCCATCGGCGACGTGCACGCCGACCTCGCACAGCGTGGCCAGCGGGCCGATATTGGTCACCGCGGCGCGCTGCGCGGGCGCGCCCGGACCGCTGAAGTCCACCGCCTCGGCGATCGACTGGATCACGTCGCCGGTGATGAACTCGCGCAGCGAATGGCGCAGCATCGCCTCCGGCGGCGCGCCGGTCAGCGCCTCGACGTTGGCCGAGACATGCTGGATCGACCAGTCCGGCAGACGGCAGCTGACCAGGTAGCCATGCGGCTGGATGGCGCCGGCGAGGTGGATGGGTTCGTTGGCGCAGGTCTCCAGCGCGCGGCGCATTGCGGGAGTCATCGGCATGGTTCGGGCTCGAGCGGGATGTGGTCGAAGCTGCGGCGCAGGCAGTCCTGCACCAGGCCGAAGGCCGCACGCGCGCCGGCCTCGGCCTCGGCCATGCGCGGCGCATCGGCGGGGTCCAGCGCCTGCAGGCGCTCGCGCAGGACGTCCCACTCGTCCGATGCCGCATGCCGGGCCAGGAAGGTGGCGCCGTGTCCGTCGCGGTAGCCCAGGCGCAGCGCGTCGCGCAGCAGGCTGCGCGCGCCCATGCTGCTGCCGGCCATCACGTAGTGCCAGCCCAGCCGCATGGAGGCGAGCGGGGCGGGACGCTGCACGCCCAGCGCCGGCAATGGCGCCAGCGACAGGCTGTGCAGGTCGGACGCCAGCCAGGCCGAATGCCGCGGCGGGGAGCCGACGGCGACCTCGTAGTCGAGCGCGAAGCGGTGCATGCCCAGCACGTAGCGGCGGTAGCCGCAGGGCGAATCCAGGCCGCCGGCGAACATGTCGTCCAGCCCCGCGTGCAGGTCCGCCGTGGCGGCCCGCAGCCGTGCGTGCGCCGGACCGGTGCGGAGCGGGGAGGGCGCTTGGGCGGCGGGTCGCATCGGCCCAGCATACTGGCGGCCATGGCCGCGGGGCAGGACCGGCTGGTTCAGCGATGTGAGGGTGGGGCGGCGGCAACCGGCCCCGCTTACAATGCGGCCCCGCTCCACGCTGCCGTGCCCGTGCGCTATCCCGACTACGACTTTGCCAGCCACCGCCTCGAGGTCCGTCCGGGCATCCAGCTGCACTATCTCGACGAAGGTCCCCGCGATGGCGAGGTCGTGGTCATGCTCCACGGCAACCCGTCCTGGAGCTATTACTGGCGTCACCTGGTGCGCGGCCTGCGCGACCGTTACCGGGTGATCGTGCCCGACCACGTCGGCATGGGCCTGTCGGACAAGCCCGACGATGCGCCCAATGCGCTGCCGCGCTACGACTACACGCTGCAGTCGCGGGTGGACGACCTGGCCGCCCTGCTCGACCACCTGGGCGTCGAGGGGCCGATGACCCTGGCCGTGCACGACTGGGGCGGGATGATCGGCTTCGGCTGGGCGCTCTCGCATGCCGCCCAGGTGCGGCGCCTGGTGATCACCAACACCGCCGCCTTCCCGATGCCGGCGGACAAGGCCATGCCCTGGCAGATCGCGCTGGGCCGCGACTACACGGTCGGCGAGATGGTGATCCGCGGCTTCAATGCCTTCTCGTCCGGCGCGTCCTGGCTGGGCGTGGAACGACGCATGCCGGCGGACGTGCGCCGCGCGTACGTGGCGCCCTACGACAGCTGGAAGAACCGCATCGCCACCGTGCGCTTCATGCAGGACATCCCGTTGTCGCCGAAAGACCGCGCCTGGCCGCTGCTGGAGGCCGCCGGTCGCGCCCTGCCCGCGTATGCCGACCGTCCGGCCTTCATCGGCTGGGGGCTGAAGGACTTCGTGTTCGACCGGCATTTCCTGGCGCGCTTCCGCGCCGACCTGCCGCAGGCGCAGGTGATGGCCTTCGAGGACGCCGGCCACTACGTGATGGAAGACCGGCACGAAGTGCTGGTGCCGGCGATCCGGCGCTTCCTCGACGCGCACCCGCTCTGACGTAGCGCCGCGCGGCGCGGTTCAGGCCGCGATCGGCGGCAGGCGCGGGCTGGGCGGGCTGTTGCCGCTGTCGTCGGGCTGGTCGTCGTTGTCGGCCGCGTCGCGCCAGCGCCAGTCGGCGGCGGTGAGCAGCGGCAGGCCATGGGCCAGGCGCGCCTTGTCGCACTGCGCGCTGGGCTGCCCGTACTCCCAGGAGGCGTCCACCTCGCGGCAGACCGAGGGCCGGCTGGGGTGGATCGTGCAGCGCGAGTACACGCCGATGTCGGCGTCCAGGGCCACGCAGCGGATCGGGTCGGAATAGGTGCCGCGCATGCACAGCCGGTGCGCGTCCAGGGGTTCGGTCATGCCGGCGGGAACGCCGCCGGGCCTGACCTCGTCCGATTCCATCCAGTGGAACGCCACCCGGTACTGCGTACAGCAGGCGCCACAGCTCAGGCAGGGATGGGGCATGGCGGCGGCCGCAGCGGAAGGGGAGGCGATTTTTCCCGCGCGAGCGCCCCGGGCGCAAGAGGCGCGTGCTCAGCGGCCCGCGTCGAGCCCCATCTGCCAGAAGCCGGCCTCCAGCCGCGCGGCCTTGGCGAAGATCGCCACCAGTTCGGGGAACCGGGCCGGGCTGCCATAGCGGCGGTCCAGATCGTCCAGCCAGGCGCCGGCCTCGCGCGCCACCGCCTGGAAAGGCTCGCCGGCGTACTCGCCGATCCATTCGCGGTAGGGGTGCGCCGGGTCCAGCGCCGCGGCCCCGGCAGGCGCCAGCCGCCGCCCGATCTCGGCATAGCCCAGGGTGCAGGGGGTGAGCGCCACCTGCAGGTCGAGCAGGTCGCCGGACATGCCGATGTCCAGCACCCAGCGCGTGTAGGCCACGGTCGCGGCGTGCTCGGGCGTCGCTTCCACGTCGGCCGCCGACAGGCCCCAGCGCTCGCACAGGCGCAGATGCAGCTGCATCTCCACGTCCACGATCGCCGCCAGTCCGTCCTTGGCCGCGCGCATGTCGGCCAGGGTGCGGGCCTTGCACGCGGCCAGCGCATGCGCGCGCGCGAACTGGATCAGGAACAGGTAGTCCTGCACCAGGTACTGGCGGAAGCAGGCCGGCGCCAGGCTGCCGTCGCCCAGGGCGCGGACGAAGGCGTGGTCGGTATAGGCGGCCCAGTCCGCGCTGGCGGCGGACTTGAGGCGTTCGAGCAGCGCCATCAGGTGGACTCCGGCGCGTAGACGGCATCGAAGAAGGCGAGCTCCAGTGCCACCGCGCGCGCGAAGAAATCGCCCGCCAGCGCCGCCTCGGCCGGCCCGACGCGATCCAGTTCGTCGCGCAGGAAGGAGACGAACCCGACGAAGAATGGATTGTCGTGCAGGCCGATCCACTCGGCGTGGACGAAGCTGGCCGGCCGCGGCTGCGGCGCGCGCGTGGCCCAGTCCAGGTACAGGCCTTCGGCGACGTTGAGCACCGCCAGCGCCGCGGCGTAGGAGCGCGTGGCCGCGGCTTCGCGCATCAGCGCCTTGAAGCCTGCGGTGGGCGCGCTGTCGGGCACGCGGGCGCGGCTGTCGGCATCCACGCCCAGCGCCTCGAACGCGCGCAGGAAGTAGTCGTTCTCCTCGCTGCAGACCATGCCGGCGAAGCGGCCCAGGCGCAAGCGCGCCTCGAAGCTGTCGGCACCGGCGATGGCGGCGCCCAGCAGGGTCACGAAGGCATCGATGAACCGGTGGTCCTGCACCAGGTAACGGGCCATCGCCGCGTCGGCGATGCGGCCGCTGCACAACTCGCGGACGAAACGGTGTTGCACCGCCTGCGTCCAGGCCGGTTCGGAGCCGGCGCGCAGGCGCTCGCTGAAAGACGGATCCATCGTCGTTGTTCTCCCTCGGGACCGGGGCCGCGCGGTCGCGGGCCGGCGCGATTGTCGGGGAGGTGGGCGCCGGCGTCCATGCGTCGCCGCCCGGTCGGCGATAATCGGTCCATGAACGGACCCTGCAACATCGCCGCCGCCCTGCCGCGGCTCGCCGCCGCGGCGCCGACGCGCATCGCCATGCGCTGCCCGGGGCCTGGCCACGATTACGCCGTCTCGCTCACCTATGGCGAACTGGACGCGCGCAGCGATGCCATCGCCGCCGGCCTGGCCGCGCGCGGCATCGTCCGGGGCACGCGCGCGGTGCTGATGGTGCGGCCCACGCCGGAGTTCTTCCTGCTGATGTTCGCGCTGTTCAAGGCCGGGGCGGTGCCGGTGCTGGTCGATCCGGGCATCGACCGGCGCGCGCTGCGCCAGTGCCTGGACGAGGCGCTTCCGGAGGCTTTCATCGGGATCCCGCTGGCGCACCTGGCACGCGTGCTGCTGGGTTGGGCCAAGGCGGCGCGGGTGCGCATCACCACCGGCCGCCGGTCACTGCTGGCCGATGCCACGCTGGCCCAGGTCGAGCGCGCCGGCGCGGGAGCCGGCCCCCAGCTGAGCCAGACCGCGCCCGACGACGTCGCCGCGATCCTGTTCACCAGCGGCTCGACCGGCGTGCCCAAGGGCGTGGTCTACCGCCATCGCCACTTCGTCGCCCAGATCGACATGCTGCGCGACGCCTTCGGCATCGCCGCCGGCGGCGTGGACTTCCCCACCTTCCCGCCGTTCGCGCTGTTCGATCCGGCGCTGGGGCTGACCTCGATCATCCCCGACATGGATCCCACCCGCCCGGCCGAGGCCGATCCGCGCCGGCTGCATGCCGCGCTCGACCGCTTCGGCGCCGACCAGCTGTTCGGCTCGCCGGCGCTGATGCGCGTGCTGGCCGACCATGGCGCGCCGCTGCCCACGCTGCGCCGGGTGACCTCTGCCGGCGCGCCGGTGCCGCCGGACGTGGTGGCCAGGATGCTGGAACTGCTGCCGCCAGGCGCGCACTTCTGGACGCCGTACGGCGCGACCGAATGCCTGCCGGTGGCGGTGATCGAGGGCCGCGAACTGCTGTCGCTGCGCGAGCGCACCGAGCAGGGCGCGGGGACCTGCGTGGGGCGACCGGTCGCGCCCAACCAGGTACGGATCATCCGCATCAGCGACGATGCGATCGAGGCCTGGTCGGATGCGCTGCTGGTGGCGCCGGGCGAGGTCGGCGAGATCACCGTGGCCGGCCCCAGCGTGACCGACGCCTATTTCAACCGCGACCAGCAGACGCGGCTGGCGAAGATCCGCGAAGCCGTGCACCCGCCGGCACGGGGTGCGTGCGGGGAGCCGCCCGCTCAGCGCATCGTCCATCGCATGGGCGATCTGGGCTGGCTCGATGCAGATGGCCGGCTCTGGTTCTGCGGCCGCAAGTCGCACCGGGTGGAGACTGCGGAGGGGGCGCTGTATACCGAGCAGGTCGAGCCGGTGTTCAACGTGCATCCGCAGGTGCGCCGCACCGCGCTGGTGGGCGTGGGCGTGCCGGGAAGCCAGCAGCCGGTGCTGTGCGTCGAGCTCGATGACGGTGTCGGCGCCGCGCAGCATCCTCGCATCGTCGCCGAGCTTCGCGCCATCGGCGCGCGCTGCCCGCAGACCGCGCGCATCGGCACCGTGCTGTTCCATCCGCGCTTCCCGGTCGACATCCGCCACAATGCCAAGATCGGCCGCGAGGCGCTTGCGCGCTGGGCCGCCACGCAACTGGGGAACAGGCCATGAGGATCCTCGTCACCGGTGGCGGCGGTTTCCTCGGCCAGGCGCTGTGCCGGGGCCTGGTCGAACGCGGCCACGAAGTGGTCAGCTTCAACCGCGGCCACTACCCCGCGCTCGACGCGCTGGGCGTGCGCCAGCTGCAGGGCGACCTGGCCGACGGCGATGCCGTGCGCGATGCGGCGCGCGGCGTGGGCGCGGTGTTCCACAACGCCGCCAAGGCCGGCGCCTGGGGCAGCTACGCCAGCTACCACGCCGCCAACGTCACCGGGACGAACAACGTGCTGCACGCCTGCCACGCGCAGGGCATCGGCAGGCTGGTCTACACCTCCACGCCCAGCGTGACCCATCGCAAGACCCATCCGGTCGAAGGCGGCACCGCCCAGACCGTGCCCTACGGCGAAGGCTTCAAGGCCGCCTACGCCGCGACCAAGACCATCGCCGAGAAGGCGGTGCTGGCGGCCAACGGCGCCGACCTCGCCACCGTCGCGCTGCGCCCGCGCCTGATCTGGGGGCCGGGCGACCAGCAGATCCTGCCGCGCCTGGTGGAGCGGGCGAAGGCCGGGCGGCTGCGCCTGGTCGGCGACGGCCGCAATCTCATCGACACCACCTACATCGACAACGCCGCGCAGGCGCACTTCGACGCCTTCGACCACCTGGCGCCGGATACGGCCTGCGCCGGACGCGCCTACTTCATCAGCAACGGCGAACCGATGGCCACGGCCGAGATCGTCAACGCATTGCTCGAAGCGGCAGGCGCGCCGCGGGTGGAGGCGACCATTCCCTTCGCCGCCGCCTACGCCATCGGCGCAACCTGTGAACTGCTGTGGCCCTTGCTGCGGCTGCGTGGCGAGCCGCCGATGACGCGTTTCCTCGCCGAGCAGCTGAGTACCACCCACTGGTACTCGATGGAGCCGGCGCGCCGCGATTTCGGCTACGTGCCGCGCGTGTCGATCCAGGAAGGACTGCGCCGCCTGCAGGCGGCATGGCGGGACGGGGAAGCGGCGCCACGCTAGCCCCGCGCCAGCCCGTCGCCGGGCAAGGTCTTTCACGATGGACTCACCCGCCTCTCACCGTGCCGCGACCGGGGGTGCCTTAGCGTGGCCTCGCACCCCTTCCACGCCCACGGGCCATCACGGAGACCTTCATGCTCAGGTACGCCATCATCTTTTTCGTCATCGCGCTCATCGCCGCCGTGCTCGGCTTCAGCGGCATCGCCGGCGCGGCCACCAACGTCGCCTGGATCCTGTTCGTGGTGTTCGTGATCCTGGCCATCGTATCGATGCTGCGCGGTCGACGGGTCTGATCCTCGGCTGTCGATCCACAAAGGCCCGCCGCAAGGCGGGCTTTTTTTCTTGCTGCGGCGGGCCTGGCCCTGCGCGCATTGAGGGCATCCGCGCAGGGGGCACTTCGGCCCTGCCGGGCTGCGGTCTGCACGCGACAGCGGCCGGCCCGCCGCTACAATGCGGCGCATGACCAGCGCCCCAGCTTCTCCCTTCGATGCGCTCAAACCCCTGGCCGGTCGCGCGGTGGAGATGGCGCTCAACCGCGCGATCGCGCTCGACGCCGACACGCGCGCCGCACTGGCGCAGCTGGACGGACGCGTGATCGAACTGACGCTCGCGACCCCGCCACTGGCGCTGCGCCTGCGCGTGGAGGGCGGGCGGCTCGTCGTCGGACCGGTGCAGGCGCAGGACGAACCAGACCTGGCCGTGCGCACCACCCTGGCCGGCGTGCTGGCGCAGCTGCCGTTCCTGCGCCGCGACGATGCCGTGCCGGTCGGACGCGTGCGCGTGTCCGGCGATGCCGAGCTGGCGCGCAGCCTGCAGCGCCTGGCCGAACGCTTCGATCCGGACTGGCAGCAGCCGTTCGTGGCCGTCTTCGGCGAGATCCTCGGCGTGCAGGTCGGCAACGCGGTGGCCGGCGCGCTGGCGCAGGCGCGCACCCTGGGCGGCGGGCTGGCGCGCAGCGCCGCCGAATACGTCACCGAGGAATCGCGCGACGTGGTGCCTCGCGCCGAGCTCGACGCCTTCCTCGATGACGTCGACGGCCTGCGCGACGATGTCGACCGACTCGCCGCGCGCGTGTCGCGCCTGTCGCCCGGGGTCAACGCTTGAGCAGCCTGCTGCGCGCCGCGCGCATCGGCCGCGTGCTGCTGCGCTACCGGCTCGATGCCCTGCTCGATGGCACGCCCGCCGAGCGCTGGCTGAAGCTGATGCGGCCGTTCGTGCCGCGCGCCTCGGCCGCGATCGCGGCGCAGACGCGCGGTGCGCGACTGCGCCTGGCCTTGCAGGAACTGGGCCCGATCTTCGTCAAGTTCGGACAGATCCTGTCCACGCGCCGCGACCTGCTGCCGCCGGACATCGTCGACGAGCTGGCCCTGCTCCAGGACCAGGTCGCGCCCTTCGACGGGCAGGTGGCCCGCACCATCGTCGAGACCGCGCTGGGCGCGCCGGTCGAGGTGCTGTACGCGAGCTTCGACACCACGCCGCTGGCCTCTGCCTCGATCGCCCAGGTGCACGCGGCGCGCATGCACCCGCAGGGCGATACGCCCGGCCGCGAGGTCGTGGTCAAGGTGCTGCGCCCCGGCATCGCCGGCCAGATCGCCAGCGACATCGGCCTGCTGCGCAGCCTCGCCGCGCTCGTGGACCGCACGCATCCCAATGCCGACAAGATCCGCCCGCGCGAGGTCGTGGCCGAGATCGAGAACACGCTGGCGGCCGAGATCGACCTGCAGCGCGAGGGCGCCAACGCCTCGGTGCTGCGCCGCTTCTGGCTGGCCTCGCCCGACCTGTACGTGCCCGAGCCGATCTGGACGCACACCACGGGCAACGTGCTCACGCTCGAACGCGTGCGGGGCATCAACAGCGACGACATCCGCGCGCTGGACGCAGCCGGAATCGACCGCCGCGCGCTGGCGGCCAAGGGCGTGCGCGTGTTCTACACGCAGGTGTTCCGCGACAACTTCTTCCATGCCGACGCCCACGCCGGCAACATCTGGGTCGACCCGGAACGCAAGTCCGACCCGCGCTTCATCGCGCTGGATTTCGGCATCATGGGCCAGCTCTCCAGCGAGGACCAGTACTACCTCGCCGAGAACTTCATGGCGATCTTCAATCGCGACTACCGCCGCATCGCCGAGCTGCACATGCAGGCCGGCTGGATGCCGGCGCACACCCGCATCGACGAGCTGGAGGCGGCGGTGCGGTCAGTGTGCGAGCCGTACTTCACCCGGCCGCTGTCGGAGATCTCGCTGGGCGAGGTGCTGGGCAAGCTGTTCCGCACCGCGCAGCGCTACGAGCTGACCCTGCAGCCGCAGCTGATCCTGCTGCAGAAGACGCTGCTGACCATCGAGGGCATCGGCCGCCTGCTCGACCCGAAGATCGACATCTGGGCGGTGGCGCGGCCGGTGCTCGAGCGCATCCTGGTCGAGCGCTACAGCCCGCGCAAGCTGGCCTCCGAGTTCCGCCGGCGCCTGCCCGAGATCATCACCCGCGCCCCGGAGATGCCGCACCTGCTGCATACCTGGCTGCAGCAGCAGGTCGAGGGCCGGCACGAGGTGCGGTTGCGCTCGCACGACATCGCCGAGATCACGCTGACGCTCAAGGCGCTGCAACGGCGCGTGGTGGCCGCGATCCTCGGCGTCGGCCTGCTGGTGGTGGCGGCCGTGCTGTATGCGCTCGAGGCCGGCGGCCCGTCCCTGATCGGCGTGCCGCTGGCGGCCTGGGTGGCGGGCGTCGGCGGCGTGTGGGCGATCCTCGCCGCGCTGCCGCGGCGCGCGGCTCCGAGGCGGCACTAGGCGCGCCGGACGCGTGAGCGCCTTGACGCCCGCTCGACGTTTCCTTCGCAATGCCTGAGCGCGCGCGCCGCTAGGGTGCGGGGTTCCTTCTCCACAGGAGCCATCGCATGAGCCATCTGACCGGAAAGCGCGTCGCCATCCTGGCCACCGACGGATTCGAACAGTCCGAGTTGCTCGAGCCGCTGCGCGCGTTGCGCGAGCACGGGGCGGACGTCGATGTGGTCTCGCCCAAGGGCGGGCAGGTGCAGGGGTTCGAACACTTCGACAAGGGCGAATCGGTGCCCGTCGACGTCGAACTGGCGCAGGCCGATCCCGGCCGCTACGACGCGCTGGTCATCCCCGGCGGCCTGTTCAATCCCGACAGCCTGCGCGTGGACGAGCAGGCCCTGGCCTTCGTGCGCGGTTTCTTCGAGGCCGGCAAGCCGGTCGCCGCGATCTGCCACGGCCCCTGGGTGCTCGCCAATGCCGGTGTCGTCGAGGGCCGCACGCTGACCTCGGTGCCCAATATCCGTCGCGATCTCGAGAACGCCGGTGCCAAGTGGGTGGACGAGGAAGTCGTGGTCGACCAGGGCCTGGTCACGAGCCGCACGCCCAAGGACCTGCCGGCGTTCTGCGCCAAGCTGGTCGAGGAGATCGACGAGGGCCGCCACGCCGGCCAGAAGCGCTCGGTGGCCTGAGGCCGGGGCTCGCACGGAGGCGGCGCACGGCCCGCGCCGTCTCCGCACGCATCGTTCCCGCGCCCCGTCGTTGCGGCAAGCCGCAGGCGGCCGGTTCCAGCGCGGCGCGTCCTGGCGCCGCAACTGACCGCGCTTGCGGCTAGTCGCTTTCGCGCCGGTAGTTGACCGAGCCCCTGGTCTCCACCGTGCTCGATTCGATCTCCACGTCGAAGCCGCGGCGCAGGAGGTACTTGAGCGTGATGACCTGGCCGGTCCCGAGCAGCGAGACGCCGAAGCCGACATACAGGCGCGGCGAGAGCTGCTTGCCGAAGCCGAACACGCTGCCGCCGAGCGCCCGCGATTCGCTCACGCCGGCGTTGTCCAGCCCCAGGCGCGCGCCCAGCTGGCTGGCCAGCATGCTGCCGCCGGCGGTCAGCGCGGCCGAGGCCGCGTCCAGCTGCCGGCCTTCGGCGCTGGAGAGGTTGGACAGGGGCCGGCCGAGCGCGAGGTAGGACAGCGCCTGGGAATCGTCGGTGGCCGGGTCGGTCCAGACCCGGGCCTGCGGCGCCGAGGCGCGCCCGGTCACGCTGATGCCGGCGGTGATGTCCTGCGCCTCGATGTGACGCTCGGCGCGGATGTCCAGGATGGGGTCGGACACCGGCCCGTTGAAGGTCAGCTGCCCCCGGGTAACCTCCAGTTCCTGCCCGTAGGCGGTATAGGTTCCGCCAACCTCGAGCGTGCCGGTTCCGGTCATCTCGCGCCCGGGCGTCGCGCGCACGCGCATACTGCCGGCGAGCGTGCCTTCCAGGCCGAAGCCGCGCAGGCGCACGTCGTCGCCCATGGCCATGGTCAGGTCGAGCAGCAGGGGCGAGGCCTGGCTGGCCTCGGGGTCGACCGGGTCCAGGACCACCACGTCGGGCGACACGGAGACGCCCCGGTCCAGGCGCTCCAGATCGATCATCGCGCTGGGGACCGTCACCGTCCCGGACAGCGACAGCGGCTGGCCGGCGCTGTAG